>Ga0210407_10001537_pt1 | contig 21385 bp, 34 predicted proteins | sample IncBWC27MmetaG_FD_150860 | JGI IMG/M metagenome (GOLD analysis project Ga0210407, IMG submission 150860) | Forest soil microbial communities from Barre Woods Harvard Forest LTER site, Petersham, Massachusetts, United States - Inc-BW-C-27-M | ecosystem: Environmental > Terrestrial > Soil >... | reverse complement strand
GGTCGGACGGCCGCCCGACTCGTGGACCTGGTGGTCGCCTCATGCGTGTCTCCTTTCTCGAAATTGAAAGTGAACTGCGGTTTGGCATCCTGCATCTTGGTGCATGAAACTGAAACTGCATCGTCCTGCATAACAGGTCGTGGCATCGATTGACCGGCTCGCCTTTCCCAAAAGCCTAGGACGTGGGCTGGCGTGCGCCAATGCGACCACTCTTTCAGAGCTAGAGAATCACCGTGAATGACCACGGCTGGAATGTGCAGTAGCGACATCTGGATATAGCACATATGCGCCAATGGCGCTCGAATGTCGACCAGGGTCGCGTGCATCACCCGCTGATAGTTCAGGCCGAGATCCCTGAGTGCTTGCGCCGCTGCGATTATCATGACGCCGGTTCCGCAGGCCGGCTCGCCAACAGAAAACCAGCCTTTTTCTGGCAACTTGAAATCAGCGAATGTCATTTGGGCCATCATATAGGCCAAGTGAAACGGTGTGAATGCTACGTCGGTGTCCCATTTCGAAGCCATCTCTTCATTCATGTACAGTTCGCCTAGGCAATCGTGCAGAGACAATTCCGGTGCGTCTTTTTTCGCCAATGCACCAGCAACGCCGTGGCTTGAATCGAGCGAATTTACGACACAGGCGAGCATTTCGGCTATCCCTTTGAGTTCTTCGCCAGTGTAGCGTTTGGCCAGTTCCAGATAGCGGTTCTCGCGGTCGCGGCGCTCTGCGTTATCCGGCATGACGGCGTTTGATAGAGAGACAGCGGCCATTTCCGCCCAATCGTTCAACAGGCTGGAGTGCTTGTACGAAATGGCATTGAGGATTTTCAAGAACTTCCTCTGGTGGTCGTCCACTACTTTTCCTTGACGACAGGACGCGCCTGGAAGCGAGGCAGTTCCGCGCACACTTTTTCCCAAAGGGTATCGGTGTCCAGCACTAAGCCGCGGCGGATAGACGCCGCTAGCAGGTCAGCTTTCGGAAGGAATCCAAGCTGCCATGCGCGAAAAAGCATCACAAACCGTGCAGCTTCGCAATGGCAGACGTCCTTGAAGAGTATGTGGATATTTGGACCGCGCAGGCCCAGGTCATGAATCTGGAGCAATGCGATGATTGCCCCGCCGGTTGCGTCCGGATCCACGGAGTCATGGACCTTGCACATTTCTCCTTGCGACAATTCAACGATGACTTGCATTTGCACTTCGCCGGGTGTTATTTTTGTTCCTTTTTGATTCGTTCGAGCGCATAGCAGCCGGTGATCCCTTCGACCATAACAACGGCTGTATGACCAGCGAGCATCCAGGCTTTGGAACGTGTCTTGGTTTGTACTTCCGTGCCGTCATCTTTCTCTACCGTTACCGCTGTTCCAATCGGAGTGTCTCCCCATTCAGAAAAGATTCTCTCTTGACGCCTTATGTAGCCAGTTTGTCTGCGCATTAGCTCACCAATTCTCGATAGGTCATCCATTCATTGACCAACTGATTCGCTTGTTCGCACTGTTCTTTCCGTCCAGGGCATCGGCAAGTCATCGCGTCGGTGCTGGTGTAGTCGCCGCCGCAGCGGGAACACCGATAGCCGATCCGTCCCAGGTCGGCAGGTACAAGGCCATGCGGGCGTTCCACGGTGCGCAAGGCAAGCTCCCGTCGGCATTCGCGGCAGACCAGCACTTGACCAAGGTACGGCACGGCGAAAAAGAACAATTCTTCCGGTTTGCACAGGTCGGCTTCCGCGTGAATGCAGATGTTCATGTTCCAGTCTTGTGCATCACGCCTTCTGTCAGCCCGCGTCTATATCCCCGCTTCTCGGCACGGCGCAGGGCGCGAACAATATCACCGCACGTGGGACAGCACGAATCGGTACAGCCACGAGGAACTTGATGGTCGCCGCAAAACTTACGTGCCTGACGTTCTGCCCAATCAGGGCGTTTCATATCATTGCTCCTAAAACAGTTTCGGCGCGGCCTTGTACGCAAAATACGCAGCCGGATATTCCTGAATCGTTTGCGGGGCCGCGCCTTCAATTTCGGCCAACTGCGTGCCCAATTCTGTTTTGCGGGCGGAACTCTGCTTGAACCAGTAGGCGATATGATGCGTGCGGCAAATCTTCAAGATGCGCCGAGCCCAATTATGGTCCATTGGACGGTACAGGTCGGAATTATTTCCGCTCTCGCCACCCACGATGATTTGGTGGAAGCCGTCGATGTGCGCTTGCAGTTCCGGACAGAGATCCTCTAGGAGTGGCTCTGCGGAAACAAAGCGAACATGCGCTGGAGTCTTGCGAAGGACGTCCATGCGTTTGAGAAATTTCTTCATGCCAACACTGGTGCCTAGCCAACAGTTGGGATACCCATTTACGCCCCAATCGGGAGGTAGGCGTTTTTCAATTAGTTCCGGGCGCTTGGTCAAAATCTGATAAATCAGATTCGGCGTGGCTTTGATGATGCGCCAAATCTCCGGGCGCCACTGGTCAGCTTGTTGGATGAAAAAATCAGACAGCGAGCAAGTGAAAACTAGGTCGTAGCGTCCGGCTGCTTCGGCCTTTTTCTGCCAAGTAATTGGGTCGTGCATGGTTTTTGTTCGGACGACAGTATCGAAAGCATGCAGCCCTTTGTAGCCGTCAGCCTTTTGTTCAGGCGTGTCGCGCAAGCGATTTATCATTGATTCAGCATAACAATGTTCGCACTCTGCGCTGACTTTGCGACAGCCAATAAATGGATTCCATGTTTTCATTGTCCAAGAAATACGCGAATTATCTCCCATGTGCGTCCTTCTGCGTGAATTTACCTTTAGCATTGCGGCGTTGAATTAGTTCGCCGCGTTGCCTTGAGCGTTTGTCGTGGCATTTATAACAGGTTGGTTCTACGTGCTCTTGATGCGCTGCTGCATAGCCAAGATAATGGTCATACGTGTGACGCTTCTTGCGGTCGCCGCAATCTGCACACGGCAGAGTATCCGGGTCCGGAAGTAATCCGATATCGACGAGATGATTTACTCTGGCCCGAGCTTGAAATTTATCGCCATCCCGAACTGGTGCAAAACGTGAACCTTTCTTTGAAATGCGCGGCCTTGGAACATATCGACCTTTATGGTTATCGTGTTTACACTGATTGCATATTGCGGCGCGTCCATCGTACCTACTTCGGTCTAATTGAAAGGCGAGCCGGTCCTTCCAAGCACTGCACCGATAACACCATTTCAGGCCACGCTTGATATGATTCTGGAATTCAGGCAAAGACAAGCCGGTCTTGCGAGCTAAGACTTTCATCGCGCCTTCGTGAGTCTGTGCCATTACTCATTCCGCAATAGAAACACTCACGCAAACTCCGTCAAATCGTCAAACTGGATTCCACAGTACGGACAAGAGTGCGGCGTCCGACCGTCACAGGTGCGACAAGCATGATGCTGTGTGCCAAACACGTTGTAGCACAATGAGCACTCCCACCAGCGAGTCTTTTGTGGCGCTCCAGCCAATTCGTCGGCGCGTCGTTTGGATGGCCTGCCGGGCGGTTCTACTTGACGCGGCGCTGTCTTTTTCAATTGATACACTCCGAGTGAGCAAAGTATTATAACTTAGGGCCTAGGCTTTGTAAAGAAGAATTTCTAAAGCGTTCGGAAGCGTTCTTTGACTTCTGCAACAAAAGACATAAATCGGGGCGACGTTATGATGTCTGGGTGCCAGCACAGGTCGCGTTCTACTAGGTCGTAGACTTCCATGATTCTGGCGCCAGGAATGATATTGCCTTCCGCATCGCGGTCGCGGCCAAGCATCCAGATGTGGTCGCTGACACTGGCCACGGCGGTCACGTCATGGGAAACGATGACGATAGTGTTGAGCTCATCCATGTTGGCGACTTTTTGAATCAGCGCGGCGGTCTTTTCGAGCATGAGCAGGTCAAGTCCGGAGAATGGCTCGTCCATTAACAAAAAGTGGGACGAGCAGAGAATCTGTTGCAAAATTGCTACCCGCTGACGCTGGCCGCCGGATAATTGTGCCGGGTAATGGTGGCGAACATCATGCAGACTGAATTCCTCCAGGTAGGCACCGACTTCTGTTTGGGTGTGATTCTTCCGTCGTGCCGCGAGCATGAGATTAGAGAGTACGGTGCGGTGTTCAAACAATAGATAATTTTGCGCGACGACACCTACCAGCCCAGGATGAACGGGTGTTCCGCCATTGAGTGTCACTTGTCCGGAGGTCGGCTTGTTCAGGCCGGCGATGATTCTGAATAATTGCGTTTTGCCTACGCCTGATGGCCCCAGGAAGCCGAGAACCTGGCCCTTGCTCTGATTGCGCAGGATTTCCCGAATCTCGGCATTCACGTTCTTGAGGACGACTTTGTCGCCGTAGGAAAGGCAGACGTTATCGATTTTCAGGAGCGTAGGGCCGAGCGTGCAGTTAGTTGGGCCCATTCTTCGCCTTCGGCTTTGCTACGTAGTGTTTCTTGATGGCTGCCCGTACGTCGGCTACGACCAATTTCAGTTTCGCAACCTCCGCTTCAAATTTCAGAAGTGCCTTGTCGAACGCTTTTGCTGTTTTGCTATCCATCTAAGTTCTCCTCTCAAGAGTTAGATCCGCCCAGGGACAAATCATTCTGCGCAGAGCCCCAATCGCATAATCTTGGCCGAGACCGATAAGCAAAATGGTTATCTGGATGGCGAATACCGCGTCCAGGTGAAAGTATTTGGAATTGTCAAGCAGCAGCGTTCCGATGCCGCCGCCGCCGCGCGAAAGGCCTTCGACCATGGTGAGCATCATCCAGCCCATCGCGGCATTTTGACGTAGCATGTCTAATGCTTGGTCGCTCTCGCCGAGTACGACAACCTCAAGCGATGTCCGCCATTCGTTCATTCCGAGCGTGCGTGCCAAGTCAAATTTTTCCTTGGGTGCACTGTCAATTACGCTGGCCATGCCGGTTACGAAGAACACGGAAATGGAAAATACCAGCAGCTCGACCCGTAGAGCATGGCCATTGGCAGCCATGAGCGTAAAGAAAAACGTGAGGCCCACCATGGACAGGAATCGCAGCTTGCTCAAGACTGTGATGATGGGCCGGAAAAACGGCAGCAAGGAAGAATAGGCCAGCAACAGTGAGACTACCGTTGCGATCCCAATAGCCTCGAGATTCAGGAAGAAGCTGGTGAGCAATTCGATTCCCAGCCCTTCCTGAGTCCAGAGGAAATTCAAGGCCCGTAGAATGTCTCCCGGCTTGGGCAGAAAGACGGTCTGGTAATAGGTCCACAGCAGCAAGACCACCGCCAACTGAACGCCGACCATCAAGCGGACGGCGTTCTTGCTGAGGACTTTGTTGGGCAGGAACGCATCTAGCACAAGCGCGTAGCTGCGGTTAATTCCCAACAAGCGTTATCTCCACCCTGCGGTTTGCTGCACGGCCTTCTGGCGTGGAATTTGATGCGGCAGGCTGGTCCGCACCATGGCCGGCAATTTTGAATCGATTGTTCGGGAAGTTGGCTGGAGCGTGCTTTTGCAGCCAGTTCTTGACTGCGTTCGCTCTGTCGCGCGAGAGCGTTTCGTTCACGATGTGACTTCCTTGGTCATCGGTGTGGCCATCGATTTTTACGAAGAGACCGGTAATTACCAGGGAATCTCGCAATTCCTGCATCGTGGCTTCGCCATCGGGTGTAAACGATGATTTATTGGTATCGAAGTTGATGTGCCAGGACCGCTTGCTGACGGTCGGGCCACTAGCCTCGGCGGTGTAGTTTGGCGTTTCTGCTTCTGAACCAGAACCATTCATAACGGCTTCGGCTCCGGTAACGAAGGATTTATCTTCAATCTCGGATGCGGTTGGAATCGGAGTGTCCTTGAACAGTAAAGGATATTGCTGCGTGCAGATGCCACCGAATATTGTGTAGGTCGCCCTGAAATTGTCGGCAGTTCCGGGCTTGAGCCCGAAAAGGATTTTCTCGTCGTCCAGATTGTTGACTGCCGATCCGCCGAGCTCAATCTTCACGCCCTGCGTATCGGTTTCAGTCACGCCCTTGAAATACTTGTACCAGTAGGCTTCATCCTGGTCGTTGTAGACTTTCGCGGAGATAGCCGCCGCTTTGCGCAGTGCCTTGTCGTAGGCTTTCATTTGGTCGCCAGCCTCGAGCGTCGCCGCAAGCATGCCATTGATTTCATCACGGTTCTTCTGGAAGAACGCAAGTGGGCCAATGATGACTGCGGGCATTTGCGAGCGATATTGCTTGGTGCTGACCACTTTGACGAGGCCGCCGCGGCCGTGCGCTTCATTCACGTCACCCGGGGTCCAGGTCACGATGGCATTGACGCAGACGCGCTTCGTCTCTCCGGTAGGATGCCCGTCTTTGACGACTTTGCGATCCTCGCATTGGTTGGAATTATAGGCTTCGGTGGCTTTCAGATAATCGTCAACTGCGAGCCAGTTGACGGCATCAGGGTCGTAGGTGTGCACATCGGGATTGTTTGGAATACTGTTGTCGCCTTCCCACTTCAACGCGATATTCCAATCGCCTTCGCGCAGCGAACCGGAAACAAGGATTCCGCGCGCTGCCTGCGGATTATTCTTTACTTCAGGCGGAGCCATGAACGCATCTTCGCCGCGACTGTATCCGGTGGCACCGATGACTTTAGCGATGTACCCGGGGCTCAGTTTTTTCAATAATGGAGTGACACCGGCAAAAAATGCGCCGGATTGGTCGCCCATAATGACAACGAAATTAGCGCCAGCGGGCTGCTCCGATGCTGACGTTGCGCCATTGCAATACGGTGCTCCGCCTGCTATGGCAGTCGCGCAGGTCACCAAATCGGTCGCCATTTGTTTTTGTGTGTCTTGCCGGACAAGACGCAGGTTCACGCCGTGCTTTTCCATTAACGAACCCTTCGTGGTGAAAGGTCCGCCGTTAGCGAGAATCATGTTGGCCTGCGCGTTCCACTCCCAAAACTCACCGACAATGGGCGTAGCGTCCACCTTGGCAGGGGTGTCCGATGGCAACGGCAGAGGTTCAACGTTGGCTACCAGAGCGTCTTTAACGTCTGGAAGCACTACCCTGGTGGGAATCAACGCTTTCATGATTCCCGGCGTTGGGATCCAACCACGTTCTGCGGCCGTGCGGAGTCCGAGAACTAAAGACCCTGCTGCGAGCGCAATGAGTAACACCTTTGGCCCTGTTTTCAATGCTGGCATTTTTGTTTCTCCCTTTTTGTGAATTTAACTACTTAAGAAGGTCGCCGTAGGTTCCTGTTTTTGAACCCTTAGTGGCGACCGGAACCGGAACTGCTTGTTGTGTCACCGCGGGAATCAGGAATGCTGTACCCTGGTCGCCAGCGGTGAGCAATTTTTGTTCATATTGGTTGAGTTGGTCGAGCGCCGCTGTATCAATGGCGCCATTCTGGATGTCGATGGTATCCATGAAGTTCTGCGCGACGCGCTGGAAATCGTCAATCGCGCCAAGTTTTTGACCAGCGTCCTCGGCCAGATGCTCCATGGTGCGGTCGTATAGGTCGTTTTCATCCGCATTGCCGCGGATGATTGCCATACCGGTTTTGATGGCGCTGAATGCTGCGCTTGTGACCTTGTACTGAGTCTTTGCCTGCTTGACCGTATCCTCGGTATCTTCGATGAAAAAATCGATATTGATGGCCCACTTCGCTAACAGGTCATAGACGACCGTGATTTTGTTGAGCAGCTGTTGGTAGCCAACGTTTGATTGTTGCAGGCGGCCGGCCTTGTTGGCTTTCGCGCGGACCTGGAGTTCCATCTGTAGTTTTTTTTGCGCGTCGGTGGTGTCCGCCATCTTTCGCGCCTGCGCGGCGTAAGCCATATTCTTACTGGCGTCCTGTTTGTTTTGTTCAATCACGCTTTCGAGGTACCGTTTCTGTCCGGCGACATTGGTGATTTGCTCGCCAAGACGTTCCCGGCGTTTTTTCATTTGCAGAAGATGGTCCTCGAGAATTCCGATGGGATCCACGTTGATAATCAGTCCGGTCAAGTAGCGACTCAGAAGTCGGAATAGCATGTGAGAGCGTTTGCTGAACGCTACCCATCCCATCGCAAACAGCAGCCCGGCGAGCATGGCCATGTGTACGGTATCGGCCAGCATCGCTACCAGAAATGCTGATACGGTTCCCCAGGCCCAGATTCCTCCGATGCCCAGAAGTATAAGCAGACCGATCCCCATCTTCCCTTCTGGTTTGGACCAGAACGTTTTCCACTGCGCTGAATCACTTAGACTTGCTGGAATCATCGGTGAATTGCTCATCGTTTTTATCCTTGCAGAAGGCGAGTTAAAGCCGCCTTCTGTCCGTCGAGTTCTTGGCCCCGTAGTTCTACTGCGTCTTGAAACTGTTTTCTGGCGGTGTCGATCCTTGCTTGCGCGACGTCGATATCCTTGCGCAACTGCTCATCCTCGCGCTGGAGGGCTGCGATTTCTGTACTGATTTCGTTTCGCCGCGCACGCTTATCGCCTACTTGCTCATTGGCTGTGTTGGAGGCTTCGGCATCGAACTGGCGCGTCTCCTCTTGAAGAGTGCGCTTAAGTCCATCGAAGGTGGCTAGAATCCCCACTACGGTCACGCCTGCTGTCGCTGCGGCTTGCGCAGCCGCTGCCTTGTATTTTGCGTGCTCGTCAATTGGTAAAGCCTTTAGAGGTTCTAAGTATTTCATTAAGGCTGCGCCGGCATTGGTGGTGTCAAAATTCGTCTTTTCCAACAGTGTGGAATAGGCTGCGTTTTTACTGGAAGTTACGGGCTGCGATGGACGAGGGAACGCCCCATCCGGTGCTGGTACTGTTCGTACCGGCGCCGCAGCAACCGGCCGCTTTACCGGGTCCTCTTGCTTGAAAAGGGCTTTACTCACACTGTCACCGACTGCTTTAAGATTCATACGTCTCCTGTCTTTCGCGCAAGGCTCAGCGCAAAATTATATAACTTAGGGCCTTAGATTTGCAAGGTTGAAACGTTTATGCGGCTTGTGGCGTAACATACAGGCCGTAATAATCTACCCGCGCGCCGTTGATCCACTTGCCGAAGGAAATCTTTGCTGTCGGGCATGGTTGTAAAAGCTGGCACCGGTCGGAATAATCCAGTACTTCAATCTTGCCGGGAATATCCCAACTCTCAGGGATGCCCATCACTCGTTTCGCCAGATTAGAAATCGGCATTTTGCCGGAGCCATACGTCACTCTCCCTCGCGTCAGAAACACCACCGTCGGCGTCTTGATGCGAAACAGCAATTCACGCCAGATTCCGAACGGGTCGCCGTACGTGTCAACGTCCACAACGTTGTAACGGGATAGATCCGTCCCGGTAAAAGTGTTCGCGTCCGCGTCGCCATTAAGGCTGGCAATCAGCCGTGGCGTGATTTTGAAACGAATCTGTCCGGACTGTTTCATGGCGGAGTCCACAGGCGTATACGTCACAACGTTCAATGGTGGCGGCGCTTCCTGGTCCCGGGATTGCCGGCGGAGTTCTCGCCAGATATTCCCTTCCCCCGCAAACAGATCCAGTACACGCAACTCCTCGAAGTGCGCTTCCTCGATAACCAAGCGTCGCAGATTACATTTATCTGTCAGAGAATGATTGTCCGTCTTGAGTCGCAGCTTCGGACTTGGAACCGTCATGTTTCCCTTCTCAGGGAACTACACTTAAGCCGCTTGTTTCTTCTGCATGGTCTTTTGCAGAGCATCGACCCGTGCATCGAACACTGATTGCCACTCCGCTTGGGTTATCTTGAAGTTCCGTTCCCGTGTCTCGAATTTTTTCTGGCGGAAGGCGTGTGCCGTCTCGAATCTTTTTTGCCGGCCGGCTTGCGCTTTTTCGAATTTTTTCTGGCGCGCCATGTGCAATAACTCAAAAGCCTCCTGGCGGCTGGCTTGCGCCTTCTCGAAAGCAGGTTGGTCCGAGGCGCTCTGGATATGTGTCATCTCGAATTTCTTCTGGCGCTCTCCATGAGACTCCGCAAACATTAGCTGTCGTTCTGCGAATTTTTTTTGGAAAGCGGCAATTTGCGCCTCAAAATCTCTCAGCAAAGCGGACTGCATGACGAAGAATTTCTCTTGCAAGGACTCGAACTTTCGCTGGCGGGATCCGTGCGACCGTTCAAATTTCTTGCGTAAGGCAGCGACTCTTTCTTTCAATGACCTCCCTGGTCGCCCTCCAAGACGCGCCCATCGTTTGAGCTGTTTCCTGGAGTTGTTTTGAGCGCGCATCCGGCCGCCCTTACTGCCTACTCGCTGGAAGAAAGCCAATGCCGCGCCCTGGAGCTTTAATTTTTGCTTCGCCATTCTGTTTAGTTTCCTCTGCTTTGTTTCTTGGCCGCCCATTTGGGGTCGGCTTCGCGCCGGTTGCCAGTATAGAATCTTTGAGTATAAGTTTCAAGGTGCAACTCTTAATCTGCATTTGTGGACTTTGTACTGTGGCATGGAACGTCCGTAAATTCTCAGGCCGATGCCACCTACAGAACGGCAAGGCTGCCCCGGAAGCGCGTGGCATTTAGGACAGGTCAATTCCCGGTCGGGATGCTCTTTACGCGGGATGATGCGTTCTCTCATCGGCTGACCGCCATCCAGAGCAACAGGCCGGCTACGGCGAGGCACAGTAAAGCTGTTCGCAATAGGCTTTTCCGATTCATTGCGTGCGCTCCCACCAATTCTTGTTTCTATCTCCAGCAACCCATTTCTCGCCGTCCCAAGTCAGATTCCAGTCGCACATCGGACAAAAGCCTGCCGCCCCAGGTTGCAGGTCAGCGTGGGCGCCACCCTGGATTTCGGTAATCAAACCCATTGGCGTTTTACAGTGCGGGCAGCGCATTAGTGTCCTTTCCATTCCATTTCCCTACACAACGCAGCGTACTTGATGCGGCAGAGACTATGCGGACAGTACTCGGAGTTGAGCCAAGTCGAAATGTGGTCAGGCTCAAGTACCGGCCAAAATATCAGGTTCGTTTGACCGCAATCGGCACAGGCGATTTCTTCGTTGCCATCTGAATTTACGGCCGGACCTTTATCCCAAAGCCATTTATTCTGTCCGCACCGCGCGCAGACAATTGGCTTGGAGTCCACGTTGACGGACCCGAACATCGGGACGTGAATGAACAGAGCCCAAGTCGCCATGTTAACTTTCCATCTCTTTTACGATCCGTTTGACGACCGGCTTGATTCTGGAAAATTCTGTCCAGTCCTTGGACTTACGGAATGTCTCGTTGGGGACGCAAACATATTGCAGGTACATTCCCTGAATGCGCGCTTCAAGAGACATCTCTCCGGTCAGAAATCGCGGCGGCACATCCGGCGATAGCAGTACCGGCGGCAAAACGATCCCTTTTGCTGGACGATTGGCTTGGTCGATACTGGCGTCGATTAAAAAACGGTGCTTCGGTAAATAGGCTATCAAGATGTCCCGGCCAGCCGCCTCGCGTTCTTCTCCGTTGCCCACTCCAACGCTCCAGGCGCCTGTCGTTTCGCACCACTTGAAAAGGCTTTCGCGGGCGGGCCAAGGTTCTTGCTGGTCGATTATCCGCCGCGCCCATTCGGGATTGCCGACGATGTAGTTGACACTAACCGGCTCCGCGGCGATCCCAAACTCGCGCATGACACGGATGGTGATGCGCGTTGAAGCGATACAAGAATCGCTTCTAAAGTCACGAAGAATTTCCTGCCGCGCCACTTTGGCATAGCGGCGCACTGTGTCCTCAAACTTCATTTCATTCTCCGTTGCGCACTGCCTTCTTCCAGGTTCAAGTCGTAGGCTTCGCGGTCTACAACGAACACCGGCACTAAAGGCTTATTGCGGAATTCGCCCCGGTCGCCGTGCAAAGTGTTACGGTTTTTAGTAAACCCACCAACGCAAGCAGTGCGGAGTCGTCCACACTCGCAGTAGTCACTCTTGCCGTCGTTTGTCTTACTATTCATGCGAGCAACCTCTGGATGTATTCTTTCGCCTTGTCGTAGCCCCAGGCGTGAATCGACCTTTCGAGTTTGGTGACGTCCTCGCCCGGGAATAGGATGCTGGCCATGCCGCCGACCGATGGCGTCCAAGTGATTTCAATGACGCGTTTCCGCCATCCCAAGGTGATTCGACCCTTCGTCGTCGTCACGATGTACCACGGCTTTTGTGAGCAACATGGCCTGGAGCAATAGCCGTTCGGAATTTCTTCGGCCCAAATCACATGGCTAGCAAATAGCCCGAGCAGATTCTGGCGTTCCAGTTCCCGATGCAGTGCGGCGTCCGGATCCAGGCGTGCGGTTTCAAGCTCTAACGCTTCCTGCAGTTCGTTACACGCCTTCATGGCCGCGCGTTCATCCTCTTCGGTTATCGGTCGATTCAGGGCAACGCGAATTTCTATACCCAGACTCGGATAGGCTTCAAATTTGCGAATCGTTTTGTATTCCATCACCTTTTCCTTAGCGTTCCCTGCCTAAGTTGAACCAACTTTCTCCCAATTCCTCCTTCTGTTCCGTAGTAAGTACTTCGTTCAACGCAGAGAACACTTGTTCCTCCGTCAAAGCATCAGTGATGAGTCGCTTCAACAGTTCCGCAGATTCTTCTTGCGTCAGCTTTCCAAGGTCTATTTTCATTCGAGCCTCCCAATTACAGTGAATCCAAAACTCTCTGCATACGCTGCGGCCTCTTCCCAAGTGTCAAGATTCGAGATTTGGACATCGCCGTCGAACGACACCCATTGCGAGCCGCTCCAAGCGAGTTCGCCGTCGATATTCTCGGCTGTCACGACGATCCAACGCTGGAACAGATTTTGGCGGATAAAGACTTGAGTCATCGTTCTGCCTCGGCAATTGCTTCCAGCGCAGCATCCCACTTGCTCCAGCACGTATTCTGTCTGCGTTGGCGTTTCGTAAGATTGCTTGCGCTTTTCGGCGTAACACAAGCCACAAATCCATCTGGACCATTCGGCAAATAGTAGCCAGTCAACGCTTTGAGGGCCGCCAGCATCTTCGGTGCCGCAGCGAGTAACTGTGCATTTTTCTTCGTCGCCGGCACATAGACCAATAGAACCTTAGAGTGCTCGCCCTTCTCGTTCACGACGCTGTACAGTTCCTCCGGCCGTGAACTAGTGCGCTCGATGCGCCATGTCCGGTTCATGATTTCTCCTGCCGTGCGATTGCCCTGACAATCGTGTTGCGCAAACTGACTCGCGCGGTTTTGGGCACTCCGTTCCACATCGCCGGATACATCGTGTCGATGTGTCCGAGAACCTCGAAGGCGATAGCTTGGGCATCCAATGGCGTACTGGTCCGACTTGGCGCTGCAAGCAAATCCTGTCGCAATTTCTCCAGTAGCCGACGAAACTTGGCTAGGACTCGCTTGTCATCGCGGTCGATTACGCCATCTTCGCCGGGTGCAAGATGCTCGAACCGGTCCGCGAATTGTGGCGCCAGATGAAAAAAATCGGCGTATTTGATGTTCATGCGGCCCTCGCTTCATTGATGGCGGCTTTAATCTCTTCTCGCTGGCGTGGGGTGTACCATCTTTCACGGTCGATGACCTGAAACATAAGCTCGCAAGCGAGCAGCAGTTTAGGCGCGGCCTTGAACAAATTGGCATTGGCGCGTTCTTCTTCGCCCAATCCACCGATTGTCACGGCTAAGCCTCCCGGTGCGCTAGGGGCCTCGATGATGAATCGCCCGCCCGTCCAGTCCTTTAGCGGAGTGGCAAGCTCCATAATTTCAAATGGTCCAGGCGTATGTGTCATGCGGCCTTTCCTTTCTTCTTTGGTTTCTGTTTCAGTTCTTCGGCAATATTGTCGCGAATCGTTTTCCAGGCTTTCTTGGCCCGTTCCTGGCCAACGGTCCTCGAGCCGCCGCACTCTGGACAGACGCTCACATGCGGCAACTTGCATTTCAGTTGACTGCATTTCCACGGCTTCCTGCACTTCTCGCATTCGTGCTGATGGGTTGGCAGGATTTTCAGATCCTCGGTCGGCAGGCCTTTGCGATTGGTGCCAATCAGGAGCTCAACCTGCAATTTAAGCAGCGCGTCCCGGACGTTGTACTTGCAAAGTTTCGAAATTGCCGCGAAGTCGAGTGGATGCCGGCCACCTTCTTTCTTGTAAATCTTGGCTAGGTAATCCGGAAGCTCATCCTCCACCGATTCTTCGGTGAAGGAAATCTCGGTCAGACGCGTTAGCAGTTTAGGCTCGATGGTTTCTTTGGTGTTGGCCGTCAGAATGAAAATAGTCTTTGGCGGCGGGTTAGTGGAATCCATCTTGGAAACCAAAGATTTCTGAGCCGCTTGCGTGATCCAATTAGCTTCGTGAATTCCCACGACGTGCCAGACAGACGTCGTGCCCTTGGCAAAGTTGAATGCGCCATATGTGCATAAACCAGTAACGTGAAGCACGCGCTCAAGGTCACACTCGGCGGAAGGAATCTCGTGGAGCTCCGCATTGATTTCATCGGCAATAGCCTGCACCAGTGTCGTCTTGCCGAGGCCTGAGCCTCCCAGGAACAGCCAGTTGGACTCAAACGGCGCTTTGACGAAAGGTTCTATGATCCGTTTTACTTTTACTAGGCCGATAAAATCCGCAATCCGTTTTGGTCTATATCTCTCGTAGAGCGGTTCAGGAAACGGCAAGGCTTTTGTCGTCACTTGACCTGGCCCTCGCTCGTATAGATGTTGTGGAACACCAGTGTGCCTTCTTCGTCTTTTATGACGTTCGGATGGTCGGAATCCGAAAGGTCGTAGTCGTAGACTTCGATGGTGAGACCGACTGGAACGTTTTGGACTTCTTCAATCAGTCCGCCGTCCATGATAATGCGGACCGGTTTGGTTGAAACGGTCGCTCGGTAGGAATCGAACAAGTCTCCGATCCGTATGCCGTCGGCGATGACGACATCTCTACCGAACTTGAAATTGACGTTGTTCGCCAACGCCAAGATACGGTCTTTGGCTATTTCCATGTCTCACGCTCCTTTCAAATCCTTTTCGATTAACTCAGCAATGTGTTTGGCATCGTCATAGGCCCCGACCGGCCCCTCAACCATGAATCGCGCTCTGTCGGCGGAACAATCGGTATAGGCGATAACACGCCAATTTCTACAGCCGCAGTGACAGGAATCGAACCAATAAAGAAGTCTCGGCAACGAGGCCAAATTTGTCGGTTGAAAGAAAATCCAGTATGGATTTTTACCGTGACCGCAACAAGAATCGGTTGTTTGGATGCCCGGCATCTTGTTCAATGCCACACAGAGCGCAAGGCACTCCGGGTCCAAGTCGGATGGCGGTTGCCATGGGTTACGTTTCATCGGATTTAACGACCTTCGTGATTTCGGCAAGATCCTGCATTTCGAGCCAGATGATGGTCTTAGCTCCGTCGCCGCCGTCATCGGGTGGATAAAAACATTGAATAGCTTTATTCGGGTCGGCACCGAACGCACCGGAGGCTAGGCGGAATACAGTTTCCACTTTTTCGCGCAATACTTTTACTGTGTTGGCATTTTGTTCTTTCGGTGTGATTTCGTACCAATTCGTAGCGTCAATCTGTTTGAATCGATATTTGCAGGAGACGATCCCTGTCTCGCGGTTCTGTACGATGAAGGCGCGCCAAAACGCCGGCTTTGCTCCGGGAACGATGACGTCCTGCACAACGCCGTCATCGAGCACCATCAGGCAAAGCAATTTTTCTGCATTACTGTATCTAATCTCCTGTACTTGATTGTCGAAACTTATGGTCTAAGATAACACAACGGCAATGCTAGTCAATTACTCTAATCTTGCGCGGAGATGGAGCCAGCACAAAGCCTCCAACTTCATCATTATTTTTAGTGAACTGATATAGGCATCCGCAGTTGCGACACGGGAAAGGTTCCATTTCGTCCTTGCGTGTGCCTCTCGGAATATCTACGCGGGTTCGTTCGGCGCAATTCGGGCAAGTAAAATATACGGTATAAGTGCCCGACGGTTCCTTTTCAGGCTCCGGAGCATGGAATGTCCGCATTGCTCGTTCATATCGCCTTTTCCAGCGGTAATGAACTGTTCCAATAACGAAAACTAGCAAACACGCGACACAAGCTATGATACCGGTGACCTTTAGCGCCCAGATGGTGGGGTCTGATGGCGACATTTAATCCACCAGCTGGATGCTGCGGCGGGTCTGCAACAAGAACACAGGTTCCGATGGAATCGATGGCGTCGGTGGAACCGGACTCTTTTTCGACTTACCCATCGACAGGCGGGCGTCCGTCCATTCGATTCGCGTGCGAGCAAATGCCTCGGCCGCTCTGCGCGACGTCCTCTTGGTGTCGACAGGCTCTTCCACCTTGATGGCAATAATATGTTTACAGTCCTGCTTGGGGGCCTTGCCAAAGATCCAACGCGGACAGGAGCATTTCCAATCGCCATCTTCTGTCTGGCTGACCTTATACTCTTTGTCCGGGTCGGTATGGCTGCTGACCATCCACTGATTGAGATAGTTTCCTGTGGGTCTAAGTTGCGTAACCATCATCTGTTTCTCCCTCCGACCGTTCCCACTTGCTCCGGTCGCCGTAGAGTCGTGCGATTTCTGCGGCGTCTGTTTTCAGACTATGAATAGGACTTTCGCCGTAATAGGCCGCGGCCCAAAAGTCGAGGATCCACTCGTCATCGACAATGAGGAAGTCGTGACCACCCTCGGCGCGGCCCAGCGCGGCGGTTGGATTATCTTCGGCGTAGTAGCCCATCCGCACGCCACCGACAATTTGCCGAGTCACTTCGGCAGCTTGCCAGCAAACGAATGGGCCTTTGGACAATTCCTCCCAGGCATCGGCCAGTGTTTGCATCTGGTTCATTTGTCGGCAACCACCGCCAACTTGAATTCCTTGATGCGTTTACGGTGGAGGCGTTCATCTTGAAACATTTCGCGAACCGCATCACAAATTGCAACGCGGAGGTCCGAGCCCACGCCGCGAGCGGTAATCTGCACATGACCGGGCAGGCAATCAAAGGCGTGACCGACAATCGAAACCGCTTTCATCATCGTCTCCTTTTGAGTTTTTTGAAACAATCGCGACAAACAGGCACATCTACCTTTGTCGACCGACTCAGTTGGTTGAATCGCCAGGTCGTGACTGCCACGGTTTCAACGATGTGCCAAGCTGGCGCCCACAGCGTTCCACAGTCGCGGCAACCTTCGATGTGGATGCGCAGCTTGGCCTTACCGACTGGAACGGCAATCATTTTTTGCTCTTGGCAGCGGCCTGTTTCTCGCGCTTCTTGGCGTCGGCTTTGGTTTCCTTGGCCAGCTTGGCGATATCGGCCAGCGGAACGCCGGCGATCCTTGCTTTGGCCTCGAGTAGCAATGCCTTGGGCGTGGTATTGATATTGTTGTAGAACCACAGGTCAGTGCCGGCCAGCATGACCAGATAGAGCCATTGATGAATGCCGGCAGGTTCTAGCTTGGCCAGCTTCTTTTGGATGGTTCCGGTATAGTCTTTGCCACCGTACTTGGCGGCCGCGATTTCCCACTGCATGGCATTGCAGATAGCCCTCGCTTCATCGTTATTCAATTGTTTGATGGCCCAATCGAGCACGTCGCGGTAATCTTTTTTGTTGTCGATGGTGAACGGGTCGGAGGCCAGTTCCTTGAACACAAGACCGCGGCGCCGGAGCTCAATCTTCCTGGCCTTCTCCGCTTTGCGGCTGCCGCCGGTAGACGAGTTGTAATCCGGACGCGGTTCCTTCGGGTAATGCGTCTTGCACTTGGGATTCGTGCAGACCTTGAGCAGAGAACCCACCTTGTGCGGCGAATCGTGATAGGCGCAATGCTCGACAATGACACCTTCCTTTGTGTCGGGGCAATTCTCAGCGCCGGCTGGCACCCAAGTTGTCAGATGCTTGGCCGGAAACCGATTGCTGCCGAACTGGTCTGCAATGCTCAACAGGACGGCATCCCTGTGCGTGCCGACTTGAATCTTGATGAAGGCCCTGGTCTTGTTCTCGAAGCATGGAGGATCCGTACAGATGTCCGCGTCCTTGATTTCCGCAAACAACATCTTGTTGAATCCGGTGCGCTTCGGACAATCCACGCACGCGCCGGCCTTCGGAACCAGCTTCGCGTCGGCGGTATCGAACGGCGCATTCTTGAGAGTCAGAAAGAAATGGCGCTCGATTTCGCTCTTGAATCCTTCCGGACTGTCGCCACGTTTCAGCCAGGGCAGGCTTTCTTTCTGCTGTTCCGGGCCCAATCGCGCAGCCAAGAAAGCATGAGCCCACCCGATTTTGTTCTCGAAGAACAGCTTCCGAATCGGCTCAATCAGGTTCCGGAGTTGCAGGCGACGCGTGACATAGATGATTGATTTGCCCACTTTCTTTGCAATTTGCTCGGCGGTCAACGGTTGTAGAGTGTGATAGCCATCGGCTTCCTCGAGCGGATGCAGGTCCTGGCGCTGGAGATTTTCGATGATTTGGACTTCTCGCGCTTCTTCATCGGTCATTTCCCGGATGACCACAGGTACGTCGGTAAGTTCCAATGCCAGTGCGGCGCGATAACGTCGCTCCCCGGCAACGACTTCGTAGCCCAATACATCATTGTCGTAGGTTGGGCGCACTAATAGTGGAACGAGAATGCCCTTTTCCTCGATACTAGCGATTAGGTCCTTCATCGCTTCCTTGTCGAAGGTCTTACGTGGATTGAATGGGGATTGCCGCACCCGATCCAGTTTGACCATGGTATTACTTTCAACACTTTTCAGACTTGCAGTGCTCATCTATTTCTCCCTTGCGAAACTTAGGCGCTTCGCTGCCTTTACTCTACGAATTCCACTTCCACTTCATGCTTGGCAAACAACTTGGCGATAGCCTCCTCTCGGTCTACCTTGAGGTTTATAATGTCGTTTTTGTTTATCAAGAATGAGCAATCAATGCTGTTTTCTAGCGCGCTCCCGCCATTCCATCTGGGAGTCAATAGCCAGGAAGCAGGAGAATTGATGATGGCCATGGCTACATCTTCGGGGGTCGTCTTGTCTCTGATTTGGTCGTCGGTAAGGCCCACCGCGCGGAGATAAAATCCCATACAGCACATCTTTCCATCCGACTCGCGCAAGAGGAAACTTTGGTCGCTGCCTTCGCCGTGCAACCACTTCGACCGCTGAATCGTCAGTTTCATTCGAGCCCTCGTTTCTTCATTTTGAGAAGTCCTTCGCGGCTCCACGAATTCAGGTATCCGCCGGGTAATAGAAACTGTCGGAACCTGCGATGCAGTTTGGCCATCTCCGGAAGATTTTTCAGGCTCACGTTTGGCCAAATATCGAAATAGATTACGTGAAATTTCTCGCTTGGCCGCCAACGGTGAATGTCGTCAATGAGCACTCGCAATTTGTCACAAGCGAAATGTGGGGCGACCAATTTCACAACGTCCGCGGACTTTTCTATGACGGTGACATGCTTGACTTCCGGCTTCGGCAAAATCTGCGTAAGCACGTAGCCCATCCCGAGCCCGGCGACCAACACTTTTCCGCGAGCCTCAAGCACAAATTGTAAGTTGGTCACGCGTTCCATGCGCGTGTTGCTCATTTGTAGGACGCCGCGCACATGCAGGCGTTTGTACTTTCCTTCTTGGACGTGGAAAGGGAAGCCGGTGCTGGCAGAGTCCATCAGAGATTCCAGTACGTCGCTATAAGTTACCGTAGTCTCGGAGATACATGCTTCTCCAAGCTGGCCGTTTGGAGGTAGCTCTAGGGTCATGCCACTCTCTCAAATAGACAGAGGAAATTCCGAAGGCTAATGACATCGCTCTCGGAAAGCTGGCGTTCGTTTTGTTTCCATAGGTCATAGACGGTCTGCGCCAAAAATCGCAGGTCCTCTGGCGTTTTGTGCTGATGCGGGTCGTAATCGCCAGCAAGGCAAAGCGGTAACTCGTCTATAGCATTGTCGAAGGTCATCGAGGTTTCCTTCTCCTGTCCTTGGGACAGGCAAGCAGGGTGGCACAGCCGACAATGGCCGCGATCGATCCCAGGATTAGCAGTGTCGTTACCGCGCTGTCGATGTTTGCTAACATGCTGTCTCCAAAGAAGCGCGGCGATTCCGGCTCGCCGCTGCCGTATTGCATTGCCGTCGGGCAGAACGGCCCCGCGACTGCTCTACCACTGGCAAACTCAGGCGGCTGTGATGCCTTCTTTGTACGCCTTCTTAAGTTGGTCAAAAGTGCATTCCGACTCTCGTATATCGGTACGCAGTTCCTTGACACGCGGCTGATACAGTCGTCCGCCAGCACCCACATACAGGAATTTGATTTCGACCAGCGATCCAATCTTGATACGCGAATCTTTTCCGTTCATGCTGACCCGGCCAACTTCTCGCCAGTCTCCGTCTTTGAGCAATGCAAGCGTTGCGCTGTTGTGGCCCTTATGGCCCATGCCGACGACTTTGCACGTTGCGGATTTCAGGAATTTGAATTTTTTGTGCTGGCCGTTTCTGCCTGCCGCATACGGAGCATCCATCAGCTTGAAACAAGCGCCTTCTGCCCGCTTCTTTTTGAGTAAGGCGAGCTGGCCCTGCTTTTCTTTGGTCGTCAGCCAAGTCTCGGCAACGGTCATGGTCGTGTTGGCGGTTAGAGCCCGGAGAGATTTCAGACGGAGTTTGTAGGCGTACTTCGTAAAAACAGCGCCATTCAGTTCGAGCAGGTCGAAACAGATATACGTTGCTCCGACCAGTTCACCATCGATGTACAACGGTCCGTCCGATAGCTTGGCGAATTCCGCAGCAACTTCGGCTGGTAATGGCTTGGCCTTTCCTTCCTTGTTGTAGGAAATGACGGACCCATCGGCCAGCTTCTCGGCAGGCCGGCGCTCACCATCATATTTCTTCTGCATCCCGTAGCGGGAATCCTTAATGAAGACTTCCGCTTCTTCTTCGTCAATTTCATCGAGTAGTTCTGCCGGATAACGACTGTGGCTCGCATCCTTGGCAAGAATGGCCGGTGCTTGGGCGGTCGTTTCCGCTTCGGCACCGACATAGCCCTTGTTTGTTTTCTCGCGGACCAGGCGTTGATACTCACGCTCTGCCTCTTCGAACGATACATTTTCGGCTTTGACGCCTGGTTGGAGCGTGCCACCGCGGCGCCCGTATTGGAATTGCACGTTGTAACCGGATCCGTTTTTGGTCAGTTGTATTTGGTAGGTCTTGTCCGAAGTTCCTCCGGTTGCTAAATCTGAAAAGAAGAGAACCGTGCTCTTGACCGTGGTCATTTTGTTTCTCCCTTGCGTCGATTTTGGCTCGACGCTGCCTTACATCTGGAATGAATCTTGCAAAACTCTTGCATGGCCGTGCACCAGACGGACAGCGGACACGGCAGTTTCAGCGTGAACGTGGCACGGCATCGCTCGCAGAGAGCGGTCGCACCTTTATCGCGAGCCACAATCCAATCAGGCGTTTGCTTGGCTCTCATCGCAGTTCCACCGAGACGAGTACGCGGCCTGGT
>Ga0210407_10001535_pt1 | contig 21402 bp, 19 predicted proteins | sample IncBWC27MmetaG_FD_150860 | JGI IMG/M metagenome (GOLD analysis project Ga0210407, IMG submission 150860) | Forest soil microbial communities from Barre Woods Harvard Forest LTER site, Petersham, Massachusetts, United States - Inc-BW-C-27-M | ecosystem: Environmental > Terrestrial > Soil >... | reverse complement strand
CTCCACGGTGACAAATACAAGTGGAGTCTGCAGCTGACGGCCATTAACCTCACCAACAAAGTGGCTCTGTACAACTTCCTCTCGACGTTCAGTGGCACGCACTATGTAACGCCGCGAGCGTTGACTGCACAATTGGGATTTCACTTCTAGGCTAAAAGGGGGCGAATTAGGCAAACTAAAGTTACCAAATTCGCCCCAGCCTTAGCCTTACGACCTTCGAGAGGTTTGAAAAAGGAGTTAAGCGGCTAGACTTGGATCCATCCCACACGGGTCGATTGGAGCCGCTGTCGTGAGAATACTGCGAATTTGGGTGCTAATTTCTGCCGCGCTAGCGATGGCATCGCCTCTGGTGGCCCAGGACGCCAACCCGCCGAAGCCGGAGAGCGGACAGATTACCGGCACCGTAACCGATGGCAATGGCGACACCCTTTCGGGTGCCACGATTGTTCTCGCGGGCCCCGTCCTTACCACGCCCCGCACTCTCCAGTCGAGCGACTCCGGATACTTTGCGTTCACTGCTGTCGATCCAGGAACGTACAGCGTCAGCGTCTCTGCCAGGGGATTTTCAAATTGGACCTCATCCGACATTGTCGTCAACCCGGGCCAGTACGTAATTCTGACCGGCTGCGAGCTGAAGATTACAACGGCGATGACATCGGTATCGGTGTCTGATTCTCCCGAAGAGATCGCGACCGAGCAGGTCAAGATCGAAGAGCAGCAGCGCGTTTTAGGCATCTTCCCGAACTTCTACGTGGTCTATGATCACGACGCCGCGCCGCTTACCACCAAGTTGAAGTTTCATCTCGCACTCAAAGTCTCCTCCGACCCGGTAACCGTCGCCGGAGTAGGCTTTCTGGCCGGCATCAACCAGGCAGCCGACGTTCCCAACTACGGTCAGGGCTGGAAGGCTTATGGCCAGCGCTTTGGCGCGAGTTCTGCCGATGGCCTTTCCGACATTATGATCGGCGGGGCAATTCTGCCGTCGCTTCTTCACCAGGACCCGCGCTACTACTATCAGGGAACGGGCACAAATAAGTCTCGCTTCCTTCACGCAGTATCCAGCCCCTTCGTCTGCAAAGGAGACAACGGGCGGTTCCAGCCGAACTACTCGAGCGTGGGCGGGGACCTGGCCTCGTCCGCGCTCTCGAGCGCCTACTACCCGGCATCGAATCGCGGGGCGGGATTGGTCTTCGAGAATCTCACCATCAACACCGGTGAGCGAATTCTCAGCGGTCTGCTCCAGGAGTTCGTCTTGCACCGGAACACATTCCGGGCCAAAAACCAGAACCCGGAATAGCCGCTTCACAAGATCCTTGAGTGGGCTACTGTTGCGAAAACTGACGCACCGGAGGGCTATCCTGCATCAAACTTATTTCACCCCATTCTGGCCCGCGAGTTAATTCTGTCAGGAGTTGAGAAGGGCAGAGCGGATAGGATAGGACGGAAATCATACCCGCAAGCTGGTCCATTTGGAGTTCTGGTTGTGAGAATCCTCCGAGGTTGGCTGCTGATTGTGGCGGCGATTGCCATGGCCGCGTCTTTGGCGGCACAGGTCGTCGGCCCCCCGAAGCCGGATAAGGGACATATTACCGGCACAGTGACCGATGCGAACGGTGACGCCCTTTCCGGCGCCAGCGTGGCTCTCGGAGGCGCTGCCCTCGCGACCGCCCGCACGGCCGTGTCGAACGACGCTGGATTCTTCGAATTCGACGACCTCGATCCCGGAACCTATAACATCAGCATCAGTGCCAAGGGTTTCGCAAACTGGACCTCACCCGACGTAATCGTCAAGCCCGGCCAGTATGTGATTCTGCCCGGCAGCGAACTCAGAATTACAGCTACCTCGACCACCGTATCCGTGGTTTATTCCCAGGAAGAGATCGCCACCCAGCAGGTCAAGATCGAGGAGCAGCAGCGCGTTCTAGGCATCTTCCCCAATTACTACGTTGTGTATGACAAAAACCCCGTGCCGCTCACGACCAAGCTGAAATTCCATCTCGCCTACAAGACCTATGTCGATCCGATTAACTTCGCCGCCATTGGTGTGCTTGCCGGCATCAACCAGGCAGCGGACGTTCCCGACTATCGGCAGGGTGCCAAGGGTTACGCCGAGCGCTACGGCGCGGCCGCTGCCGACGGCCTTTCCGACATCATGATCGGCGGCGCCATCCTGCCATCGCTTCTGCACCAGGACCCCCGCTACTACTACCAGGGCACAGGCAGCAATAAGTCTCGCGCGCTCCACGCGCTCGCAGGTCCATTTGTCTGCAAGGGAGACAGCGGACACCTGCAGCCGAACTACTCCAGCGTTGGCGGAGACCTGGCGTCGGCTGCACTCTCGAACGCCTACTATCCTCCATCGAATCGAGGCGCGGGCCTGGTCTTCGAGAATCTCGCAATCAACACCGCCGAGCGCATGCTCAGCACGTTGGTACAGGAGTTCATCCTGCAAAAGTTCACGCCCAAGGCCCGGAACAAGAACTGATCGCAGAGGAGAGCATTTCCCCCAGTGCGGACGGGCGCAGGTGGGTCGTAGTTTTCTAAGGTAGAATCGAGGGAGGGATCACGCGTGCCGCCTCCGCAGTTTCGGTTATCCATGACCCGAAGAAAACTTCTTGCCTTCGCGCTGGTGGTCACGGTAACGGCTGCCTGTTTCGCCGTCCAGGGGCTGTCCTTTTCGCATCAAGTCACGGCGAACGCCGGATGCCATGGCCACCATTCGCCCTCGCCTTCCCATGGTTCTCACGGGCCAGTCAGCCACGAGTGCTGCCAAACCGGACACCAAGCGGCGGTCCTGCAAGAACCGGCTAAGTTGCAGACTTCCCTTGTTTGCATCTCGTTGATTACGAGCCACCCGGAATTGCTGGTTTCGACAACCGCTGTTGAAAGTTTTTCCAGCCAGCTAATTGCTTCGAGTAGTCCTCCGACAACCGCCCTGATACGAATTTAGCCACACCCCATCCCCTTCTGGATCCGAGTTCACAAAACCGTGCACTCGGACCCTCGTGCAATTTCGTTTCGAACGAATGCCAACCCCGGGGTAATCTATGCAAAATGCAGTGCTAAGTTTCGTTGCAGTTATGATTCTGAGTTTCTCGTCGCTGGCCCAAGAGGACGGCGCCAAAATGGACGCGTCGGGGCAGGCGCAAACGGGCCGGACAATGGAGAACATGCCGGGCATGAGCGCAGCGCCGCACCCGACCATGAACATGCAGCCCAACTCTCTCGTCGACTTGCTAGAGCAGCACGCGACATCAGGAACCGATGCAGAGCCATATTCCACACCGTTTGAAATGCTCATGCGAACGGAAGGCAAATGGACACTCATGCTCCACGGCGTGGCTTTCTTGAGCGACATCCAGCAAAGCGGGCCGCGCGGAGCCGACAAGCTCTTCTCCGTCAACTCGGTGATGCCCATGGCGCAACGGAAATTCGGGAATGGGACTTTGACTCTGCGAACCATGTTGAGCCTGGAACCGGCAACGGTTTCCGAAAGGCGGTACCCAGAACTGTTTCAGCAAGGCGAAACCGCTTACGGGCGGCCCATTGCTGACGGCCAGCACCCGCATGACTTTTTCATGGAGTTGGCCGCGCTTTACGACTACAAGCTGAACGAGAAAACCCTGCTGTCGTTCTACCTTGCACCGGTCGGCGATCCAGCGCTAGGACCTTCGGCTTACCCGCACCGGGCCTCCGCTTCCGAGGATCCGGTTGCGACTCTTGGCCACCACCTTCAGGACTCAACCCACATCGCCAGCGATGTGATGACTCTCGGCGCCACGTACCGTAATTTTCGAGTGGAAGCATCCGGCTTTCACGGGCGCGAGCCAGACGAGGATCGCTGGGACATCGACTCCGGCAAGATTGACTCCTGGTCCGCACGCTTAACGGCAAACCCCGGGCAGCATTGGAGTCTCCAATATTCGATTGGGCAGCTGCACGGCCCGGAGGCGCTTGCCCCCGATGAAGACGTTCGCCGCATGACAGCGTCGCTGATGTACAACCGGCCAATTCGCAATGGCAATTGGGCTTCCATGCTGCTATGGGGTCGCAATGAAAGTCTCCGCGACGGCAACGCGGAAATGGTTATCTGCTCGAGTCCACGCTGAAATTCCTTAGCCGAAATTACGCCTGGACTCGTATCGAGAATGCTGATCGAACCAACGAACTGCTGTTGGGAGAAAACCCTCTGCTGCCGGGCTTTGTAGAACGGTACTTCACGCGGGTTCAGGCCTACACCGCCGGGTACGACCGCGAGGTCGGGCACATCCCCCACCTCTCAACAGCGTTGGGAACACAGGTAACCTGGTATAGCGTTCCAGACGTTTTGCGGCCGGCATATGGTGCCCATCCGGTCGGGGTGGTGGCCTTCCTGCGCGTGCGGCTGAAATGACTGGCAGAATTGTATTTCCGCATAACGAGTGCTAGCATCCAAGTGTCGGAGTCATTTGTTGGAGGTCGTTTATGTCGGATCGTAATGGAAGTGGAGCGCTGTGGTTTTTGGCTGGGCTGGGAATTGGCGCGGCGGTGGCAATCTTGTATGCCCCGCAGTCGGGAAGTGAAACCCGCGAAATCCTGATGGCGAAAGCCGAGGAAGGCCGCGACTACGTGCGCAAGCGGGCCCGCGACGCGCGCGAGCAGGCCGAGCAGTGGGCAGATCGCGGAAAAGACGTTCTCAAGACGCAGAAAGAGTCATTCCGTTCAGCCGTAGAAGCCGGACGCCAGGCGTATCGTGAGAAGACGACCGCAGCGGCCGACGGCGGCGAGAATCTGTAAGCTGTTTTCGGCAAGAGGCATGTGAAGGCAACTTGAGCGTATGAACACTCTGCTGATTGTCTTTATTGTGGTCACAGCGCTGGCAGTGGTCATCCAGGCAGGGATACTTGCGGGTATGTACGTCGCTATGCGCAAGACCAGCGGCAAGGTTGAGTTGCTGGCTGAGGAAGTACGCCTCAAAGTCATCCCTACTGCGGTGTTGGCGCAGGAGATGATCGCCGAATTGCGGCCCAAGCTGGTCACCGTGGCCGACAACGTCAGCACCTCAACGACAATGATGCGCGCGCAGCTTGAGCGCCTGGATGCGACTCTGACCGACATCGTGGACCGCACTCGCCTGCAAGTGATCCGCGCCGACGAGTTCGTCAACAACACCATGGACAAGTTGGAAGAAACCCGCGACGCGGTGGAGCGCACCGTGATTTCTCCTGTGCGCCAAATCTCTGGAATCATGCACGGCTTGTCAGTCGGCTTCGAAGCCTTCCTCGGCCGCCGCCGCGAGCGCGCTCCCGCGGCCTCTCAGGACGAGATGTTCATTTAGAAGCAGTGGCTAGTGGCTAGTTCTCACGTCCTCACGATTGCCAGTGGAGTAATGCTTCGCACTAGTCACTAGCAACTACCCACTAGCGACTGCCTTCATGCCCGCTTACGCCTACTTCATCCTTGTCGCCGGGATCGTCGTCTGGTTCTATCCATTTGTTTCTGCGCATAAGGGGACCGGCCCCGCGAGAGTCGTGAACCGCCGTTCGCGTTGGGGCGTTCTGTTGCAGCTAGCTGCTTACACTCTGCTTTGGCAGGGCCATTTCTGGGAGCGTTCCCTCCCCGCCTGGCGTACTGCGCTCTCCGTTGGGCTGTTCGGCATTGCGGCGGCTCTTTCCTGGACTTCTTCCCGCGCGCTGCGCGGCCAGTTGCGAGTGGACGCCGGCCTCGGCGCCGATCACAAACTAGTGCGGTCTGGGCCCTACAGCCTGGTGCGTCATCCCATCTACACTTCCATGCTGGTCGTGATCTGCGCAACCGCAGTGATCATCGCGCCGTGGCCACTTGTTCTGGGATCGCTGATTCTGTTCGTAGTAGGGACTGAGATACGTGTCCGCACCGAGGAAAAACTGCTTGCGTCGCAGTTCGGAGAGGAATTTCAGGAGTATAAGCGTGCGGTTCCGGCCTACATTCCGTTTCTGGTGCTCTGATGAGGCCTAGCGCCGATCCATCGGCACCCAGTGCTGCGGATAGGCCGGCCCAAGATAGTCAGCGCGGGGACGGATCAGGCGGTTGTCGTCGAGCTGCTCGATGACGTGGGCGCTCCAGCCGCTAATTCGCGATACTGCGAAAATCGGCGTGAACAAATCAACGTCAATTCCAAGCACGTGGTAGGTCGAGGCAGAGTAGAAATCCACGTTCGCGTTCAGCTTTTTTTCCGCTTTCACGAACAGCTCGATCTTGCGCGACATCTCGAACCACTTCGGTTCGCCGCTCGAATGCCCCAAGTCTTCTGACATCTTCCGCAAGTGAGTCGCGCGCGGATCTTCGGTGTGATAGACGCGGTGCCCGAAGCCGGAAATTTTCTTCTTATGCGCGAGCATGTCGCGCACGTACGCCACCGGATCGGCCCCGGCGGCGTCAATCTTCTGGAGAATCAGGAAAACGGCCTCGTTGGCGCCGCCGTGCAGCGGGCCTTTCAGCGCGCCAATGGCCGAAGTAATGGCCGAGTGCATGTCGGAGAGCGTGGCCGCGGTCACCCGCGCCGCGAATGTAGAAGCATTCAACTCGTGGTCCGCGTGCAGGATCAGTGCCACGTCCAGCGCGTTCTCGGCGGTTTTCGAAGGCGCCTGGCCATTGAGCATCAGCAGGAAATTCGCCGCATGAGACAACGAGCGGTCGGGCTCGACCACGTTCTTGCCTTTGCGCAGCCGGTCGTATGCGGCCACGATCATCGCGATCTGCGAAGTCAGGCGAATTGCCTTGCTGATATTCGCCGCATGATCGTTATTCTTTTCTTCCGGGTCATAAAGCCCCAGCGCGGACACCGCAGTGCGAAGCACGTCCATGGGCGCGGAGCCTTTGGGCACGCTCCGCAGGAAATCAATGATCGCTGGGTGCAGATTGCGTTCCGCAGCCATCCGCTGGCGTAATTCTCTCAATTCAGTTTCGTTGGGAAGTTTTCCGTTCCAGAGCAGGTAACAGGTCTCTTCAAACGTAGAGTGGTCGGCGAGTTCGTGAATATCAATGCCGCCGTAGGCGAGGACGCCAAGATCGCCGTCAATGTAGCAAATTTTGGATGTGGTGGCGACCACGCCCTCCAGCCCTTTGGGGGCGTGCGTCGCGGTCAGGCTGGACATTCTTCCTCGCTCATCTCGGTAGTTTTGATGCGCGGGCAGCGTGCACAGCGCAACTAACTTTTATACGCTAAAGCGCCGCAAGTTTCCAAGCTGGCCGCGATCTCATTCGTGACCTTCGTCATTTCGAACGGCGCCGGTCGGAATTACGTCGCTTAACGAATAGAGGGCAGCGTTCCCCGAAGGTACACGTACCTCTCGATATGCCATTCGCACTGCGGGTTCCCAGATACAATCGGGATATGCGCTGGGCGGTTGTTCTGGTCGTGATTGCGGTCATCGGCGTCGGAGCCCGCGGCGAGACGCCGAAGCTCGCGTTGCTGCCCTGTCCTCCGGGCGCTAGCGAAGCCGCATGCAACCCTTCGCACCAGGATTTGAAGACTGCAAAAAAGGCTTTCGCCCACGGGATCAAGCTGCAAAAGGACGACCCCGAGCAGGCCTATCGCGAGCTGGATCGAGCCGCCGAACTGGTCCCGCGCAACATGGAATACCTGACCGCGCGTGAACTGGCGCGTCAGCAACTGGTTTACACCCACATCGAGCAGGGAAATAAAGAACTAGAATCCGGCAAGCAAGCGGCGGCGTTGGATGATTTTCGCAGCGCTCTGACTCTCGATCCCGCCAACACCTTTGCGCAAGCGCGGATGCGTGACGCTCTCGGAGATACTCTGCCCAAGACCGCCGCTCCTCCCAGCGTGGTCGAGGAATCACCCGTAATCCGCCTTGTGCCCAATGTGAATCACGCCAGCTTTCACTTCCGCGGCGACAGCCGCGAGTTGCTCACAACAATTGCGACATCGTATGGGATTTCGGCCCAGGTTGAGGATTCCGTCACTTCCCGCCGCGTGACATTCGATATCGACGACGTGGATTTTTATCAAGCGATGTTGGCGGCGGCGCCGGTAACCAAGACTTTCTGGACACCGCTGGACGAGAAACACATGCTGGTTGCCGCCGACACGCTCGATAACCGGCGTCAATACGAACGCCTGGCCATGCGTACGTTTTTCATCCCCGGAGCCAGCTCCTCGCCCACGGCTTTGAACGACGTCATGAACCTGCTGCGCAACTTGTTTGACATCAAATTCATTACCCCCGACGCAGCCACTTCTACTTTGGTTCTGCGCGCGCCTCAGGACCGGCTCGACGCCGCCAGCATATTTTTGGAAAGCATGGACAGTTCGCGCCCGCAGGTGATGCTCGACATTCACATCTATCAGGTGAACCACACCCTCACCCGCGACATGGGAGTACACATTCCCAACAATTTCAACGTGTTCAACATACCTGCGGGTGCCTTGGCTGCGCTGGGCGGGCAAAACATTCAGCAACTCATCAACCAACTGATCGCCGGCGGCGGCATCAATCAGGCGAATAACACGGCCATCTCAGCCCTACTGGCGCAGCTTCAAAGCCAGCAGAGCACGGTGAACTCCATCTTCAGCCAGCCGCTGGCGACATTTGGCGGCGGCAAAACCCTCTCTGGAGTCAGCCTCGACCACTTCTCTGCGACGCTCTCTCTGAATGAAGGATCCATCAAGACTCTCGACCGCGCCACCCTGCTCGCTTCTCAAGGAAACGACGCGACCTTCCGCATGGGCAGCCGTTTCCCGATCCTGAACGCGACCTTTGCCCCGATTTTCAACACTCCCGCCATCGCGCAGGTGCTCCAGAACAACAGCTTCCAGGCGGCGTTTCCCTCCTTCAGTTACGAAGATCTGGGGTTGACCATAAAAGCGAAGCCATTCATCACCTCCGGCGCGGACGTGAGTCTGGATCTGGACATCACTCTGCGGGCCCTCGCCGGCCCGTCACTGAACGGTGTGCCAGTGATCGGAAACCGGGAATTCAAAGGCAGCATCACCTTGCGAGACGGAGAACCGGCGGTCGTCGCCGGACAAATGACGCATAGCGAAACCAAGTCCCTTAGCGGTATTCCCGGCCTGGGGCAAGTCCCGGGACTGAATCGGGTTGCTGCTGAAAACAGCAAGCAATACGAGGATGACGAACTGCTGGTGGTGATCACCCCGCACATCACCAGCCGCAGCACCGGACAGGCTTCGGAAGTTTACTTGCCGAAGTAGAGACCGATGGCGGAAAGAACTTTTCTTACCGCGGAATGGCGCAACCTCGTTATGCTGAACTACGAGGTTGAGCCGACTCTTCTTTCCAAGTTCATTCCCACCGGAACGGAGCTTGACCGCTGGGATGACAAGACTTTTGTCAGTCTGGTTGGGTTCCGCTTTTTGAATACAAAGGTTTGCGGAATTCCCATCCCATTTCATCGCAACTTCGAGGAAGTCAATCTTCGGTTTTACGTTCGCAGGACAGTCGGAGATGAAGTTAGAAGGGGCGTCGTGTTTATCAAAGAAATTGTCCCTCGATGGGCAATCGCAGCTGTAGCGCGAAGCGTCTACAACGAGCAGTACGTGGCATTACCCATGAATCATCAGGTCAACCTGAGTGAGTCCGGGGCGTTTGTGGAATATGGGTGGCGTTCAAGCGTTGGCTGGAGTCGAATCAACATTCGTGCGGAGGAAAGCCCCGAGCTGCCAGCAGAAGGATCACAAGAGCAGTTCATCACCGAGCACTTCTGGGGCTACTCAGCTCAAGCTGATGGTACGACTGTGGAATATCGCGTCGCTCACCCACGCTGGCGAGTTTGGAGGGGACGCGGTGCAAGGTTCGAAGGCGACGTGACAGGACTCTACGGGCGGGAACTCGCCATGATTCTTACCGGTCCCCCTTCATCGGCGTTTCTTGCAGAAGGATCTGAGATAACGGTGTTTCGCGGTCAGAAAATATAAGCCGACAACCGGGGCCGCACTCACTTCTCTTTCGCCGCGAAATCCACCAACTGTTTAAGCACGTCATAATCATTCCCGCTCACCCCGACCGGCCTGCCATTGATAAAAAGCGTCGGAGTGGAATTGACATCAACCGCCTTGCCAAGGGTGATTGAGCTTTCGACGCGCGACTCGGTTTCCGGCTGGGCAGAGCAAGCGGCGATGTCCGGGCCTTTCACTCCCGACTGGTCGGCCAAGTCGGTCAGCTTCTGGTCGGCATTTTCAGCGGTAATATCGGCTTGCGCCGCATACACTCCAGCGATGAATTTCCAGAACGCATCCGGCGACGCTCTTCCCACACAATCCGCGTAAGCCGCGCCCTTCTCCGCCCAGTTGTGCATGGGTAAAGGAAAATTCTGGAATATGAAATGGACATTCGGATTTTCGCTGAGCAGTCTTTCGATGGTGGGACTCGCCTCTTTGCAATGCGGACATTGCAGGTCGCTGAACTCGACCAGGGTCACGGCCGCGTTCGCCGGCCCGCGCGCCGGGCCCGTGGCCTTCTTCGCAAGTTCCAGCCGCGTCTCTTCGAAAGGACGTTTGCCGAAAGCTACGATGTCGCCAAAAACCGCGTGCTTGCCATCGGCGCTTACGAAAAATGTCTGTTGAGCCTGACCTTGCGGGCCACTGATCTGGACATTGACCTCAGACAGTCCCGCGGCCTTGCTGGGCTTGATGCTGAGGATTTTCCAGTTGGTTTGCGGGTCAAATCCGACCTGCGCGTGCAGAAACGCGTTGACCTCGTCTTCTGTTGGCAAATTCTCCAACGACAACGGCTTCGAAGTGGCAGCCGCGTGTGCCTTAGCCGGGCTGCCTGTTTTCGCTGTCGTACTGCTCGAGGTTTGTGCGGCAACCGTGGCCGAAAGCATCAGCAACAGCAAAAATATCCTCAATGAATGGAGCATGTCGTTCCTTATATTTGGATTAAATGTCGGCCTTGGCGGCAATCGGAAAACGCCGGCCGTAGCCAAAAGCCTTAGGAGAAATCTTGATTCCCGGCGCTGCCTGCTGGCGTTTGTACTCATTGCGTTCAATCATGCGGGCAACGCTTCGCACCACTTCGACTTCGAAACCGCGATCGCGCGCTATCTCTTCGACTGAGTGCGATTGTTCCACATAGTCCTCAAGAATAGCATCCAGCACGTCGTACGGAGGCAGGCTGTCGATGTCCTTCTGGTCAGGCCGCAGTTCGGCGGAGGGCGGCTTCTCCAGCGTCGCCGCAGGAATCACCGGCTTCCGCGAATTCACATAGCGGCTCAGCCGGTAAACCATCGTCTTCGGAACATCGGAGATAATCGCCAGGCCTCCGGCCATGTCGCCATAGAGCGTGCAATAGCCGACGCCCAGTTCGCTCTTGTTTCCCGTGCTCAACACCAACGCGCCGAATTTGTTTGAGAGCGCCATTAACAGCGACCCGCGAATTCGCGATTGAATGTTTTCTTCCGTCGTGTTTTCAGGCCGTCCCTGGAAAACTTCATACAGGACTTTGCGATAGTCGTCGAAGATGCCGGTGATCGGTAGAATTTCGAAGCGGATGCCGAGATTCGCGGCTACAGCACGCGCATCGGAAATCGAACCCGGTGAAGAGTACGGCCCCGGCATTCCCACGCCGATCACGTTTTCCTTCCCGACAGCCTCCGCCGCAATGGCCGCAGTCAGCGCCGAGTCAATGCCGCCGCTGAGTCCAATGATCGCTTCTTTAAAGCCGCATTTCCGCATGTAGTCGCGCGTCCCCAACACCAGCGCGGAATAAATACTGGCTTCTTCGCCTTCGATCTGCTCGTGGATTTCGCCGGTCAGGGAATCGGAATCGAACAGAATTAAGTCCTCCTCGAACGACTTGCCCTGCGCAACGATGTTGCCCTCGCGGTCGAAGACCATGCTCGAGCCATCGAAAACGAGGCTGTCATTTCCGCCGACCTGATTCACGAACGCCACTGGCACGCGGTCGTTGCGCGCGATGGTGGCCAGCATTTCGCGCCGGAGTTCGCGCTTCCCTGTACAGAACGGCGAGGCGGAAATGTTGAGCACGAAATTCCCTCCCGCCTGTACCAGAGCCTCCACGGGATCGAAACTATAAAGCCGCCGGTCCCAGAAGTGCTTATCATTCCAGGCGTCCTCGCAAATGGTAAGCGCCATCTGTTTGCCGCAGAATGGGAGCAGCGACTGGCTGCGGGCGGGAGCAAAATTACGCATCTCGTCGAAAACGTCGTAGGTCGGCAACAACATTTTGGACTGCACAAACTTGATACTGCCGTCCACGAGCAGCGCGGCGGAGTTCATTACCGACTTTCCGGTATCCGCGTGAGCGGGAGTCACCAGACCGCAAATTACGGCAATGCCGCGAGTTTCGGCGGCGATGTGCTCCGCCGCCTCGCGGTTGTGGACCACGAACGACGCGCGTTCCACCAGGTCGCGGGGAGGATATCCGCAAACGGAAAGTTCAGGAAAGAGAATCAGCCCTGCGCCGCGCGATTTCGCATTCTGCGCAAAGCCAATGATCTTTGCCGCGTTGCCGGCAAAATCTCCGACCGTAGGATTGATTTGGCCCAGCGCAATCTTCACTCTTTCAGTTTAACGGCGGGAGGATTCTGCGCCAAGTCGGGAGGCTACTTCTCCAGCGAGGCTTCCACAAACTGCGGCGGCAGTGCGATGGGATGGTCAAGAATCTTCGGAGGGGCCGTCGATCCATTCCTGGTGCCGGGCGGCGCGTCCGGATCGGCTTCCCCCGGACGCCGCAAGCTCGGCGCTTTTTGAGTCTGGCTTTCTCGCTGTGCGTCGGTGGCCACGGCCGGGCCTCCGAGGTCAATTTCTTTTTCTGTGCGCACCACTTTCTCGCCGCCGACCTTCATAGTCTCCACCCGCACCACCTGGTCGCCAACTACCCGGATGAAGTCCACGTCCTGCGGAGGCTCGCCATAAATCCAGTCTTCATACTCTGTCTCGTCGTCCTTCTCGCGGATTTTTTTCGCTGGACGTCCTTTCGCATAAATCACCATCTCGCGATTCATGCCCACAAGCACGTGATGATTCTGGATGGCTTCCTTCGCCTTCGGGGGAACGCTTTCGAGATAGGCCTCGAGCGGCGATTTGGAATCGAAATCAAACACCGGCCACAGAAGGTCCTTGACCTGCTCAACCGTAAGGTCGGGGAGGTGATGGTCAAAAACCAGATCCACGTAGGAGCCGCGGGGATTGTTGGTGGCTGCGTCGGGGGCGCCGCCGGGAGTCGCAGCAACTCCGCCGACTCCGACCTGGACATGCTGGTACCATTTCTCTTTCTTGACCGGGCCGCCGTTGATCTCGAAATGGATGCGGTCGTTCTTCAAGTCCATCCGGGTAATGATGGCTCGGTCGCCAGGTTTTACCGAGGGTCCCCACACCGCCAGTTGCCGTTGCAAAGTATCGCCGCTAGGAGACATTTTTCCATTCTTCAGAGTGAGCCCGGTCTTGCCCATGGGAAATTGGGTCCGGATATAAACCAGGTCGGAGTTGAAGGTGCGGATCAGTTCCAGCCGATGCTGCTCGGTGAGCGGGATATTCTTGTTGTCTTTATCTTGTCCTTCGGCGCCGGAGGTCCCTATGCCGAGAAGGCACATCGCGATGAGAACAGCAGTTTTGCGCGGCCCCATACCACCACCTCTTTGCATTATAAACCTTCGCGCGAGGGGTGTTCAGCAGGCGGCAACCGGCGACAGCCTGAGTCCATCTCTCGCCACTTGGAGGGGAAGCACGCGGGCTCCGGCGTCGCCGATGGCGGTCGCAACCCGGCTGGCGGCGCCCTTTTCCACCAGGAAGATCACGCAGCCTCCGCCGCCGGCACCGCAGACTTTCGCCGCCTGGCCGCCGTTCTTGCTGGCGATCGCGATCAACTTATCAATGAGCGGGGTCGTGATCCCCGGGGCATTGGTCCGCCGCAGCTTCCATTCCTCGCGCTGCAGGCGGGCGACGCCATCCCAGTCGCCGCCGACCAGAGCCTGATGCATGGAGCGCGCGATTGCCGCAATGCGCTCGAAGTTGCGGAACACCCGCCGGTCGCCGTTGATGTGCGCCTTGAACACTTCCCAGTTATTGATCCCAGACTTGCGCGGCGCCCCGGTGTAGGCCAGTACAAAGCGCGACTCGATTTCCTCAGGCAGGATCGGCACTGCCTCGCGATGAATTCCGTCCGCATCCAGGCGAATCGCGCTTACGCCGCCGTAAAGCGCGGGATAATAATCCTGGCAACCCGTCGGCACTTCGATGATTTGCGCCTCAATATTCTGCGCGATCACCCGCATCTGCTCCAGCGTCAGGTTGCGGTCGGTGAAGCGGGCCAGCGCCGCTGTGGTTGCGATCATCAGCGCGGACGATCCGGAAATCCCTGCTCCAGCGGGAGATTCGGAATCGGTCTCGACCAGCACGCCTTCCTTGGGCGCGAAGAATTGCAGCAGCCGGGCTGCAATAGGGAGGCGAAATTTCCTTCTGCCGCGCAGGTCTTCCAAACTTTCAAAGTGCTCTTCTTTTTTGGTATCCAACGACCGCAGGTGAATGTGCTTGCCTTTCAGCGGCGTCACGCGGCAGGTGGTGAAAATGTTGACCGCAAAATTCAGCGTCATGGCGCCAGGATGGAAAAGATAGAGTGGCCACAGGTCAATGGTGCCGCCGGCAAGATCGGCGCGACAAGGCGCTTGCGCAATGATCGGCGGGCCGGTCGGCGAATAGAGATTCTTGCTCATGATGTGAACTGCGAATTATATGACAGGCGCGAAATTGGACAGCCGGTCAAGTCAAATCTAACCTGCGGAAACCGACCACCGCATCGGACTCCCGTCACCGCCCACCCCCCGCATCTCAACCACGCCGTCGGCAATCCGCGGATGGATCCGGTTTCCGTTGACCTCGATTTTCTGCGAGTGCTTTAGCTCCTCAGGGGAAAGAAAAAGCCGCACGCTCCAGGTGTTGCGCGTTGACGGGTTGTACCAGCCTTCGTAGCCGCGCGCCGATTTAATCAATCCCAGCAGCGGCGAATCAAAGCGAAACGAATTCAAAGGAAGCCTTGGCTTCAGAACTACGCCCGCCTCGGCGAATTCCAGTCCGAGCAGTTTCGCCAACGAATAGAGCGGACAGGCGTGGGTATGCATATTGAGCACGGGGAAATCCGTCCAACCAAAGGGAGCTCCTCCGGTGGTCTCGCCCGGCTTCTTGCTCGACGCCGAATTCAAAACGTCAGGGCCGCTCCATGTCCCGTACCAGACTTCCGGATACACTTCGGCATGGCGCGCGAAGGAATTCTCCTTCCACTCGTCCCACGCCATCGCGCCGTCCACGCCCGCGAGCGCCCAGATGAGGGTTTGGTTGAGCGAAGGCCACACGCCACCGGCGATTGATGTCCCCGGCTCCGTCTTCCAAACGCCGTTGCTGCTCCGGTCAGGACTGTCGTTAATCTGTACCGCGCCAATAGGCGACGGTCGCCGCAACTGCTCGTCAATGGCCTTGACCAGAATCGGCGTCTGCTCTTCGCTGGCGACCCGTCCGAGGATTGCCCACGGCTGCGGCTCCATCCACATTCCCTGTTCCCCCAGCCATCCCTGCGTCGGCCCAAGCCAGGCGCGGGGAAACCACTTTCCCGTCCATAGCTTCTGCACCGCACTCCTGTGCTCCTGGGCCTTGACGCGAATCAGCGACACCGAACGCTCCTCGTCGCCCGCGTACGCCAGCAGCAGCGCGTAGTAATCGAACACATAGGCGGCCATCGCAGAATTCAGCACGCTCTCGCCTTTCACAACGCACTCGTCGAGAGACGCTTGCGGGACCCATCCCGCCACCAGTCCGTCGTTCCAATCATCGTGCAGCATGCGCATCAGGCCGTGCTCGCCAGTTTTCACGTCGTCGATCAAATGCTTGTAACAGCGGGCGAGAAGCGACCTCACCGTGGCCCTTTCTTGCTGCCCATACACCGGGACAATTTCGGAATCGAGAAACCCGACATCGCGGGTCGCCAAGACGTATTCGCTCACCGTCCACAGCAGCCACAGGGGCATGTCGCTGGAGTTATCGCTGGTGGTCGGCATAGGCATGCCGTGTCCGACAATGCCGTATGGGATCGACCCATTCGCACGAACTTCTTTCAAGGTGTACCGCAAGACTTCTTTCACCATCTCTGGATCGCTGAACAAGAACGGCAGCACGTGCTGCAGCGGATCGCGCGCCGCCCCCTGAAATCCCATCACATACTGATAAATGCTGGCCTGCGAAAGAATGTGCTGATGAAAAAAATTGTCGTAAGTCAGCCCGCTGCGCAAGTAGTAGTGGTTCCAGGTGACTTCGCGCTCGACCCAGGGCTCGCTTTCGGTGCTGAAGTGCAAACCGCTTTTCTTCCACTGCTGGCTTGATTCCGCAAGCGCAGTCTGAGCACTCCGGCGGTATTTGGTCGCCAGCGCGTCGAGATCGAACCCGCTGGGCAGATAGCCATAAAGAAAAGTCAGCGTGCGGCTCTCGCCCGGCTTCAGCGTGAGCCTGCGTTCGAGCAGTAACGCGCTTTCCGGACCAGTCTTGCTCAGGTCTCCATCCAGGGAGTGGCCCAGGCCAGTCGGATTGTTCGCCCCGCCGGCTCCGAAGAAATTCTTTCCGTTGGTGGTCATTCCGTCCGCGGGGCTATCCAGAGAAAGTAGAAACGTAGGCGGCGGATTCAAATCGTCGAAATCGGCTCCTCTCGGAGCATTCTTGTCGGGCGCGGTCAGGAACAAATTCGGGTTTTTCTCCAGATACGCAACCATTTCCTGAAACTGACGCTCTTCAGCCTGATCGCGACCGAGAAACTCCTTTTTCTCCACCAGGCCCGAACCGTCTTCGAGCTTCTTAAAATCATGTTCGAAGCGCTTGGCAAAAGCGCGCCGCAATTCGTGCATGCCCTTTGCGCCGGATCCCTGCATGAACGCACGGAAAGAAAACTGATAGAGCTGGCATCCCCAGTACTCGATCCAACGCAGGTCGGCATCGGACTTGCCGTGGTTGGCGATCATCACCCGCGAAACCAACACTGGATCATCACCAAACGGCGCGAAGATAATCTGGTCGATCGCGTAGTTCTCTCCAGCAACGTTCTTGCGGAAATATCCCATGCCGAAAGTCCGGTCGAAGCTCTTCGCATTCCCTGGGTAGTAAGTGCTCAGCACCGTCTTGCCATCGGTCAAATAGCCAAACCCGCCCGCGAATTGGCCTCGCTCGGGGGCGAAGTCATTCAAGAATTTCGGAGCGCCCTCGTCCTGCCGCACCCGGACATGGCCAGAGTTGGAGGCAATCGCCACGATGCGATCGTTCCCCACTTGATGGATATGCTCGGTCGAGCTCAAGACGCCAGGATTTACATGGGTAACAGCTTTGGGATCGTTGATCTGGTCGCAGGTGTAGCGGAACGCCGGCAGGCCGAATTCGTCTTCAATCCAATGGCCGAAGTAGCCAGAACCGTAGGCTTTCGCGGCGTCGCCGGATCGGGCGGGGTTTCCCGCAGCCAGGGACCACGCCTTAGGCAACAGCTTCAGTCCGGCAGCGGTGAGCGTCATCCCCGAGAGAAACTGCCTGCGATCAACCGGCATGCCGAAGCCCTCCTGCAGGAGTAATCACGCGCACCAAAAGATAGCACCGGCGAGGAATTCGTGCAGGAAGAGTTCTTGATTCAGTTTGGTCGGTTCTAGGTACCGATGTTGAACGCGCGCTTGATAGTCCCGCGCTCCTGCTGGATTTTCTGTTGCAGCAGGGTGATGGCATAAATCAACTGCTCGGGGCGCGGCGGGCATCCCGGAACATAAATGTCGACAGGGATGACCTGATTCACGCTCTGCACCAGCGCGTAGTTATTGAACACTCCGCCCGAGGTGGCGCACGCACCCATCGAAATCACCCACTTCGGTTCAGGCATCTGCTCCCAAAGCTGGCGAATGACCGGAGCCATTTTGTTGGAAACGCGTCCGGCAATGATCATCAAATCCGACTGACGGGGTGAGGGACGAAACACTTCGGCGCCGAAACGTGCAATATCAAACCGCGACGCGCCCATGGACATCATCTCAATCGCGCAGCAGGCCAAGCCGAAAGTCATCGGCCAGATCGAATTCTTGCGCATCCAGTTGACGACGTTGTCCACCGTCGTGAGCACCACGCCTTCCGGCGTGGGATTGCCGTACTCCAGCTCCTTAACGACGCGCTTGCCGTTTTCGATATCTACGTACGGCCCGAAATCCAGTGTCTTTTCCATCACGGATATTCTAAACCACGAAGAGCTTTTGCCACAGAGGGCACAGGGGCAGGAGATAACGGACCCACTCTGCGCCCTCTGTGTCCTGCTTGGTAAAAGGTCTTAGGGATTGATCACAATCTTCCCCAGCATCTCGCTCTTCTCCATGTGCTCATGCGCAGCGCGGGTTTCGCTCAGCGGGAACGCTCGGTCCACCACCGGCTTCAACCGCCCGCTGAAAACGTGCTTCAGGACTTCGTGCATCTCGCCCAGGGTCCCCATGTAGGAACCGAGAATCGAAAGCTGCCGTGAGAATACAAAGCGCAGATCGAGGCTAGCCTGCGGCCCGGTGGTCGCGCCACAAGTCACCAGAGTTCCGGCAGGCTTGAGCGAACGAATACTCTCGTCCCAGGTGGCCGGGCCGACGTGCTCCATCACGATGTCTACACCTTCTTTATTCGTAATCCGCCGGACCTCTTCGGAAATTTTCTGCTTGTAGTGGTTGATAACGTAGTCGGCTCCTAGTTCGCGGGCGAGCGCGGCTTTGCGATCGTCTCCTGCGGTCGCGATCACCGTGCAATGAAACAGTTTCGCGATCTGGATTCCGGCAATCCCCACCCCGGAGTTTGCTCCCAAAACCAAAACTGTTTGCCCAGGACGAATCGCCGCCCGCCCGGTCAGCATATGCCAGCCGGTGGTGAACACCAGCGGAACGCTGGCCACCTGATTGAAATCCAAATTCGCCGAGTCGGGGATCGGGGCCACGTTCACCGCCGGCACCGCGATTAGTTCGCAATTGCCGCCGTCCACGGCATTGCCCAGCACTGTGAATTCGCGGCACTGGTTCTGCAATCCGGCCACGCATTTTACGCAGCGTCCGCAGAAATGCATCGGCGCCAGCAGGATGCGCTGGCCCGCCTTGAACCCCGAAACATACTCGCCGACCTCGACGATTTCCCCGGCGACGTCGCTACCGAGAATATGTGGCAGCTTCACACCCGGCAGCCCTTTGCGCACCCAAAGGTCCAAATGGTTCATCGCGCAGGCTTTCACGCGGACCAGCACCTGATCTTCGCGAAGCTGGGGCTCGGGAATATCTTCGTAGCGAAGAACTTCCGGACCTCCGAATTCGTGGATGCGAACCGCTTTCATGTCGTACCCCTCGCGGAAATCAAGCTATCACAAACGGCAAGTTGACTTCCCTCTCGCCACCCCAAATAATCTCTCTGTGGACATATACGAACAGATCGTCCAGCTTCGCCAGCAAGGTCGGCGAGGCGCGGTCGCCACCATCGTCAACGTCCGCGGATCGGTCCCGTCGTTCGAGACCGCCAAAATGCTCATCCGCGACGACGGCTCGATCGTCGGCACTGTGGGCGGCGGATGCGTCGAGGCGGAAGTCTGGCAGGCCGCACGCGAAGTTATGGAGAGCGAAAAGCCGCGGACGATTACTTTCAACCTGAATCAGAATCCCAAATACGATACCGGCTTGGTCTGCGGCGGCACGCTGGATATTTTTATCGAGCCGGTGCTGCCTCCAGCGTTACTTTACATTTTCGGCGCAGGCCACGTGGCATTAAGTCTTTACCAAACCGCGAAATCCGCAGGATTTGATGTCGCCGTCATCGACGATCGCGAGAGTTACGCCAACCGCGAGCGCTTTCCCGAAGCCAAGGAAGTCATCGCCGAAGATTTCGATCAGGCTATGGCGCGCCTGACTCAGAATGAAACTTCGTACATCGTAATCGTTACCCGCGGCCATCGCGACGACATGCGGGTGCTGCGCTGGGCAGTGCAGACTCGGGCACGCTACATCGGGATGATTGGATCGAAGCGCAAGGCGATCACGATTTTCCGCGAGCTGGTGAAAGAAGGCGTGCCGGAGAGTTTGTTCGAGCGCGTGCACGCCCCGGTCGGACTCGACATCGGCGCCATCACGCCGGAAGAAATTGCGATCGCCATCACCGCAGAGTTGATCTCCGTCCGCCGCCGCGTCGAGCGCCCTCTGCCGCACATGAGCTGGTTCCACTCGCGCAAGCTGAATGTTGACGATTCGAAAACCGAATTGGAAGAAGAAAAGAACTGAAGGCAATTCACCACAGAGACACAGAGCCACAGAGAAACCAAGGAAGGCTTGAATTCTTCTCTGTGTCTGTGTCTCTGTGGTGAACAGGTTTTTTCGGGAGAAGCGAATGGCAACCTTGGGCCTCATCGAATACGCAGACGCCAGCCCTGAAGTGCGCGCGGTTTATGACGACATCATGGCCACGCGCAAGACCGCCTGGATCAATAATTTCTGGAAGGCGCTAGCCAATGATCCCGCGACGCTCAAACGCACGTGGCAAGACATCAAGCAGATCATGGCCCCCGGCGCTCTCGATCCGCTTACCAAAGAATTGATCTACGTGGCGGTGAGCGTCAGCAATCAATGCGGATACTGCATTGCCTCGCATACCGCGTCGGCACGAAAGCAGGGCATGACCGATGACATGTTCAAGGAATTGATGGCCGTGGTCGGCATGGCGAATGAGACCAACCGCCTCTCCGCCGGATATCAGATTGAAATTGATCCGCAGTTCAAAGCGTAAGAGCTTCGAGGTCTAAACATGGCACACCAATTCTCCACTTCTTATGTCGAAGATTCCATCTCCCTGTTTCACTACCAAAAAAAGATGGCCGAGGGAGCGGTCGAACAGGTCACGGACGAGCAACTATTCGCCACGCTCGACGAAGAGATGAATTCCATCGCTATCATCGTCAAGCACATGACTGGCAATATGCGGTCGCGCTGGACAAATTTCCTGACTAGTGACGGAGAGAAGCCCGACCGCGATCGCGACACCGAATTTGTCGACCCGCCAGCCACTCGAGCGGACCTGATGCGAACCTGGAATGACGGCTGGGAGAAAGTATTCGAAGCACTGACGCCGCTTTCCGACGCAGACCTGAGTCGGACCGTCACCATTCGCGGCGAGCCGCATTCGGTGATGCAGGCCATCAACCGCCAGATCGCGCACTACGCATATCACTGCGGACAAATCGTGTTTTTGGCTAAACACTTTAAGGCCAGCGAATGGAAATCGCTGAGCGTTCCTCGAAACAAGTCAGCGGAGTTTAATCGCCGGGTATTGGCTGGGGAAGCCAGCCAGAGATAGATGTACTCGTTTTGATTGGGCAGCTGCCGTGACGAGTCAACGAGTGTAATGGCGATTTGTCGTCAAATACTCGA
>Ga0210407_10001534_pt1 | contig 21404 bp, 18 predicted proteins | sample IncBWC27MmetaG_FD_150860 | JGI IMG/M metagenome (GOLD analysis project Ga0210407, IMG submission 150860) | Forest soil microbial communities from Barre Woods Harvard Forest LTER site, Petersham, Massachusetts, United States - Inc-BW-C-27-M | ecosystem: Environmental > Terrestrial > Soil >... | reverse complement strand
CGTAGCACACGCCCCCAGCACGGTCAATCGCCTCAATCACTTACAAAATAATTCCTGCTGCCTATCTGGACACAATTCTGGCCCATCATTTTTCCTGCCCTAGACTTTTCTCCGTAGGGGCACGGCGTGCCGTGTCCCTACGGCGCCGCCAATCTAGGTCAGCCTCAGCCCATCCACTCTCATGCTACGATGTCCCGCATCATGGTCCTCACAAAAGACGAACTCATCTCGCTGCTCAAACACGAAGTCCGCATCCTCCTCCACCTCGCCGGCAAAGTGGACAAATCCAAACTCGACTACCGCCCCACCCCCAAGCAGCGCAGCACCCTCGAACTCCTCCAATACCTCGCCATCATGGGCCCCACGCAAATCACTGTCATCAAAGCCGGCGTCTTCAATCGTCAAGCCCTCAGCGCCGCCTGGGCACCACCCGAAACCGCTGCGGCTAAAATGAATTTCGACCAGGCCGTCGCCGCCATTCGCAAACAAGCGGGCGACTACTCGCAAATCTTGGGCGCCTGGACCGACGCGGATTTCCGCACCGAAGTGGACATGTTCGGCAACAAAACCACGCGCGGCTCGTTGCTCGTCAGCCTGGTCCTCAACGGCCACGCCGCCTATCGCACGCAACTTTTCTGCTACCTCAAATCCTGCGGCCGCGAAGAACTCAGCACCATGGACCTATGGGCGGGAATCGACAGCGCGTCCACCGCCGCCTAGCCGCCGCCTTACCGATCCAAATCCGGCACAATCAGTTCGCGCACCTCCAGCCGTCCAACCGTCAACTCCTCGATCTCCACGCGCTTGCATTTTGCCTTCCCGACCGCCAACCTGCGAATCACCAGCCGCCCAATCGCCAGCGCCCCAATCGCAAACGCGCCAATGGCCAGCGCTCCCAGCGCATTGGCCCCAATCGCCACGCTCCCGGCACTGAATTTCCGAAGGCTCTTCGTGTCTCTCATTCTTCCACTCCTCCTCGCCTAGCATATCCGCTCTTGGTCTTGGTAGCACAGGCTTCCCCGTGGTGAGCGCAGCCGAACCAAGCCTGTCGGGTGGCACATGCACTCCTGTCTGTGGTCTTTCGAGCTACGTTCGCCCCATCGCCAAGCACAAAATTCGGACCCTATCGTATGCCCGCGCCCTCTTCGTACTCGGCGTCTCCGTCGCAGATCCCGAGCCCAGCCGAGGGGCGGTGAATCGTTTTTCTTCACCACTGAATTCTGAAATTCCCAATTTGAAATTCCGATCTAACCTCACCTCTCTAACATCTAACCTATCCGTTTTCGTACTACGTACTCCCCGCATCCCCGCTCCGTAGTGCGGTCAATCACATCGCAGCGCCCCCAATTTGTCAATTTCGCCCAAAATTATCGATATTCATCCGAATAGACAGCGCTCTTGCCAACTGCTAGCGTCAGTCGGGGCACTTTTCTCGCCCCCCAAGGAGCGAACATGAACAAAGGTACCCGGGCTCTGCTCAGCGCCACCGAGCACCCCGTCGATCCCTCGCGCCACGCAAGACTCTGCACTATCTGCTCCCACCCCGACCGTGAATCCATCGAGGAAGCCTTCCTGCAATGGCGCAGCCCCCACCATCTGCTCAATGAATTCAAAATCCCCAACCGCACCATCATCTACCGCCATGCCAACGCCCTGGGCCTGTTTGAAGAGCGCCGCCGCAACCTCCGCGCCGCCCTCGAGAACATCCTCGAGGAATCGGAAACCGTCCACCCTACCGGGACCGAAATCATCGCTGCCGTGCGCGCCATGACCTGCTTGAAGGATTCCGGTGAATGGATCGAGCCGCCCACCACTCACCGGGTCCTCGCCGGTGCCGCACTCGGCCACGCTGTGGCTGCGGCCATCTCCGTCTCATCAGACCTGGCCTTGCAGGCTCCAGAATCCCGAGATCTAATCGATACACCGCTGCAAGCTGAAAATCTAATAGGTACACCGTGCGAATAGAAATCGCCGCAACTCCATCAAAACAAACGACCGGGCGACTTTCTACTCGATACAAAAAGCCACCCCCCGGGGGGAGTACTAACTTGCAAACACTGCTCCCCTTGGCAACCAATTTTCGCCCCGGCCGGCGCTGGCCGCCGCAGCGGCAACTCTCCTCCACCCAAACATGCGTATATAATCGGGCGCGAGGCCATGCCCATGGAAAACAAGGAAGTCGCGAAAATCTTGCGCGAAACGGCGCGCCTGCTCGAAATTGACGGCGCCATCATCGGCCGCTACCGCAGCTACGAGAGGGTGGCGGAACTTCTCGACGGACTGCCTGAGCGCATCGAAGTGTTGGCTCAGGACGACGCGAAATTGAAAGCCCTCCCGGGTGTGGGCGACGGCATGGCCGAGCACATCCGCGAAATCCTGAAGACCGGCGATTACAGCTTGCGGCAGAAGCTGTTGAAGAAATATCCCTCGACCATCCTGAACCTGCTCGAGCTGCAATCCCTGGGACCCAAGAAAGTCGCCTTCCTCTGGAAGAAGTTCAAGGTGGGCACGGTCGAGGGCGTCGAAAAACTGGCGCGCGAAGGAAAACTCCGCGACCTTGAAGGCTTCGGCGAAAAAAGCGAGCAGAATATCCTCAAGGCCACGGATCTTTTCAAACGCTCTTCCGGCAGATTCCTGATCAATGCCGCGGACGAAGAGGCCCAGCGCCTTTCCGCCTACATCGCCGAAGCCGGCAAAGCCGTCGAATCGGTCACCCCCGCGGGCTCACTGCGCCGCGGCAAGGAAACCGTCGGCGACCTGGACCTGCTGGTCACCATGCATCCCGGGCACGACAAGCAAAAGGACGTGGACGCCGTGGCCGCCCACATCCTGAAATACCCGTCCATCCAGCAGACGCTCGCGCACGGCGAAAACAAAGTCAGCATGCTGCTCGAAAGCGGCATGCAGGTGGACGTGCGACTGCTCGACAAGGAGAGCTTCGGCGCGGCGCTGCTCTATTTCACAGGCTCAAAGGAACACAACGTGGCGCTGCGCGGCCGCGCCAACGAAATGGGCTGGACCCTCAACGAATACGCCCTGACGACGCTCAAGGGCGGGAAAATTGTCGCCCGCAAAACCGAGGCGGAAATTTACACCAAGCTCAAGCTCGAATACATCGAGCCCGAGCTGCGCGAAATGACCGGCGAGATCCAGGCCGCCGAAAAAGGCAACCTGCCGAAACTCGTCACTCTCGATGACATTCGCGGCGACTTGCAGATGCACACCACCGCTTCCGACGGCCGCAATACCATCGAAGAAATGGGCGCGGCGGCCAAAAAACTGGGCTACGATTACATCGCACTAACCGACCATTCCAAGGCTGTCACCGTGGCGAACGGAATGGACGAAAAGCGGACCCTCGAGCAGATCAAGAAAATCCACGCCGCGCGCGAGCGCGTCCCGGGAATCCGCCTGCTGGCAGGCATCGAGGTGGATATTCTGAAAGACGGCTCACTCGATCTCGACGACGAAGTGCTGGCGCAGCTCGACGTCGTGGTAGCCTCGGTGCACTCCTACATGAATCTTGAAAGCGCGGAAATGACCGACCGCATCCTGGCGGCCATCGAGAATCCCTACACGCAGATCATCGCCCATCCCACGGGACGCCTGGTGCTGCGCCGCGATCCCTTCCATTACGACATGGAAAAAGTTCTCGACGCCGCGAAGAAACACGGCGTGGCCATGGAATCGAACGCCTATCCCGACCGCCTGGACCTGAAGGACGTGCACCTGCGCATGGCCAAGGAGCGCGGCGTAAAAATCGTGATCTCGACTGATTCGCACACCACCGCGAATCTCGGCTACATGAAATACGGCGTGGAGACCGCCCGTCGCGGCTGGATCGAAAAAAAAGAAGTCATCAATACATTGCCGCTCGACGAATTTCTCGCCGCGCTGCGCCCCAAGCCGCATGCGGCGAAATCGAAGGCGGCCAAGAGAAAGTCAGCCTAGAAGTAATGAAGTCAGCTTCATAGATGGTTCTACGGAAGGGCGGCGCTTTAGCCCCTGAAGCCAAGTTTGCGGGAGGTGGTCGCAAATTTATCAAATGGATTGTAGCAAGCGCCCGCGTGGAACATTTCGGCGCGTCACCGCGTATCTTCAAGTGAACACAAGCACAGCGGCCCCGAGATCGCTGCCGCGAAAGCAGCAAGATTGAAAGCAGGCGCGCACGCCGCGCCGCAAGAGGCAAAAGACATGAAACAAGGAATTTTGGCAGGCGCCGCACTTGCGGCAATGATTCTGGGCGCGGCAGCCGCACCGGCTGCCCGCGCGGATGAATGGTCGAAATCCTACCCGATCCAGGGGCGCGCTTCGCTGCGCATCGGCACCGACGATGGCGATGTCACGGTCACCGCCGCGGACCAGAAGTCGATTGACGCGCGCGTGGTCACCGAACGCTACAAGATCGGCCCAAGTGACGTGCGCATCGAGGAATCGCAGTCGGGCGACAGCGTGACCCTGAACGTCCACCTGCCGCACATGAACTGGAACATGTGGGGCGGGCATCACCGCTCGGTGCGCGTGGAGGTGCGCGTCCCGCGAGAACTGGATCTGGACATTCATACCGGTGATGGCAATGTCTCCGCCGACCACGTGGCCGGCAAGATTCGCATTGACACCGGCGACGGCAATGTAAATGCCGATGGACTGAAGGGCAATCTGAGCATGCACTCCGGCGACGGGCACATTACTGGAATGCACCTCGAGGGCACGCTCGATATCAATACCGGCGACGGGCACATCACTGTGGATGGTCGCTTTGACTCGCTGAACTTGAAGACCGGCGACGGCAACATCGAAGCGCACGTGGCGGGCGGCTCGAAAGTCACGAACAACTGGCGCCTGCACTCTGGCGATGGCCGCATCAACGTCTGGCTGCCGGGCGATTTGAGCGCCGATTTGGACGCGCACACCGGCGACGGTCATATCACGCTCGATTTCCCCGTCAGCGTCTCCGGCTCGCTCAGCAAAAATTCGATTCACGGCAAATTGAACGGCGGGGGCGGTTCGATCGCCATCAGCTCCGGGGACGGCTCCATTCATGTTCAAAAGCTCTAGGGTCCCGCAAACGCAAACTGCAAGAAATTTCCACTCGGGTGTCTGGTAGGGAAGACAATGTGTCCCGCCGGCCCCGATTTGAGAGAAAGGCAGAATTTTCAAGTCTTGTGGAATGAGTAGGTTGCGTGCAGGGTCCGGTTGGCAATCGGCTTGCACTGATTGGATTGTCTGAGGGGATGCGAGGGAACGAATGGTCGCTTATGTGATGCTCGGGGTTCTTGCCGTACTCGGTTTTCTGTGCGTCTCTGGCGGAATCGTCAACGCGTTAAAACGTCGGTAGTCGCTCGCCAGCTTCTCCTCGGAATCTGCAACGCAATCTTCCGCTCCACTGGATTGACCCCCACGAAGTGCTGCGCCGCAACCGTCAGCCTCTGTTGCAAAAATCCGCGCGATGCCGCATGATTGCTTTTCTGCAATCCAACCGGTGCGCGGCGCAGGGCGTGCCATGGAGCCTCTCTGGGGAAGGCTCTCCGGTTCAAGCCGCGAACACTTCTTCGACAAAATTCAGGGGGACTAAAGAATGCGCAGGCCTGTGAATATTGCTCCGCCAAAGGGGAAGCTGGGCATTCTCACGCCCGGCATGGGCGCGGTCAGCACCACCTTCATGGCGGGTGTGGAACTGGTTCGCCGTGGTGAGGCCGTGCCGGTCGGCTCGCTTACGCAGATGGGCACCATTCGACTGGGGAAGCGCACCGAGAATAAGGTGCCGGCGATCAAGGAATTTGTGCCGCTCGCGAAGCTGAGCGATCTGGTTTTTGGCGGCTGGGACGTTTTTCCCGACGACGCCTACGTGGCCGCATCCAAGGCCGGGGTGCTCGAGGCCAAACACCTGGATAGCGCGCAGAAATTTCTGAAGAACATCAAACCCATGAAGGCGGCATTCGACCAGAGCTACGTCAAGAACCTTCAGGGCACGCACATCAAGAAGGGCAAAACCAAATTCGATCTCGCCGAGCAGATTCGCCAGGACATTCGCGAGTTCAAGAAAAAGAGCAAGGCCGACCGCCTGGTGATGGTGTGGTGCGGCTCGACGGAAGTGTTTCTCAAGCCCGAGGACGTGCACCGCGACTTGCAAACTTTCGAGAAGGGCATGAAGACGAATCATCCCTCGATCGCGCCCTCGATGCTCTATGCCTACGCGGCCATCAGCGAAGGCGTGCCCTTCGCTAATGGCGCACCCAACCTGACCGTGGATATTCCCGCGCTCGAAGATTTCGCCAAAACGAACAATGTCCCCATCGGTGGCAAGGATTTCAAAACCGGGCAGACGCTGATGAAGACCGTGCTCGCGCCCGGATTCAAAGCGCGCATGCTGGGAATGAACGGCTGGTTTTCGACAAACATTCTGGGCAACCGCGACGGTGAAGTCCTGGACGATCCGGCGTCTTTCAAGACCAAGGAAGAATCAAAGCTGGGAGTGCTGGAATACATTTTGCAGCCCAAGCTCTACCCGGAGCTTTACGGCAAGATTCACCATAAGGTGCGCATCAATTATTATCCGCCGCGCGGCGACAACAAAGAGGGCTGGGACAATATTGATATCTTCGGTTGGCTCGGATACCCCATGCAGATCAAGGTGGATTTCCTGTGCCGCGATTCCATCCTTGCGGCGCCGATCGTCCTCGACCTGGCGCTTTTTTTTGATCTTGCCCAGCGCGCCGGGATGCGCGGTATCCAGGAATGGCTCAGTTTTTATTTCAAGTCGCCCATGTGTGCGCGGGAGCTTTATCCGGAGCACGATCTGTTCATTCAGTTGATGAAGCTGAAAAATACACTGCGCTGGATCATGGGCGAAGATTTGATCACGCACCTGGGCGCTGAATATTACGACTGATTATTCGCCGGGCGGCGAGACGGGCGGTGGTTCGGCGAGAGCACTTTTGCCGGAAATGGCGGCAATGATCTGCCGGCCGTGAAAGCGGCCATTTTCGATGAAAATTTCGCCGGTATGTTTTCCACCGAGAATGACACCGGCGAGGTGAATTCCCGGCACATTGCTCTCGAGCGTTTCCGGGTTGCATTGCGGCTTGCGCGACTTCGGATCCAGGCGAATTCCTTGTTGCTCGAGAAATTCGAAATCCGGGTGATAGCCTGTCATGGCGAACACGTGCGCCGCCGGCACCGCCGTTTCGTCCGCGCCATTTTTCGCCCACACCTGGCGCGATTCGATGCGCGTCACCTCCGCGCTCATCAGGGCGCGAATTTCGCCAGCGCGGATGCGGTTTTCGATATCGGGCCGGACCCAGAATTTCAGATTCCTGCCGAGCTCCGCTTGACGATGGATCAGCGTCACGCGCGCTCCGCCGCGGAATAAATCGAGCGCCGCTTCCGCGGCTGAGTTCTTTCCGCCAATCACCACGACATTCTGATTCCAGTACGGGTGCGCTTCGGTGAAGTAGTGCGAGACGTGCTGCATCTCTTCACCGGGGATTTCCATCCGATTCGGGAGGTCGTAGTAACCCGTCGCGAGGATTACCTTCTTGGTGCGGTACTCCATTACTGCGCCGACGTCGTCACGGGTCTGCACGATAAAAGCGCCGTTATGTCCGTAGATTGACTCCACCTTCTCGTATTGCCGGACCTCGAGCTCGTAGTGCTCTGCGGCGCGGCGGTAATACTTCAGCGCCTCGGCTCGGTTGGGCTTCGAGGCGGTGGTGACCATGGGCAGGTCACCGATTTCCATGCGCTCCGGCGTGGTGAAGAAAACCAGGTTCGTTGGATAGTGGAACAACGAATTGCAGAGGCAGCCTTTGTCGATCACCAGCGGGCGCATACCGGCGCGTTTGGCCTCGATGGCGCAGGCCAAACCCGTGGGCCCTGCGCCGATGCAAACGACATCGTAGGAGTTCGACATGATTGTTCAGTTTGCGCTGAGGCGCGGCTGAAATTCAACTCCGCGACGCTAGGTGACGAAAAGCAGTCCTGCTGACAACTCCTCGCTGAACCTCGCCAGTTCAGCGAGCCGCTCAGCCGTCACTTCAATCTTCTCCTTCTTCCACACATACCAAACGCGCCCCTCGCGTGTCACTCGTACGCTGAAATTCCCGGCGATCAGATACGATGGCGACCCGAAGAGTTGGAAGCTGCCTGCAATCGTCGGTGTGAGCAAAGCGGCACAGTTTCCTTTCCGCACGCCCACGTGGCTGGCGTACATCGGGAAAGCAACAATTTCGAAACCGCGCGCGTGCAGGCGCTTGAGAATGTCAATCTGCTGGGGCGTCAACTCCACGGCAGGAGAGAATACCAGCGAACGGATCGAATCGCGGCAATCGTTCGACGTAGCGCCCTTACGCGGCCGACGAGGAAAACGAGCCGGGCAGCGAGCCGCTGCCGGAACTTCCGGCACCTGCGGCGTTGGCGGCGGCACCGGATTCGATCTGGCGAAGCACGGCGCGCAGTGTGGCGGCCAGTTCTTCCGGGCTCACGTGACTTTTACGAAATTCCAGGCGCAAGCGGAAGGAGCCGTCCTCCGGCTGATAGTTGAAAACGAACGGCTGCGGCCGGGGCGCTGATTCCGTTTCTTCCTTGCGGGCACGGCGGGCTTCGTCACGCGTCAATCCGCCCTGGGCGATGCGCTGCGACATTTCGCGCATCTTTTTTTCATTGGGCTGCCGGGCAATTTGCAGCAGGAGTGATTTCGAAATAATGCCCTTTTCCAGGCACAGGCGGCGAATGGAGTCGGGAATCAACCGCAGCGAAAGCGTCTCGGTGACGGAAGATCGCGCGCGACCGATTTTTTTCGAGATGTCGTCATGGGTGTAGTCGAAGTGTTCGGCCAGGCGTTGCAATCCGTCAGCTTCTTCGAAGGGAGTCAGATCTTTGCGCTGCAGATTTTCTATGAGTGCCAGCTCGAGAGTCTCGGCGTCATCGGCAATTTTTTCGATGCATGGCAATTCATGCAGCCCAGCGGATTTCGACGCATGATAGCGGCGCTCGCCGGAGATGATGTAGTAGGAATCCTCGCGCGGCACATACCGCACCAGGAGGGGCTCCAGCACGCCCTTCTGCCGAATCGAATCGGCCAGTTCGCGAACGTCGCCGATATTCTTCCGCGGCTGGTCCGGATTCGGACGGATTTTGTCGATGGGGATCATGCGCCCGACCGAAGCACCGCTGAAGCTGGTCAGCGTCTCGACGTAGTGGGCGTCATGCCGCATCTTGAGAGTGACGGGTAACCCGATCCTCTTGGACACGTTGCAATACCTCCTGAGCAAGCTTTTTGTACTCTTCGGCGCCGGATGATTTGGGCGCGTAAGTGAAGACGGTTTCCTTGTACGCCGGGCTCTCTTCCAGCCGTACATTCTTGCTGATGCGCGTCTTGAAGAGTGCGTTGCCGAAGACGGCGCGGATCTGCTCATGGGTGTCGCGCGAGATGTTGGTGCGCTTGTCGAAGAGCGTGATCACCACGCCGAGAACTTTCAAATCCGGGTTGGGACGCGCGCGAATGCGCGCATAGGTTTCGAGCAGGTCGTCCGTGCCTTCGATGGCGAAATAGGCGGCCTGAATGGGCACCAGCAGGTGCGTAGAAGCCACCAGAGCGTTGACGGTGAGAATTCCCAGCGCCGGCGGAGTATCCATGACGATGAAATCATAGTCCTTCAGGATTGGCGCGAGCGCATCCTTCAGCTTGAAGGGCGCGTCGAACTGCCCGGCCATTTGCTGTTCCAGGCGCGCCAGGTGCAGCCGCGACGGGGCGACAAAAAGGTTCGGGTCTTTTGTCGGCCGGATGATCTTGACCATCTCGGAGGGATGCTCGGCGAAGATGTCGTACATGGTGGCCTGAATGTCGCTGGAATCGTAGAAGGCGATGGTGGCGTTGGCTTGCGGGTCGAGATCGACGAGAAGAGTTTTCTTTTTCTTGATGGCCAGTGCGGCAGCGAGATTAATGGAGGTGGTGGTTTTTCCGACGCCGCCTTTTTGGTTGGCCACTGCCAGGACGCAGGTCAAGCCCAGCCCCTCGCTTCTTGCGGCAACCGCAGGCCCATATATGGACGCGCCTGGGCGCGGAAACACCACAAGTAGCGACACTCTATCGATTCTCATACCCTTCCTGCAAGCGGAAAATGCAATTTTTCGTGATTTGTGGCTATTCCGGAGGGGGTCTTGGTCCGCTGCTCGCCGGCTCAGCATGACAGTCGTGGTCCCGCAGAACCATTCGGGACGCAGGTTTGCCATGGGAGGGTCACATCTTGTAGCGGCCGAGGTCTTCGTCGTTCAGATTCTCGAGCCACTTGCGTAGTTCTTCGTTGGAGCTTTTTTCGGAGATGGCGTTGGCCATACGCGAGTTCTTGAGCACTTCATCTTCGACAAAAATCGGGCAATCGAGCCGCAGCGCGAGAGCCAGGGCGTCGCTGGGGCGTGAGTCAATTGACATGGTCTGACCGTCACGCTCCATCCAGATGAGCGCATAAAAGGTGTCGTCCTTCAGTTCTGAGACGACAACTTTTCGGACGTGGACGTTGAGCCCGGAGAGAACGTTCTTCAGCAGGTCGTGAGTCATGGGGCGCGGCGTCTGCACTTTTTCGATTTCCAGCGCAATGGCGTTGGCCTCGTACACGCCCACCCAGATGGGCAGAATGCCGGTGCCGGTGGTTTCCTTCAACACGACCACAGGCATGTTGGTCACCGGATCCATCATCAACCCGCGGATCTTGACCTCGAGTTCCATGGCCGCCTCCCGGACTCCCTACAGCACCTGCTCGCCAACGAAACTATTCGGACCAGCGCGCGTGATGCGCACCTGAACGTATTCTCCCAGAAGTGATGGACGCGCAGAAACGAAATTTACCGTGCGGTTGCTAGTTGTGCGACCTGTCCATTGGTCGCGGTTGTCGTGGCGCCCGTCCACGAGCACTTCGAACTGCGCGCCGAGCAGTGTGGAGTTGCGTTTAATTTGAATCTGGCGCTGATGCTCGAGCAAGACAGCGAGGCGCTTGCTCTTCTCTTCTTCCGGAATGGCATCGGGCATGGACTGAGCGGGCGTGTTCGGCCGCGGTGAATATTTAAAGCTGAAGACGCCGTCGCACTGCAAGGTATCGAGGAGCGAAAGTGTGGCTTGGAAGTCTTCTTCGGTCTCGCCCGGAAAACCGACAATCACGTCAGTGGTCAGGCTGATGGGCCGGCGCGCGGAGCGAATCCACGCGATTTTTTCCAGGTACTGCTCGCGCGTGTAGGTGCGGCCCATGGCGCGCAGGACGGGCGTGGACCCGGACTGCACCGGGAGGTGAATGTGGTTGCAGAGCGCCGGGATCGAGTCGATGGCGGCGACAATTTCGCGCGTGAAATCATTGGGATGAGAAGTGGTGAAGCGCACGCGGCGGATTCCCGGCACGGCGGCCACGGCGAGGAGCAGTTCGACGAAATTCATGCCGCGCGCTGTGGGATCGCGGTAGGAATTGACGGTTTGGCCGAGTAGTTGAATTTCGGTGTAGCCGGCATCGGCCAGGCGGCGCGCTTCGCTGAGAACGGCATCGCTTGCGCGGCTGCGCTCCGGTCCGCGCGTGTGCGGAACCACGCAGTAGGAGCAGGAATAGTCGCAGCCTTCGATGATGGTGATGTAGGCGCGAATGGGATTATCGCGGCGGGTGAGTTCGGTTTCGAAGGTTTCGTCGGTGTCGAGCGAGAGGCCGGTGACGCGCCGGCCGCCCGATTCGATTTCGGCAATCAGCTCGGGCAGGCGGCGGTAGCTTGCTGAGCCGCACACCAGGCTGACCCACGGGGCGCGCTCGAAAATTTCCTCGCCCTCCTGCTGAGCCACACAGCCGAGGACGCCGATGATTTTGCCGTTGGAGGTGGTTTTCCAGTCGCCCAGGCGGGCAAAGACTTTCTGGGCCGCTTTTTCTCGGATGCTGCACGTGTTGTATAGGACCAGGTCGGCCTCGGCGGGAGATTCAACGGCGCGATAGCCGCGGCCGATCAGGACGCCGGAGACTTTTTCGGAGTCGTGGTCGTTCATCTGGCAGCCGAAGGTTTCGAGGTAGAAGGATTTTCCGGCTCCGGCGGACGGCTCGACCTCAGGGGTTGAAACCCCTGAATGTGGGTTGCTCTTTGGCACGGCTAAAGCCGTGCCCTGACGAAAATCTCTCCCAGGCACGGCTCCCTCGGCTACGCCCTGCACCGTCCGGTACTGGGCTACGCTCGGGACACGTTCCGCCATGCCCTGACGGGAAACACCTGCGAGCGCGGAGAGTGATTCCAGGCCGACATCGAATGCTCTGCTCATCGGGAACTCGATTCTAGCATAAGGGGTGTGTTCGCCTCCTGACGCCGCTTTCGCCAGCGGACCGCATCGCTGGCGAGAGGGCGACGAGCACGCCTCGGCGGGCAGAAAATTGGTTGAGAAGGGGAGCAGAGGTTATAAGTTGGTACCCCCCCGGGGGGTGTCTTTTTGTTGCGATTAGAAAGTACCGCCGTCGTTTGTTTTCAGGTAGTTGCAGCATTTCCGGTTTCCGCCTGTGTTGCGATTAGATTTCCGGTTTCCACCTCTGTTGCGATTAGATTTTCGGAATCCTGACCCGAAGCGAGGGACTCGGCCGAGACGCCGCGGACGCCGATTGCGAGTGTGGTTGCATCAGCCAGACCGGCGACAATACGATGCGTGGTGGTCGGCTCGATCCAATCGCCGTCGTCCTTCAGGCAGGTCATGGCGCGCACCGCGGCGATCAGCTCGCTGCCGGTGGGGTGGATGGTTTCGGACTCTTCGATGACGTTTTCCAGGGCGGCGCGAAGATTGCGGCGGCGCTTGGCGAAGAGGCCTAAGGCGTGGGCGTGGCGATAGATGGTGGTGCGGTCGGTGATTTTGAATTCCACGAGCATGTGGTGGGGGCTGCGCCATTGCAGGAAGGCTTGCTCGATGGATTCGCGGTCGGGGTGGTGGCAGATGGTGCAGCGGCGCTGGTGCTGCGAGACATCAATGGGGTGCTCGGTGGCGTTGAGCAGAGCCCGGGTGTCTTTGTTCATGTTCGCTCCTTGGGGGGCGAGAAAAGTGCCCCGACCGACGCTAACAGTTGGCAAGAGCGCTGTCTATTCGGATGAATACCGATCATTTTGAGCGAAATTGACAAATTGGGAGCGTTGAGATGTGAATGACCGCATTACGGAGCGGGAATGTGGGAAGTACGTAGTACGGAAATGGATGGGTTAGATGTTAGAGAGAAGAGGTTAGATCGGAGGAGGGTGCGGGAGGAAGAGAGGGAGATTTCAAATTGGGAATTTTGAGGTTTCAGAGAAAGGATTCACCACCGAGACGCAGAGGACGCGGGCGGCACGGGTGGTCCGATTTTTGTGCCTGGCGAATGGGGCGAGCTTTGCTCGGAAGAACACAGGCAGGAGTGCCTGTGCCACCAAGGCCCAGTGAAATCTGTGCTACCGGGCTATTCGAAGAGGGTGTGCTGGCGGGCGCGGGCGGGAGCTTTCGATTTCTTTTCGGCGGGTTCGCGGGGCGCGGCGGCTACCGGGCCGAGCATTTCGCGGAACAGTTCTACTGTGGACGGGGCGTGGCCGGCGTAGTGATTGTTGGCGTAGGCGAAAATCTGGATGCGGCGCTTGTGCACTTTGCGCACGATTTCCACCCACTCGGCCAGTTCCTTGGAACGGTCCACGATTACCGCGTTCCACACTTTGGTGCGCTGCTCGATGCCTTTGCGGTCGCCCAGCCAGCGGATGTAGGTGAAATCGGCGGTGATGGGATCGAAGCTTTCAAATAGCTGGTTCGGCCGCGGCATCCAGGAATGATCCTGGAGCACTAGGGCGACGTTGCGCTCGCGCAGGGCGTCTGCAAAGCGCGCGTCCATCCAGGAGCGGTTGCGAATTTCAACGGCAAACATGTGGTCCTTGGGCAGCTTCTTCATGAAGTCTTTCAACAGCTTGGTAAATTCCCCGCCGCTTTTGAATTTCGTTTTGTTGAAGTAGGGGAACTGGAGAACCATGGGGCCCAGTTTGTCTCCCAGCAGGTGCATGGTTTCGACGAAGTTCTTGAAGTCGCTTTCGCAGCCCTGCAGCATTTTTTCGTGGGTCACCACCTGCGGGACTTTTACGGCGAAAATAAAATTCTCGGGAGTCTTGCGCGCCCAGCCGTTGACCGTGGCTGCTGAAGGGGTGCGGTAAAACGTGGAGTCAATTTCCACGGTGTCGAATTTCGTGGCGTAGAACGTGAGGTAGTCCGCGGGCTTCATCCCCTTGGGATAAAACACGCCCTCCCACCCGTCTGCGGTGAAGGCGGAGGTTCCGAGGTGAATTCCTGCCGAATCTGTGATGCGAGCCATGCAGCGCCGAGACTAGCGCGACCTCGCCCCGCGAGGCAAGGAGGTGAGCGGGGGCGGGGGAAGCAAAATGCGAATTTCAGAGAAGGGCAAGGGCAAAGACAAGTGCAACGGCAAAGGCAAAAGATTTAACACAGAGAACACCGAGAACGGCGGAGGGCACGGAGAATGCGGGGGCAGGGATGATGCGGGGTGCGGAGGAGAAAACTAATCTGTCGCGTGCCGGCAAAATGCGCCGGGGCACACAAATGGTGCCTGTGGAACCTCGGACATATATTCGCGAAGTTACTGAATGGCACGCCGCAGCGAGCCGCCAGGGCGTGAAGAAATTAGTGGTGCGAGGCGACGTTCAAATTGTGGGCGCCGGCGAAAATATAGGTGGCTGTGCTGATGGTTTGCGGCACCCACCACAGGCGGCGGACCACGCCGATTTCACTGTGTTGCATGCGGTGGGCAATCAGGTCGAAGGCGATAGGGCCGGCTTGAATCGCGGCATAGATCGCGCCGGAATGGGCGAAGGGCCTCATGAGCGGGTCGTCTTCCACCGCGCCACGTCCCACGGCTTGCCGGGTGGAATAGGCGTCAAATGTCGCTGCGCCGTGCTGCACCAGCGAGAGCGCCATCCAGCTCTTCGTATAACGCGGGCGCTCGGCCATCTTCACTTCTTCGGGTTTGGTGGGTTGAATCGGTTGGATATGCACGGTCGAAAGGGTCTGTGCATCCGTACCCGAACCGAGCGAGACCGGATTCAGTTTTGCGGAGGATGTTTCCTTGGTGGCCAGGTTCAGGCTGATCTTGTCGGGATTGAAATGCGTCGTGCTGCTCGATTCCGGATCGCGGGAGATCACCGGTACGGCCGGGCGTGCCGGAGCGCTCACTACGGTAGTGGTTTCGTTGGCAGCACCTGCCGCAGGCTTTGCTGCTGCAGCGGGAAGCGCCAATCCTGCTGTGGGTGTAATTTGGAGTGCTAGCGCTGCAACGGCCAGAATCATGGAAGGGGGCTCCTAGGGTGAATCCGCCTGAGCTAGGAAATGCACGGGTGGTACCATCCCCGGCCATAAGCTAACACTATTATTTACATAATGTTACGGTGGCCCTGTCCCATCTGGGGACACCCCTCTACGGGCATCTCGTGGAAGTAGTTTTCCACTAATTCCTCGGGTCATTCCTTTCGCCCGTTTCGCCTCCCTGGGGCGGGAATGTCAGCTGCAGGGGCACGGCATGCCGTGCCCCTACCGAGGCTGCGATTATTTCGGCCGGAATTGGCCGGCGGTGCGTGTACGCGGGCTTAAAAATCCATCTCTTCCCGTGTACCAACAGACCGATTTTCAGAATCGAATTCCCACCGACGCGGATTCTCGAGGATGTATTTGACCGTCTTTTGAAAATCATTTTCGTTGCGGATTACATGTTCAAAATATCCCCTCTGCCAGACGATTAAGGAAGGGCCTTGGAAGATTTCTCGGGCACGTTTCGAGACAGCCGACTTGAAGGATCGTACGATCGTTGCGAGAGAACCGGGCATAGGTCTGCCGAACCATTCGGCGCGTGGGTCGGCGGGCGGTAGGGGGATGCCATGTCGCGATCCGTTGTGGATGACGATGATTCCATGGATGTGGTTGGGCATGACGCTGTACTTTGGTAACTCGACACATGGAAAATGGCGCGGAATTTCCAGCCAGCAATCGTTCGACAGGTTACCGAGTGGCGAGAGTTCCATAGCCGCAGAGTTGATGCTTCCGAACAGGTTTTTCCGGAGGTGCGTCACAATCGTGACGAAATAGGATGCGGATTGAGTGTAGTCAAAGCCCTTCAATCGGACGGAAGCGCGATGAGGAGGATCTGAATTCTCCGCCATGACCTTTGCATAATCCTACCGCATTTGAGGGCGCGGGACATGTTTGGATTCGCGCGCCACGAGTGCCATCCTGTGGCCGCGTCGTCTGTCTGGTATTCGTTCCCTCGTCAATTTCGGCTGCAGGGCGCGGCGTGCCGGGCCCCTACAGGAGATCGGGTTCAATGGCGGGCAAGGAGGCGGGGTGCGTTGGCGCGGCAGTCGGCAGGGTTCGAAGCATCGACGTGTTCACTTATTTCGGCAGGCTCCCCAGTTCCGCATCATCGCGGTGCCAGTAGAACGCGGGAAACTTCTTTTCGGCGGGCCAGACTTCGTCGAGCGTGTCGCCGGAATAGACTACGCCGTTTTTCACTACCAGCATGATGTCGCGGGTATTGTGAATGTCATCGAGCGGGTTGGAATTCAGGACCACCAGGTCGGCGAGCTTACCGGGTTCGAGCGAACCTAGCTGCTGTTCGAGGCCGATGCTTTCCGCGCCCATCATCGTGCCGCAGCGCAGGACTTCGGTGGGGGTCATGCCGCCGGAGCCGAGCATCCACAGTTCCCAGTGCGCGCCGATGCCCTGCTGCTCGCCGTGCGATCCCAGGCCCACGTTGCCGCCGGCGCGCACGACTCCTGCGGCGCCCTGGGCGATGAGCGGGAAGGTGTATTCCTCGTCCAGTAACAGCGGGCGGCGGCGGGAAACGGAGTCCACCTGCTGGTGCGGGGTGAAGCGTCTGACTTTGGTGTCTTCGTGGATGTTCATGCGCTGACGCCAGTAGAATTGGCCGAATTCGGCGCCGTAGGAAACGATGAGCGTGGGCGTGTAGGTGGTTTTGGCTTGGGCTTCGAGCTGAATGACGTCTTTGTAGAGCGGCACGATGGGGAGGCTGTGCTCCACCCCGGTGTAGCCGTCGATGGTCATGGAAATGTCGGTCTTCAGGTCGCCGCCGCCTTCCGCGGTGATGTTGACGCCTTCCTTGGCCGCGGCCATGGCCAGCCACTGACGCACGACGCGCCGCGGCTGCATGTATTCCTTCAGCGAATCGGCGCCGTGACTTTTGTAGCGCTTGACCAGGTTTTCGGCGTCTTCGAGGCTGGTAATATTGCCCGCCTCAGTGGTGATGGCTGTGCCGGTGGAATAGATACGCGGGCCCACCAGGTCGCCGGTGGAGACCATCTCGCCCTGTGCGAACACGTTATTGGATTCAATGGACGGGTCGCGCGTGGTGGTGACGCCGTACGCCAGGTTTGCCGCGTAGGACCATTCCTCGTCAGTCATTTCCGGATGCTCGCCGCGCAGGTGCGAGTGAATGTCCACGAAGCCGGGGATGATGGTCTTGCCGCGGACGTCAATTACTTTCGCGCCCGCCGGGGCGTGCATGTCTTTTGAGGGGCCGATGGATTTGATGCGATTGTTTTCGATGAGCACGTCGCCGCGCTCAATCACTTCGTCGCCCTTCATGGTGACGATGCGAGCGCCACGCAGGTACGCCTGGCCTTGGGGGATTTCGCGCGGGACTTGCAGAGCGATCGAGAATGTTTCTGGTTTCCACGTCGGGGGCGGAGTCTCCTTTTTCTCTTCAGGCTTGGCTGCCGATTTGTCGTCCGCCTTGGCGTCAGATTTGTCCGCGGGCTTTTTCTCCGGCTCCGGAGCGTTTATGACTGTGTCGCGGTTCACGCGGTAGAACTCGTTGCCGAAGCTCCATGTCAGAGTTTTGCCGCCGTCCGCCCAATACATATAATTCGCGCCGTTCCGCGTGACGCGTTTCACCGGCAGTGCGGGCGTCTTCAGATTCAGGGTGACCGTGGCATCGCCGATCTTGGGAAAGGGCGCCAGATAAGCATCGTACCGGTCCTGAAAGGCCACCCATTCGCCGTCGGGCGAGGGCACGATCAGGACGAAGTTGCCGTCGAGTTTGAAATGTGTTTTCTTGTCCACTCCGTCGAGGCGGATGGAGCGCAACTGCCGCGACGGCAGCCCCGGGCCTTCGGTCGGCGCGGGAACGTCTTCCATGTAATAGACGCGCGAGCTGTCGCTGTTGAATGTGGGCTGCTGGTAGCCGTCTCCGGTGAGCGCGACGACCAGGTGCGACGCGCCGCCCTCCGGTGAAATCCAACGCACTTCATGGACATCGGCGGCATCGGACTCGAGCCAGCCGCGCTTGGAGCCCATGACGAAAACAATTTTGGTTCCGTCGGGAGACCATTGCGGCAGGGAGTAATATCCCGCTGCGGGGGTCAACTTCACCGGCGCGCCGCCTGCGGAGGAAACCTTCCAAAGTTCGCCGCCGTCCGCATCCGACCAGGTGACGTAGGTGATCCATTTTCCGTCGGGTGAAAAAATCGGGGCGTACTCGCGCAACGGGCTGGAGGTAAGGCGGCGCGGTTTCCCGTTGGGAAGATCGGAGATCCAGATTTTTCCCACGGCGCTGAAGACAATTTGCTTGCCGTCGATGGATTGGTTGGTCCAGCGCATCTGGTGAACGGTGAGCGGGCCGTCGTCGATGGGCCAGTCGGTGTGGACACGAGGGCCGAGGTCGAGGTCCACCTTGGCGTTGAAGGGGATGGTCGAGACCAGGTGCGAAGCCACGTCCACGCGCTGGATGTGGCCGTCGCGCGTGAACAGCACGGCCTTGGAATCCGGCGTGAAGGAGTAGCCGGGAAGGATATCGTCAACGGAGAAGCCCTCCTGGTCGTCGCGCTGCATGGGCATGGCCAGCCAGTGCTCCTCGCGAGTGGCCAGATCGCGGATGCGCAAGCCGGTCTTGGCGTCGTGGCGCGAGGCGTACACCAGCCACTTGCCATCGGGTGAGACGATGGGGCGCAGGCCGCCGCCGTATTCGGAAGTGATTTTCTGCGTCTCGCTGGTTTCTCGATTGAAGGTGTAAACCTGGAAGCGGCCGATGTCCACGTTGTATTTGTAGGTTCCCGGGTGGCTGGAGAAATAAGCGAGCTTGCCGTCGGGCGAAAATGCCGCGCCGGAGCTGATCTGCGTGTCGCCCTTGCCCTTCACTAGCTCGATGCCTTTGCCACCGTCTTTGTGGAACAGCCACAGGCTGGTCCAGCGGAGATAGTCCGTGCCGCCCGGGTAGGGGCCGTACTTGCGCACGACAATATAATTTCCGTCGGGGGACCAGGCCGGGGAGCCGAGCAGGTCGTCTGTTTCGTCGCTGACTTTTTTTGCGCCGGTGCCGTCTGGGTTGATGACCCAGAGATTGTCGCTGCCGCTGCGGTCGCTGATGAAGGCGATGTGCTTGCCATCGGGCGAAAAGCGCGGCTGGCAATCCCAGGGCATGCCGTCGGTGAGGCGCCGGGCGTCGCCTCCGGAAGTCGGGACTGTGTAGAGATCGCCGAGGAGATCGAAGACGATTTGTTTGCCGTCGGGCGAGGCATCGAGCGACATCCAGGTGCCTTCGTCGGTGGAGAAGCTGACTTTGCGCGCGGGCTTGAGCGGGAGCCCTTCGTCCTTTTTGTCCTTGTCGGTTTTGGCTGCGGCTTCACCCGTCGCCTTGGACTTGTCCTCTTGCGGAGCGCCGGCCGTGGGGTTGGGGAGGGCGCCCAGCGCCAGGAGTCCCAGCAACAGACCCACCAGCATTCGAATCACTCGCAAGCCTCTCAGCATCTGGCCCATTCGAATTCGCTCCCTTCGGTCGCACTGATCCAGCCGGTTATCCCTGGCACAAAAGAATCGGTGATTGTATCGCACGGATGAGGAAACACACACACTCGCTGTATGGACGCGCGAGAGGCGAAATGGTATCGGAATAAATCTCAATTTGGATGTGAGTGCTGCCAGGAGCCTCCCGCTTCTCCACTTGAGAGCAGCGGCATCGCGCGTTCCATTTCGGGGTAGAATCGCCGCCGGATTTTCGTCCGCTGGGAGGAACCATGCGCCGACTTGTGAATTTTTCTGTTCTGTTGTGTCTCATGTGGATTGCGAGCGCCGTCGCGGTGCGCGCCGGCGACCCGACGGAAACTTACATCAAAGCTGGGAAGCTGCTGGACGCGCGGTCCGGGAAGGTGCTGACAAATCAGGTGATCGTCGTGCACGGGGAGCGCATTGCGCGCGTGGGACCGGCCGCTGAAATTCCCATCCCGCCGGGGGCCACGGTTGTCGATCTCGGTCAAGCTACCGTGCTGCCGGGGCTGATTGATTGCCACACGCACATCATGCTGGCGGATACGGACGATTCGCATTACGACGAAATCCTGCTCAAGCAATCGTGGCAATACCGCACCATTCTGGCGACGCTTAATGTCAAACGCGATCTACTGGCCGGGTTCACTTCGATGCGCGACGTGGAATCGGAAGGGGCGATGTACAGCGACGTGGACGTGCGCAACGCCATCAATCAAGGGCTGATTCCCGGACCGCGGTTGCAAGTTTCCACTCGCGGAATTTCCACGACAGGAAATTATGGGCTGCAGGGGTACTCGCCGCAGGTGACCGTGCCCATCGGCGTGCAGACGGTGGATGGGCCGAGCGAGGCGCGCAAAGCGGTGCGCGAGCAGTTCAACTACGGCGCGGACCTGATCAAGATTTACGGGACCGACCGGTACAGTTTTCTGCCCGACGGAAAGGAGCAGAGCGTCGCGAGTTTCAGTTCTGAGGAAGTGCAGGCCATCGTGGATGAGGCGCGATTGAAGGGCATCAAAGTGGCGTGCCACGCGTACGACGGACCGGGCTTGCACTACTGCATTGACGCCGGGGTGGCTTCGATCGAGCACGGAATCCAACTCGATGACGACGCGATTCGCAAGATGGTGGCCCGCGGCACTTACCTGGTGCCCACACTGTATGTGTATGCCGGGGCGCTGGAGAAAATCGATCTTGAGAAATCTGGCGGAAAAGTCACGCGCGTGATTTTGCATGAGACCAGCTTTCGCAAGGCGCTGGCGGCGGGCGTAAAAATTGCATTTGGAACCGACGCCGGGCCTTTTCCGCACGGAACGCAGGCGGTGGAATTCGAATGGATGGCGAAGTACGGCATGTCTCCCGTGGCGGCGATTCAATCGGCGACGATTGGCGCAGCCGACTTGATGGGCTGGGGTGATCGCGTCGGCGCAGTGGAGGCGGGAAAATTTGCGGACATCATTGCCGTGGGCGGCGACCCGACAACGGATATCAAGCAACTGGAGCAGGTGAAATTTGTGATGAAGAGCGGGACTACGGTGCGGAATGACTTTGCCAAATAATGGGGGCCGATTTTTAACCACAGATGAACACCGATAAACATAGATGGGGACAA
>Ga0210407_10001532_pt1 | contig 21411 bp, 17 predicted proteins | sample IncBWC27MmetaG_FD_150860 | JGI IMG/M metagenome (GOLD analysis project Ga0210407, IMG submission 150860) | Forest soil microbial communities from Barre Woods Harvard Forest LTER site, Petersham, Massachusetts, United States - Inc-BW-C-27-M | ecosystem: Environmental > Terrestrial > Soil >... | reverse complement strand
GATCCAGCTTTACTACCGCGCGGCTGACTTGTGCATGGTCACTTCCCTGCATGACGGCATGAACCTGGTGGCCAAGGAGTTCGTGGCCGCCCGCCACGATGAGCAAGGCGTGCTGATTCTGAGCCGTTTCACCGGCGCCGCCCGTGAGCTGCGGGACGCGTTGCTGGTGAATCCGTATGACATTGACCATACCAGTGAGGCCATTCACACCGCTCTCACCATGGGACAACGCGAACAAACGGCCCGCATGCACGCGTTGCGCAAGGTAGTCAGGGAACAGAATGTATATCGCTGGGCAGGAAACTTGCTGGCCGATTTGTGCGAGGTTCGCCTGGAGACGGCGGGCGAACCGGAAGTGATCGCCAGGAGTTCCGTTGCCTAGCAGATCAGCCGCTTAGCGGACCACCAACGGATGGGGACCCGCTGGCCAGGACTCTTGAGAAAGGAGAAGATGAACAACTTCAGCCACGCCCGCGCCGCACGCTCCGCGAGTGACGAACGTTGCGTGCTGTTGGATCTCAGGCCCGGCGTTGGCCACGGCTGCAGAGGAACCGCAGCGCTTGAAAAGCGCAACATCGTTCTCCGCGTCGCCAATGCCGAAAACGTCCTTCGGCTCCAGCCGCAGTTCCCCGAGAGCGGCGCTGAGTCCGCTGCCTTTGTCCACGCCCTTCGGCATGGCCATGAGCGATTCACGATTGCGGACCACGTGCCAGTCCAGCTGCAATTCCATGATGGCTTCTCGCATCGCGGATTCATGGGGGTCCTCAGTAGCGACGATGCATCTGCCGACGGACAGCGGTTCCACGCGCAACCGGTAAAGCCGGGCAAGGAAGCTCGCTGGAGGCGGTCCGCCAAGCAGTTTTTCTTCCGCCGTCTCGGGGCGGTACAGCACAGCCCCGTTTTCGGCGACGATGTAGTCAAACATTTCCCAATGGGAAAAGACCCGGCGCAAGTCCTCCAGCAGCCGGCCGGTAACCAGAACAAGTCTGCCGCCGGTTGTGCGCCAGCGTTGCAAAGCATTCAGTGCGTGAAGGTCAGCCCGGGCACGGCACGCGAGCGTCTCGTCGTAATCGGTGGCGATGGCAAGAAACGACAAATGCAATTATCTCTGTTGAATTGGATGCACGAAAACGGGCCACCGAGCAAACCAATGGACAGATAACAGTAAATAAGAAGATGAGAGGCAAGGGTTTATGAATTCACTCCCCGCAGACCATGCCGCGCGTCAGCCGGCGCGCGAACCATTTCATTTCAGTTCTTCCGCGAACCTTCTGCAGATCGGCAAAGAGAAGGCCGCCACCCTGGGCGAATTCCTGGAAGCACTGCGTCGCTGTCCGGATGGGTCGATTTTCCAGCACACATTTCGCACGCTGGAAGAGCACCATTTCATTCGGCAGGGCTTTTCCAACGATTTTGCGCATTGGGCCTACAACGATTGCGGCGAAATTGGCCTGGGTGAAAAACTGTCGGCAATCGACGTCCGCGAGTTTACTTCAATTGCCGATCTCCGCGGGCGCATTACCGCAACCGTGGAACAGCATCTGCAGCGTAATAAGGATGTTGCCGGTCGTCCCGCACGCAAAGCGTTTTATTTCGGTACGTCGGACACGGTTGTGCTGCCCACGGCGGAGGTCGCCCACAACCTGCCTGAATTCGTAGACGCGCTGCGCCGGATCGCCATCCACTCCATTCATCATCATTTCATCGAAGCACGGCTGCGGCTCCGGTTGCAGTCCAACGATTTCTCTTTATGGCTCGAAGCAGGTCTGGGCTTGTCCGCGTATGCGGCGCGGGTAAACCAGATTGACATCTATACTTCGACCCTGGAGGGCGTTCGCCAAAAGATAGTCAGCATTCTTGAAGGCGCTCTGCGGAAGCCGCTGGCCGCAACGCCGGTTAATGGAGCGACCCAATGAGTAACCAGAGTCCGGAACGGTTGAATGAGATGAAATCAGATGACAGTTCCCCGGTCGGCGTTTCCGCAGCGATAGCAGGAGCGACGCAACTGGGCACGCCTGGGCTCCAGGAACGCCGCCGGGTGCCGCGGAGAGTGCCCGTAATCTCTGACACGCCACCTCCGCCACCGCCTGTACCCCGGCTCGACGATTACGGACCCATCATCGGCACGGCCCAGCTTGACGAAGTCCGTTACCTCGCGGAACCGCTTCGCGGAAAATCCGTCAAGATGGTCAACTCCACAGCCGTGGGCGGAGGCGTGGCGGAGCTGTTGAACCGGCTCGTCCCTTTGCTGAACGAATTGGAGGTCCACACCGGATGGGAAGTCATGACCGGCGGCAATGATTACTTTGAAGTCACCAAGGCCTTTCACAACGCCCTGCACGGAGGCGAGTACACCCTGACGCAGGCGGCCAGGGAGATCTTTCTGGCGCAGAGTGAACTGAACCGCAAGCGCATGAATTTCGGCGAAGACTTCGTCGTGATTCACGATCCCCAGCCGGCAGCGCTGATCGAGTCCCGGAAGGAAGGTCCGGGACGCTGGATCTGGCGCTGCCATATTGATCTCTCCAATCCACATGCGGGCGTCTGGGAGTTCCTGCGGCCCATGGTGGAGCGATATGATGCCGCCATTGTCTCCGCGCCGGCCTTTGCCCAGCGACTTTCCGTTCCGCAATACCTGTTTTATCCCTGCATTGACCCGCTCTCGGAAAAGAGCAAAGAACTGGACGACGGTCTGGTCCAGAAAGTCTGTGACAATTTTGGCATTGACCGCTCACGACCCATCGTCACCCAGATATCGCGCTTTGACCGGCTCAAGGACCCGCTGGGGGTCATCCAGGCCTACAAAATGGCGCGAAAATATGTGGACTGCCAGCTGGTTCTGGCTGGCGGCGGCGCGGCTGATGATCCGGAAGGCGTAGTGGTCCTGCAGGAAGTGATGGCCGAAGCGGAAAATGACGACGACATCATCATCCTCAATCTGCCTCCCTGGTCGGCGGTGGAGATCAACGCGCTCCAGCGAGCGTCCACCATCATTGTGCAAAAATCACTCCGCGAAGGTTTTGGCCTCACCGTGACCGAGGCATTGTGGAAGAGTAAGCCCACCATAGCCGGCGACGTCGGAGGTATACCCACGCAAGTCATTCACAATCTCACCGGGGTGTTGGTGCATTCGGTCGAAGGCTGTGCCTATCAGATCAGGTATCTCCTGACCCACCCAGATCTGGCCCGGCAACTGGGAAAGAACGGCCAGGAACACGTGAAGGAAAACTTCCTTATGACCGCAAACCTGCGACGGTGGCTGCTGCTATATCGGATTCTGTTGGGATTGTCGTAGCGCGCCGGTGATGGCTGGTACCACAGCCTCTTGGAGATGGAATTGCGCGACACTCTCCGAGATACGGACGGCCGGGCGATGCACGTAACCTGATGATCTCTTTTATTGCCACCACGCGTTGATGGTGCTGGAGCGCAGATGAGCGTTTATGTTGTCGGTCAAATAACCATTACCGATCGAACTGTCTATAACCGATATCAAGAGAGGTTCATGGCAGTGCTGGTCCGCTACAAGGGGCGGCTGCTGGCCGCCGACGAGAGCCCGGCCGTGGTCGAAGGCACGTGGGACCGCGAAAAAGTTGTCCTGTTATCGTTTCCCGACGAAGCGGCTTTTCATGAATGGGCGAACTCGCCTGACTACCGGGAGATTGCAAAGGACAGGTATGCGGGCTCAAGAGCGATTGTCCTGCTCGTGAAGGGAATCGCCAGCCGCAACCAGGACCGTATGACCGCGGGCTGACCGGTTTTCCCTGTCCGTCCTGCATTCGAGACAATCTAAGCAATGTATTCGCGGATGTAGGGATCTTCCACCTGCCCCAGATCATTTGCAGTGCCGTCAAACGCGACCTTGCCTTCTTTCAGGACCAAAAACGTGGTGTGCCAATCGCGGGACCTGGCCCCACTGGTGGTCTTCATGTGTTTGCTGTCGGGATCGTAGTAATGGCTGGCCAGCATGAAACCGTCCTGCAGGCGATGGCTGACCAGGAGCGCGCTGGTCTTATAGACGTCGCGCTGCTTCATGATGAGTTCGATGATGGTGGTGGAAGTGATGGGGTCCAGCCCGCCGGTCGGAGAATCGTAGAGCAAGATTTCCGGTTGCGTGATGATGGCGCGGGCGATGCCCACGCGTCTTCTCATGCCGCCGGAGAGTTCTGCTGGCAACATGTCCAGAGTGTGTTCCAGTTCCACAAAACGAAGGGCCTCGCGAACGCGCGCTTCGATCTCCTGCTCCGGCAGTTTTTCTTCCATCAGCCGGAAGGCCACGTTCTCACGCACGGTCATCGAGTCAAACAGAGCGCTTTCCTGGAACACGATGCCCACCTTATTGCGCAGCTCAAATAGTTGCTCTTCTGTCATCGCTGTAACGTCGTGTCCCAGCACATGGATGCTGCCCTGGTCCGGCTTGATGAGCCCCAGGCAGAGCTTGAGAATGGTGCTCTTACCGGACCCCGAAACTCCCAGCGTAACTTTGGTTTCACCCCGCCGCAGTTCGAAGCTGACTGCATCGAGCACGGTAACTCCTTCAAAGGCGATCGAGACATCTTCGAAGATGACGGTTTTGTGGACCGTGTTCCGCGCCGGGTTGTCACGAGAGTGCATACGGTTCAAGCCAGCAGGAAAAGCAGCAGTTTAGTGAGGAAGAAGTCCGTGGCGATGATCAGCACGGAAGACGCCACGACTGCCTGGGTCGTGGAACGTCCCACACCCTGCGTTCCGCCGCGGGTGGTCAATCCGTAGTAGCAGCCAACCGTCGAGATGATGAATCCAAACACAAACGGCTTGCTCAGACCCATGATTACATCATCGAATTTGAGCGACTGGTAGGCCTGGTTCCAGTATTGAGAAGTATCGAGACCCAGCAGGCTGACGGAGATAAACCAGCCGCCCACCAGTCCTACCAGATCGGAGATGATAGTCAGAAAAAACAGCATGAAGACAGTAGAGACTACGCGCGGAGTCACCAGCTTCTTGTACGGGTCCGTGCCCAGCGCCCGCATGGCGTCAATCTGCTCGGTCACTTTCATGGACCCCAGCTCGCTGGCAATGCCGGAGGCGTTGCGTCCGGACATCATTAGGCTGGTAAGCACGGGACCGAGTTCCCGCACCATGGAGACGGCGACCAATTCTCCGGTGAGGGACAAAGCCCCGAATTGCTGGAGAGTAGACGAAGTGTTGAGCGCCAGGACCGCACCGGTAAACGTGCCGGTAAGGACGACAATAGGGAGCGAGCCCACGCCGATGAGGTCAGCTTGCTGGATGGCGTCAGAAACATAACGCGGCCGCCGGAAGACATTGGTCAGCGAGCGTACGGCCAGGAGAGTGTACTCCTGCACCGCCGCCACGTTGCGCTTCAGCAAGTCCGTGGGCGAGAGCAGTTCCATTGAGTCGAAACTATAGCAGGAGCCAACCCTGCACTCCCAAAATCAGCGCCGGAAATCAGTTGACCGCTTCCCGGGATTTCTTGCGGATTTCGATATTCAGCCGCTTGATCTTCTGGTTCAGCGTTGAGAGCGGGACCCGGAAGCGTTCCGCGGCGTCGGTCTGGTTCCAGGAGCATTTTTCCAGCATGTCCAGGATGATGCGGCGTTCGCAATCTTCCACGATCTCAAAAAGTGAGGCATCCGGGCGATGTTCGAAGATGTTTCCCTTCGAGCCACGGCCCACAATATTGTCGGGCAGCAGGTCCATGCCAATGGTTGCCCCGTTGGAGAGCACGACAGCGCGTTCAATTACATTTTCCAGTTCGCGCACGTTGCCCGGCCATCCGTAATCCACGATGGGCCGCAGGGCTTCGGGTGAAATCTGGCGGACCTGTTTCCCGTTCTCGGTGGCAAATTTCACCAGGAAATGGCTGGCGAGCACCGGCACGTCGCCGGGACGGTTGCGCAAGGGCGGCAGGTCAACCGTTATGACGTTGAGACGGTAAAAAAGGTCTTCGCGGAAACGGCCCTCCCGGACCAGCGTCTTCAAATCAACGTTGGTGGCCGCGATCACGCGAACGTCAACCTGGATCTCCTGGATGCCCCCAAGATGCATAAACTTCCTGTCCTGGAGCACCCGCAGGATCTTGGATTGGGTCTCCAGACCCATGGTGCCGATTTCGTCGAGAAAAATGGTGCCGCCATCGGCAACTTCAAACAGGCCCTTCTTGGAAGCCACCGCACTGGTGAACGCGCCCTTTACGTGTCCAAAAAGCGTGGACTCGAGCAAGTCCGCGGGCATGGAGCCGGTGTTCACGGGGACAAAAGGCCGGTTCTTGCGCGGCGAGTTGCCATGGAGCGCCTTGGCAATCAACTCCTTGCCGGTGCCGCTCTCGCCCTGAATCAAGACAGTAGAGCGGCTGGGAGCAACTTGCGAGACCAGATCAAACACCCGGAGCATAGGTTCGCTCTTGCCCACGATGTTGTCGAAACTGTACTTGTGCAAGGCCCTCTTGAGTTGTTCGTTTTCCTGTTCCGCGTGGCGGCGACCCATCACCGCGCGCACGTCGGCCAGGAGCTTCTCATTGTCCCACGGCTTCTGGATGAAGTTGGCGGCGCCGTTTTGTATGACACGGACAGCATTGTCCACCGTGCCGTAGGCGGTAATCACGATCACCGCGAGTTGCGGATCGCGCTCACGGATTTCCGCCAGGACTTCCAACCCGTTGAGGTCGGGAAGGGCAAAGTCGAGCAGGACCAGATCGAAAGGATGCTCGCCGATCTTGGCCAGCCCTTGTTCGCCGGTCTCTGCCGAATCGACGGCGTATCCTTCAAACTCCAGCAGCGTTTCCAGCGATTCGCGGATGGCTGCTTCGTCATCGATGATCAGGATCGAACCGCCACTCAAAGTGCGTGCAGGAACGTGATTTAATATTGCGACTTCAGACATTGACAGCCTTCCTTATTAATGGCGCTACCGGAAAATCGATGAAAAATATGGTCCCCTGGCCGGGCCGCGAATCCACACGGATCTTGCCCGCATGTTCCTGAATGATTCCGTAGGTCACGGACAGGCCGAGCCCGGTGCCGCGCGATTGACCTTCCTTCGGCGCGGTCTTGGTTGTAAAAAACGGATCGTAGATCTTATTAATGTGCTCGGGAGCAATCCCCGTGCCGGTATCACTGATGCTGACCTGCACGCCCGGGCCGTTTGTGGTAGTCACTCGCAAGGTGCCTCCGTTGACGCCCATGGCGTCCTTGGCGTTAAGAAATAAATTGAGAAAGACCTGTTGCAGTTTGCCGGTGTTTCCGTGAATGGCAGGCAAACCCTCATACAAGCCGGTCTCGACTTTGATGTGGGACACCCGGAACTGGTGCTCCAGCAGTGCCAGAGTGTCGGCGATGGTCTTGTTGACGTCAACCGCGCCGAACTGCGTACCGCTGGTGCGGGAAAAGTTCAGCAGATTGTTGACAATTTCCGAGGCGCGGAATGTCTGCCGGGTAATGCGGTCGAGAAGTCCCATCATCTTCTCGTCGCCGCTGACTTGCTTGAGCAGCATCTGGGCGTAGCTGGAAATCACGGCCAGCGGCGTGTTGACCTCGTGGGCCACGCCCGCCGCCAGCAACCCGATGGACGACATTTTCTCCGCCTGGCTTAATTGCAATTCCAAATCCATGCGCTCGGTAATGTCATCCACAATGATCAGCCGTCCGATCACGCTGAATTTTCTGGTGACCAGCGGAGCGATGGCCACGTTGGCCACGCGGGTGTCGCCGGCCGGAGTGTGCAGCCGGAACTTGTACAGGTTGTGAATGCCGGGGTTCTGCCGTACCCGGTAGAACTCCTCCATGAAATTCGCGGGGACAACGTCACTGAGCTTCTGCCCCAGCACTTGCGAGCGCGGCATGGCATACATCACTTCCATCTGCGAGTTCCACGACTCGATGCGGTCTTCCAGGTCCACGGCCAGCACGCCGACACTGATGGATTCCACAATGTTTTCGTTGAAGTCCTTGAGGCGCTCGTACTCGCTGGCTTTCTGCTCCAGTGACGCATAGAGCCGCGCGTTCTGGATCGCAATGCCGATATACCCGGCCAGCGTTTCCAGCAGCTCCACGTCTTCGCTCGATAGAAAGTCGCCGGACGCGGTTTTGCCGAGGCCCAGTACGGCAATCGTGCGGTTCTGCACCGTGCAGGGAATGTAATAGTTGAGGTCCAGTTTGGCGATGGTTTCGCGGGCCGTCGTGCTTTCCTGCAGCGCTTTACGGGTGTTGTCGAAAAAAATGTGCCCCGCGTAGTGCTCGGGCCGTTCGACCACCAGGAAATTCAGGTCCAGCGCTCCGGCATAAGCGATACCCGCGGACTTGGCCATCACAAAGTGCTCGGGCGTGCTGCCGGTGGCCAGGAAAATCGAGATGCGGTCCACCAGCAAGGTATGGGACAGCCGGTCGATCACCGAACTGAGCATGGCGCCCAGGTCCATTTCCGAACCCAGCTCCCGCCCGAATTCGATCAGCGTGCGGCGATAATCGAAGCGTTTGCGGTAGAAGAACTTGTCCACACGGTCCTGAAACCAGTTCTTAAGCGGATCGAAGGCCAGCGCGGTAACGATAATCGCCGCGATAAAACCCGGGGTCCCGATGCTCGGCAACTTGGTATACACGCCGCCAGCCAGCGTCGCGATCACCACGAAATAGGCGCCCACGATGGCCGCCGTGGCCAGCGTGTAAGCTACGCCGCGCTTCACGATGATGTCCACGTCCATGAGCCGGTAGCGCACGATCGCGTAACCAAATGTCAGCGGCAGGAAAACCAGAGAAAAAGCTGAAAGTTTCGTCAGCGTCGTGGCGGGCGTTTCCAGGTTTCCCATCAGGAAAGGGATCGCGTAGAAAAGCGTGTACGGGGCCATGGCCAGAGTCGTACCGCCGGAGATCCATTTCATCTGCGTGCGCAGGATCGGAGTATTGCACTTGCGGTAGCTTTGCCAGAGCACAGCGGCGGCGGCGACGAAGTAAATCGTCTGGTACGCAGTATGCGCCCGGTCAAGGTTCCATTGCAGGTACGTGCTCGCCTGCCACTGCGTAATAGCAACGACTTGCAGCACCAGCAAGGCGGCGCCCGGCAGATACGCCAGGGAAACCAGCCACGGGCGCTTGACCAGCGGCTTGCGCGCCTCAGGAAACGTCAGCGCAAAATGCAGGAAGATCGCCGGTTGCAGCAGCCACGCGACTTCATTCGCCCAATAGATGATCGTGTCAAAGAGATTAAATTTGCCGGTGAAATGGAACGAGTAGAAAACGAACGAGACCAGGCAGAACAAATAGAAGTGCGTGGACTTAGGAGCGGTCCAGCGGCGGAAGAGCACGTAAAAACCGATCCCCAGATAGACTAAAGCAATCAACCGCAGCGGAAGATGCAATGAAATGTCTGCCTGGTCCAGGATCAGGGGCGCATCCACCTTCACACCGCGACGGTCGAGTGAATACGTCGGCTTGGAGTAGGGGCCATACCCTGTACTGGCGAGGCGGTGGTCCTTCTCAGCCACAGAATGGACTGGCTTGTCGTTTACCGCCAGGAGTTTGTCACCGACTTTAAAGCCGGCTTTGTCCGCGGGACCTCCGGGAGTCAGGCGCTGGGCCTGGATGGAGCCGTCCTTTTCGATCCACCATACGCCATCATCGGCGACACGGTATTGGCTTTCTTTTTGAAAATTGATGACGGCGAACACAATGCTGGCCACCGTCAGAAGGGCCAGAGGAATGGCGGAAACCCGAATTAGAAAGTCCTTCCGCATCCGGTTGCTCAAAAGACGCTCCTTGGCCCCAGTGCGGGAGGCAGGCGTCTCTAGTAAGGTCTTATGCAACTGAATTGCCATGAAAGAGGAGCCTTCAATTTCCCTGGTAGTTGTGATTTTCCAATGCTTAGCAGGGATTATAGGGAATTAGTAAAGTAAAAGATACAAAAATCAGTATATATATGTGACTTTTTGTATTTGGCTGGAGGGGTTTGCGATTGAACGACGAAAGCCAAATTCTGCCTGTAATAGAAAGCTCTACGCTTAGGTTCTCTTGCATACTGCAAAAAGATAACTCACAGAAGGGATATAAAATATTGGAATTGCGATCATCTGTGGTTTGACCTGGCTGGAACCAAAATCTCTATGGCCTCAGAAAGCCGCTGGCTTAATTTTGATGGACTCAAGATGCACTACCAGACAAGCGGCAGCGGACCTGCTGTGCTGCTTGTCCATGGCCTGGTAGGTGGGTCTTATTGCTGGCGCTCGAATCTCGCCACACTGTCAAAGCAGCACACGGTCTTTGCCGTTGACTTGCCAGGTTCCGGCATGTCGGACGCTCCAGCGGGTACAGACTGCAGCATGAAACCGCAGGTCGAGCGCCTTTCGCATTTCATACAGGAACTGAGACTTGATGACGTGGCAGTAGTGGCCTCTTCCTACGGCGGCGCAATCGCACTGTGGCTCGCGGCGCGTGAGCACCAGCTGCGGACCGAGAGGATACGGTCCCTGGTGCTGGTCGCGCCTGCGAATCCATGGTCTGAGTTTGGCCGGCGAAGAATTGATTTTCTGGGCACCGCGTTCGGCGGGGTTGTCCTGCGAATGCTTTTCCCGGTTTCCTGGCCGCTGCATTCCTGGGGCCTCCGGCGCTTATACGGCGATCCCAGCAGGATCGCGAGAGGCACCAAAGCAGGCTACGCCTCTCAGATCATGCGGCCTGCGCGAGCAAACAACGCATTGACAATGCTGCGCAGCTGGCGCGCAGACATGGAAAGGGTCCGCTGCCTCCTTCCCCAGGTGCAAGTACCGGCTCTGGTCGTCAGTGGAGAGAAGGATCTGGCTGTAGATCCACGTTCGTGCGCCATCCTGGCGCAACATCTCCCGCAAGGCGAGCAGATCACGCTTTCCGGCCTTGGCCATCTGCCGTTTGAAGAAGCGCCGGAGCAGTTTAACCAGATGGTCCTCGAATACCTTCACCAGCGCAAATTGGTCCATGCATGAGTTCTTTGTGCCAAACTAATACTCGTGCTTTCCTTCCTTAAGTCCGCTCTGGCGCGCGCCGACTCTGAAGCCTGGCTGCGTTTTTTTATAGCGGTTGGCGGGCTGGCGCTGGCCTTTGCGTTGGCGCTTTTATCGACAGTCGCGCGTGAAGCCGGGAATGCGACCAAAGCCATCGCTTTTGCTTCCATCGCGTTACTGCTAGCCGGCGCTGTAGGAGTCACAACCGTGCCTTATCTCGCGCGACGGGTGGCCATTCGCCGGGTGCGTGACGCGTTCAACTACGAAGTCACACGCGAAGGTGTGGCCTATCTGGGCGTGGCGTTAATTATCGGGATTGCGGCGATCAACACCACGAACAACCTGCTCTTCATCATTCTCGCCGCCATGCTGGCCGCCATAGCCGTGTCCGGGTTCGCGTCGGCGGCCGTGCTGCGGCGACTGGAGCTGGACGTCGCGATGCAAAAGAGCGCGTTCGCCAGCCAGCCGCTGACCGCCCGCGTCCGGCTGTCAAACCCGCGGCGCTGGATGCCTGCGTTTTCGGTAAGCGTTTCCGTGCCCGGTAAAAAGATGAAAGCCCGGAAACAGTGGAAGTGGCAGAAGTCGGTGTTTGTTTTTCCCAAAGAGAGCCAGCGGGTGCGCCTCCCGGACTACACCTTGCGACGCGTCGCGATTGACCCAAAGCCGTTTCAGATATTTTCCGCTCCGGTTTATTTCACTTTCATCCCGCCCCGCGCCGAGGCGGAAGCTCATGTGCCGCTCGAGTTTCCCCGCCGCGGCCATTACACTCAGGACAACTTTGCCCTGGCCACGCGCTTCCCTTTTTCGTTTCTGATCAAGAGCCGTCGCGTGAAGCTGGAGCGCGAACTGGTGGTGTACCCGGCCCTGCTGGAGGCAGATGATTTTCTGGACGTGCTACCCATGATCACCGGCGAATTCGCTTCTTACACCCGCGGCCGCGGGGCGGAACTGTACAGCATCCGCGAGTACGCTCCGCAGGACCCAGCCCGGTTCGTGGACTGGAAAGCTACGGCAAAAACGGGGTCGTTAAAGGTGCGCGAGTTCACGCGCGAGGATGAACGCCGCCTGCGCCTGGTCTTCGATAACCCAGCCCCGGGGACCGTGCCGGAGCCGGCTTATGAACACGCGGTCTCCATGGCTGCGTCCCTGGCATGGCACTTCAGCGGAGCGAATGTTGAACTGGGCTTTGCGGCGCCGAACTACAGCGGCGAACCACAGCTCTACGATTTCCTGCACTACCTGGCCCTGGTGCAGCCGGCAGAAGGCGAATCCGTTCTTGACTCGCTGCCCTTCTCCAACGACTACAACGTAATTCTCACCTCGCGCCCACGCGGCTCCCTGCCTACCGCGCTGTGGGCCAGTTCGTACGTGATATACATCTGAGGCGCCAATAGCGATTTACCAAAGCCGGGGCCGGAAAAGTTTTCTACGCAGCAAGGCGTGCCAAGTCCCGCTCCCCGCGTTCGCTCCGGAATTGTTACAATCACGGCAATCGGCTTTCCAGGCTCTATTTATGGACGCAGCCATCATTCGCCAGCTCAGGAAGATTGCCGGACAGGACGCGGTACTCGACCGTCCGGAAGAACTCATGCTGTATGAGTACGACGCGGGTGTCGACAAAGGACGTCCCGGCGCCGTAGTTCTGCCGCAAAACACGGACCAGGTTTCGCGGCTGATGCGCCTGGCGTGCGAAAACAAAATTCCCGTGGTCCCGAGGGGCGCAGGAACCGGACTGAGCGGCGGCGCCATAGCCCGGCAGGAATCCATCGTGCTGGGGTTTGCCCGGATGAACAAGATCCTGGAGATAGACGCGGCCAATCAGCGCGCCGTTGTGCAACCGGGAGTGGTAAACCTTGAACTGAGCAACGCGACGGCGAAATACGGTTACTACTACGCTCCTGATCCTTCGAGCCAGAAGGCCTGCACCATCGGGGGAAACGTGGCGGAGAACTCCGGCGGCCCGCACACGTTGGCTCTGGGCGTGACAGTTAATCACATCACCGGGCTGCGCGTTGTCCTTCCGAATGGACGCATCGTGGAACTGGGCGGCAAAGCGCTGGACGGTTGTGGGCTGGATCTGACCGGGTTTTTCGTCGGCTCCGAGGGCACGCTTGCCGTCACCACCGAAATCACAGTCAAGCTCACCAAACTTCCGGAGTCGGTGGCCACGCTGCTGGCCATTTTTAACACCGTGGAAGATGCCGCGAACACGGTGGTCGCCATCACGCAGAGTGGCATCACGCCCGCCGCCATGGAAATGCTGGATGGCTGGATGCTCCGCACGGTGGAAGCCGCGGTCCATGCGGGATATCCGCTGGACGCCGCCGCGGTACTTCTGATTGAGCTTGAAGGAATCAAGGAAGCGGTGGAAGAACAGGCGGTTGCAGTGGAAGCGGTCTGTCTCCAGCAACACGGCCGTGAAGTGCGCCGCGCCAAGAATGAGCAGGAGCGCCAGTTGCTCTGGCTGGGACGCAAGACGGCCTTCGGCGCCATCGGGCGGATTTCATCTTCTTATTACACGCAGGACGGCGTAATTCCGCGCACCAAGATCCCCGCCACGCTCGCCGAGATTGAGCGCATCAGCAAGGCGTATGACGTGATCATTGGCAACGTGTTCCATGCCGGCGACGGCAACCTGCATCCTCTCATTATTTTTGATGGCCGCGATCCCGTGCAGTTCGCCAACAGCCGCAAGGCCAGCAAAGAGATCATGCAATACGTGCTGAGCGTGGGCGGGTCCATCACCGGCGAACACGGCGTAGGCATGGAGAAAATGAACCTGATGCCGCTCATGTTCACCGAAGACGACCTGGACGTGATGGTGCGGTTGCGCAATTCTTTCAATCCTGATTCCATTTTGAACCCGCAGAAGATGCTGCCGGAAACGCGTACCTGCCGCGAGATCACGGGCCCGCTGCCCAAAGCCAAAGTCGAACCGGTGGCAGGAGTCCCGGTGTGAGCACCATCGCAACGTCCTCCGGATTGGAACATGAGTTGGCCGCGATTGTGGGCGACGCCCACGTCGCACACGAGGACCGCGAGATCAGTGGCGTGGCGCCGGCGCTGGCGGTCGCGCCCCGTTCAGCGGAAGAAGTTGCGGCTGTCCTGCGACTGGCAACGGCCCGCGAACTGGTGGTCGCGCCTGCGGGAGGTTTTACCAAGCAACAAACTGGCGGCGTTCCGGAACGCGTGGACCTTTTGCTTTCGACAAAGCGCCTCAATCAGATCGTGCATTATGATCCGGGCGACCTCACGGTTGTGCTGGACGCCGGCGTGCGGCTGGCGGATGCGCAAAGCAGAATGGCGGAGCACCAGCAGTGGGTCCCCTGCGATGCACCCAATCTGGATGTTGCTACGGTCGGCGGACTGCTGGCAACGGCTTCCGCCGGGCCGCTGAAGTCGGGCTTTGGTGGACTGCGCGAGTTCTGCATCGGCGTACAGTTCGTTACGGCGGATGGAAAAGTCGCCAAAGGCGGCGGACGCGTGGTAAAAAACGTTGCCGGATACGACCTGATGAAGCTGATGATCGGCAGCTACGGATCGCTGGCGGTAATCACGCAGGCGAATTTCAAGGTCTTTCCCAAGCCGCGCCAGACACGGACGTTTGTTTGCCCCTTTCAGTCACTTGAAGCCGCGCTGGAGTTTCGCAATCGCGTCCTGCAATCGCCGCTTGCGCCTCTCTGCCTGGAGATCATTTCGCCGCGCGCGCCCGAGTATCTCAGCAATCCACCCAGGGTGCAGGACCCTGAGGATTACGTTCCGGCACAGCCGGTCACCGCTCCATCGAGCGAATGGCAGATCGTGCTGCGCGCCGCCGGCAGCGACAACGTCCTGGCACGCTATCGGCGCGAACTTGGTCCAGAGGTTGCCAGGGAACTGGAAGGAGCAGCAGAAGCCCAGCTGTGGTCGTGGATTTCGCACTTCGCGGACAACGTGCTGGCACGCCACCAGAACGCGATGGTCGTGCAGACACACCTGACAATCCAGAACGTGGGCGCCGCGCTCCGGGCGCTGGAACGCGCCGCCACGGACCACAACTTCCTTCCCGCCGTGGTGGGCCGCGCCGCCACGGGAAACCTGGTCCTGGCGTTTGTTCCTCTGGCCGTGGACCCGCCATCGGCCATGCAGTATGCCAGCTGCGTTTCGGCGTTTCGCGCGCTGCTGCCGGCGGGATCTTCCGCCGTGGTGGTGCGTTGTCCCAAAGAAGCCAAAGCGCATTTTGATGTCTGGGGAAGTTCGCCGACTGACGTCGAGATGATGCGTACGGTCAAACGGGCGCTCGATCCCAGGAATATTCTGAACAGGGGCCGGTTCATTGTCTGAAGCGGCACAAACCGTTGATACGGTGCGCGGCACCGGCGTCATGGCCCCCGAACTTCGCGGCCCCGACCAGCCGAGTTGGGAGCTGCTCTCAACTTGCGTTCATTGCGGGCTGTGCCTGAACCATTGTCCGACGTACAAGACCCTGGGATTGGAGATGGACTCTCCGCGCGGGCGCATCTACCAGATCCTGCAGGTAAACGAAGGGAAACTGCCTCTGGCCGAAAGTTTCGTCACGCACATTGACCGCTGCCTCGGGTGTCTCGCCTGCGAGACCGCCTGCCCTTCCGGCGTGCAGTACGGAAAGATCGTGGAGCGCGCGCGGGCGCAGATTGAGCAACACTACCGGCGGCCGTTTTTTACCCGGACACTGCGCGGATTTTTCTACGGCAACGTCTTGCGCAATTTCGGACTGCTCCGGTTTCTTGCCGGCGCAACGCGCTTCTATCAACGTTCCGGAATGCAGACAGTGCTGCGCAAAGTCGGGTTGCTGAAATTAATGGGAGTGGAGGACCTGGACCGGCTGGCGCCGCGCATTGATTCCAGGTTTTTCTTCAGTGAAATCGGCAAAGTCTTTCCCGCCGCCGGCCAACGGCGCGGCAAAGCGGCTTTCCTTGCCGGATGCATCAATAACGTGGCGTTCTCTCATCTGAACCGCGCCACGGTACACGTGCTCACGCAAAACGGAATTGAAGTCCACATTCCCGCCGGCCAGGGCTGCTGCGGCGCCCTTCACGCCCACGCTGGCTTTCGCGAAGCCGCTCGCGAGCTGGCACGCAAGAACATCGAGGTCTTTCTGGCGGGCGACTACGACGCTATCATCACCAACGCCGCCGGCTGCGGATCAACTCTGAAGGAATATCACGATCTGTTGGAACATGATCCCGAGTTCGCCGAGCGCGCAAAACAGTTCGTAGCCAAAGCAAGAGATGTGACTGAATATCTGGCCGAGATCGGCTTGCGCGATGCGCCGAACAAGCTACAACAGAGAGTCGCGTATCAAGACGCCTGCCATCTGGCGCACGCGCAACACGTGCGCTCCGCGCCGCGGGAACTGCTCAAGGCCATCGGCTGCGAGGTGGTCGAACTGCCTCACGCCGACCAATGCTGCGGCAGCGCCGGCGTGTACAACATCGCGCAGAATGAGCTGTCCATGAAGATTCTGGAAGCCAAGATGGATGACGTTGCGTCCGTCGTGGACTCCGCTCAGATGGTGGCAACGGCAAACGTCGGCTGCCTGATTCAGCTTCGCGCCGGCGTGGCCAAACGCGGCATGACGCTTCCGGTAAAGCACATTGTGGAGTTGCTGGATGAAGCGTTCACCCAAAGTCCCGCTTGCTAGCAAGATTCTTCGGCGCAGTCCAATACAATAGATCGCGTGCCCTTGCCGATTGACAAACTGTTCTCGCTCATTGATTTCCTGGGCGTGTTTGCCGGCGCCGTTGGCGGCGCTCTGGCAGCGGTACGCAATACAAGCTACAAATTCGATCTGGTGGGTGTGACGGGACTGGCGCTGGTTGCCGCCGTGGGCGGCGGCATTACCCGCGATATTATTCTTCAGAACGGACCGCCGTTGGCTTTTCAAGATGTGCGCTACCTGATCATCGCGCTCGCCGGCGCTGCTGTTGGAATGCTGTTTGTTTCACGTATCGGCAAAAGGGCGGAGCAGACCCTGGTTGTTGTGGACGCCATGGCCCTGGGCCTGTTCGCCGTGGCGGGCAGCACGCGCGCCATTGATGCCGGCCTCAAATGGCTTCCCGCGCTGCTCCTGGGAGGCGTGACGGCCGTGGGCGGCGGTTGCTTGCGCGACGTCCTTAGCGGACGGACACCCAAGATTTTCGAGCGAGGCGAACTATACGCCATTGCGGCAATCTTTGGCGCATCCATGTTTCTGCTTTGCATCGCTGCAGGCCTTTCTCGCGAGATCTCCACCATCGCGGGCACGCTGAGTGCCTTTGCCTTGCGTCTTCTCGCCCGGCGCTTCCAGTGGCACACGCGGCAGGTGCGCCGCGGAGATTAATGATTCCCGTAGCAAGTCCCGCTTCGTCGCCACCGTAACCGCTCGACCAGGCATCGATCTAAGAGAACTCTGTTTTGGAAGGCCGGAAAAGCTATTTGGACTGCTTTCGAAAGTGCGCCAGAGAAGCACCGGGCAGAAATAAGCTCAATATTCGATGAATTTCTACGTTACGAGTGTAACCTTGTTCCCTTTCCCATTCTGACATTAAATGTCAATTACCATGAACGGTTGGGTGAAAAACTCGTGTCTCGTGCTCGTGTGCCTGTTTCTGTGGCAGGCGCGGGTAGAAGCCAAACAACTCGCGGTGGTAGTTGCCAAGACCAACGCCACGTCCGCGTTGACCGCCGCCGACCTTGCCAAGCTTTTCAAATTGGACGGCGCCAAGTGGCCTGACGGCAAGAACGTCACGCTCGTGTTCTTCGACCCTTCCTCGGCGGACATGCAGATTGCGCTGCAGAAGATTTACAAAATGCAGCCTGACGAATTTAAGACCTGGATGGCATCCCACCGCGCCTCAATTCTCTTTGTGCACTCGGAAGAGGAGCTGCTGAAAGCCGTTGAGTCCGTTCCGGGGGCCGTGGGGTTGATTGACGTTTATTCCATCACCAACCGGATCAACGTGGTCAAGGTAGATGGGAAGCTGCCGTTGGAGCAAGGGTATCTTCTCCGCGGAAACTGAAGGAGCCTCTCTCATGAAGGGCATTCGCGCCTGCTTTTCCATTTTTCTGTTTGCGTGCGCCTTACTGGCGTGGCTGCCGGCGACCGCCAGCCAGAGCAAACGGCCCCGTACCGATATAACGGTCACGACGCGGTCAGCGAGAGCCCGGGCGCATTTTGAAACGGGCCTGGACAAATACCAGACACTGCACGTTGAAGACGCGCTTGAGAACTGGCGCAAGGCCACGCGAGAAGACCCGCATTTCGCTCTGGCGCACATTCTTCTGTCGCAGTTCGCGGAAGACCCCACCGAACAGGTTTCCGAACGCGACAAAGCGCTGGCCACCAAAAAATTTGCCGGCAAGGAAGAGCAAGTCGTCATTGACTGGCTGAGCGCCACCAGCAAGGGACAATGGGTCCCCGCCATACAGGCAATGAACTCGGCGCTACACGATTACGGCGCCCACAAAGAAGTCGTATGGCTGGCCGCAAACTGGCTGGTTGCGCAGCAACAATGGGCGCGTTCCCTACCGCTGTACGAGCGGCTCAACGCCATGGACCCCAATTTTGCGGATGCCTGGAACAGCGCGGCGTATAGTTACGCGCACACTCGGCAATTTGACAAAGCTTTTGCCGCCATGCAGCGCTACACGGAACTGTTGCCGGGCGAACCGAACCCGCATGATTCCTTCGCGGAAATCTCGCGCATGGCCGGCAAGTTTGACGACGCACTGGCCCACTACCGGGCAGCGCTCAAGATTGATCCCAGTTTCATCGTATCGCAGGAGGGATTGGCCGACACCTACGCCCTGATGGGCGAGGAGTCGCGGGCGCGCACGGAATATGCCACCGCCATCGCCAAAGCGACCAACGTACAGGCTGTGACGTGGGGTTTGCAGTCCGCAGCCACATATGTCCGCGAGGGCAACGACGCGCTCGCCGATCTGGCTTTTGAAGATGTCGCCATGCAGGCCCGGTCCAGAGGTTTCGGAAATCTTGAGGCCCAGGCGTATCGCACGATGGCCATGTACCAGAGGGACGGCGCCAAGGCCCGGCAACTCCTGGACAAAGCGCTGGCCGTACTGGACGAAGAACAACAAGTATCCAAAGTGCTGCTGGACCAGGAACGCGCCGTTGTGTTGCGCAGCCGGATCTACCGCGCCATTCAGGACGGCGACCTGCCGGCCGCCACCGCAACTTTGAAGCAGTTGGAAGATCTTTCCGGCAGCAGCGCCGACGCCAGCGTGACCGCGAACTTTGACAGCGCTTCTGGCGCAGTCTTGCTGGCCAGAGGCGAGTACCTGGATGCCATCATGCATTTGGAATCCGACGAGCGTAATCCTTACTCGCTGCGTAACCTGATTGTCGCCTATGACGGAAATGGCGCGCACGACCAGGCGGAACTCGCGGCGCAGCGGCTGGCGGGATTCAACGAGCCGACGATTGAGCAGGCCCTGGTGGTACCGGCATTTCGCAGAAACCACGGCGCAGCACCCGTAGAGACCAAACCCGCCGGAGGGGCCATTTCCTCCGCACGGCGCATGTAGCAGACAGAAGGAGCAGACCCCAGGATGTTGACGAAGTTGAAATCGCCCTTGTTGCGATTTATGTCGCGCTTTATGTCGCGATATATGTTGCGCCCGGCATTGCTCCTGCTGGTCCTCGCGCCCGCCTGTGCCCAGCGCACAACGGCGGGCATGGAAATCACCACCAAGTCGCCCCAGGCCCGCGCCCTTTTTAAGAATGGCCTGGCGAAGATGGAAACGCTGCATTTGGATGATGGTCTGCAAAGCTGGCGCAAGGCAACGCAGCGGGACCCGGACTTCGCTCTCGCCCACATTTTCCTGGCTTACTTTGCCCAGGACCCCACCGAGCAGGTTGCGGAACGGGAAAAAGCGCTCGCCGCTCGTCCCCGCGCGGGGAAAGAAGAACAACTGATTATTGATTGGCTGGCCAACGCTAGCCAGGCGCGCTGGGTCCCGGCGATCCAGTCCATGAACGAAGCGTTGAGTTCGTATCCCCGGGACAAGCATCTCGCATGGCTGGCAGGCTGGTGGCTCCTGCTGGCGCAGGACGCGCCGGAGCGGGCCATTCCGATGTTCCGCCGGGCCATCCTGATTGATCCGAACTTCGCCGACCCCTGGAATGAGGCGGCCTACTGTTACGCCCGCACGGGAAATTTTGCCGAAGCCTTCCGCCATATCAAGCGCTATTCCGAGTTGCTGCCCTCGGAGCCCAACCCGCAGGATTCTTACGCCGAGATCTCGCGCATGGCGGGACGGTTTGACAGCGCGCTCGCGCACTATCGCCGGTCGTTGAAAATTGACCCGAAGTTTGTGGAATCGCAACTCGGACTGGGCGATACCTATGCCCTCATGGGGAAGGAACGCCGCGCCCGCGCCGAGTACGCGATCGCCATCCAGAAAGGCACGAAAGTCCAGGCCGTGCTGTGGTCTTTACAGTCCGCGACCAGCTACCTGCGCGAAGGCGACTTCGCCGGCGCGGATACGGCGTTTGTGGCAGCCGCCCATCTGGCGCATGACAACGACTTTGAGAATCTGGAAGCGGAAGCCTACCGCGACATGTCTTTTTACTCCAAAGACAGCAGCGCAGCCCAGGACGCCCTGCGTAAGGCCGAGGCTGTTTTGCGGGAAAAGAAAAATATTCCGCAGGCGCTGCTGGACCAGGAACGAGCGTCTGTATTGCGCGCCCGCGCGGAACGGGCCGCCGGCGACGGCAACATGAAACTGGCTGCGACAACCATCAGGCAGCTCGAACAAATGGTGGGTTCGTCCTCTGACCAATACATCCAGATCGCATACCACGGCGCCGCCGGGGCCGTACTGGTTGCGCAGGGCAAGTATGACGAGGCAATTGCGCACCTGGAAGAAGACGATAGAAATCCTCTGTCCATGCAGGGACTCGCCGTGGCTTATGAAAAAACCGGCGCCAGCGAGAAGGCCCAGCGCATGACCGCCCGCCTGCTGCATCTGAACGAACCAACCATCGAGCAGGCCGTGGTGGTCCCCGCATTTCGCAAAACCCACGCGGCCGGCAAGTAATTTCGGAAAAGCATCGAACGCGTGCGGTAAGGTCGCTCGTGCGGACTTAGTGTGAAACGAAGTAATCATGCCTTATGCCAGGCGATAAGCAGAGAGAATGGTTCGAGGCCGCGTGGGCTGACCGAGAAGAGCGGCTCTATGCTCTGCACTTCGGGAACATCGGCGAAGGAATCTATCCGCTGGGCCCCGACTCCTTTTCCGGCATGCCCCAGGAGAAGGGCCTTGATCCGCGCTGGTTGACGCACGGCGTATTTGAGTGTCCACCCAACGACGCCCGACCGACGTGGCTTTATGTTTCCTCGGGCCTGTCGAACGCCTGGGAAGACGATTCCCCCAACCCTGATGGTTGGTCCGGTCTGGGATGTGAGTTCTTAATTGAAACA
>Ga0210407_10001529_pt1 | contig 21439 bp, 17 predicted proteins | sample IncBWC27MmetaG_FD_150860 | JGI IMG/M metagenome (GOLD analysis project Ga0210407, IMG submission 150860) | Forest soil microbial communities from Barre Woods Harvard Forest LTER site, Petersham, Massachusetts, United States - Inc-BW-C-27-M | ecosystem: Environmental > Terrestrial > Soil >... | reverse complement strand
TCCTGATCAACATTGACCACCACAAAAGCGGCCGGGCTTTTGCCGATGTGAACTGGATCGATCCCAAGGCGGTCGCCACCGCGGAGTTGGTGTACCGGCTGGCGCGCGAGGCGGGCGTGAAAATCTCTCCGGAGATTGCGACTTGCCTCTACACCGCCGTGCTCACCGACACTGGCGCGTTCATGTTTGAAGGCACAAATCAACATACGTTCGAATTAGCGCGAGAATTGGTGTTGGCCGGCGCCGATCCGGCTCGCTGCGCACGGCAGGTTTACTTTGGACATTCGACAGCCAAGATGCGTCTTCTCGGTGCAGCACTGTCTGCGTTGCAGCGCGAGGGCCCGCTGGCCTGGATCTGGGTGACGCAAGAGCAAATGGAGCGCGCCGGAGCCAAAGAAGAAGACTGCGAAGGCCTAGTGAACTACGCACTCTCGATTGGCGACGTAGAAGTCGCGGTTTTTTTTCGCGAGCAGCCCGACGGCCGTTTCCGCGTCAGCCTGCGCAGCAAAGGCAAGCTGGACGTCGCGCTGATCGCGCAGGAGTGCGGCGGCGGCGGACACGCCTGCGCCAGCGGCTGCGCCGTGGATGGCCCGCTGCACGCAGCAGTGGAGAACGTGCTCGCAAGAATTCGAAGGGCAGTGGCTAGTGGCTAGTGGTCAGTGGCTAGTTAGTTCGCTGTTCACTTGCCGAGCGCTTCGCTGTAGAAAGGCTTGCTAGCCACTAGCCACTAGTCACTAGCCACCGCTTTAATGACCCGCTACCGCATCCCCGACTGGCTCTTACTCGCCGCAGTCTGCGCCTTCTTTTTCCTTTGGGGACTCGCATCCGTCGGCCTCATCGGCGCCGACGAGCCCCGCTACGCGCAGGTAGCGCGGGAAATGCTTACCCGGCATGACTGGATCACGCCCACACTCAGCGGCAGCCCGTGGCTGGAAAAACCGCCGCTTTATTACTGGCAAGCGATGATCGCATACAAGATCTTCGGCGTAAGCGACTGGGCGGCGCGACTGCCTTCGGCGCTGGACGCATTCGCGCTGGTGTTCGCCGTGTATTGGTTCCTGCGCCGCTTCCGCCCCGGATTCGAACTCGATGGCGCGCTAATGCTGGCCAGCGCCTCGGGAATCGCCGGCTATGCCCGCGCCGCGTCCATGGATTTACCGCTTACAGCAGCGTTCGCCATCGCGATGCTGGCGTGGTACGCGTGGTTCGAAAGCGGGAACCGCAGTTATCTCGCCGCGTTCTACGCATTCATCGCCCTCGCCATGCTCGCCAAGGGCCCAGTCGCTCCCGCGCTCGCCGCCGGCATCATCGCGATCTTCGCCGCGGCCGAGAGCAGCGCCCAGCTCCCGTGGAAAACGATCGTCCGGAAAACCCTCTGGCTGCCGGGAATCCTTCTTTTCTGCGCGCTCGGCCTGCCGTGGTACGTGATGGTGCAGCTCCGCAATCCGCAGTTCTTCCACGAATTCATCATCGAGCACAATCTCGCCCGCTTCAGCACCAACCTTTACCACCATCCCGAGCCGTTCTGGTACTACGTGCCGGTAACTCTGCTGGGCTGGGTGCCGTGGGCAGTGTTTGTCGCCGCCGCCTGCGTGTGGGCGGCGCGGAGACTCAGAAATCGCGACGCCGACAATCTCAGCGCCTTCCTCCTGATTTGGATCGCGGTCACCGTCGTCTTCTTTTCGATGTCGCAGTCCAAGTTGCCGGGATATATCCTGCCCGCAATTCCGCCGGGGATCATCTTGCTCTCCCAGTACGTACGCGCTCGCATTGGCTCAAAGCCACGGCCAGCAACGACCGCGCTGCATGCCGCGCTGACGGGCACACTGGTTTTTTCTGCTTTGATGATTCCGTACCTGGTCTTGCAGCATCGCATCCCGTGGAACATCACCGTGGTCGCCCCGCTGATTCTTTCGGTGACGATCGCGGCGGCGGTATTTGTCTCCCTCGGCAAGTATGGATATCCAAGCCTGCGGTTCATCACATTGGTGCCGGCGGTGCTGGCGGTCGGTATAGCTGTGCGCCAGGACGCTTCCTCCCTTGATGCGACGCTCTCAGCGCGCCCGGCCGCCGCGGCCCTTCAGAAGTTGGATCCGCATCATCTGCCGCTTGCGGTCTTTCTGGTCTCCCGCGAGACCGAGTTCGGCCTGCAGTTCTATCGCAATCAGGCGTTCCCGCGCTACGAACGCGGCGAGATTCCCGATGGCGAGCACTTAGTAGTCGCGATCGAGGACCACGAACCAGATCTAGCCAGAACCGTAGGCAACAGAAACGTAACATACCTGGGAAACTTCGCGCCGCAGAGGCTGGAGTTTTTCTACGTAGCGGCAAAGCAGTGACACGGGCGGACGAGCCGAGCGCCAACAACCAAGAGCAGGGATAGTGGCATCCCTTGTTCCGGAAGTTTGCCTCCCCGCGCGCCCTCCCACTACACTCAATTTTGTCCGCTGCCCGACCCCCGCAGCCTTTCAGGAGTCCGATTGGAAATTCTCGATCTCAGGCATTTCACTTCTGCCGATCTCCGGCCCCTGTTGGAGGATGAAGTCAAGGTGTGGGCGAACCTGCTTTGCTGGGACTACACAGGCTCGGCGGAGATGATTCTCCGCTACATGGACGCCAAATTTCTCCCCGGGTACGCCGCCGTTTCGAGGGGCAAAGTCTTCGGCTATTCCTTCTTTGTGTACGAAAACAACAAAGGCGTGATCGGCGACCTGTTCGTGCGCGATGGCGAAAATGGCGGACAAGACGTCAATCAACAGGAGGTCGAGCGCCGCTTGCTGATGCACGTAATCGAGACCCTGCAACAGTCGCCAGGCATTCATCGCATCGAGGCCCAACTGCTGGCGCACGAAGCCGGCGCGGCCTCACAACCATTTCTCGATCAGGGATTCAGCCGCCACGCGCGCCTGTTCATGGCCCTGCCCCTGGCCGCCGCGCCGGCATCGGCCGCGTCGCTTGCCCCCGAAATTGAAATCCGGCGCTGGACCGAGGCCGACTATCAGCCCTCGGCGTCGGTAATCACCGCCGCTTACCGCGATCACGTGGATTCCGAAATCAACGACCAGTACCGCACCCTCAGCGGATCGCTGCGCTTCCTCAACAACATCGTCCGCTTCCCCGGATGCGGAACCTTCGATCCCGAATCTTCGTTCGTGGCAATCAGCCGCCGCTCGCAGACTTTGGCTGGAGTGATTCTTTGCTCCCGCGTCCGCCACGATGTTGGCCACGTAACCCAAATCTGCGTGCTCCCCGAATACCGCTCCCACGGCCTCGGCAAAGCTTTGCTCGCCGCCACCGTTCACAATCTGAAGCAGAGGAAATTCTCGACACTATCGCTAACCGTCACCGAAGACAATGTCCGCGCCGTCGAGCTATACAAGCACCTGGGATTCGAAACCAGAAGGGTGTTTGATGCGTTTGTGTGGGAAGGGTGAAGAGCAGCTCTTGGCTGTTGGTTCTTGCTTCTTGGAGTCCTCGATGATACTCGATGTCGCGATGCGAGATTACGACCTGCCAGCGGTCCCCGCATTCGCGCGTAACGTTGAGGAAATTGGCTACGGCTGTCTGTGGACATCCGAGACCCAGCACGACCCTTTCCTCCCGCTGGCAGTGGCGGCAACCGCGACTTCTTCCATCAAGCTCGGGACATCGATTGCCGTGGCGTTCCCGCGCAGCCCCATGGTCATTGCCTACACAGCGTGGGACATTCAGAAAGCTTCGGCGGGACGATTCATTCTTGGACTGGGATCGCAGGTGAGGGCGCATAACCAGCGGCGGTTCTCGGTGAAGTTTGAGTCGCCGGGACCGAAGTTACGTGAAGTGGTGCTGGCCCTGCACGCCATCTGGGATTGCTGGCAAAACGGAACGCCGCTTCGATTCAAGGGCGAGTTCTATAACTTCGATTTGATGACGCCATTTTTTAACCCCGGCCCGATTGCGCACCCGAAGATCCCAATCTACATCGCCGGCGTCAATCAATACATGTGCCGCATGGCGGGAGAGGTCTGCGAGGGTCTCCATGTTCATCCCTTCCATACTCCAAAATATTTGCGCGAGTACGTACATCCGGCGGTCGAGGAGGGATTGAAAGCATCGGGCCGGTCGCGCGAGAATTTTGAGTACGCGACGGCCACTTTTGTAATCGTCGGAGACAACGAGCAAGAGCGAGCGGCGAACGCCGATGCGGCACGCCAGCAGATCGCGTTTTATGCCTCGACCCGGACATATGAACCCGTGCTCGCCGCGCACGGGTGGGAAGGGATCGTTCCGGAGTTGCACCAGAAATCGCTGGCTGGCAATTGGAAGGGAATGGCGCGGCTAATCACGGATGAAATGCTCGACACCATCGCCGTCAGCGGAACTTACGAGAACATCGGCAAGAAGTTGCGGGAGCGTTACGCGGGCCTTCTGGACCGTACTTCGCTGTATCAACCGTACGAAGCTTCGGTGGATGAACCGCGGCATGCTGCGCTGGTGAAACAACTCGAAGGCTGAATGCCAAGAACCTGTCCCGCTTGACGCATTCGCGTGGAGAGGGCAGTCGAAACCTTTCAACCTGGACGGTCAAGCGCAGGCGGACCTGCTTTTCCCGTGCTCTTTCGACCATTGCCACAAGGCGCGATCGAGCGTTCGTAAATCAACGTTAAGCTTGCGCGCCAGTTCGCGGCATTCCCGCAAATAGTCGAGGTAGAAGCGGACTGAGCCGCTCGGCCATCTAGTGATGGCCAAGTGCTTCCAAAGCTCGGAAGTCAATGATTGTGTACTTGTCCGGACGGATTGTTGTAAGGATGGCGGAGGCCATAGGCACGCCCACTCCGTGAAGCTTGAATTTCGACCGCAGAGTTCTCACTGATGCCTGGCGCACTGGCAAACCGCAGAGCATGGGCGATCTCCGCGTCAGTGTTGTCATCTATGAAGCCAATCTTGCGTGCGGACTTCCAACGAACGATCACCTTTAGGTTCTCTCGGCCGTAATTTCCGTTCACGATGTTTCTTCCGGCTGCGAAGGCCCCCTCATCCTGCCTGTAGCCGTAGCGGGTCGCAAGACCAGCCAGATCCGACAACGCAAACTGGAGTACGAAGCGATTTGGAGACATACCAACAACCTTCTTTCGAGCGAGGTACTCGAGTGAGGAAATTATAAGCCGTCCGACTCCCACCCGGGCTGCCGCCTCGGGACTCGCAATATCTAGTTGAATATCAATGGCTTAACTGCTGTCCGAGAATCTCTGCCAGCCGGCATCTTTTCTGGCCCCTCGCCCGTATATCCCGGTAGCATGAACGCCGCAGCTTATTACCTTACTAACGCGATGGAATCGGAAACCAGCGTAATTGCTCGCGGTCTTCGCCGCCGTGATCCCGATTTGCTCGACCATCTCATCGAGCAGTATCAACATCGGCTGCTGCGTTACTTGATGCACTTGTCAGGGAATCGCGAACTGGCCGAAGACCTCTTCCAGGAAACCTGGATTCGGGTGCTGGAACGCGGCCATCAGTATGACGGCAAACACGAATTCAGCGCCTGGCTTTACGCCGTGGCGCGAAATTTGACCCTTGACTATTTGCGGAAGCGAAATCCGGTCAGCCTCGACGCGCTGATGGAAGACGAAGATCAGGCCCCGTTCGAGCCGGCCGACTCCCGTCCAGCTGCGTGGGAGGTTGTGCAGCAGCACGAGCACGCCGAGCGGATCAACGCGGCTCTGATCAGCATCCCGCCGGAATATCGCGAGACTGTGGTGTTGCGCTTTCAGGAAGGCATGGCTCTGGACGAGATTGCCGCGGTAACCGGAGCGCCGCTGGGTACGGTGAAGTCGCGCCTGTATCGCGGATTGAATCTGCTGATGTCGCGGCTGAAGGGAGCGCAGGCATGAAGCGCAATGAACATGACGAGGCCCGGGAACTGATCGCCCTGGGTACGGCTATCGATAAAGATCTCCCTGCCGGGCAACAGGCTTGGCTGCGATCCCACCTCGAGGAGTGCGAGGCGTGCCGCAATTATGCGGAAGCGGCAAACAGAGTGGTTCGCGCGTTGCGTTCCCAGCCGCTGGCCGCTGATTCGCGCCTGGTGCGGGCCACGCAGATGCGGGTGCGCTTCCACGCTGCCAGGCTTCGCGAGACGCGGGAACGAATGTGGATGGTGGCACTGGCTTGCCTGGGCGTCGGCCTTTCGGCGACGCTGACCGTTCCGTTCTTGTGGCGGCTCTTTGCCTGGATAGGCGAACGGGCAGGAGTTTCCACGCTGGTTTGGCAAGCCGGATTCATGTTTTTTTTCATCGCCCCGGCGCTAGTGGTGAGTGTTTTGTTGCTCGCCCGGGGCGCTTATTTGGCGGACGCTCACTTGACAAACCACGGAGAAGAATCGCGGCAATGGCGATAAGAAAGCTGGGAACTTTATGCAGGTAAAAAGTGAAACTCCAACTCGACTGACATCGGAAATCAAGATTGTTCCAACCTGGGCATGGACGCTCGCGGGAATCGTATTTATCGCCGCGCAATGGTTTTTTAATCTTGCGTTGGCTGGCCGTCACGACGCACCGCCAGCATGGTGCCGACCGCTGCTGGGGCTGCTGGCCGGCATCGGGGGAGCCTGTTTTCTGTTGCTTATCGGCTATATAAACCGCGACGCAAAACGCCGCGGGATGAGCCCTACACTGTGGACGATCATGGCCGTTATTATCCCCAACGCTTTGGGAATCATTCTTTATTTCCTCCTGCGGCAACCGCGGAGCAGCGCCTGCCCGCAATGTGGGAACGCCGTCCAGACAGGATTCAACTTCTGCCCCCGGTGTAGCCACAAACTGAGCCCAAGTTGTCCTCAATGCCAGCGCCTGGTTGGTGTAAACGATGTCTATTGTCCATACTGCGCAACTTCGCTGCGCAATCCGGCGGCCCCGGCCTCTGGCCCCTCAACGGAATGACGATTGCTCATTCGTCATAAAAATAATAAGGAGTGCGGGGAAAATGCGACTGCCATTGTTGGTCCTACATATTGCGGCTGGCATCATTGGGATCCTCTCGGGAACTGCGGCGATGTCTTTCCGCAAGGGTTCTCGCCGGCACGCGCTGGCAGGGCAAGTCTTTGTCGTAGCGATGCTGACTTTGGGCGCCAGTGCCGTGTACCTGGCCATCCTGAAGCACCAAATAGGAAATATTCTGGGGGGCGCTTTCACGTTCTATCTGGTAACCACGGCATGGTTGGCGGCCAAACACAGAGACGGAGGCGTGGGCACCTTCGGTTGGGTCGTGCTTCTGATTCCATTGTCTGTCGCCGCTGCCAATGCGTTCTATGGAGTACAAAAAACTCTCAGCCCGATGCCGTCACCAGATGGAGTTCCAGCGGGGATGAACTTCTTCATGGGTTCGGTGTGCCTGCTTGCTGCTGCTGGGGACGTTCGCATGCTCGTGCGCGGCGGTGTCTTCGGAGTACAACGAATCGCGCGTCATCTTTGGCGCATGTGCTTTGGGCTCTTCGTCGCCAGCGGGTCATTTTTCCTGGGACAAGGCAGCAAGGTATTCCCGGCATTCATCGTCAAGAGCGGCGTGCTTTCGATTCCGGCCGTCCTGCCGTTGTTCTTGCTGATTTTCTGGCTAATCCGAGTTCGGTTTACGAACGCATATGAGGGGCAGGCGACGGCGTTAGTTACTGCCGCCTCTCACGATTCGTAGCGCATCCGCCAGCGCCGCTTCGTTTCCATTTTGTTTCGACGCGGCAGCCTCGGTGCCAGTAGAATCATCCCCCTCGCCAGGCGCCAGAAACAGATTGCTCTCAAGCCCATGCTGCTTGTCGTAGAGCTCGCGGTAGCGCCCGTGCAGCGCGTAGAGTTCTTCGTGGGTTCCGCGCTCCACGATTCTCCCTTGCTCGACCACCAGAATCTGATCGGCGCGGCGGATTGTGGACAAGCGGTGTGCGATCACGAAGGTCGTGCGGCCGCGCATCAGGTAGGAGAGGCCCTCCTGGATCATCTGCTCCGACTCGGAATCGAGGCTCGACGTCGCTTCGTCGAGAATCAGGATGCGCGGTTCAGCCAGAATCGCTCGCGCAATCGAAATGCGCTGCCGCTGCCCGCCGGAAAGCTTCACTCCCCGCTCGCCGACGATGGTGTCATATTTATCCGCGAAGGTCTCGGCAAATTCGTCCACCCGGGCGATGCGGCAAGCGCGCATTACCGCTTCTTCGCTGGCATCGGGCCGCGAGAACGCTACGTTTTCTCGAATGCTTCCATCGAACAAAAACGATTCCTGAAGCACGACTCCGAGTTGTGTGCGATACGAGTCGAGTCGGACCGTGCTCAGGTCAACTCCATCCACCATTACTGCGCCCTTGGTCGGAGTGTAGAACGCGGAGATTAGTCCGATCGTGGTGGACTTGCCCGATCCCGAAGACCCGACCAGCGCAGTGACCGTCCCCGGCGAAGCATGAAATGAAACGTCGTTCAGCACCGTGCGCACGCCGTCGTAGCTGAAGCTGACATCGGCGAAATCAACGTTGCCAACGATCGCGGGCAACGAGACGGTGCGCCGCGGATCGCTGTCCTCGGCGGATTCCTTCAGAATTTCATGGGTGCGCTCGAGGCCGGCCAGCGCTTCGGTCAACTGCGTGCCGATAGAAACAATCTGCATGATGGGAGCGATGAGAAATCCCATAAACAACGTGTAGGTAAAAAAGCCGCCGATGGTCAGCGTGCCCGCAAGAATCTGCCGCGCGCCCACAAACATAATGACCGCGCCGACCGCGCCCAGCAGAACGCTGGCAGAAAGCCCCATGACCGAAGTCGCGGTCAGCGTGCGCATCACGTTATCGAGCAGGCGGCCGACTCCGGTCGAGAAGACGCGGTCCTCGCGATCTTCTGCGTGATACCCCTTCACCACGCGAATGCCTCCGAGGGATTCGGCGAGGCGCCCGGTGACTTCGGCGTTGATCTTGCCGCGCTCGCGAAAAATCGGACGGATGGTTTTAAAGGCCTGCTGAAGCGCCAGTCCAAACACCAGCAGAAAGCCAAACGCCAGCCCCGTCATCAGCGAGCTGATGCGCAACAGGACCACAAACGCAATGCACGCCGTGAGCAGCCCGCCGGCCAGATCCACCAGTCCAGTGCCGATCAGGTTGCGCACCCCTTCCACGTCGCTCATGATGCGCGAGACCAGCACTCCGCTCTTGGTCGAATCATGAAACGAAACCGATAGCCGCCCCACATGCGCCTGGACTTTTTGCCGAAGCTCCGCAATCAGCCGCTGCGCAGCTTTGGAAAGTAATTGCGTGAGCGAGAACGAAGTCGCTCCCTGAATCAACGTCGCAAGCAGCACGCCGAGCACAATCGGCTTCAGCAAATAGGCCTGCCGCTTGACGATGACATTATCGATCAGGAACCTGGTCGAGTAAGGCAAAACAAGCGAGGCGACCCGGTTGATGACCATCAGGACGAACCCAATCGCCAGCAATCCCCGTCGCGGGCGGACTAGCTCCCACACCAGCGGCATCACCGCGCGAAGCTTCGGCTTCGCCTTCGATGTGGCGCTGGAAAACGGAATTGGATGATGGGCCATGGTTTTTATTAGACACGATGCAACCCAGGCGAGGTTCAATTTGTGGGACGGGGATCAGACGAGATCAGATTGGTTCAAGCTAAAAGCTAAGAGCTAAGAGCTAATAGCTAGAAGCTGCTTAGTGCCGCAACGCCCACATCACCCACCCCGCCACGATCAATCCGCCCATGAACATGCAGAAGCAGTAGGCGCCGTAGCGCACCTGTTCGCGCGGAACTTCGCGTTGCGTGATTCCGAAAACTACCGACGCGAAAATTGAGAACAGCAACGCGGCGTTGAAATGGGATAGTGCGAGGATCAAGATTTTTTCCCGGTGGCGATGTGATAAGCGTCGGCAACGCTGATGAAATTCAGCAGACCCGCGACGATGATGTATTTAGTTCCGTAATCCGCGGTGGCGTGGGCCACGACTACGTTGCCGATGTCCAAAGCGCGAGTCACAATGTAGAGCGCGCCCGCCCCAACGTCGCCGACGAATCCGAGAACGTCCAGAATGTCGCCGCCGTTTGGGTTGTAGATGCGGCCCTGCATGAGCAAGCCGAGCACGAACATGGTCACCACAGAACCCATCAGCAGGAAGCCGCGAATCCAACGCTTTTGAATCAGATGCCCAGCGCCTGGAATGAGCCAGCCAATGGCGGGCGCCAGCACCGACATGGTCGAAGGCATGGCCGCCTGCGCTCCCCCTGGAGCCGTAGGCGGCTTATTGGTCATGGTTTTTGCGGGCGAGTCTGCCATTCAGATGATCACGATCTCACGTTGCATTCTACCAGTTACTTCGGCCCGGCCGCTGCGCACCAGCATGTTGATTTCGCTGCGCACGCCGAACTCCGGCAGATAAACCCCAGGCTCGATGGAAAAACAACTGTTGGGTATGATGCGGCGTTCGTCATGGATTTCGAGGTCGTCCATGTTGGCGCCGTTGGCGTGGATTTCCGTCGCAATCGAATGGCCGGTGCGATGCACAAAGTATTCGCCGAGACCAGCTGCCTTAATACTCGCGCGCACCGGCCGGTCAACTTCCCATCCGGCGATGGTTTTCCCGGCGGCAATGGATTCTTCGACAAACTTCGCGCCGGCATCGCGCGCGTCGCGCACCGCACGAAACACTTCCTGCATGCGGTCCGATGGAGTCTTGCCGACAAACCCCGTCCAGGTAATGTCGTAGTAAACCGAGCCGGGAACATTTTTCTTCGCCCAGATATCCAGCAGCACGAAGTCGCCCTCGCGAATCGGCGCTGCCGTGGACTTCTCCGGGCCATAATGCGGATTCCCGCTATGGCCGTTCACAGCCACAATCGGCGCGTCCACCGTAATCAGATCCTCGCGGCCAAAGGCTTCGAGAATCCATTGCTGCATTTCATATTCATTGGTGCCGCCGTTGCGGACGCGACGGCCGATCTCTTTGAACGCGGCTTCTGTGATCGCGTCAACCGAATCGCGGGCCGCGAAATGGGTGGCGATCTGCTCTTCCGTCAGCGTGGCTTCGAACAGCGCAACCAGGTCGCCGGAACTGATGATATTTTTTCCCAACCCTCGCACCAGGTCGATGGTTCCTCCATCCACCAGTGAGATAGTGAAGACCAGATTGTTGGGCGAATACTGCATCGCGATGTCGCGCTGCCTGGCCAGCATCTGCTTCAGCATCTCGAACAATTCCTGCCACGCCGCGTAGGTTCGCTTTTTTCCCGGCAGAGAATCCAGATGCCCCGCTTCAATCTTGTGCACCAGTTTCTGCGGATCGCCCTCGGCGGGAATCAGATAAAACCACCGCCGCGTGACCATCAAATCTTCCGGCAGCCCAAGCACGCGATAGGCAATCGGGTCGCGATGATGATGGTCGTAGAACAACCACGCATCAATATTGCGCTCGCGAAGGGCGGACTGAATGGCGGCGAGATCCATAGGAAGACAAGACATTCTAACCAAGTGGGAGGTTTTCGGCGAACCCTAGGCCAGGAAGGACAGGGAGGGACGTCGCGAAACAAAATCGGCTCCGGGGCGCGGAGCCGATTCAGTTCAAGTGAGCTTTATTTTCGATCAAATATCCGCAACGGGGTCTAGTGGAGCAGGTTCAGCATATTGCTCGCGTCGTCCACGAAATACACGCCGATACCCGCGCGAGCCATTAATCCGAACAAAGCGCCTGCTCCCGGCGGGTTGCCGCTGCTATCGATGAACTTGGCTGCAACCTGCACCCCTGCCGGAGTGGTTTCCACAATTCTTCCGTCGTTGCCATTCACGGTCAAAATGTCGCCGTTGGGCGCGAGGGTAAGCCCCAGAGGATCATTCAGAGAGCCTCCCACGGAAAGAGTCCCGCCCAGACGCCACGCTGACGTCCGAGTGAGAGCTCCAGAGATCCAGGCGATGCGATTGGAAAGGCTATCAGCAATGTAGAGAACATCGTGAACGTGGTCATACCCCACGCCCGTGGGACCAATCACCAGCGCGGCCGGATCGCTGCGCTCAGGAAAACCAGAACCGATCACGGTAGTTGAGACCGCCTTCGGCGTAGGCCCCGTGAGATCGAGCCACATCCGGACGACAGTTCCGTCATGGACGACGTTGCCGCCAGCGCGCACCGTTCCGTTCAGGACATTGGTGAAAAATAGCGCCGCGGTGTTGCCAAGATCGAAGGAGGTCATGTCCCAGGGACCTTTGATGAGCGCGCCGGAGAAAGTCTCGGCCACGTTGCCCATGCTGTCGAGCACAATCAAGCATCCCGCCTCAGCCGTGGCTGAGGTCCCGTCGGAAGTAGGCAAGCTGCCGACAATGACCCATCCTTTTGACAAGACGGCCAGCGCGGTGCTCAAGCCGACGCCCCCGGGACACGCGCCGGGTAAGGAGCCCGCATTGATCTGCGCGAACTGGCTGACCGCCCCTTCGGGCGTGATCTGAACAATGGTTGTGCCGGTGCCCTGAAGATTGGAGCCGTTGTTGAAGTTACTCACCAGGAGATTTCCATTGACCAGCTTTCCAATCGAATGGTCGACGCGGACGAGGCCATATGGGTTCACGTCACCGTTGGACGGAACCGTGGATGCCACGGTAGTAACGGTGCTGAGAGGTCCGATGTATTGAGCGATCGCAGTGCCGGATATAAAAATCAGCGCCACAGCGAGGACCGCTTTGCGGCTGAGAAGAAGAGCTTGACTGAGAGATTGCATGCGCATAATACCTCCAGTTCAACCAGTTTCGGCGGGGCTAACTGTCGCATTGTCAGAGGATTGTCAGAGGATTGTTAACGGACTGTCACTTCTCTGTCGAGACTTTCCGCTTGAGAACCTGCCGGTGGAACGAGGCAGGCAGTGTCGCACTTCTTCACGCCACGCTTCATCATGCAGCCCTTCTTCATGCCGAACCAAGACGCTTTTCAATCGGCGACGGAAATCCCGGTCACGCGAATCACTTTATTCCGGCTGCTCTGGCCAGACGCGATCGTAATCGAAGACCGCGGCACGTCTAAAAGGTCGGCGAAGAACTCAATGCACGCTTCGTTGGCCCGGCCATCCACTGGAGGCGCGGCCAAAGCAATCTTTAGCGCATCTCCCAGTTCGCCGACGACGGCGTTGCGCCGTGCCCGCGGCTGCACTCGGACTGCAAAGGCAACGCCGTCCGGACCTTCGCGCAGGGGAATCACAATGGCATCCTATATGATATCGGTGGCGAATCGTCATCGCGAAAGGGGCCCTTAGCTCAGCGGTTAGAGCAGCGGACTCATAATCCGTTGGTCCTAGGTTCAAATCCTAGAGGGCCCACCATTTCACGGTTCTCTGCGCGCTGCAAGTTTCGTCCCCGTTCGCCGTTTGTGCGTCTAAACGGGTGTGCCTCCTAAGGTGGGTCATTTCCGATCGTGTGCTAACTCGCGCTCTGCTCCGCGAAACAACGCCCGTAACGCGCGCACAACCCACCGGGCCAGGATGACGATGATCACCAGCAGCGCGAGCACAATGGCAGCAGCGGAATAGGGATGCTGGGTGGCGAACCAGGTAAGAAAGATCGCCATGGCATCCTCACCGAGACTCAAGCTGATATTCGAAACGGGTTCAGGTGAAGGAGTCACTGCCGCCCGCACTGCCGTCTTGCCTCCGTGGGCGGCCAGCGCAATCAGACCGCCAAGCAGTGTGGCGAGGAGTTGTTTTCCTGGAGAAAGGTGGGAGGTTGCGGCGTACGCCAGCAGGGCCGCAATCGGCACCCGTACGAAGGTGTGGAGCGCGCTCCAGATCAAATCGAAGGCCGGAACTTTGTCGGCAAAGAATTCGATGACGAACAAAACCACGCTGGCGGCAATGATCCACCAGTTTTCGAGTATATGGAGGGAACCGGGCAGAGGCAGCAGATCAAACCGCGCCAGCAACCCCAGCGTGGCAACCGTTGCATAGACGTTCAGGCCAGCGGCAAAGCTGGTTGCAACCAGCATGGCCACGAGTTCATTGGCAGGAAATCTCACCCGAAGTCCAGCATAAACCACAGCGCCAGCTGGCGAGGAACGGTATTAACACCCGGGCATGGTTGGGGCGCACAGCTATTGATATTTGGGCTCCCACTGAGCCGACCGGCGTGCTTTCACCAGGCATGAACGGCTGAATGTTCTGCGCAGATCTTTGCGAATATGCGGCTACTGGTCCCGCCCTGAAAGCGATCGAGGAAATAACCGCAGAGAACATCTACTTCATGTGATTTGGCGATCTCGTCCCAGAGGTGTTCGATCCGAATCGCCGCCTCTGCATTACCTTGCTCCCACAGGAAAGGCGCACATTCTCCGCAGGCTGCAACCTGGGGACGCTCTCCCTTCGCAGCCTTGGCGGCTGCCGCGATCAGATCGCTCGTGGTTTTCAGAAATCGAACCGGATCAGCCTGACCATCGATCATGAATTTCGAGAGCGTGGCGGCAACATCCAATGAGATGTATCTCCCCTCCTCAATCGCGGCACCAATATCCAGGCCATGAGACTGCAATCGCAACAGAAGGCTGCTCCGGTGCAACTCAGTGGCGACAACAATCACCGATTTCCCCGCCTTGAGCGCGGTCCCCGCGAACCGAGTGAAGTTATCCAGAAGGCAGGCATCGTCAGAATAGAACCCCACCTCATGGCGGCGGACGGTTTCTACGGTTTGCTGTCGCAGTGGTGCGACAACCTGATCGCCTCGAGCGCTTCCGGCGGGCCGCAGGTCCAAAGGCCCCGTGAAACCATGGCCTGCAAATCTGCTCCCCACAAACCTCTCACCCCGCAGAACAGCTTTCACGGCGATCAGCAGTTCACTTCCCGCATCCATCTTCGCGACGTAGCCCGAAGCGCCCGCGCTGAAGGCCGCTTGCGCGACATCCACGGAAGACTCTTGGCTGACAAACAATATTTTGGATTGCGAGGCAACCGCACGGATTCTGCGTGCGGCTTCGATTCCGTTGACCTTAGGGAGTCCAATATCCAGCAGGATCAATTCCGGTTGCATGGCCTGCGCCATCTCGATGGCTTGCACCCCATCCGCCGCTTCGATGATGGTCAACAATTCCAGCTTGTTCTGTAGCGTCGCGCAGACGAACCGCCGAAAGGGCTCGAAATCATCTGCTACCAGGACTCGGGTTGAGGATTTAGCCAAGTAAACTCCGTCTGGTTTAAGAACCCCGAAGGCACGGAAAGGTCGCTGCCAATACCTAAGAAGATCGCACAAACGGAGTGTTTTCTTCGTTGCGCAAGGGCAATGTTTTCTTTGCCCCAAAGTATAGTTGCTGGAGCCTCAGCGCGAGTGGCTTCACGCTCTATCACCGGCCTATACCCAGTTTGCGAACCGGATACGGCAACTTGATAGCACCGAGGCGAGAGGGTAGTCAAACCCTCCCGCTCCGCATGCGTGTTCTCAATGGGGGAGGTGCTTTCCTTCGGGCATGCACATTTCTACATCATGTGTATGGGGCATAGTGAAAATCAGTGAAATTCTTCGATAGGTGATACCGTTTCGATACCGTCCTGCTGTCTCTTCTACATACCTTCGTTGTGCCTCAGCAATGACAGGCAGTTTACAGGGTTGTATAAAGAACGCAGCGATGATGAAGAATGAGAAGCTCAAATCGACAACCGTTCGGTTTACGGGGTCAGATCTCCACGTCATCGCCCATCTGCAAGACAAGCTGGGACTCGGTATGATTCAGGTCATTCGCCTCGCCATTCGGCGATTGGCTGAAATCGAGAATGTACCCGCCTCCCCACCCCCACGCAAAAAAGGTTAGAAGTTGACATTCCCATCCCGAGCCGCCTAGCGCGGCACAATGATGCCGCTTTCGCTCCCGGGTAGATGCGCCTGTGGACAAGCGTTTTCGGCGTTCAGTTGAACAGAGTGTACCGATGCGTCGAAGGAAACGTGGGTCGCCGAGCTGAACTGGGCGCGTCCTCACACCTGCAGCACATCCCCCTCCCGTGCCACCATCTCATACAGCACCGGATTCACAAAGAACCCTATGAACAGCCGCGAGATCAGTCCGGCGACGATCACGATGGCGAACGGCCGTTGCGTGTCCGAACCGATGCCGGTGGAAAGCGCGGCGGGGAGCAAGCCCAGGCACGCGACGAGCGCCGTCATCATGATCGGACGCAGCCGCAGCAGGGAAGCTTCGCGGGTGGCGGTGCGGATATCCATTCCCTCGAGCCGCAGTTTGTTGATGTAGGAAACCAGGATGACCGCGGTCTCGACAGACACCCCGAGCAGCGCCATCAATCCGAGAACTGACGACACGCTGAACGGGGTGTGCGTGAGCTTCAGCGCCACCAGCGCGCCAACGGGTTGGGTCATGATTACGCCGATGGCGATGGTCACGGGGAACTTGAAATTTCCGTACAGCGCAAACAGGATCATAAAAATCAGCACCACAGCCAGCGGCCCGGTGAAGTACATCTGCGATTTGGCTTCGAGAAACTGGCTGTATTCGCCGCCCCACTCCATGGTGTAACCCGGCGGCAGAGTCACGGCTTTGTTGACGGCGGCCTGTCCGTCTTGCACCGCCCGCTCCAGGTCGCGGCCTTCAATGCCATACTGCACGCCGATGTAGCGAGAGTTGTTTTCCCGATAGATAAAAGACGCGCCATTCCCCTGCGTAATATTGGCCAGCTGACTGAGCGGGATCTGCTGGCCATCTGGGGTGCCGACCAGAAGGTTCCCAATGTCATGCGCGCTGCTGCGAAATTGCGGCTGCATGCGGACAACTAAATCGAACAGCTTTTCCCCTTGAATTACCTGCGTGACCGCTTGCCCGCCGACCGCCGCCGAAATCACCGCTTCAACATCCGCAACGTTAATCCCGTAGCGCGCGATCTTGTCGCGGTCCACATCAATCAGCAGGCTGGGCTGGCCCAGTTCCCGCACCACCGTAAGCTCGCTGAATCCGGGCGTGTGAGCGAGCACGTTTTTGATCTGGATGGCTTTATCCTGCAGCACATTCAAATCGTCGCCATAGACTTTGACAGCCAGCGAACTCTTCAGGCCGGTCAGGGCTTCGTCCACGGCATCTTCGGCGGGCTGAGTGTAGTTGAAAATGATCCCCGGGAATGCCGAGAGTTTCTTGTCAATGGAGTCGATGAGTTGTTTTTTCTCGCTGATGTCGCCGGACCAGGCTTTGTCTTTGTAAGGCTTCAGGCCAACGTAGAACTCGCAGTTAAAAAATCCGGTGGAGTCTGTGCCGTCGTCGGGGCGCCCTAACTCTGAACCCACCACCGTGACCTGCGGATACGACATCAGAATGGCACGGATCTGCGGCGCGATGCTGGCGGCCTCCTCGTAAGAAATCGTGTAAGGCATGGTGGCTCGCACCCACAGCGCGCCTTCATCGAGATGCGGCATGAACTCTCCGCCGATGAAGGGAATCAGGAGCAGGCTGCCTGCGAAAAGCAGCGCCGCGATGCCGACCGTGGTCTTGGGCCGCGCCAGCGCCCAATCCAGTTGCCCCGCATATTTCCGCTTCATCCACTCGAAGGCTCGGTTGTGTTTTTCGCGCACGCCGTCCTTGAACCAGTAGGAGGCCAGCACCGGGATCAGCGTCAGGGTAAGAATAAGCGCGCCGATCAAAGCGAACGACATGGTTTCAGCCATGGGGTGAAATAGTTTTCCCGAAGGGCCGCTCAGTCCGTAAATCGGAAGATATCCGGCGAGGATCACTGCCACGGAATAAAAGATTGGCCGGTCCACATCTTTTGCCGCGGTCAGAATCACGTCACTCAGGTTGTACTGTTGTCCGGCACGGTTTGCCAGCTCGCGGTAGATGTTTTCAACCATCACCACCGTGCCGTCGATTACGATTCCGAAATCAATGGCTCCAATGGATAACAAATTCGCGGCCACATCGTGCGCGTGCAGCACGATGAAGGCGAACAAAAGCGAGAGCGGAATCGTGATGGCAACAATGATGGCCGCGCGCAAGCTGACTAGAAAGAAAATCAGCACGATCAGGACCAGCACCATCCCGCGAAGCAGATTGCCTTCGACCGTGACGGTCGTCAGGTGCACCAACTCGCTGCGGTCGTAAAAAGGATGGACCTTGACGTCGGGCGGCAGGATGTGGCGGTTCAGGTCTTCCGTCTTTGCTTCCACCGCTTTCAGGACAGTCTGAGTCTGCTCCCCGCGCAGCATCAGAATCACGCCTTCGACGGCATCGTCATTTTTCTGGTAGCCGAATTCGCCCAACCGCGGCGCGTGCCCGATGACGACGTCGCCGATATCACGCACACGGATAGGCACGCCTTTGTTCGCGCCCACCACGACGTTGCCGACGTCTTCGGTATCGCGCAGCAGCCCGATGCCGCGAACGTAGTAAAACTGTCCGCCCTGGGAATAAAAACCGCCGCCGGCATTCGAATTGTTGGCCGCCAGCGCAGCGGTGACTTGCGGAATGGTCAGGTGATATCCGTAGATACGCGCCGGGTCGAGCAGGACCTGATACTGCATGGTGGTGCCGCCGAATCCGGAATCATCGGCCACGCCGGGAACGGAACGATACGCGCGTGCCACGATCCAGTCTTCAATCGTTTTCAGGTCCTGCGGGCTGCGGTCAGGGCTTTCCAGCACATAGCGATACACCAACCCGCTGGGGCTGAACAGCGGCGCGATGCTCGGGCTTATTCCCGCAGGCAGCGTGGCCTGGGCGAGCCGCTCAAAAACAATCTGCCGCGCAAAGTAATCGTCGGTGCGGTCATCGAAGGTCAGGATGAGATCAGACAGTCCATAGAGCGACTTGGAACGCATCACCACCAGGCGCGGGACGCCGTTCATCTGGAGTTCGAGCGGCAGCGTCACCAGCCGTTCGACCTCTTCGGCAGCATGGTCCGGCCACTGGGTAATGATTTCGACCTGCGGCGGCGCTAGATCGGGATACGCGTCCACCGGCATGCGCTGAAACGAAATGACCCCGCCGACCGTGATGAACGCAGTCAGCATCAACACCAGGAACCTCTGCCGCAGCGCCGCTTGTACGATTCGGTGGATCATTCAGTGGTGGTGGACTCGATCACAAAGTTTTCTTTCGGTGGAGCAGTCAGCACTCAGCAGTCAATATTCCGCGAAACCCGGCATTGGCTGAGTGCTGAGTGCTCAACGCTGGAGCGAATTCGCAAACTGCAGGAACAAGCTGCCATTTCCGATCACTTGGTCGCCGGGTTTCAGTCCGCTGGTAATCTCGGTTTGCCCGTTCAGGCTTTCGCCGACCGTGACTGGGCGCCTGCCAAACTGGCCCGAACCCACAGCGGCGTAAACAAAAGGCTGGTTCTGGCTATCGCTGTCGCGCAGAACGGCAGCGTCCGGCAGCGCAATCGCATTCTTAATCGCCCCAGCATTCACCGTCGCCACCACGTACATGTCTTTCTTCAGCTTTTCGCCAAGGTTCGGCGTCTCGATGCGCGCCTGCAATGTTCGTGTGCTTGGATCCAGCGATGCCGCGACGTAAGAAATCTTCCCATGGAAAGTTTCGGGATAGGCGTCCGTCTGAATCGCAACCGTGTCCCCGACCCGCACGTAAGGCAGGTCATTCTGATAAACGTTGACCAGCACCCAGACAGAGCTGACATCGGAAATCATGAAACACTGGGTCGCGCCGGGTTGAACCAGTTGCCCCGCGGATACATCCTGCTCGACCACCAAACCGCTGATCGGCGCCCGCACCGGCACTTCAAACGATGGCGGAGCTTTTACCAGCGCGTCCGGATCACTGATCCCCATGACTTTCAATGCGGCTTGTGCTGCTGCCAGATCGCCGCTGGCCTGCACTTCAGCCGATTCCGCCTGCTCCACATTCTGCTCGGCAATCGCCTGATGCTGATACAAATCCTGTGCCCGGGCATTGGCTTTCTGCGCCAGCGCGTATGCGTCCCTGGCTTTCAGATAATTGGTGCGCAGTTGCGAGTAGTCCGGGCTGGCCACATACAACATCGGCTCGCCCTTGCTGACTCTTTGTCCAGGGACCACAACTACCCGGCTCACGGGTCCGCTGACTTGAGTGATGACCGGCGTAGTCCGAAAGCTGTTATATGCAACTGCCCCGGTCAGCCGCAGAATCCGAGTCAGAGTCGTGGGCTGGACGGTCAAGACCTGCACATGCGCCATCTGGTTCTGAGGAATAGTGAACAGCTCAGCATCGTTCGGATTTTTCGCGCCCGAGTTCTCGGCGGGCGAGCCTGAGTCGCATCCGGCGAGCATTAGCAGGATCGTTGCAGCGAACACCGCCAGCCAGATCTCCCGGCGCTTTCGTATCTTCATCAGCATCGCCCTCATGGCAGGTTCCTCGTCCCCACCGCTTCCTTCAATTGCTCCAAGGCGGTCATATAAGATCCCAGCGCCTGACGATACGCCAGTTGCACCGCCCGGTAGCTGCGCTCGGCATCGAGAAAATCCAACAGACTGGCGGCGCCGCGTTTATACGCATACTGGCTGATATCGCGCGAATCCTCAGCTTGCTTAAGATATCCGGAAGTGTAGAGTTGCACCACTTCCTCATTGCTCCGCACCGCCTCATATGCATTGCCGACATCAGAGAGCACGGTATCGCTGGCCGCTTCCTGCAACTCCTGCGCCTGGGTCAAAGCGTAATTTGTGCGCGCGATTTCTCCTTGATTGCGATTGAACACCGGTAAATCAAAACTGGCAAAAATCGAAGCTGTACTCTCACCTGCCACGTGCGAAAAGACGTAGCTCCCATTCACGTCCACCTTCGCGTTCGCCTTGGCCAGAAGAATCTGGCTGTGCGCCGCCGTGACTCCCAACTCCGCGGCCTGAAAGTCAGGACGCTGCTTCAACGCCTGCATCTGCAAGTCTTCCACATTCCCCTTGACCGGCTGGTACGCCAGATCGCCCACCACGTCATAATCCGCCGGCACCGCGTTGTAGCCCAGCAACCCCCGCAGTGCGACCAGCGCCTGCTTTTTCGCAAGCCGCGCCGACGACACGTCGGTCTGAAACTGCAAAAGTTGCAGCGTGATCTTTAGATAGTCGCCTTCCCCGATGAATCCGGCTTTATATTGCTCCTTGCCGATATCGACCGTCTTCTGAAAGCCCTCTAGATCCTGCTGCGCAAACTGCAGAGTGGATTCTGCCAGCAAAACCGCGACGAACTCCTGGCCCACGTTGAAAGCCAGAGTCCTCTCGGCGTCATTGACCTGGGCGCGGGTGACTGCGGTCTGATCGCGGGCGGCTTGCAAGCGCCGCTGCCGTTTCTTGCCCCGTTCGAACAAGTATCCGAGCCCGAGGTCGAACTGCTGCACCTGGTTGACATTGTCGCCGGAGAAATCCTGTGGACTGAAAAACGGAATGAACTGCGTATCCGCGCTCAGCGTCGGATTCGGCCGCAGATTGGCGGTGATTTCCTGCGCCTGATTCTGCAGAATCATCGTCCGCGTGGGCAGCATGGACTGGTTGTGCG
>Ga0210407_10001527_pt1 | contig 21473 bp, 16 predicted proteins | sample IncBWC27MmetaG_FD_150860 | JGI IMG/M metagenome (GOLD analysis project Ga0210407, IMG submission 150860) | Forest soil microbial communities from Barre Woods Harvard Forest LTER site, Petersham, Massachusetts, United States - Inc-BW-C-27-M | ecosystem: Environmental > Terrestrial > Soil >... | reverse complement strand
CGTGGCCATCTCGACGTTACGAAAAATGAGCGCACCGAGACTCTTGCTGACCATGGCGCGCACGGCGGAGGCCATCGGAGCCAGCTCTTCCGGCACCTCGGCGCCCTGAATTTCCCGAAGGGAGACGACACGCTCCGCAAGATTCACCGCCAGGTCACCGATGCGTTCGAGGTCGTTGGTGATTTTGAGAGCAGCGACGATGAGCCGCATCTCATCGTCCGTGAACGATCCGCGGCGGAGCAGGCGGATGGCGTGTTCATCAATAACAATTTCCATTTCGTTGATGCGCGGCTCGAGAAGAAACACTTCGCTGGGCAAAGCAGAGGTGCTGGGACTTTCCAGGCTGACGATGGCGTCGAGTGCGCGATTCATGGCGCCTTCAACCGTACGCGCCATGGAAACGAGATAGTTCACAAGCGTGTCGTAAAGCACGACTTCCGTAAGCCCGGCAGTTGTTGCCATTGGCCTCCCTTCGGAGCCGAGGGCTGGAAGGCACACCCTTGCTCCTAAGCAAAATTCTGCCTGGGAAATGGTTACAGTTTGTTAACAAGAATGTGAAAATGCCGGAAACAAGGGGACTTACGGGGTTAACGGACTTTCGCCATCGTCTCGCCCCCTGGGACTACCTGACGGTGCGAAGGGCTGCGCGGTCCGGGTCGAATATGGGAACTGTGAAATGAAACTGCGAACCTTGGCCCACTTCGCTCTCGACCCAGATGCGGCCGCCGTGAACTTCCACAAGGTGTTTGGCAATGGAGAGCCCCAGTCCGGTGCCGCCAACTTCGCGGGAACGCGCCACATCCACGCGATAGAAGCGCTCGAAGATGCGGGATTGGTCCGCTCGCGGGATGCCGATGCCGGTATCAGACACCGTAAAAATTACCTCGGAGCCGTTGGCGGAAGCGCTGACCATGACCTGGCCGCCGGCAGGGGTGTATTGCATGGCGTTGTCGAGTAAGTTTTGCAGCACTTCCGCTAGACGTCGGCGGTCCGCGGCGATGTCCGGGATGTGTTGTGGCAGGTTCACGGAGATCCGGAGATCTCTTTCCGCAGCTGGGCGCTGCGTGGTTTCGATGCAGCCCTCGACGAATTGGGAAACGCTTAGGCGGCGAATCTCAAGTTCCAGCCTGTCGGCATCCATTTTCGAAAGCTTGAGCAGATCGTCGGTGAGCCGCGCGAGACGCCGCGAGTGCTCGAGAATGATTTCGAGGAAGCGAACACGATTCTGCGGATCGTCGAGGGCGCCGGCGAGCAGCGTTTCCGCAAAACCTTGAATCGCGGTGAGCGGCGTTTTGAATTCGTGGGTAACGTTGGCGACGAAATCGCGGCGTACGCGCTCCAGCTTGCGCAGTTCGGTGATGTCATGAAGGACGAGGACAGCTCCGGACTTTTCCCCACCGCGCACGGCCGTGGCGGTCGCGGCAAAAAATCGCTGGCGCACCGTGCCGGTTACAATTTCCGCATGCACCGCAGGTTCGCCGCGCAGCACGTCGCGCACAGCCTCAATCAGTTCTGTCTGCCTAACGGATTCGACCAGAGCGCTGCCGATCCTTGGCGGCACATCCAGGCCAAGAATCTCGGCGAAACCGGGGTTCGAGAAAACCACACGGTCTGCGGCATCCACGACCGCCACGCCTTCCACCATGCTGCCGAGAATCGCTGCCGAGAGGTTGCGCTCATCCCTGAGCGAGCGGATGGTGATGTCGAGCCGAGCCGCCGTCTCGCTTAGGGATACCGCGAGTTTGTCGAGCGCGTCGCCGGCGGGGTCCGCAAACAGCGGCCGGAAATCTCCTTGAGCAACGCGGCGCGAAAATTCCGTTAGCCGGTCCACGCGATCTGAGAAGGACCGCGAGATGAGCAGAGACACGGCCCCCGTAACAAGCAGCACGACGAGCGATGCCAGCCAAAGGCGCCGGCGGAATTCCCAGATCGCCTGGTCCAGGGTCTGGAAAGGAAGAGCAAAACGCAAGACCACGGGCGGAGCGGCGGCGGGGGACAGGCGAACCGCATAGTAAAGGAGATTGCTCTTGATGGTGACGCTGCGGCGAATGGACCAGCCTTCGCCCTTTGCGAAGGCATCCTGAATTTCAGGACGCCCGGCGTGGTTTTCCATCGTTTGCGGGTCGGATTGCGAGTCCGCCAGGACCTGTCCCCCGGCGGTGATGACAGTGACGCGGACGCCGCTGGCCGCCATTTTCTCAACCCAACTATGCAGCGCGGCGCGATCGGCAGCGCCAGAACTGCTGGCAATTGATGCTGGCGTGGGTGGATTCGTGAGCGCGATGCGCGCAACGGCGGCAAGCTGTTCGAAGCCCGCGCGCTCGTAGTCACGCCGCAGGGCGCGCTCGGCGTAGAAATCGACAGGGAGCAGGACCGCGATCAGCAGAGCGAAAAAAGCGAAGCCGAGTTTCCAGAAAAGATTAAGCCGCACGGGTTTCAAACAAATACCCCGCGCCGCGGACCGTTTTCAAATGCACGGGATTTTCCGGATCGGACTCGATTTTTTCACGCAAGCGGCGGACATACACATCCACGCTGCGCGGCGTAACGAATCGATCCGTTCCCCAAACCGCATCGAGCAATTGATCGCGGGTAAAGACGCGGTTTGGGCGCGAGGCAAGGTAATAGAGCAGCCGGAATTCGAGCGTGCTAACCGCCACGGGTTTCCCGGAATGGCTTACGCGATAGGACGCCGGGTCAATCGCCAGCTTGCCGACCTCAATGATGCGCGGGGCATCAGCAGGCGGCTCCGCACGGCGAAGCAGCGCTTTGACGCGCGCAAGCAATTCGCGCGGGCTGAAGGGCTTGGTCACATAATCGTCGGCGCCCATCTCCAGCCCTACGACCCGGTCGGCTTCCTCGCCGCGGGCCGTGAGCATAAGAATGGGCAAACGATTGAGCGAGTCATCCCGGCGAATCTCACGGCAAATTTCCAGGCCAGAAAGTTTCGGGAGCATGAGGTCGAGAAGCAGTAGATCGGGTGGCGTCTTTTTCAGCGTGCTCAGGCCCGTGCTGCCGTCATTCGCAGAACTGACCTGAAAGCCTTCATTCGCGAGATTGTAGCGGACCAGCTCGACGATATCGCGATCGTCTTCGATGATCAGGACGCGTTTCATACTGGTAGATCGCATTGCACGCCGGCTTGACAACAGTTTACCGTACGGCGGGGAGTTGCGATAGGCATTGGGATGATTTTGATCACTCGGGATTTGACGCAACACGGCTGATTGTCGCAGGTGCTTGCCCCGGCGAGGTAACGTCTCGTTTACATGCATGTGAATCTCGTGTTAAAGCGCTGAAAGCCTAATCGCTGCTTGAAGTTGTGAAAGCCAGAGCCAGGAGCGTCTTTTGCTCCAACTCATGCGCTTTGGCGGAGCCAGTTGCCGGACTGGCGCTCGCGGAACGCTTCACAGACCGGAAATTGAGCCCCCTGGCTTTGGCGATGCGTTCGAATCGCGGCAAGACATAGCCTGCCGCTCCCATGTTTCCAGGTTCTTCCTGAACCCAGACAATTTCGCGCGCGCTGGGATGCTCCTCGATGGCGGCAGCGATCTCCGTGCGCGGCAGCGGGTAGAGCTGGTCGAGAAAAAATATGGCCGTATTCGTGTCCTTGCGGCGGCGGCGTTCGGCGCGCAGCTCGTGGCCCACTTTTCCGCTGGCGATCAGGATGCGTTTGGCATCTTGGACCTCGCGGTCAGGGACCACTGGCAGGAAGCGCGGCTTCGTGAAATCTTCGATGCCTGAGCTGGCGTCCGGATGGCGCAGCATGCTCTTGGGCGTGAATACGATGAGCGGCTTGCGCCATGGGCGGCGCACCTGGCGGCGCAGCATGTGAAAATACTGAGCGGAAGTCGAGGGCTGGCAAATCTGCATGTTGTCCTCGGCGGCGAGCTGCATGAAGCGTTCCAGGCGGGCGCTGGAATGTTCCGGTCCCTGGCCTTCGTAGCCGTGCGGCAAGAGCATTACGATGCCCGCCGGCAAATTCCATTTATCTTCGCCCGCGCTGATGAACTGGTCGATGATCACTTGCGCGCCGTTCGCAAAATCGCCGAACTGCGCTTCCCACAAAACCAGCGCTTCGGGATAGTCGCGGCTGAAGCCGTATTCGAAACCAAGGCAGCCCGCCTCGGAAAGAGAAGAATTATAGATTTCGCAGAAAGCTTGATTTGGCGAAAGGTGACAGAGCGGAAGGTAATCGTGCTCCGTCACTGTATCCACCAGCACGGCATGGCGCTGGTTGAACGTGCCGCGCTGCGAGTCCTGCCCGGTGAGGCGGACGGGATTGCCCTCCAGAACGACGGAGCCAAAAGCCAGCGCTTCCGCGAAGCCGTAGTCCACGGCGCGCTTTCCGTGGCCCATTTCGCTGCGCTGTTCAAGCAGTTTCACGATTTTCGGATGAACATGAAAGTTTTCCGGCACGCGCACGAGTCCATCGGTGATTTCCGCCAGCTTTTCCAGTGTAAGACCGGTATCCACTTCATACTCTGGCTTGTACCGGCCGTGCAAATACGGCGCCCAATATTCCGGTAGCTTTCGAAGGTGCGGGATTTTTTTCAGCGCGCGTGCTTTGGTCTGCTCTTCTTCGTATTCCTTGCGGACCGCTTCCGCGATCTGCGTCGAGTCAATGCCGGTGCGCTCGGCGTAAATCTTCCAGAGCGGCGCGTGATTCTTGATGCGTTCGTACAGCAGCGGCTGCGTGATGGTCGGATCGTCCACTTCGCTATGGCCGTGGCGGCGGTAGCCGATGATGTCCACGACAACGTCGCTGCCAAACGTCGCGCGATATTCCGCGGCGATTTTGCCAATGCGCACTACGGCGTCAGGGTCCTCCGCGTTGACGTGGAAGATAGGCACGGACTGGCGCTTGGCCAAGTCCGAAGCGAAGCGCGAAGAGTGTTCCTGCGTCGGCCGTGTCGTGAACCCGATCAGGTTATTCACAATGACGTGAATCGTGCCGCCTACGGTGTAGGCCCGCAGATCCGCGAAGTTGAGCGTCTCCGCCCAGATGCCTTGCCCCGCGAAAGCCGCGTCCCCATGCATGACGATAGGAACGACTTTGTTCAGCGTATCCGAGGAACGATCGACATAAGGGCCGCGCAGCCCATGGCGGGTCTGCTTCGCGCGCGCCCGGCCGACCGCGACCGGATCGACGGCTTCCAAATGGCTCGGATTCGAAACAAGGTGGATGCCGATTTCCTTGCCGCTGGTGGTGACGTAAGTGCCCGTCGCGCCGACGTGATATTTCACGTCGCCCGCGCCCAGGACGCTTCGCGGATCGACGTCTTCAAATCCAGAGACCACTTCATGTGGCGCCTTGCATGCGGCGTGAACCATCACGTTCAGGCGCCCGCGGTGGCTCATGGCCATGATCGAGGATTCCGCGCCGTGCTCGCCCGCGGCGTCAAGAATCGAGTCCAGGAGCGGAATCAGCGCGGTAACACCTTCGAGCGAGAAGCGCTTGGTGCCCAAATAGCGCGCCTGCAGGACTTGTTCGAACAGGTCGGCGCGAGTCAGACGTTCGAGGATTTTGTGCTGATCAACTGGGCTCGACGGAGCCTCGAGCCGCTCGGCAATCCAGCGGCGGCGTTCCGGCTCCGGCAAATGTATGAAATCGGCGCCGATTGTGCCGCAGTAGATGCGGCGGGCTTCCTCAGCAGCCTCGCCGGTCAGCGCATCCAGGTCGGGATGTTTCAGTGGCTCAAACAAGCCCAGGGGATCGAGAGTCGCCTCCAAGTAGCCCCATCGGCGGAAGGCATCAAATATCCGTTCCCGCTCTTCGTTGCTAGATGCTTTCGCGGGGGCGTCTGAAGCGGACCTCTTGGCCGCCTTTGGCGTTTTTGCGGGGCGCTCTTCTTCGAGAGTTGTACGGTGTGCCATAAATCCAGCTCTATGAACCTTCTATTTTGCCACAGAAGCCAACGGGCTGCTTGCAGGTGTGCGAGACGCCTTGCCCACGTCTACTTATTGGATGCGCCGGGCAGGGGCGGAATTACAAAGCCTTCGCAATAATGCCCTTCAGAGGGCAACGTCGCAGCCTCCGCGCCGGAGCGCCTCTATAAAGCTCGCACCAGCGCTTCAAGGCGGCGGGCGATTTCCTCTGAAGATGTGCCGGACGGAAAGCTGACCGGCGCGCCGATGCGGACGATGATTTCGCCAATATGCGCCAGCCTGCGGCCCTCTTGCTTCATCTGCCAGACGCCGTCGAGGCGCATAGGAATAATGGGGACGCCAAGATTTTCGGCCAGCAGGCCGATGCCGCTCTGGAACGGAGCTATGCGGCCGTCTTCGGAATTGTTCACCTCGCCCTCAGGAAAGACCAGCACGCTGTAGCCGCGGTCAACGGATTCTCCCGCGAAGCGAAAGCTCTCGCGGAAGCCGGACAATCGCGGCAGAGGGAAAATATTGAAGAGCAACGTCGCGAGCCAGTAGCCGAGTTGATACGCCCAGCGCCTGGCGAAGAACCAATCTCGTGGGGGGCGGCGCATGTTTTGCAGCGTTTCGCCGGCCATGGCTGTGGCCAGGCGGTGCCGGTATCGCGCCGGCAACGCAGCAAGAATCAACCCGATGTCGGCGCGGCGCGTGATGTGATTCGAAACGATGAGCGCCGGTCCACGCAATCTGCGAAGATTTTCGCGGCCAACAATGCGCGGGTGGCCCAGGATTTGCGTGGCGGGCCAGGCGAGCGCATAGTAAACGGCAAGTCGCAGCCAGCGAATCGGTTCTTGCTGCGTCCAACGCGGATACGCGTATTCGCTGCGCCGCGCCGCGGGCTCTTGCAGAACGCGCTCGACGTCGGCCACCGTTTTCGTGTTGGCGAAGGCGGTTTCGTTGAGTTCCACGTGAAACTTTTCCTCCAGGGCGCTAAGCAACTCGACGCGGTCGAGCGAGGAGAGGTTTAGCTCCTGTTCCAGGTGACTGTCGTTCGACAATCCTTGCCCTTTCTCACTGCTGAAACGTCCCAACAGTTGATCGAGCGCGCCACGTGAAGAGGAAGACGAGGACGGGCTGAAGTCCGCCCCACCTTCCAGATCGCCACCTTGCCGGCCATCGAGAATTTGCGCGGCGCGGGCCGCGATGACGGAGAGGCGCGGCTTGCCAGTGGGTGTCCGGGGAAAATCAAGGTCTGGCCAAACGATCCACGTTCGAATCCGCTGGTATTCGGCGAGCGAAGAGTTGGCGTTTTCAATAGCCGCGGTGACAGCAGGCTTTTCAGAATCCTTCACCAGAAGAACGGCGCAGGGCTCGGAGTTGCCGCCGTGTATAAACGGAATCACCGCGCAATCTTTCACGCCAGGCTGCTTGCGAAGGGCCGCTTCGAGATCTTCCGGATACACGTTGAGACCAGCGGGCGTAACGATGACGTTTTTCTTACGGCCGCGAAAACGCAAATTGCCTTCAGCATCGAGTTCGCCGAGGTCGCCAGTGCGCAACCAGCCTTGTTGATCCGCAGCCCTAACGGCTCCTTGTTCCCAGTAACCGCTGGAGACATTCTCGCCCCGAACCAGGATTTCCCCGTCTTCCGCAAGCTTGAATTCGCGGCCAGGAAGGATTTTGCCCACGAAACCCTCCGTCGCGCGAAACGGATGATTTAAACTGATCAGCGAAGCTGTTTCCGTCATGCCGTAGCCTTGAACAACGGCATAACCCCTGCGCTTGAAGAAATTCTCAGTTTCGTTCGAAAGGGCCGCGCCGCCGGAAATGAACGCCCAGAATTTCCAGCCAAGGCGGCGATGGATTCGGCGGAACATCCACGCACGCTTGAGAAATTTTCTGTCCTTTGCGTTTTCAAGAGCGCGGTTCAGCCATTGCGATTTGCCCTGGCCTTCGAATTCCCTCTCGATTCCAGCATGAAGAAGGTCGAGCATGCGGGGTACAGCAATGAGCGCTGTGGCGCGCTCTTGCTTGATAGTGCGAATGATTTTGGCGGGATTGTTCGACGGTTCGAAGACAACCGCTGTGCCAAGAAGTGGCGGAACGAACAGCGCCATGAATTGCCCGAACACGTGGCTCAAAGGGACGAGCGTGACGAAGCGCAACGGGTGTAACCAGCGCTCATATTTCCGGTACTCTTCGATCCCACGCTCCAGCGGCTCCAGGTTCGCCAGAAAATTGCCATGGGTGAGAACAACTCCGCGCGGTTCCGCCGTCGTCCCCGAAGTGTAAAGAATTTCGGCAATGGTGCTTCGCGTGGACTCATCGCCCGGATCAACGCCAGCATCTGAACCCGGCTGAGGACTTTCCACAACATCCTTAAGATCGTTTATGATCACGGACGGCGGCGAGCCAGGAAGTTCCGTCTGTTGATGGTCGCGCAAAATGAGCTTCACGCCGGCATCCTTGATTGCCCGCTGAACGAAATCCGGGGCCGCGGCTGCGTCCATCGGGACAACGACCGCACCCCGCAAGAGGATTCCCCAATAAGCGGCGACCCACTCGGCGGAGTTCGGGCCCCAGAGAAGGACGCGATCACCAGGGCCAATCCCAGCGAGCGACCGACTCCGGGAAAGGGCGTTGGCGTAAAGCTCGGCATACGTCAGCTTTTCCCGACGGTAGCCGCGTCTTTGGACGACGGCCACGTCACCGCCAAAGCGGACGAATTCTGCGAACAGACTCAGAAGATTCTTTCGGGGCATAGGCGCAGCCGCTCTTTTGCTTCGTGTATGGGTCGATTCTACCCCTGAAGCCGTGACGTGGCCTTCCGGGCTGGCTAGGGCGGTCCAGTTGCCCAGGAGGATTCATCGGATGCCAAAGTGCATTTGCCGTGCCACTAAGGAACAGGCCCTTGCATCTGAGTAAAAGCAACCGCGCGATATTCGTGGGTTCTCGGTTACAATAGGAGTTTGTGGTCTCCTGAGACGAGGAGATCACTGGGGGCCTGGGTACTCCCCTATTCATTTCTGGAGATAAGCAGGGAATATGCCGGTACCAGTTTCACAGATGTGGACGGTTGCAACCTACGTCCTCAAGCAAAAGCTGAAGGGCCGAAAGCGTTATCCGTTCGTTTTAATGTTGGAGCCGCTGTTCCGTTGCAACCTGGCCTGCGCGGGCTGCGGCAAGATCCAATATCCCGCGCACATCCTGAAAACAGACTTGAGCCCGGAAGAATGTTTCAAAGCCGTGGACGAGTGCGGCACGCCCATGGTTTCCATCCCCGGCGGCGAGCCGCTGATGCACCCGGAAATCGATAAGATCGTCGAGGGCCTCGTCGCGCGGAAGAAATACATCTATCTCTGCACCAATGCCCTGCTGCTCAAGGAAAAGCTGCATCTATTCAAGCCCAGCAAATATCTGACTTTCTCGGTCCACGTGGATGGCCAGAAAGAACATCACGATTTTTCCGTTTGCCGCGAAGGTGGCTACGATCTGGCCATCGACGGCATCCGGGAAGCCGTGAAACAGGGCTTCCGCGTAACAACGAACACAACTTTATTTGACGGCGCCGATCCCAAGAGCGTCCGCGCGTTTTTCGACGAAATGATGGAGCTGGGCGTCGAAGGGATGATGCTCTCGCCCGGCTATTCGTATGACAAAGCTCCCGACCAGAAGCACTTCCTCGGCCGGGCCCGCACTCGGCGCCTGTTCCGTGCCATTTTGTCCAATAGAAAGAAGAGCTGGCAATTCAACCAATCCAAGCTGTTCCTCGAGTTCCTGATGGGCAAGCGAACGTATGCTTGCACCCCGTGGGGTATGCCGACGTACAACGTCTTCGGCTGGCAGAAGCCCTGCTACCTGTTGCAGGACGGCTATGTGGACACGTTCCAGGAGCTGCTCGACACCACGGAGTGGCAGAACTACGGCACCGAGTCCGGCAATCCGAAGTGCGCGAACTGCATGGTGCACAGCGGTTACGAGGCTTCGGCCGTGGACCACACCTTCAGTGGCCTGCGTGGTCTGTGGGCTACAATAAAGGCGGAGTTGTCCACCAAATACAACGATGCCGATGCTCTGGCGATGCTCAATGAGCCAGTCAAACCGGTGCACTCCTACAATCCGCTCGTTCAGATTCAATCGGACAAGAACCAGTTTGAGGAGACGCGCGCGTGACAGGCCCGCGTCATGCAGACCGTCCAAGTCACGTCGCTCCTTTTACGAGCGCCAGCACATCTGAAGCATCTCCGCTTAACCCCGACGCATTGGAAGTGGCTCCTGGCACCGCTCACGAAAGCGTGCAAGGCTGGGTGCCCGCCCTGGCCACGGAAGAGGAATTGCGCATCGCTCTCGAAAAAGCCTTCGACTATCGCGGCGACATAACGCTGACCCTCAAGGACAATTCGCAAATCGAAGGTTATTTATTCGATCGCATGACGGGCCCGTCCCTTATCGCCAGTTTTGTGAGAATCCTTCCCAAAGATTCCACGCAAAAGCTAAAAATTGCGTATGCCGATATCGCGGCACTCGCTTTCACCGGCCGGGACACTGCTGCCGGAAAGAGTTGGGAGGCCTGGGTTGGCAAGTACTGGGAAAAGAAGGCCTCTGGCGAGCGCGACTTGAGCCTCCAACCCGAATCGCTCGATTAAGCTCCTTTGTCTCTCTGGTCTCACTAACCATTGTATTTTCATTTACTTAGATGGTTGTCCGGCCCCCTTACAACCAGCTCAGTGTCGTGGACATAGGCCAATTTTTGTGGTATTATTTACCCAGCGTTTGCTGCTCTTGCATCACCCTCGGATTCGTTCAAGAGGCTGCAAGCACAAGCTTTGCGGTCGCCGAACATGGACCGAGAGACGCAACGCAATTCCAATATCGTCAATTCCGGCCCGGCCGGGGTTGCGCTTGTGAGGCTTTGCAAGTGAAGGAACAAGGAACAGTCAAGTGGTTTAATGCTTCGAAGGGCTTCGGATTCATCCAGCGTCAGACCGGAGAGGATGTTTTCGTGCACTTCTCCGCGATCATGATGGACGGTTACAAGTCCCTCAACGAAGGTCAGGCAGTCGAGTTTGAAGTCAAGAAGGGCCCGAAGGGCCTTCAGGCCGAGAACGTTACAAGCCTTTAGCTTCTGAGGGGAGAGCCACCGGCGTGGGCACTCCTCCAAGAGATTCGAATCGAGATTATCAGCGAGAAGCGGTCAAGGAGGATGTTGTGCAAGTAATGCAAGAAGGTCAGACAATCAAGCATGAGATGTACGGCCTGGGTATCGTGACCGCTTCCGACCAGGAACGTACCGCCGTGGATTTTGACGATCATGGCCCCAAGCTATTCGTAACGAGCATCATGACGGCCGAATTGATCGGCGAGGCGCCCGCGACTCCGCCAAAGACCAAGCGCCGCCGTAAGGCTTCCACGGCAGCCAAGGCCGCGAAAAAAGCCGCCGCCGCAGTAGCAGCCAGCCGTTCGTAAGCTTCCGTAATTCAATCAGGACATCTCCGCGCCAAATCGGCGCAGAGGTGTGCCCGTCCGCATTTCTAACGCAAACCTCAGCCCTTGTGATAAGTTCTGATCTATGAAGCGCTTTGTCATCGTTCTCGGCGTCATTCTCCTGACTCTGGGCGTAGTCGGACTCGTGCATCCCAGTTTCAACTACCACCAGCAGGAAGAAGTCGTGAAGCTAGGCCCCATGAAAGCAACCGTGGACGAGGAGAAAACCGCGCAAATCCCTGCAGCAGTCTCGATCACTCTCCTGGTAGTTGGAATAGGGCTTGTTCTGCTTGGGCCGCGCATAAAGTAGTGGTCCAACGACAAGGTGATCCCCCGCTGGATACCTGCCATCGCTCCACTGCTTACCGCTACGCACTGCGTCACGCCAAGTGCATTGACATCTCCTTAGCACGAGACTAAACAAGACATATTGATGTTCCATCTCCAGGGGCCGCGTTTCAAAACGGAGAGAGAGATGAAAAAAGATGCGCCGAAGTACCTCTTGGGACTTAGTGTGCTCATCGGTTGTCTTTTCTCGGTTTCCACGCCAACGCAAGCGCAAAACACCCCGGGCGTAACCGACAAAGAAATTCTCATTGGATCGTGTTCCGCCCTGGAAGGGCCGTCGCATTTCCTGGGAACGGAAACGGTGACCGGAGCAAAGGCCTACTTCGCCATGGTCAACGACGCCGGCGGCGTGGATGGGCGCAAGCTGAAGCTCCTCACCTACGACGACAGCTATGATCCGGCAAAGACCGAAGCGTGCTTCAACCGCCTGATGGAGCAGAAAGTTTTCGCGTTAGGCTTCTTCGTCGGCACTCCCACCGCCGTGAAGTACATCCCCCTGGCGGAAAGCAACAAGATTCCTGTTGTCGGGCTCTTCACCGGCGCGCAGACGCTGTATGTGCCGCTGCGGCACTGGGTAGTCAACGTTCGCGCATCCTATTTCGATGAAACCCGCGAGCAAATCGACGGCATGTGGGGCACGCTGGGTTACAAGAAAATTGGCGTGATTTATCCCGAGGACGCCTTTGGCGCAGCCGTGCTCGAAGGCGTGAAGGCGGCGCTGAAAACCCATGGCGCGGAGCCGATTGCGGCCGCATCGTATCAGCGGCAGACGGCTCAGGTGGGCGGCGCGATCGACACTGTGAGAGCGGCCAAGCCGGATGCCGTCGTCCTTGTGGGGCCTGCGAATACGGTCGCTCCCATCCTCAAGCAGTCCCACGCAAAGGGTTGGAAGCCGCTCTTCCTGACGGTATCGTTCGTCGGTACAGACGATTTAATCAGCGAGGCCGGTGCCGACTCTGACGGCACTGTGATCACGCAAGTGGTGCCGCCCTACTACCTGACCGATTATAAGACCGTCGCCCTTTATCGCCGCGAGCTGACGAAATACTTCCCCTCCGCCCAGCCGAACTTCGTTAGCCTGGAAGGCTTCGTCGACGCCATGGTGCTGGTGGAAGGACTGAAGCGTGCGGGAAAAGAGTTGACGCGCGAAGGGCTGATTCGCGGCATCGAGTCAATCCATGAACTCGATTTGGGCCTCGGCCCGGAACTCAAGTTGAATTATTCTTCGAAGGAACACAAAGGATTCAACCACGTACTTCCCACGGTCGTTCGCGGCGGCCGCGCCGTTCCGTTCACCGATTGGTCCACAGCCGCGCCCAAATAGCCTTCGAAGCGAGCCTCTCAGGCCGGGGCGGAAGGGACCCCTAGAATAGGCAGCGGATCAGTTTCCGATTACAACTAACCAGACAAGTGAAAGTGAATCACTAAACACAAACGCGTTTATCAGGAGCAATCTGCCAACCCGGAGGCCTTACTGCCGGTTTGCCGTTGCCCGCCCACGATCCCATGCTCGCGAGCACCTTTGAACTTCTCAGGCGTTGCTTGCGGTTCTTGACTCCGCGCCCGCAGGGGTCAGCAATTCGCCAAGGCCAACACGATGCAGCATTTCCGAACGCACGCGGTCCATTACCGCAAATGCTACGTCCGCCCCGTCCTGCGTCGGATCGATATGGACGCGGAACGGGCGTCTGCCAAACGGCGCGTCCACGACACTAACGATTGCGTCCGCCACCGTACCCGCATCCGCGTCCGGCGGAACAATGGCGGCAAAGGCTTCCTGGATTTTCTTTCCATAGCCTTTGTAGGGACCGGCTTCATACTCGGCTACGCGCTGCTTGTCGGCGGGCGTGCCGGAATGCGCGAAGTGATTGGTGCCACCGGTGAATGCGCCGGGAACGATGATCGAGGTTTCGATGCCCCATAGCGCCAGTTCGCGCGCATACTGTACCGCCATTGCGTCCATGCCCGCCTTCGAGGCAAAGTAGGGCGCGAGATACGGAGGAGTTCCACCCGCCGAGCTGCTGCTCGACACCCAGATGAGGAGCCCTTGGCGCTGTTTTCTCATTTGAGGCAGCGCTACGCGGTTTACCCTTTGGGTGCTGAGCACGTTGATGTCATAGAGTTCTGCCAGTTGCTCCGGTGTGAACGCTTCCGCCGGTCCGAACACCATATGCCCGGCATTGTGCATGAGAACGTCGAGCCTGCCCTGTTCGGCGACAATCTGGCGGATCGCCGCTTCGATGGACTTTTCCGAAGACACGTCCAGTTCAATAGGACGCAAGTCAGCCTTGTTGTCATGCGCAAACTTTTTCACGTCCGCAACTTGCGGCGCGTTGCGACCGGCAGTATCCCGCATTGTGGCGTAGACAGTGTGGCCGGCCTTCGCGAGGGCATTGGCGGACAGACGGCCAAAGCCGCTCGATGCTCCAGTAATTACGATTACTTTCTTCATGACCGGCTTCTCCTTCTTCCTCGTGTCTCGTGTGTCTTTGCAAGGTTCCGAACTCCATTCAGTAGACGAAACCGCCGTTGGGGCGCACCACCTGGCTGTTGATCCAGCCGCCCTCAGGACCGGCAAGGAATGACACGACATTTGCCATGTCTTCCGGGAGGCCGAGCCGTTCGAGCGGATTCATCTTCTTTAATTCGTCGATCCGTGCTTCGCTCTTGCCCTTCAGGAACAGGTCCGTTAGCACCTGGCCCGGCGCCACCGCATTGACCGTGATGTTTCTGCCACGCAGTTCGTTAGCAAGCACGTGAACCAGGCCCTCGACTCCGGCCTTGGAAGCGATGTAGGCACCGTAAGTTGGGAAGGACTTGGCGAGAACGCTGCTGGAGAAAGCCAGGATGCGCCCGCCATCGGAAACATGTTGTGCCGCCTGCGCGAATACCAGGAAGGTTCCGCGCAAGTTGGTCGCGATCACCTTGTCGAAGGCGGCCACGTCTCCGCTGGCAATGGGAAAGAGCGGCATGATGCCCGCACAGTGAACCACCACATCGGGTCTGCCGAAAGCGTTCATCGACTCTTTGAAAAGCCGCTCCACGTCTTCGGCATTTGCCATGTCTGCTTGCACAGCGATGCCCTGTGCGCCTCCAGCCTTGAGATCTGCGACAACTGCTTGTGCTGGGGCCGGTTTTCCTGCGTAGTTCACGACCACCGAAAATCCATCTTTCGCCAGTCGTTTTGCGACTGAGCCTCCGATTCCACCAGAGGCGCCGGTGATAATCGCGCTCCTCTTCATGCTGTTCTCCTTTGTTCATCAGGCGCAAAGGGCCTAAACGAGCGCCGCTCCGCCATCTAACACCACGGTCTGTCCCGTGCCGTATCCCTCCTGCATGAGGAAAAGATAGGCGCGCGCAATCTCGCAGGCTTCGCCCACCCGGCCCACGAGCAGACTCTTGCCAACGCTTTCGTACAGGTGCTCCCTTGCGTCTGCATTCATGCTTTGCCAGAGGTTCGTTCGAACGACGCCTGGACATACCGCGTTGACGCGAATCGGCGCTAACTCGACCGCCAAGGCACGCGTCAAGGCTTCGATAGTTCCGCAGACGCTTGCGGCCACTGTCCATCCCTTGTGCGGGCGCCGGCCTGCGACTCCGGTTGTGAGCACGATCGAGCCGTCCTTGCGGATGAGCGGGCTTGCGTACTTGACCGCAGCCAGAGCAGCCCAATAGCGCAACTCAAAAGCGCGCCGGGCTTTGGTAAGGTCCGTCGCTGCAAGCTCATTCAATTGCAGTGTGTCGCCGGCAGTGAAGACCAAGTGATCGAAATCACCGATTCTCTGAAAGAAGTTTTGAATGTCGCCCTCATTCGAGAGATCAAGCGTGTGCCCTTCCGCTTTTCCGTCGAGCGTTGCGACCGCTTGTTTAACGCGATCCGCATTGCTAGACGCAATGATTGCCGTTGCCCCTTGAGCCACAGCCTGCTGTGCCACTGCTAACCCGATGCCGGACGACCCGCCGAGCACGACAATTCGTTTCCCGGAAAGCTCCCTGTGATTCTCAATTTGTTGCTTTTGTGTCATCGCGTTCTCGTGTTTCTGTGGCCTAAACTGTTGCCACACTACAGTAGACGCTTATCATTGAGCATGCGGCTCATGCATAATAGTTATATCCGTCATGCGTCTAGCGCACTTACGTCAGGCAGACCTCAACCTCCTAATCGTTTTCACCGTTCTGGCGGAAGAGCGGAATGTCACGCGAGCTGCGAAGCGGTTGCTACTCAGCCAGCCGGCCGTGAGCCGCGCGTTGCAGCGCTTGCGGGACATGTTTCACGACGACCTCCTCATCCGGACTTCATCGGGATATCAGCCCACTCCCAAGGGCCAGCGCCTCCTGCAGGAGCTTGAGATCTCACTTCCGCGGCTGGATCGCCTGCTGAGCGGTGCGGAATTCGATCCGGCTCAGGAAGAGGCTTCTTTCCGGATCGCCGCAACGGATCACGCCGCTCATGTGCTTTGTCCGCCGCTATGCCGTACCGTGCTCGCATCGGCGGGCAAGGTTTCCCTTAATTTCGTTCCATTCCACGATGGAACGTTTGAGGCGATTGAGAAGGGACGGCTCGACCTGCTGCTCGTCGCCGACGATGGCACTGCCCCTCCGCACTTCGCGAACGAGATCATCTTCGAGGTGGACTTCGTCTGTGTGGTGGCGAAGGAAAGCAACTTCTCGCGTGCCTTGACACTGAAGCAATACCTGGCCGCGAATCACATCGGAATCAGCATTCTGGGGGGAATCCAGACCATTCCTGAAAAGAGACTGGCGGCGATCGGCGTGAAACGCCAGTGCCCCGTCTGGGTGCCGTATCACACGGCGGCTTTGCGTAGCCTGGTCGGGACGAACCTCATCGCGACTGTACCGAGACGCATGGCGGAACTTGAAGCCTCGAATCCGGCGATAAAGATATTGAAAGCTCCTGCAGTACTCGGAACCTTCAAGTATCTGATGGCTTGGCATCCACGAATGACTTCGGACGCGGCTCACGCCTGGTTGCGTTCGACCATCCGCCAAGCCGGAAAAATAATATCGATCGAGTGAAGAACGCATACTCGGCACCCCACAACATGTCCTGACTGAAGGAATTCCGTATTCCTGACGGATGGTCGGCAAGCCGGAAGCGATCCGGCTTCCACGGCGGGATTAGTCCTGTGAAGTCCGCCAGTGTTTACTGATGACTTTCAAGAGGAGGTTCCTGGGTATCGGATTCAAGTCCTGTTAAACGCGGTAACCGGAACGCGGCCCACTATCACAAAATACTCGCTTTCTTTTGACCGCCGATTTTCTTGAAAGAATCGTTTTGGATGCCTAACTTCTTGCGGATTCGGCCTGGTCGAAGGCGTGGTAGGAAGAACGCACCAGCGGGCCGGCCTCGACGTGTTTGAAGCCCATGGCCTCGCCCAGTATTTTGTATTCAGCGAATTCGTCGGGATGCACGTAGCGAACGATGGGCAGGTGTTCGCGAGTGGGCTGCAAATACTGACCCAGCGTGAGAATGTTCGTGCCCTGCGCGGCAAGATCCCGCATCGTCGCCAATACTTCCTCTTTTTCCTCGCCAAGCCCCAGCATCAATCCAGTCTTCGTCGGAACTTCCGGATGCGCTGCTTTCGAACGCCGCAGCAGCTCCAGCGAGCGCTCGTACACCGCGCCTTTGCGCACCTGCCGGTAGAGCCGCGGCACGGTTTCCGTATTGTGGTTGAGAATGTCCGGCCGCACGGCAAGAACCACGTCCAGCGCATTCCAGTCACCGCGAAAATCAGGAATCAGCACTTCGACTTTGCAGCCCGGAACGCGCCGCCGAATCTCTTCAATGGTGCGCGCGAAAATGTGCGCTCCACCATCCGGCTGGTCGTCGCGGTTCACCGAAGTCACCACCGCGTAGCGCAACCCCATCTTTGCCACGGCCTCCGCCACGCGAAATGGCTCTTCTTCATCCGGCGGTCCGACGGGCTTGCCCGAAGGCACGGCGCAGAACCCGCAAGCTCGCGTGCAGATATCCCCCAGAATCATGAACGTCGCGGTGCCGTGTTCCCAGCACTCGCCCATGTTGGGGCAGCGCGCGCTCTCGCACACCGTGTGCAAATCCAGCGTGCGCATGATGCGCTTCAGATCCTGGTAGCGCTCGCCGCCAAAAAACTTGACGCGCAGCCAATCCGGCCGCGGATGCGCCCCCGGCGAGGGCACTGGCATCGCCGGCGAATTTGAGATGATATTGAAAGGTGCGGCCATTGGACTCGCGCGAAACCCCTATTTTACACGCATGTCCCGCCTCGCTCAAACTGGACACTTTGGCTAGTAGCGGCGCCGGCAAACAAAGCTACGCAGTAAAATCAAGGTCGACGGATCTCGCATGCCTGTGCCCGCCTTGCGACCGGGAACTTGTGTAAAGCGTTGGGCGTCCAATAAACGAGTTCAGGGGAGGTGCCCGATGCTTCGCCCGACGGTACTTGTTCTTAGCCTTTTGCTCTTCTCTTCGCCAGCGCTTGGCCAGACCACGCCAACAGAGTCGCAGACGCTCCAGGCATTGCTGGCAGAGATTCGTCAACTGCGGCAGGACCTCCAAACGTCCGCGATTGCCGCACGAAGAGCGCAGATTCTTATCTACCGGTTACACGTACAAGAGGCCGCCGTTGCCCATGCCTCCCAGCGGCTGGATGAAGCGAAATCCTCAATCGAGCAGTTGCGAGCTGGAAGGAAATATCAAGAATTTCAGATCAAACGGTATGAAGACATGAGGGATCGAGCCGAGAATGCCACGCAACGGCAGCAACTTGAGGGAGCGATCACCGAGCTCAAGGCACAGATGGAAGCGTTGGTGCCCGAGGAACAAGAGGTGCAAATGAGAGAATCGGAGCTTGAGCAGCAGTCGAGAATCGAACAGGCAAAACTGGATCGGCTACAGGATGAACTGGATCGACTCGACCAAGCAGTGATGAACGCAGCCCTTCATACGCCGAGCGCTCATCCATAGAGTTGTCGGCTTCCGGAGCAGTTTACTACGCAAGGAGATGCGTCGTCAGAGTGGCTGTCGCGAAGATCGAATGAAATCGCGCAGAACCGTAACGTTTGGCCCGTAAGCGCCGATGCGCCCGGCATCCACTGGCAGGCCAAGACGCTCGGCTAGGTCCAGATCCACGCCGGCGTCATCCAACTCCGACAAGCTAAAACCCTGCGCGGGCAGCACACGATTTATCCCCGTCGGATAGACAGGCCGAGGCGGACGGTGACGCCGCCAAGGGCGCCGCGCCAACTCGTAAAACTGTTCCCAATCGCGTTTGTGCCAAGTCGTCATTTCATGCCCAACCCCGATCTGCTCGGGGTCAACCCATTCCGTAATACGTTTGCCTCAACACCTTGGATGCGTGATCAGTCGATTAGGTTCACCAGCCTTCTGCCTTGCATCCCTCCGCCGAGGAACAGCACCTTTGTTCTCCGGCCTATTCATATACTTCATAAACCTGCTCGCGTCCTATTTTCCTTGCCTATTGTTTCAAACACGTTACGGGACGAATTGTTTCGCCAAACAAGCCAGGGAAGACCGAGAGGGGAACTACACGCATTCACTCATACAAACCACCGCGACGCCCCCTTCGCACAGTCTTCTGCCGGCAGCGATTCTTCGCCGGCTATCCCTTCATTCGAATTAGACGATTTGAACCAGCAAATGTGAGTAATGCCGGACGAGCGTTTGACGCAGACGTGCCACTGAGGATTCCCAAGGAGGGCGCCATCGCCCCGGCGAGAATCGGGGCGATTCGTTTTCAATCCTGGATTGCCTGCCTACCAGCGATTGCCGCGGTCGCCGCGATCCCCGCCGCGCCCGCCACCACCGCCATGACCTCCACGCCCACCGCCGCCACCGCCATGGCCACCGCGTCCGCCGCCGTACCCGCCGCGCCCTGCACCACCACCGCCGCCGCGCTCTGCTTGGGGACGTGCTTCATTTACCACGAGGTTTCGTCCGCCGAAATTCTGACCGTTCAGGGAGTTCACCGCGCGATCCGCGTCTTCGTCATTGGTCACTTCTACGAAGGCGAACCCGCGCGACTGTCCCGTAAACCGGTCGCGAATCAGATTGACGCCCGAGGGAGTTACACCGATCTGCGAGAACCACTCATTGAGCTGGTCTTCCGTCGCGGAAAACGGAAGATTACCGATATAGAGCTTCTTCACCTCTTACTCCTTCTGCCCGGAACCTAAAATGCGAGTCGCGGAGCGCGCTGAAGAGACAGCTATCCTTTACCGGCAGCCCGGTTAATCGGGTCACCGCAGGCGCGAGACCGTTGCTTCAGCGGTCTGCTGCATCGTCTCGGAAATTAACCGCTTTTGCAACAGAAATTGTCCCAAAATGGGCCACCAGATTGGACTGCTACTCCTCCACACCTTTCCCCTTTGCGCCGGTTTAGTGGTAGCATGCGGCCAATTTGCTCCCCGCCCGAGAGGCCCTATGCGCGGCACGATGATGGATTTTCCGCTGACGCTCCCCACTATTCTGGAGCGTTCCGGTAAGATTTATTCACGCGTAGAAATTGTCTCCGGCAAACCGGACAAATCCATCGTTCGAACGTGCTATGGCGAATTTCATCGGCGCGCGCGCCGGCTCGCGGCGGCGCTGACGAAACTCGGTTTGCGGCGCGGCGATCGAGTCGCCTCCATGATGTGGAATCACGCAGGCCACCTGGAAGCATTCTTCGGCGTTCCGTGCGCCGGCGGCATTCTGCATACTTTGAATCTTCGGCTCCATCCGCATGAAATTGCCGGCATCGCCAGGCATGCCGGCGACCGCTTCCTGCTGATTGACGACGTGCTTTTGCCCGTCTACGAAAAGTTCCGCACGGATGCTCCTTTCGAAAACGTGATTGTCGTTCCCTATGGTTGTGGCAGCGCGCCGGAAGGATTCCTCAACTACGAACGGTTGCTTGCGGAAGCCGGCGATGATTTCCGCTATCCGCAAATCGATGAAAACGACGGCGCCGCCATGTGCTTCACCTCCGGCACCACCGGGTATTCGAAAGGCGTCATTTATTCGCACCGCGCGCTGGTGCTGCACTCTTTTGCGTGTGGCCTCGGCGAAGTCTTTGGCATGAGCAGCTTTGACACCGTCCTGCCGGTCGCTCCCATGTTCCATGCCAACGCCTGGGGCCTGCCTTATGCCTGCACCATGCTCGGCGCGCGCCTGATTCTCCCCGGCCCGCACGTCGATCCGGAAAGCGTTCTCGGCTTGATGGCCAGCGAGCGCGTAACCATCGCTTGTGGTGTCCCCACCGTCTGGATTGGCGTGCTTGATGCCCTCGAGAAAAACCCCGGCCGCTGGAAATTTGACGCTCCCATTCGCGTCGTCTGCGGAGGCACCGCGCCGCCTCTTGAGTTGATCCGCCGCCTCGATCGCTTCAACTTGCAAATCAAGCATCTATGGGGCATGACGGAGACGGCTCCCATCGGCACTTCCGGCGGACTCCGGCCACACATGCGTGACTGGCCCGAAGACAAGAAGTATGAAGTCCGCGCCAAACAGGGTTGGCCCGCGCCTTTCGTTGAAATTCGCTTGATGCGCCCGGACGGCGGCCCCGAAGGCAAATCCGTGGAGGTTCCTTGGGATGGCGTCGCTTCTGGAGAAATCGAAATCCGCGGCCCGTGGGTCGCCGCCAGTTACCATGAATCCCCGGATCAAGCGCATCGGTGGACTGCGGACGGCTGGTTCCGCACTGGCGACGTCGCCACCATGGACGACGAAGGCTACGTCAAGATTGTGGACCGCGCGAAAGATTTGGTGA
>Ga0210407_10001526_pt1 | contig 21475 bp, 19 predicted proteins | sample IncBWC27MmetaG_FD_150860 | JGI IMG/M metagenome (GOLD analysis project Ga0210407, IMG submission 150860) | Forest soil microbial communities from Barre Woods Harvard Forest LTER site, Petersham, Massachusetts, United States - Inc-BW-C-27-M | ecosystem: Environmental > Terrestrial > Soil >... | reverse complement strand
AGCAGCGTGATGCCGCCAGCGCAAAATGACAGCTGGCTTGGTTTTTGGCTCTTAGCGGATCGGATTCATTCTACCGACTGGAGGGTATCGCGCAACGCCTGAAAGTGGTGCAGTTTGGTTCAGCGCGTGATCAGCGCACGATCTGGATCGAGAGCATTGGTCCCGGCACCTGAAAATCGACGCCCCGATCGTCATTCATCTTGACCGTGGCAGCCAGATCGAGCTGGGCAAGTGGAATTTTCTTTCCCGCTTGGTGGTCGTTCAGCACCCAGAGGGTTCCACCGGCAATCGCGTAATTATGCACTTCTTCAACATGTTGGTCACGGAAAACCAGAGCCGTTGCGGGGTCGGCGGCCGCCCGTTCTTCCTCGCGCGCCTGCGAGCGTCGCGCATACACATCCTGATCCCGCTCTCGCTCCCGATCGTCCTGTTCGCGCAACCTTTGTTCTTCGACGCTTGCCGCGTTCATCTCATTGGCCAACGCCAGTTCGCGCTCCTGGTCGTAGTCATAAGAGGAGGACGAGTCCCACCACCAATACGGATCGTAGTAGCCTCCATAGCCATATCCCGCATAGAACGGATACCCGAAACCTCTCCGGCAACCGAAGCAGTGATGAAAACCGCGAGAGTGAAAGCGCCGTCCGCCAAAACCGTCTCCGCGAAAGGAAGGACGAGCGCCGATTCCATTATGTAGTCCGGCGTGCATTCCGCCGAAGGCGTGGCCGCCCGAAATTCCTCCAATTGGGCGCCCCATGGCAACGCCATGACCGCCGCCTGAAGGGTGTCCAACCGCACCGCCGCGACCGCCGCCGGAACTGCGCATGCCACCACGCTGAGCTGACGCTGACACGTGCGTTATAAAGACGAGGACGACGAACGCCGCAATGGTCAAGGGGCGACGCATGGCTACATTATAGCCCAATTTTGACTTCTTTCTTGGCGCAGAAAATGCGCCCGGTCGCCGGAAAACAACTGCCCTTATTTTTTCTTCTTCTTGGCGGTAGCCTTCGCCTTTGCTTTGGCAGCCGGCTTCTTGGCCTTGACAGCTTTGCTCGGCTTCTTAACAGCAGGAGCCTTGGCAGGCTTGCTCACCTTGGCAGCCGCGGTAGGCTTCGCCGCAGCTACGGGTTTCGCAGGCACCGCAGGCTTCGCCGCCGGGACCGCCTTCACTTTAGTCGCGGCAACCGGCGCAACCGGAGCTGCCGGAACCGCCGCAACTTTTCCCTTCCCCTTAGGGCCTGTCTTCCCGCTCGGAGCCGCGGGAGCAGCAACCGCCGCAGCTTTGGCCCCTCGTCCCCGCTTAGCTGGCGGAGGTGGTGGAGGCGGCGGAGGAGGCGGCGCCAGCGGCTTCAGAAATTTCAAAGTCTCCGTCCGCGAGCGCAGCTTGCCGTCCAACAACAGTAAGAACACATCGTTCGCGATCTTCGGATACGTCGCCATCTGCGGCGTGATATGCAGTTCCGTCATCTCCGGCAACGGAATCTTCTGCTGCACCTGGCGCCACTTCGTAAAGAAATTCTTGATCTTCTGCGCCACCGCCTGCTGCCGCGCCGTGATCGCCAGAAACAGAATCATCTCCGGACGCGCCGACGACAGCAATTGCCAGGTCCGCGAAGGCGTTGCCGCTTCCTTGCCCGACAACCTCTTCGCCAGGCTATGCGCGTTCGAATCCAGATCCTTCCAGGCCTCGACCAGATCCTTGCGCGGAATCGCCCGCCGCAAATCCGAAATATCCTTGTCGCCCAGCCGCTCGGTCACGAAATACAGCACCGCTGGCGCAACCTCCGGAGCATACCCAAGCTCGTTCATTTGCTGCCGGGTCTTCATCAGGGCGCCCAATCCAGCCGTGTCCACTTTGGCCGTACTCCAATGCGCGTTCAGTACCTTCAGCCATCCCTCTTTTTCGTACGCCTTCAGAACGCCGTGCGGATCGTCCTCGTACGCCAGTTGTTCGATCTCGTATCCGATGCTCGAACTCCGTATGTGCTCGATGTAGCCGTTTTCTTTTCCCGATTCATAACGTGCCTGGGTCCGCTCCTCGAGCGGCCAATGGAAGCGCGTCGTAAAGCGCGTGGCCCGGATCATCCGCGACGGATCTTCGAGAAACGCGTAGTTATGCAACACGCGGATCACTTTCGCTTCAATGTCGGCAACCCCATTAAACGGATCCATCAACAGCCCGCGCGATCCTTCATTCAGCGACAGGGCCATCGCATTCACCGTGAAATCGCGCCGGCGGAGATCATCGATAATCGTCGCTGGCGCCATCTGCGGCGCCTTTCCCGGCTTGTCATAATGCTCCGAGCGCGCCATAGCAACCTCGGCGCGAACGCCCCCGGGCAAAGTAAGCAGCAAGGCCTTCGTCTCGGCGTCGGCGTCCCCCACCACCGCTCCCGCCCGCTCCAGATCTTTCTGCAGCTTGAGCGCGTTGCCCTGCACCGTGAAATCCAGATCGCGGATGGGAAAGCCGGTAACGATGTCGCGGATGGCGCCGCCCGTCAGATATAGGTTCATCCCCGCCGCTTTGGCGGCGTCCTGGACGAGGGTTACTGCCTTTTGTTGGTCCGGCGAGAGCCGGGTTTCCAGCGTGTATATGTAATCGGCCATGCCTTCCTAGTCGCCTTGCGGTGGCCCTTCGGGGGCTCGCTCGGGGCGTTATTCACAGGTTTTCCACAGGGGACCCGGCTCGAACTCAGCTCGAACCTACTTCGGACCGCGACAAGCTGCTTTCAGATGGAATCTAACTCTCTCTAGACATTAGAGTTATACCGCAAGCCCACAGTTCCAGCAAACTAGAGAAAATAACACAAGGTTTACAGTTTGGCTACTGTGAAGGCACAAACTGTCCGAATTCATGGCGAAAGTGCGAGAATCCCATCTGGAGCTTCCATGGGTGCCCCATGTTGCGCGTTCTTTGCGCAAGGGTGCGATTGCCGTGCCGATGAAAGCTCCGAGCGCCCATGCCCTCGACCCATAAAAAAGTAATCGTGCGCAAACACGACCGCGACTCCATCAGCGGTTACGTAGCTCCCGCCAACTTTGTGGTGGACGGCAAACTCGAACTCCTCAACACCTCCGGCAATGTAGTAGCCATCGACCTGCGCGATATCAAAGCCGTTTATTTTGTCCGCGAATTTTCCGACACCGACCTGATGCTCCGCAAGACCTTCACCACCCGCCCAAGGACCGAAGGCCTCTGGGTGCGCCTGAAGTTCAAAGACAGCGAAGTGATAGAAGGCATCCTGCCGAACGACCTAACGCAAAATCCCGCCGAAGGATTCCTGATGAACCCTCCCGACCTGCGCTCAAACACACAGCGGGTTTTCGTTCCCCGCGAAGCCCTGACGTCAGTAACGGTGCTAGCAGTAATAGGATCAGCCAACCGCCGCCGCAAAGGCGGCCAACCCGATACAAGGCAGGTAACGCTGTTCGAGCAGTAGGCAGGCAGGTGTCAGGAACATCTCAGAGGATTGCCTGTTGGGATTCCCTGTGAGTTTCTCCCCTGTGAGTTTCTCCCCTGTGCACCTCTGTGCCCCCTGTGGTCCAAGCTTTTCCTCTGCGCCGCAACCCGAGCCGTACCGGACGAGCCTCTCCACCAAGCCGCCATCAAGACCTGAGCCCTGCTTGCTACAATTCCCCGAGACCGCCATGAAACTAGCCGACATAGCCAAAGCCCTAGACGCCCGCCTCGACAACGCCTCTCCCAAAACCGAAATCACCGGAGTAGCCGGCATAGAACAAGCCGCTCGAGGCCAGTTAACCTTCGTCTCCAACCCCAAGTACAACGCCGCCGCGAAGACCACGAAAGCATCAGCGGTAATCGTCGCCGAAAACTTCCCCGCCATTACCACAGGAATGCTGCGCAGCAAGAATCCATATCTAGCCTGGGCCAAGGCCATAGAACTTTTCTACCACCCGCCAAGCTACGCCCCCGGAATCCACCCCACCGCAGTACTCCATCCGAAAGCGAGTCTAGGCAAGAACGCGCACATTGGCCCCTACGTAGTGATCGACGAAGACGTCGTCATGGGAGACAACGCCGTCCTCCTGGCCCACGTAGTCATCTATCGCGGAGCCACCATAGGCAACAATTTCTTCGCCCACGCCCACGCCGTAGTTAGAGAATTCTGTCATGTAGGAGACAACGTCTTGCTCCAGAATGGAGCCGTAGTAGGCTGCGACGGCTTCGGATTCGCGAAAGACGACGACGCCCGCTGGCACAAAATCGTCCAGTCCGGCAACGTAGTAGTCGAGAGCGACGCCGAGATCCAGGCCAACGCCTGCATCGACCGAGCCAGCATAGGCGAGACCCGCATCGGACGCGGCACAAAGATCGACAACCTCGTCCACGTAGGGCACAGCTGCACCATCGGACACGACACACTTCTCTGCGCCCAGGTAGGCCTCGCCGGCACGACCGACGTAGGCAACAACGTAATCCTGGCCGGACAGGTAGGCGTCAGCGGCCACGTAAAAATCGGCGACGGAGCCATAGCCATAGCCCAAAGCGGTATCCCCCACGACGTTCCCGCCGGAGCCATGGTCAGCGGCGCTCCCGCCATCGATCACCGCCTATGGTTAAAGTGCTGCGCCGCCTACGCCAAGCTGCCGGAGATCGCCAAAGCGGTAAGAAAGTTGTCGGAGCGTTAGTTTTTAGCGAAACCCTTGCGAAAGTGTTTCACGTGGAACACTGTACTGGTGTTATTGTGTGTATTATTGTGTACGTACATTAACCGTATTATGAAGAAATGGAAAGGGGTTACGCCGCCGACTGCATTGCACCAAAAGCGGGCATTAGAGCGGCGGCAGCGCCGCTCCTTTTCATCGAGCCAGCCGGGTTGCCAACCCGGAGTATCGTTGCGGCAGGCTGGTCGTGTATGTTCTAAATAAGTGAACGACCTGCCCGAGAGTCTCTTCGCAAATCCGATATGGCATGCTCTCCAAACAAAGCATCGCCACCTCGCCGCGTTCGACGGCGATGCGTGCCGTTATCTTACCGACGTCGCCCCGTTTGCGGCGGTTGCGGAGCCGAGTTCGGCTGCACTTCATCAACTTCATTCGTTGCTCGGGCCTGGCGAATCGGTATGGCTCATGGGGAAGAGTTATCCGCACGTGCCCGAACTGGTTTTTGAAGGAACTCTGGAATGCCTCCAGATGGTACTGCCCGAGGAAGTCATGCCGCCGGGTCCGACGATCGAAATTGATCGCCTCTCGGACGTAAACGCGTCCGAGATGGTCGCGCTCACAACCCTCGCGTTCCCTGGCTTTTTTCGCCAAAGGACGTGCGAAATGGGTTCTTACTATGGCGTTAGATCCGGCGCACGATCTGATGGCGAATTGATTGCCATGGGCGGCGAACGCTTAATGCTCGACGGATATTCCGAACTCAGCGCCCTCTGCACACATCCTGCACATCGCGGCAAAGGCCTTGCTGCGAGCCTCATCTGGCAACTCGTGCGAGATCATCGTCGTGACGGACTTGTCTCCTGGCTCCATGTCGGCAACGAGAACCACCGCGCCATCGAACTCTACATTCGAATGGGGTTCAAGGAGGTCCGCAAGGTCACTCTCAATCGGATCTCGCGCAAGGGTTGAAGGCGAAAGATTATCGCGGTTTGAATTATTGACTCTTGACTTCTCTCGATGATTCTTGCAACTCCGCCGGCAGCCCGCGATTGATCGCCGTGCGCACTTTGGCCATCAGGCAATCGCGCTCTCCAAAATTGGAGGGCTCAATCGGATCGTGAAATTCGACCGTCACCGTCGCTGTTCCTGGACGAATCGCAAACCGCGCCTTCGGCATAACTTTTTCAGTACCTGAAATCGTGATAGGAACGACCGGCACGTTGCACTCACGCGCGAGATAGAACGGACCTTTTTTGAAGGGCAGCAGCTTGCCATCGAACGAGCGCTTCCCTTCTATGTAGATGGTCATGTTCAGTCCCTGATCGAGGGCTTTGACCGCGTCGCGAACCGCCGCGATGCCGGAATCGCGATTGCCGCGGTCCACCGGCACGAGCGATCCGATCTGCATGATCTTTCCGAGAATTGGAACCCGGAACAATTCTTTTTTCACCATCACCGAAGTCCGTCGCGGGATCAGCGGCAGCGTGATCGGCGGATCGAGATTGGAGATGTGATTCGACATGAAAATATAAGTTCGCGCCGGATCGATTTTTTCGAGGCCAATCGTCCGCACCTTCACTCCCGCAATGCGCACGCCCGTGAATGCAGCCCACATGCAGCTGCGGTACAAGAAGGTAATGTCCTTGGTCAGATAGGTCCACGGAATCCCAGTAAGCGCGGCGAAAGGCAGCGCAGCGGCCCAGAACAACAGCATGAGAATCGTACGAAACACTTATCGGCCCGCAGTGAAACTTAATTTTCGAGATACAGCGCCTGAAGGCGCGGAGATATTCATGCGCTCCCGGCACGCCTGAAGGCGTGCCCTGATACGAATCTCAATTGGACCAAGGTCTGCTATGCGTTTGCTCCGAGACTGCGCAATCGTTGGGGTAGCTTCTCATAGATGCCGCCGAATCCGCCATTGGAGAGAATGGCGACCACATCTCGCTCCTGGAGTTCGGGCGCGATCGCGCTCACAATGGCATCGGCATCGGCGAAAATGCGCGCTTGCTTTCCGCGTTTCTGGATCTCGTCGATGACGCGATTCAGATCAAGTCGCTCTGCTTCGGGAATCGCCTCCGACTTGAAGATGGCCGCGATCACCACTTGGTCGGCGAGCGCGAGACTGCGAGCGAGCGCGTCCTGCAGCACATTGCGGCGAAGCGTGTTTGAGCGCGGTTCGAGCACCACCCAGAGCCGCGATTTCGGATACCGCGCCCGCAAAGCGAGAATCGTTTGCTCGATGGCCGTTGGATGATGCGCGAAGTCGTCGATGATCGTTATTCCGTTGACTTGCGCTTTCACTTCCAGCCGCCGCTTCACGCTGCGAAAGGTTTTGAGAGCTTTCGCAATCACGTCTTTAGAAATTTCATAATTCGCCGCGAGCGCCGCCGCTGCCGTCGCATTCCAGACGTTGTATTCGCCGCCGAGCGGAAATTCAAAATCGGCCCACGGTTTTCCATCGCCAAGCACCGACCATGAAGTTTGATCTTCGCCCAGTTTAAGATTTGCGATTTTCCAGCTCGCGCGATTCGAAGCACCGTAACGCTCGACCGGACAAAAGGCTTTCTGCACACAGCGATTGAGGCTTTCACTCGAGGCATCGCCCGAATCAAAGGCGACAATTCGTCCGCGTCGCGGGACCAGATTCACCAGCCGCTTGAACGCCGTTTCCACTGCGTCCAGATCCTTGTAGATATCCGCGTGATCGAATTCAACCGAAGTAAGGATCAGAGAATCCGGAAAGTAGTGCAGAAACTTTGGACCCTTATCGAAGAATGCGGTGTCATACTCGTCGCCTTCCAAAATAAAGTGCTTGCCATCGCCAAGGCCAAAGCTGCGGCCGAAGTTCTCCGCGATACCGCCGATCAGGAACGAAGGTTGAAGGCCAGCGGTCTCGAAGATCCAAGCCAGCATCGAAGTCGTAGTCGTCTTGCCATGCGTTCCAGCCACGACGAGAACCTCTTTGCCGACCAGGAACTCATCGTGCAGAATCTGCGGCAGCGAGCAGAACGGAATGCGCTCATCAAGCACGCGTTCCAGTTCCACATTCCCGCGAGAAAGCGCGTTGCCCACGACCACCAGATCGGGACGAGGATTCAGATTCGCCTCGGCAAACGGCTGCGCGACGGGAATGCCCAACGATTCCAGAAACGTCGACATCGGAGGATACGCTGCAGCATCCGAGCCCGTGACGCGGAAGCCACGCTCTTGCAGCATGCCAGCAAGCGAAGCCATCGCCGTCCCGCAAATGCCAATCAGGTGAATGTGCTTGGCTTTACTCATCAGATTTATTCATCAGATTTACTCGCTGAGAGCTTGCTCATTTAGTCGTCGCAGATTCCAGAATCTTCAGCTTCACTTCACTGCCCACTTCGAGCCTGGCTTTCACGCCGAACGGCAGCGTGATATTCGCGCGCGAGACATGTCCGGAACGAAGGCCAAACGCCACCGGAATTCCGAGATCTCCGACTATACGCAGCACAACTTCTTCGAGCGTGTAATCCTGCGTCGGAGCTTGCCGGCAATCGATCATTTCGCCGAAGACGATGCCGCGCACGCCTTTCAGCTTGCCCGCCAGTTTCAACTGCATCAGCATCCGGTCAATCTGGTAAGGCTTGGCCGCGAGGTCCTCAATGAAAAGAATCGTTCCAGCGGTTTGGATATCGTAAGGCGTGCCCAGCGCGGCGACCAGGATGGAAAGGCATCCGCCATAGAGAATTCCCTCCGCCTCGCCCTCTACCAGCTGCTTCGCGCCCGAGTCAGCACCTACTTCCCACTCCCCAGCTCCGCTGACCGCGTGCTGCCACGAAGCCATATCGACGCCATCGGCGACGGCGAAATCCTTGGCCACCATCGGACCGTGAAAGGTTACAAAGTTGGCGGAGTCGGTAAACCAGGTCAACAGCGTTGTCAGATCGCTGTAGCCCACAAAAATCTTCGGATGCGCCGCAATCTTTTTCAAATCAAGCGTCTTTGAATCAAGCGCGGGCAGCAAGTAGTTCGAGCCATATCCTCCTCGCGAACAAACGATGGCACGAACATCGTCGCGCATGAACATGTGTTCCAGTTCCCGCGCCCGTCGCTCAGCCGATCCGGCAAAGTACAGATCGCGTTCCAGGATCGACTCCAAATAAAACGGCTCGTAGCCGGCACGGCGAAGACCGTCGCAGCCCGCCTCCAGCATTTCGCGCTTCACGTTCGAAGCAGGCGCAACGATTCCCACCTTGTCGCCCGGACGCAGCGCGCGCGGCTTGATTCGCGATTTTGGGGAAGCGGAAGGCATCTTAAGTATTTTGTCGTCCCGCGCGAAGCGAAGGATCGGCATCTTGCGGCAAACTGCAGATCCCTCGCTTCGCTCGGGATGACAATTCGTAAAAGGTGTCAATCGCGCACATGTTGTCTCGAACCGCTTTTCGTCACGGATGGTCAGCTCCGATCTTAAACGAAGAATTCTCCGCGGCAGATGAGAGTTGCCGGACCTTGCAGATGAACTTGATTCTCCCAGCGCACCGTCTGCGAGCCTCCTGGCGCAATCACCGTTACCGGAGAAGCAACACGCCCGCTCGCAATCGCAGCCACAGCCGCCGCGCACGATCCCGTACCCGAAGACTGCGTCTCTCCCACGCCCCGCTCAAACAGCCGGATCTCGATTTCATTCGCGCCGCGCACCACCACATACTCCACATTCGCGCCTTGCGGAAACTGAGGCTGCGTCCCGATCAGGGCCGCCTGCCGCTGCCATCCTTCCTGAAAGTTCTCCACGAAAATCACGAAGTGCGGATTCCCCATCGAAACTTTCGTCCCCACCGCCCGCACCCACATGGTCTCAATCGACAACTGGCCGCCGACCTCTGGCTGGCCCATATCCGTTTCGAACTCAAACGTGGAGCCTTGCCGCCCGTCTTTCCGGCCGTCTTTCGGGTAGATGAGCCGGCAGGTTTTCAGTCCGGCACCAGTGCGGACTACAACTTCAGTCTTGTTCTTACGCGAACAAATCTCCGCCGCCACACAGCGCGTGCCGTTGCCGGAAAGTTCCGCCTCCGAACCATCCGCATTGATCAGACGCGCCTTCACGTCCGCTTCCGCATCGGGAAACAGCCATTCCACGCCGTCGGCGCCAACTCCGCTATGACGATCGCACAACCGGCGGCTGAGCGCGCCCAAGTCGCCGGAAGCGTGGGCTGCTTCCACAATCAGAAAATCGTTGCCGCAAGCCGACGCCTTGGTGAAGGGGATGGTCGTGTTCTGCCGGCGACGTTTCGGATCGATTTCGTTCTGCGGCGCGCTCATTCGTGTTCCGTAGCCCCGAGTGTCGACACGCTGCCAAACGCAGTCGATTCGTGCAACCGGATGGAAAAAACGCTCTGCTCTTCATGTTCGCAATCTACCGAGAACACCATGCGGAAATCCGGGTCCGCATCGGCGATGTGCACGCTGTGCATGGTAAGTTGCTCGGACTCCAGAATGCGGTTGACTTCCCGCAACATCCCATCCACGTTGCGGCCGGTGACTTCATAGCTGGTCACAAACGACTTCAGCGAGAACGCGGCCTCCATTCGACCCAATAGTTCGAGCGCGACCAAAATGATGACCGTGGCGCAGCATGCGATCAGATACAGCCCGCCTCCGGCTGCCATTCCCACCGACGCCACCACAAAAATTGTTGCCGCCGTGGTCAGGCCTGTCACCGATGCTCGGGCGTGCAGAATCGAACCCGCGCCGATAAAGCCAATGCCAGGGATGATCTGCGCCGCGATCCGGGCACTGTCAGAGTCCGTGCCCGCGAGTTGCTTCGACAGAACCGTGAACATCGCAGCGCCGAAACAGATGAACATATTCGTGCGCAGCCCGGCTGGCTTGTGGCGCAGTTGCCGTTCCAGGCCGATGAAGCCGCCCAGCGTCGCCGCCAGCAGCAAACGCGCCAGCGTCGAACTCAGCACCACGCCCAGTTCATTATGCAGCAGTTCGATAATGTGATGGATTGGGTTCATAGCAGCACCCCGACTTCGAGCGGATTCTATCACCGCTATCCGACGCTTTCTCTGCTGGTTTCCGAGAACGTTAACGCGATTGATTCGGGGCGCTATGCGCGGCAATGGCAAAGATCCGCGCCCGCGGCTGTCCGGTCGCGTGAACTTCCGCCAGCTCCGTAAGATTTATCTTATTCGCGCGCTGGTCCACCGCATCCCCGTCGAATGCAATCACAAAATCCACGTAGCGCGGGGGATCGGCAAGTGCCCGCTCCCACAGGCCTTCGGGATCTGACGGCCGTTTCCACGGGCGATGATTTTCGTTATTCACCACCTGACGGAGTGGAATGCCCAACTGCTGCATGACGCCGACGTGTTCCCCGAGTTCCATCAGGAAGCGTGAGTTCCTGGGTAATGTGCCGATTATCCGCTCCACCGCCGAATCCAGAGGATTCCGGATTTCCCAATTCCTCCGCGCCTCCTTTAAGCATTGCGGCTCCGCCTTCCACACCGACGCATAACTGACCACCACCAGCGCCAACAGCGCCGCCACCAGTTTCCCATTATGCCGGCGGCGGTTGCCCAGGATTTCGCCAAGGAGAAAAACCGAAGCCGTCAGCACTCCGGTCGAAACCGCGAACATCGGCAGCAACTCGAGTCCGTAACGCTGGTTGAAGGTAGCGAACGGCCACCACGTGTGGACATGAATCGGCACCGAGCCGTATGCAATCGAAAGCGCGTAGAACACCAGTGGGACCCACAGCAATAGCATCGGAGCCGATTGCGTCCGCAGTCGCCATGCTCCAATTGCCACCGCCACAAAGGCCGCCGCCAGCCAGAAGCGGCCCCAGTTCCCTTCGGCCATATTCAACTGTGCCGATTTCAAATAATAGATGGCCGCGACCCTGGCATTGTGAAACGCGGGATTTGGCGCACCGACGCGCTGCTCGATCGCCTTCGCTGAGTACGGGCCATTCGCGAACTCCAAGGCGTTGCCATACACTACGCCGTTATATGCCAGCCACAGGACCGGAACCACGGCAACGCCTAACAGGAACTTCGCAGCGTGCTGCCGCAAGACGCGATTCTGCCAGCGCGGCAGCACGATGACGACAACCGCCGCACCCATCACTCCCGCCAGAAACCATCCGTCGTAGCGTGTTAGTTCCGCGCCCGCCAGACACCAGACGCAGCGCACGAGCGATGTGCGCTCCACCTGCGTCTGTCGTCCATCTGCGCTTTTTTGTAATTCATTTCTTCGCAGGCTCCGAATAAATTCCGCAAAGTACACAACGCCCCAGACAAACAGCGCCAGATAGACTGACTCCGTCATGGCCGTGGCCTGCATGTAGATCAGGTTCGGATTGGCTCCGAAAGCAAAGGCCGCGGCCCATGAGCCCACGACCGCTGCCGGTTTTGTGCGGACATTGTCCTCCAGCATTCCACGCATGAAGCGAAATATTCCAACGACCCCGAGCACATAGGCGATCATCGAAGGAATCGAACCGCCGGCCCCGCTCCGCCACATTGCGTCCGAGAAAATGAACGGAATCATCAGTACATGAGGCAGGGGCAACCACACTGTACCCAACTGCAGAAGACCGGGAGTCTGCGAATCGAACACACGACGCGCAATATTAATGTGCGCGACCGCGTCGCCGTACAGCAGAATGTCGCTTTTTTGAAGGTAGTAAAGAAACGAAAACAGCGACACAAGGACAGCTATACCGGCCACGCGGGCCGCGCTGCGGTCGCGAACAGCGGCTGTCTTTGCGCTGGTCATTGTGCATCGGCGGCTAAAGCCGCCATTGATTTTTGCGGCATTTACGGCGCGGCTGAAGCCGCGCCCCTTCAAAACAAAATCCAAAAGCGAGTTCTTCCTGCGGCGTGACCCTGGGTTCTTATTCCAAGTGCGTCAGCTCTCGGAATATCTGAAAGCGCGCCTCGATTTCCTCGCGAGTAAGATTCTGTAGCCGCTCCGTCCCGAAGCGTTCCACGGCAAACGATCCCATTACCCCGCCGTAAAACAATGCGCGCTTCAGCACCTCGCGATTAATCTCGCCCTGCGACGCGATGTATCCCATGAATCCGCCGGCAAACGAATCGCCAGCCCCAGTGGGGTCCTTTACTTCCTCAATCGGCAGCGCAGGCGCGCGAAAAGGATGCGTTCCAAGGCCGAAGGCTCCCTCGCGGAAAAAAATGGTCGCGCCGTACTCGCCGTGCTTCACTACGAGCGCGCTCGGTCCCATCGCAAGAACTTTGTTCGCCGCGCGTGGAAGATTCTTCTCTGCTGCCAGCATCTTGGTCTCGGTATCGTTGATCAGGAGAATGTTCACCAGCTTTAACGTCTCCGCCAATTCCTTGCGCGTGCCCTGGATCCAGAAATTCATGGTGTCGCCCCCCGTCAGGCGCACGCCATTCATCTCCAATCGAACCGCCGTTTGCAGCGTAGGGTGGATATTCGCGAGAAACAGGAACTGTGTATCCGAATATTCGTTCGGAATGCGCGGCTGAAATTTCTCGAATACATTCAGCTCAGTGAATTCGGTCTTAGCCTCGTTCAAGTTGTCGAGATACTGCCCGCCCCACCGGAAGGTCTTCCCCTGAGTCCGCTCGATGCCGCGCGTGTCCACACCGCGCTTTTTCAGCACGGCCTCATGTTCGGGCGTAAAGTCTTCGCCCACTACCGCCACCATCCGCACCTCGGTGAAGTAACTTGCGGCCAGCGCGAAGTAAGTCGCAGCGCCTCCGAGAATGTCGTTCACTCGGCCGGAAGGCGTAGCGATCGTGTCAAAGGCAACTGAGCCCACTACCAGAATGCTCATGGATCTCCGTAAGGCAGTCGTTGGTCGTTCGTCGCTGGTCGTTGGCGTGCGTATCATGAAAATGCGGGGATCCCAACTCATGTTCGCCAACGACCAGCGACGAACGACCAACGACTACTTCAAATACTTTCCCAATATCAACTTCAGCTTCTCTTTTGTTGCCGCGGGAATCTTCGCCGGATCGGTAAGAATGGCATTCGCCACTGCCCGCCCGCACTTGCAGGAACGCGCCTCCGGCATCGCCGACACCGTGGCCTTCACCACTTTCGCGGCGTTCTCTGCGTTCTTTATCAGCACCGAAACAACCTGCTCCACCGTCACCGCATCATGATGCGGATGCCAGCAGTCATAATCGGTCACCATCGCGATGGTGACATAGCAAATCTCCGCTTCACGGGCCAGCTTTGCTTCCTGCAGGTTGGTCATTCCGATCACGTCGGCGCCCCAACTGCGATACACGTTCGACTCGGCCTTGGTGGAAAACTGCGGACCTTCCATGCAGATGTAAGTGCCGCCCAGTTTCCCGGACACCCCTGCAGCCTTGCATGCGCCGCGGACGACCTTTGTCATTTCGCCGCAAACCGGATCGCCAAATCCAATGTGCGCCACAATACCGTCGCCGAAGAAAGTGTCTACGCGGTGCCGGGTGCGGTCGTAAAACTGGGTCGGGATCACAAAATCCAGCGGTTTGTGCTCCTCCTTCAGCGACCCCACCGCCGAAACCGAAACAATGCGCTCAACTCCCAACTGCTTAAAGCCATAAATGTTGGCCCGGAAATTCAGTTCACTCGGCAGTAGTTTGTGTCCGCGGGCATGGCGAGCGAGAAATGCCACCTTGCGACCCTCAAGCGTCCCCAGAACGTAAGCATCCGAAGGATCTCCAAATGGAGTCTGCAACTCGACTTCGTGCGCGTCGGTAAAACCCGGCATGTGGTACAGACCGCTGCCGCCGATAATGCCAATCTCTGCCTGCTGCAAGTGCGCTCCTGATTGTGATGGGCTAGACGTTAGTGAAATGACTGCGGAACTGGTGATTATACAAGACGGAAACTCATGGTTTGAAACTCATGGCTTGCCGGTCACGGCCTTTTCTTGCGGCCAGAAGTCCCCTTCTACCCGCTTCGTCGTCTCGTCGTCCAGACTTTCGCTGATAAGGATCTCGTCATCCCGGACTTCAATCACTACAACTCCCTCTTCCGTCAGCCAGGCATGCCGTCCGCGCAACGTTCGCCAGGAATCGACCGGAGGCGCGTCGTCCGCAACTTTACCATCCGCCCCGAGTGCTTGCCGCTTCTGGTAGCGCTGCGTCAGCGATTTCGCATAGACCGCCGCGAACTCCGCCGCCTTCGCCGCGCTCGACCAGCGGGAAACGTACAGCACGCCGATCGGCGCCGCTTTGTCTGCCTTCGGCCGGCCGGCAAAGTAGTACCCGCCACGCCACTCCGGGTAGATGGCTGCAGCCTCGTCTCGGCCCGCGTATTGCTCAACCAAAACATCAACATCAAACTCTCCCATGGCGCCGATATCGAAGGGGTCGTAGCTCTTGAAATCTTTTTCCATGTCGATCATTTTCATCGGTTCCAACTTCTCGTGGGCGAGATACGTCTGGGGCTCCATGATTTCGCGCGTCGTCTTCGGCGGGTCCTTGAACGCGCCCGCATATGCCAGTTCTTTTCCGCCCGCCTTCAGGAGCGCGCCGGTAAAGTCGAGTCCGTAGCGATAGGGAAATGTCAGCTCCTCTTTCAAAAAGATCGGAGCATCACGAAACGCGGGAGAATCCGTCGTCCCCGTCAGCATGCCTTGCTTCAAGGCGTCGACAATCTGCGGCGAATCGAGCATCGTCTTCCCGGTCGGCGCCAGCGAATAGTCAAGGAGCACAACCATCGCCTGTCCCTCAACGATCGCCTGCCGCGCGGCCTCTTCCTCGTCGTTTTCTATGTCGCTGGCACTTGGATCATTCTTTTTATTATCAGCATCTTCCGTCGATCCCTTCATCCATTTCTCGATGCCGAACGACTGGTCCTGGAGCGCGTGCGTCAGTTCGTGCGCGAGCACCGGCTTCTGCTGCTCCACGTCCACCCAGTTCAGCAGATTCACAGTTTTCGTTTTGACGTCGTAGTATCCCGCCACCTGCTCCCGCAGCATGGTCACGAGAAAGTTGGACAGGTCGAAATTTCGCGGCAGCAACCCGAACTTCTTCAGTACCGCCGACGACCTCTCCAATCGCTTCGCGTCCTTGTCCTCCTTCATGCTTTTCTGGATGTAGGCTTGCACCTCGTCGCGCTTGGCCAACCTGCGCTTCACCTTGTGTTTGATGGGCAGGCCCGTGTCCTGGCTGGCAAACTGCAGGATCTCGTCCACCGAGCGAAAAAGTTGCTTCGCCTCTTTCGACGAAACGATAGTTTCTTGTGTGGCGCGGGCGCCCTCGCCCGCGGGGGTTTGGGTTGGTGCGGTCTGCGGCTGATCGTGATTTTGATCCTCGACCTGGAGACCAAGGTTATCGACACTATTGCCGCGGGTGGGAGAGTGCGGTTGGTTTTGCGACCACGCCGCGCGACCCAGCAGAGTGAATAGCAGAACAACTACTGCAGACTTCCACGACTTCATGTTCCCTCTGTCTTAAAAATGATAATGACGATCGGCGGCCACACGGTTCTTAGCGACTGGCGACCCTTTCCACCACCCACTCGCCCGCCTCGCGCGTCCCCAGCGTTCCGCCAATGTCAGCCGTTGTTTTTTTCTGAAGGACCGCATCCAGCACGGCGGCTTCGATCTTCTGCGCCTCGCCCGCCATCCCAAGATGCGCCAGCATCATCGCAGTACTCAGAATCGCGCCGAAGGGATTGGCAATATTTTTGCCCGCAATCGTCGGCGCGGAACCGTGTACCGGTTCGAACATCGAAGTCCTACCGGGATGCAGATTGCCGCTCGCAGCCATCCCCAGCCCGCCCTGCAATCCAGCCGCGAGGTCAGTAATGATGTCGCCAAACATATTGTTGGTGACGATGACATCAAACCCGCGCGGGTCGTGCACCATCTGCATGGCGAGCGCGTCCACGTACATGTGCTGTGTCTCGATCTTTGAATTTGGATACTCCGCGGCGACTTCCTTGAACACGCGCTGCCACAAGCCACCCGCGTGCGTCATGGCATTCGATTTGTCGCACATCAGCACTCGCCGTCGTTGCGAGCCGTCGCCTTTCCGGTTATTCGCACAATATTCAAATGCATAGCGGATAATGCGCTCGACACCCTTCCGCGTGTTGATGTCTTCCTGAATCGCAACTTCGTCCGGTGTTCCCTGCTTGAAGATTCCTCCAAGGTCGCCGTAAACGCCCTCGGTATTCTCGCGAATCACGACGAAATCGATGTCTTTTGGTTCGATGCCTTTGAGCGGGCAAAGCGACGTATCCATCAACCGCACCGGGCGGACATTGGCGTACAGGTCCATCCTGGAGCGCATGCCGAGCAGGATTTCCTTCGCGTGAATGTTCGACGGCACGCGCGGATCGCCGAAAGCGCCGACCAGTATTGCGTCGAAATCACGGGCCAAGGTAGTGAAACCATCCGGCGGGACCGCAACTTTATCGGCGAGGTAGCGATCGGCTCCCCAGTCGAATGGCGTCAGGTCGACTGCAGCACCAACGGCCTCGATGACTTTTACGGCCTGAGGAATGACTTCTTTCCCAATGCCATCGCCGGGAATCACGGCAATTCGTTTCAAGCTTATTGCGCTCACGCTCGCAACGTTAGCACAGCACGGAACCATTGATAAGCCTTGTTGATGGGGAACCTGCGCACGCCACGGTGAGACGGGCGAGGTGCCCGTCGCTCCATCCCCTAGTCTTCGGGCGGCGCGTGCCCTTCGCTATAATAAAAGGTTGAGCCTATGACTTTGACAACGTTTAATAGCGCGAACCCGACTGAGCACAGCGGCGCGCCCTCTGCGCCCGACGTTAGCGATACTCGCGCCGAGTTCCAGGCCCTGCTCTCAGGATGCGGCCTCTATGACCTGAGTGGGCGTGCAAAGATCGCGGTCACCGGCAGCGACCGCGTCCGCTGGCTGAATGGCATGGCCACAAACAACGTTCGCGATCTCGCCTCCGGCCACGGCGTCTATGCCTTCCTGCTGAACGCGCAGGGACGTATTCAGGCGGACCTTTATGTTTTCCAGCGTGGAGAATCTCTACTGGTCGATACAGAACGCGGTCAGCGAGAGAAAGTGCTGCAGCTTTTCGATCACTACGTCATCGCCGACGATGTTGAGATCGCCGACGTCAGCGACAAACTCACCGCGCTCGGCCTGACCGGACCGGAATCGCGCCATGTTCTTGAACGCGCAGGCATCGCCGTCCCCGATCTCGCGCCGTTAGAATTGTGCTCCCCGAAATGTGATTGCGCGTGTGGCTGCCTGCAATGCACGCTGGTGAGAGGGGACGATTTCGCGGGCACTTCGTATCAAATCTGGTTGGCGCCAGACACGCTGAAATCGACGTGGGACGCCTTGGTTGCTGCAGGCGCGACTCCGGTCGGCGCCGACGCGCTGGAGCTTCGGCGGATCAGTTTTGGCATCCCTAAATTTGGCGTGGACATCCGCGAGCGCGATCTGCCGCAGGAAACCGGACAGACGCGCGCCTTGAATTTCACCAAAGGCTGCTATCTCGGCCAGGAGATCGTGGAGCGCATTCGCTCGCGGGGCGCTGTGCACCGGCAGTTCACGGCGTTCGAGGTCGAGGGTACGCTGCCGGAGCCGGGCGCGAAAATTGTGGCCGACGAAAAAGAAGTGGGCGAGATCACGAGCAGCGCGATCTTGCCTCTGCCGGGCGAAGATCGTCCAGTCGCATTGGGTTATCTGCGACGCGAGGCTGCTGAAAAAGATTTGCGCGCGGGAACGGCGAAGCTGAAACCGGCATCGCTCCCGCTCGCTTGAAATCTCAAAAAGAATTTTAGGAAACCAGGGAATTCATATGGCTCAAAAAAGAAGAGAAGAAAGCGAATTCAAAGTAAGCGACAAGCGACTGTTCACCTCCGACGGAGAACTGAGATCCGATTCCCCGGAAGAGCAAGCCGCGCCTCCAGTCGCGTCGGCAGCCACTGCAACCGCGGTCGCGGAGCCGTCCAATTCGAGACCCGTTTCTGCGATCCCAGAAGCCGCGCCCAGCCACGCCGGGCCTGCGCCCGAATCGGATATTCCCGAACCGCCCACCGCCTCTGAGCAGCAGGCGCAGCATGATGCCTACAAGCAATCGTCGCGCGACCTCGACACGCGAGTCGAACTGAGCGGTCACTCGGCGCAGGAACTCAAAATGAGTTTCGAGCGCTTCATGGCTTCGCTCTACATGACCGCCATGATGCAACTTGGCCTCATGCACGAACAGGGCGGCCAGCCCGGAGTCGACTTGATCGGCGCGCGGCAAACCATCGATACGCTCGGCATGATCGCCGAGAAAACCAAGGGCAATCTCACTCCCAAAGAGCAGGGATTCCTGCAGAACTGCCTCTATGAATTGCGCATGGCATATGTGGAGGTGACCAACTCTCTGGCGCGTCCTCCGCAGGCGCCTGGCCCAATTACAGGTACAAACGGCTGATGCATGCGACTCTGACGGTATTAGGCAGCGGCACATCGATGGGCGTACCAACGATTGGCTGCGACTGCGCCGTCTGCCGTTCGCCAGACCCGCGCGACCGCCGCACCCGTCCCTCTGTGATGATCAGCTACCGTGATCCTCACGACAATGCGCGCCATGTCCTGATCGACACCACGCCAGATTTTCGTGAACAGGCGCTGCGCGAAAAAATCACGCAACTCGATGCAGTACTCTATACGCACACGCACGCCGACCACATTCTCGGAATCGACGACCTGCGCCCGCTGACTTACAAGCACATCCCGGGCAAGCTGCCGCTTTATGCCACGCCTCGGGCCGGCGAATTCTTGCGCAACATGTTTCGCTACATCTTCGAGGCCAAATACAAATTTGGAGGACTGCCGCAGGTCGACCTTCATCCTATCGACGGCCCCGTCGAATTGTTCGGCGCGCGCTTCGAGCCGTTGACTGTGATCCACGGCGATACCCCGATTCTTGGTTTCCGTTTCGGATCGGCCGCCTATCTGACCGACCACAGCGAGGTCCCGCCTGAAACGCTGGAGAAGCTGCGCGACCTCGACATCCTGTTTCTGGACGCGCTGCGCTACAAACCGCACCCCACGCATTCGACCGTCGAGCAGTCGTTGAAGATCGTGGAAGAGGTAAGGCCGAAGCGCGCATTCTTCACGCATATCTGCCACGATCTGCCGCACGAGGCTACCGACGCCGCATTGCCGGTGGGCGTGCGCCTGGCGTATGACGGCATGAAGCTGGAATTTGAAATTTGAGTTCACCGCCGAGACGCCGAGAGCACCAAGAAAATCTTAAACAAGTTTTCTCGGTGTCCTCGGCGTCTCGGCGGTGAAAAGCTGTTGCATGCAAACCTTCCACCAACTCGACGACGTCCCCCGCGACTTCGGTCCCGCGATCCTGAGCGTCGGCAACTTCGACGGTGTGCACCGCGCTCACCGCCACGTGATCGACGAGATCGTGCGGCGAGCCAAGGCCGAGAAGGCGCACTCGATGGTGGTCAGCTTCGAGCCCCACCCTGCCCGCATCCTGCATCCTGATTACAACTTCAAACTGCTGACACCGCTTCCGGAAAAACTGCGCCTGCTGGAAGCTACTGGTGTCGATGCGGTTCTGCTGCTCCCCTTCACGCGCGATCTTTCGCTGATGACGCCGCACCAGTTTGCCCATGAAATTCTGAAGAAACGCCTGCATACCCGCGAAGTTCACGAAGGCTACAACTTCCACTTCGGGCATAAAGCCGCGGGAAACATTCAAGTGCTACGCGAACTGGGCCGGAAGATGGGATTTGAGGTCCACGATTATCCCGAGATGCGCCTGCGCGGGGAGCCGGTTTCGAGCAGCCACATCCGAAAGTTGCTTTCCGAAGGCCGGGTGAGCCGGGCACGCCACTTGCTGGCGCGTCCGTTCAGCGTTCTCTCAACCGCCGGCCGAGGACGCGGCTACGGGTCGAAGTACACCGTGCCCACCGTCAACCTGGCGCGCTACGAAGAACTGGTCCCCAAAGACGGCGTCTATGTCACCCGCACCCGCGTCGGCGGAGGCGATAAAAACGAATGCTTCGACTCGGTCAGCAACATCGGGAACCGTCCGACTTTTGGGAGCGATTCGTTTGCCATCGAGTCCCACCTGCTGAATTTTCATCCCCTTGAACTTTCAGCGGAAACCGAAGTTGAGGTTCACTTCCTGGATCGCCTGCGGAATGAGATCAAGTTTCCATCGGTCGAGGCGCTGAAAGAGCAGATTGGACGGGATGTGCGGAAAGCGCAGAAATACTTACGGCGGCTTGGATAGATAGGTTCTTTGTGGCGCTGGATAGAACTTGTCTGATGGCGTCGCCTTACGGCGTTGAGGCGTCCTCCTGCAGAGCAGCATCCGCCTGTTTCGCGAGGTCATTGCACACGGTTCGTAGTCCTGTCGGGCATTGTGTCTTGGCGTTCTTCCTGATCTTTCTGACGTCGTCCATGTTAAGAGTGGCATCGACGTGCCCAATTACAAAAGCCCGAAACTGAGAGTCCCTGCTAGCGAGGCGAGCCAGTCCAGGTAAAGTATTCCACCGGTCCGACAGAATACGGGCGACGGACTCGCTGTAGCCCTCACCTATGGCACCGTCGTCGCATTGTCGATGCAGCTTATACGATCTGTAGAGTGCATCCCAGCTGCGACGCGTAACAGCCTCGTCAAACGCATGCTGGCCTACGTCAGGGCAGTCACGTTTCTGTGCGTGTCCAACCTGCACCGAGAAGAGAGTGGCGATTAAACTGAGAATGAAGGTACCGGCTTGGTTTGCGCTTTTCATGAGCAGTTGCTCCACCCGTAAAGCGTAGTTCACCGTCGAAGACCGGTCCACGTTACTTTCGGCATGCTGGTAGAAAGGTACGGGTCGATCATGCCAGGAAAGTCTTCCGGCCACCCACTCCCCTTCGCCTGC
>Ga0210407_10001521_pt1 | contig 21521 bp, 20 predicted proteins | sample IncBWC27MmetaG_FD_150860 | JGI IMG/M metagenome (GOLD analysis project Ga0210407, IMG submission 150860) | Forest soil microbial communities from Barre Woods Harvard Forest LTER site, Petersham, Massachusetts, United States - Inc-BW-C-27-M | ecosystem: Environmental > Terrestrial > Soil >... | reverse complement strand
TTCGGCACCATTCAAGGCACCGGCGGCAGCTCGGCCATGGCCAACTCCTGGGCGCAGCTGCGCGATGCGGGAGCCAAGGCGCGCGCGGTGCTGCTCGCCGCGGCTGCGAAAGACTGGCATGTTCCCGTCGCGGATCTGACCACTGAGAAAGGGGTGGTTTACCACGCCGCGAGCAAACGCCAGGCGGCCTACGGTTCGCTGGTAAAAACCGCCATCACCTTGCCCGTGCCCGACAGCGTGACGCTCAAGGACCCGAAGAACTTCAAACTGATCGGCGGCCGTCCGCAGCGCGTCGACGCGGCGGCAAAAACCGACGGCACCGCCCAATTCACTTTGGATTTCGTGCTGCCGGGCATGCTGGTCGCGCTGCTGAAGCGCCCGCCGCTGTTCGGCGCGACGGTAAAGTCCTTCGACGCGACCGCGGCCGCCGCCGTGCCCGGCGTGGTCAAGGTGGTGCAGGTGCCGGGCGGCGTTGCCGTCGTGGCGAAAGGTTTCTGGGCCGCTAAACTGGGGCGAGATGCCCTAAAAATCGAGTGGGACGATTCGAAGGCTGAGAAGCGCAGCTCCGCGGCGTTGATGGACGAATACCGGCGTCTGGCCGATCAACCCGCACTGTCGGCGCGCAAAGAAGGCGACGCCAAGAAAGCCATCGGCGATGCCGCGCGCAAGGTGTCCGCGAGCTACGAGTTCCCCTACCTGGCGCACGCGCCGATGGAACCGCTCGATGCCGTGGTCAAGCTCGACGCGACCAGCTGCGAGATCTGGGCGGGAGATCAATTCCAGACCATCGATCAGGCGAATGCCGCGCACACGGCCGGTTTGGATCCGAAGCAGGTCAGCATTCATACCTTGTATGCAGGCGGCAGCTTCGGCCGCCGCGCCAACACGATCTCGGATTACATCGTGGAAGCCGTATCGATCGCCAAGGCGTTCGGCGCCGACGGCACGCCGATAAAACTACAGTGGACGCGCGAGGATGATATCCATGGCGGCCTGTATCGCCCCATGTACTTTCACAAGCTTGAAGCCGGCCTCAATGCACAGGGGGAGCTGACCGGCTGGCACCACGTGATCGTGGGCCAGTCGATCATGGCCGATACCATATTTGCCGCATTCATCAAGAACGGCATCGATGGAACTTCGGTGGAAGGCGCTGCGAATATTGCCTACGCGATACCCAATATCGCGGTGGACCTGTCGACCACCAAGACCGGAGTGCCGGTGCTGTGGTGGCGCGTCGTGGGCAGCTCGCACACGACTTTTGCCGTCGAGACGTTCATCGACGAGGCCGCGCATGCGGCGGGCGTGGATGGCTTTACCTTCAGACGCAAGCTTCTGGAGCACGAGCCGCGCATGAAGGCCGTGCTGGAACTCGCCGCTGAGAAGGCGGGATGGAACAACGGGCCCATGCCCGCAGGCCGTGGGCGCGGCATTGCCGTGGCCGAGGCGTTCAAGACCTTTGTCGCCCAGGTCGCCGAAGTGAGCGTCGACAGCCAGGGAAATGTCAAAGTCGATCGCGTGGTGTGCGCGGTGGACTGCGGAACGCCGATCAATCCCGACATCATTACCGCGCAGATGGAAGGCGGCATCGGATTCGGACTCGGCGCTGTGCTACATAGCGCCATTACGCTGAAGGACGGCCGTGTCGAGCAGGGTAACTTCAACAACTACCGCGTGCTGCGCATGAACGAAATGCCAAAGGTCGAGGTGTACATCGTGCCCTCGACCGCGCCGCCCACCGGTGTGGGCGAGCCCGGCGTGGCGCCCGTCGGACCGGCTGTCGCCAATGCCATTTTTGCGGCGACCGGCAAGCGCATCCACATGCTGCCATTTCCGAAAACAGGTGCCGTATGAAGAAGCATCCTATTCTCTGGACCCTTGCGGCGATTGTCGGCCTAGGCGTCATCATCTGCGCCTATATCGTTTTCGGCCCACAGCCCACCGGCTTTGCGGGCGGCAAGACGGTTTCGCTGGCCGCGTACCAGGCCCAGGATCCCACCGGCGCCCCCGCTGAGCTCAAATCGGCGAGCATCCTTGAGCGCGGGGAATACTTGACGCGCGCGGCGGATTGCGTGGTGTGCCATACGGCCAAAGACGGTACTCCGTTCGCCGGCGGCCTCGCCTTCGTTCTGCCGTTTGGAACGATTTATTCGACCAACATCACCCCGGATGCGGAAACCGGGATAGGCAGCTACACGGACGCGGATTTTCTGAACGCCGTGCATAAAGGCATCGGCCGCGGCAACACCAAGCTGTATCCGGCGATGCCCTACCCTAGTTATACATATATGTCCGACGCCGATGCGCTCGCCATCAAAGCCTATTTGTTCACGATCAAGCCCGTGCATGCGCCCAGCCTAAAAAATACCCTGGCATTTCCCTTCAACCAACGCGGCCTCATGAGCATGTGGTCGGTGCTTTTCAACTCCGACAAGCGCTTTGAACCCCATGTCGACCGCAGCGCCGAGTGGAATCGCGGCGCTTATCTCGCCGAGGCACTGGGTCACTGCGGCGAATGTCATACGCCGCGGAATCTTTTCTTTGCATTGAACAACCGGCAAAAATTCGGCGGGGCTGTCCAAGCCGGCTGGCGCGCATACAACATCACGGCCGATCGCAGCGGCGGGGTCGGTGCGTGGAGCGATGCGGACCTCGCGCATTACCTGTCGATGGGTCATGCCGACGGACGCGGCACCGCTTCGGGACCCATGGGTGAGGCGGTCGATGAGAGCTTGAGTCATTTGCAACCCACCGACATCACAGCCATCGTCGCCTATTTGCGCTCGGTGCCGGGCGTCACCACATCCGACCTGCCGGAACCTAAGTCCACGCCCGCCGCGGCCGCGCAACTTGCCGCGACCGACAGCAACGTGCATGGCAAGGAAGTTTACGAGGGTGCGTGCGCGGGCTGTCATGGTTGGACCGGCGTGAGTCCGGTGATTCCCTTCGCCACGCTGACCGGCACGCGTTCGGTCAATGATCCGTCGGCCAACAATGTGGCGCAGGTCATCATCGGCGGCGGGCATCGCCATTTACCCATCGATGCCGACAACATGCCGGCGTTCGGAGCCACCTACTCGGACGCCGAAATCGCCGCCGTGGCGAATTACGTCACCGCTTTGTACGGCGTCAAGGGTTCGGATCTGACTGCCGCGCACGTGGCGAAATTGCGCGCGCAGGACTGAGCCGGGGCCCCGGCTGGTGGCGATTGACGAATTGGGCGGCGGCTGGGTCGATTTTACTAAACGGGCCACCGACGGTAAAATACACCCAAATATTGGGATCGGCTCCTTGCAATCAATCGAGTAACCCTCAGGTGGGGCGGTTGGTGCCTCGAGATTAATTGAAGGGGTAGTCGATATGGGTTTCGATATCGTGTTGCTGCTGATCGTTTTAGGCGGAATTGGATTGTCCGCCGCGTACGTGAGAGCAGAATATATACGTTGGCGCGAACATGGCGCCACTCAGCGCCGCAGAGAAACGGCGCGGCGAGAGCTGCACGCCGCAAGTCTGTCAGAGCAAAATGCCGCTCTGCTCCCCAGCGTTCTTCGGCTTCAAGAATTCAGCAATGACGAAGCCGCGAATCCCGAAGGCTCCGCCGCCGGGGCTGGGAGTCATCGCGACCGACAGCTCGCGAATCAATAGCGCTACTCCCCGCTGACGCCCAGCGTGCGCGAGAAGAAGTTCGCCGTGGCTTCATCGGCGCGCAACCAGGATGCATGGCGCAGAAAGCCGTGAATCTCATTCGGCAGCACCAATTCTTCAAAGCGAAGATTCCGTTCCTCGAGCCGCCGCGCGAGATCCACCGTCTGCTGAAAAGGTACGTTTCGATCGTCGTCGCCTTGGATTAGCAGTACCGGCGACTTCCAGCCGTCAAGCCCGGCATCGGGCGATGAATTCCAGGCGACCTCCATGGCCTTGTCACGGTCGCCCTTCTCATAGCGGGTCACCGGCTTGCCGGTCAACTCGTCCATGAGACGCGTCCAATCATGCACACCGTGCAAATCAACGCCCGCCTTGAAAAGCTCCGAGTTGCGCGCCAGTGCAAGAGCCGCGAGATATCCGCCATACGAGCCGCCCCAAATGCCGATGCGCTTCCCATCCACGCTCGGCAACGCTTGTAGGAAATGCGCGCCCGCCACCACGTCTTGATATTCAGCGGCGCCGGCATAACCTGCGTGCTCGGGATGATGAAATTCGCGGCCGTAGCCGATACCGAGCCGGTAGTTCACCGAGAGCACGACAAAACCGTGTGCGGCCAGGTATTGATTTACCGCGTAGCCATTGCTGTAGTAGTCCATGTAGTGCCAGCCGAGCAACATCTGCCGCGGCGGGCCGCCGTGCACGAATATGACGCCGGCTTTTCGCCCGGCGGATTTCGCGCCGCTCGTGTCGAACAATTGACCGTGAACCAGCGTTCCATCGGCCGCCTTGAACGTGACCTGCTTGGGCGCGATGAGCTTCGCCTGCGGAAATTCTGGGTTGGTGGCCGCCACCAGTGATGCACGGTGAGCGCCATCAAGACCTACGACGGCAACGGTCGGTGGCTGCTGCGCACCGGCTGCTACAAATGCAACGCGGTCTGCGGCCGCGCTGACCGGCATCCATTCCAACGTCTCACCTGAAGTCAGCGCAGTCGAGCCCGGATGGTCGACCGACACGCGAAAAAGATGACGTCGATCATCATCGCCCGCCGTGCTGCCGGTATTGGCATCGTAAATCATGTATCGGCGGTCACGGCTTTCTGCGACATGTTCGACCATGAATGCGCCGGGCGTCAGCAGCACCGGCGCGCCGCCCGAAGCCGCAACGGAATACAGATGCGGCCAATCGTCCAGATACGCCATGAAGACGATGCGATCGCCCGCCGCCCAATGCAGATTGGCTTCCCCCGCAACGTCCGGAAAGGAACCCGCGAGCGTATTCGGGCTGTTCCAAACGGCGTGCCCCACGCCATCCGCCGCCGACGCAATCCAGATCGACCAGGGATGCGGCACTCGAGACAGAACGGGCCGCGGCGCGCCGCCGTCGCCGGCGCGGCGCGCAAACGCGACTCGTGCGCCATCCGGAGACCAGACAGGCGACAAGTCTTTGCTGGTGGAAGGCGCGAGATAGACCAACGGCGTGTTCTTGGATGTAAAGATTCCGATGAAGGAGTGATCAAGCCGGTCGGAAACAAACGCGAGCCGGGTTCCATCCGGAGACCAGACCAGATCGCTGTCCTTGCCGCGGTCGAAGAACAGGCGCTCAGGCTTACCGCCGTCCAGCGACGAGATCCAAACGTGACCCTCCTTGATATACGCGAGCTGGCCGCGCGCGGAAATCACGGGCCCATCGCCGTCATCGATCTTGACCGGCTGGCCGCCATTCAGCGGCAACGCCCAAATCGCCGTGGCCGGCTGAGCCGGCGAGGAGCTCGGGTCGGGCGCGAGATCGCCTTCGGCGGGCCAGTTGGCATCGTGATCGCCGCCCAGCACGAAGACCAGCCGCGTGCCGTCCGGCGAGAACGTCGGCTGTGTTATCTCCTGCCCGTCATCTTCGTTGAACTGTGTGACTTTGGCCGGCGTAAAGGCAGGGCCGCGCGCCACCCAAACATTGCGCACGCCATCGAGATTGCACACCCAGGCGACCACATCACCGCGTTCCGCCGCCGCGAGCTCCGTGGCAAAGGGATAGTGCAGCACTTGCGCCATGGAGAATTCCGAACGCGCGCCCGCGTGTGCGGACGCCAGCGCCAAAACGATCATCACGAGCACGCTTCCGGGAATTCGAAAAGTGAACATGTGCATTACCTTGTTCCACGACTTTGCGTTCGATAGGCAATTCTAACCCAAGGACAGAGAACGACATTCCCTTGTCGTGCTCAAATGAGCCCTCAAATGAGCCATTGAAACGTCGCAATCTGCTTCGCCAGCGAAAGCAGTGACGAGTGCTGCTGAGTTTGAGCGTCGAACAAGTAAGCCACGCCGCCGATGATGAAGCCGTTCATCATCAAGGCGATTGCAAACGCGGCGAGTTTTGCAGAGGTGCGAGTGTTCATGATGGTCTCCTGAAGAATTGCTGTCTGACAGTGGGGTTGATTTCCCCCGCTAACAGCAAAGCAAGAGGCGTGCCAGGCCTCCGTCGCACGTTAAGCCGCTATTTATAAAGGAATTATTTTATTGCCCGCGGCGGACAGTGGCCGCGGACACTGTCCGCGGACAGAGTGCGGACAGGCCGTGTGGTTCGACGTCTAGATCGATACGGAAGACTTGGATGATCGCCTGCGCCGTGCCACCAGTTCGTCCGTGATCTCGATGACCGCGTGCCTGCCGGTGGCGCCGACGTCTTTGCGTGCTTCCACCCGCTGATCGGCAAATCGGTCTCGTTCAGCAAGACTGACTCTCGTGATGGTCGGCTTATCCCAATAGGCGGCCAGGTAACTTGCGACCGCGACCGCCCCAATCTCTTCGCGGAAAAACCCAAGCCGCAACGCATGCACGATGCGGCCTTGATCGATTCCTGCCACCGAATACAAGCGGTACTCGCTGAAGATATCGAGGTTCGGCACCGCATCCGGATCGAATGCCTCGTCCGCAAGCGCCAGTTGAATGACGAACCATCGTGATACTTCGACATCTTCCAGCTCCATCGGTGTCAACGCCCGCATGGTTTGCGTGGACTCCAGACTCTCCAGCGGCTCGTCGAGCTTTTTCACCTCTCGCACGCTGGGCGCAGGGGCGGGTGCAGGGGCGGTCGCAACAACGACGGGCTGCAGCGAAGTGAGCCTGCTGACCGAGGACTTGATGGCTGAATGACGAAGCTTGGCAGCGGCGGCCTTTGACAGCGACAGCAGCGACTGCGTAAGAATGGGTGCCCGTTTCTCCGCCGCCGGCGCGGCGATCTTCGGAGGCGGCGCGGCGACTTTCAGAGGCGGCGCAGCGATCTTCGGAGGCGGCGCAGCGATCTTCGGAGGCGTAGGTTTTGCGGGCGCAGCGGTCGGTATCGCAGCAGCCTGTTTCGGAGCGGGCTCGGGCGTCGCGACGACCGCCACGGGTGCGATCGGTGTGGCGGCCACGGGCGCCGCAGGGGGGGCCGGCGCTTTCGTCGTCGGTGTCGGCTTCGGTGCCGCCGGCTGCGCAGCCGCGGCGGCAGGGGCAATGACAACCGGCGCTTTGGCTCTGGGCGCAACCACCTCCGTTAGAACGGGCGCGGCAATGCGAGGCGGCGCGGCGATCTTCGGCGCCGGCACCTTGATCGGGGGCGCGACGATCTGTGGCGCGACCACTTCCGTGAGAACGGGAGTGACATTGGCGACCCAATTCGCCTCGCGGGAGTCAGGCAGCGGTATATCCAACTCCGGCAGTGCCCACTCGGACGCCAATTCCAGAGGAGCCGCGGCAGCGGGTGGAATTGCAACCTGGGGCGCCGGCCATGCGAGGTCGATGGATATTTCGGCGTCGGCTTTATTTTTGACGGGCTGCTGTGGGGCGCGATTTTCTGCGGCTGCTTTTTTCGGAGCTGTCTTTTCGATCACCGTCGCTTCGGTCGGCTTGCGCGCACTGGGCTGGCGCGAATCAAGTTTCGCCTGCATGTTTCCGATGACGCGTAAATCTGAAGGACCCGCGGTTGCCGTCAATGCACCCGGATAGGTATCTCGAGCGACTGCAAGGATGGCATCGGCTTCGTCTTCGGTGGCGAATGGGCCGAGGCGCAGGCGATAACGCGTCCTTCCATCCTCGGTCACTTGAATTTGATAAACATGCGCGTGACTGCATCCGGCGAACGCTTTGGTTGGAATGCTGATCGGTGCGGTCGACGCGCTGAGATTGATGACAAACGGCCCGTCGCCGCCGAGACGCGGGGCTTCTTGGACTGGCTGGAACAAATCGTCAATGCTTAGATGCCAGATCTCGCCGGCCATTGGCGCATTTATCGGCGTTGCCATAAATCCTTTCCCAAGAGCGGTACCGGTGCTCAAGATATTGACGAAGCGGGCAGAATGAAAGCGTGACCGGCGTCTCTCGGTTGCGACACACGTCAGCCTTATGTCAAGGCCAATACGATACAGAAGTTATTTGCCGCCGCAATCCGCTGTGCGACTTCACCAATTGCAAATGAATGAGTCGCGCGGCCCTGGAATCCAGGGTATTAAGTAAACAACAGCGAGCCTACAATGGCTGCCGGGCTGGTCCCGCTTGAGGCAACAATGCTCGTCCAGGATCGCATCACCACGAGAGCTCTTCTCTTGGTATTCGCAGCAATCTTCGCGATCGGCGCGATCGGCTTTTCATTGCCGAGCATCGGCTCACGTCTGACACTGTCTCTGATGCCGAGCGGCGTCGCGGTCGCGGCAACTTATCGATTGGGGCGACGCGTGTGGCCGGCGGTTTTTTTGGCCGGCTTGGCGATTGAACTGTGGATCCCCCAACCATTGTGGGCTTCCCTCGGCGTCGGGACCGGCCTTGCCGGAGGAGCCTGGCTGTCGACATGGCTCTTGGAGCGCCTCGGGTTTGACTCGGGCTTTTCGCGTGCGAAAGACGTGCCGCTGTTCATCCTTGCCGTGGCCGCAGGCATGCTATTGGCGCCGACTTTCGCTCTACTCGGATATTATTTCTCCGGTCTCAAGGAATTCGCGACCGAGCCGAGTCACTGGGTTCGATGGTGGAGCAATTCCATTGCGGGCCCGCTGCTCGTGGGTCCCATCTTGATGGCGTACGGGCGCAACAGCTTTGACCGCCTGCGGCAGCACTGGGTCGAGGGCGGCCTGTGGTTGCTCGGCCTGTTCACATGCTGTACGGCGATCTTGCTGGTGCCGGGAACACTCGGCCGGCCGCTGATCGTGGTATTTGCAATCATCCTCGTTGTCATTGGTGCGATTCGGTTCGGCCTCGTGCTCGCCGCGGGCGCATCGTTTGCGATTTCCACCATGACGGCGATCAGCGCCGCGTTCAGCATTGGCGCGTTCGCCGCATTCAATCAACTACAAGGTCTGGTGACAACCTGGTCCCTCATTGCTGCGCTGTCGGGCTTGAGCCTCATCATCACTGCACTGCTGGGGGAACGCGATTCAGCCAGCCTCGAGATGCTGCGTGCCGAGCGACGCTATGCGCAGATTTTCAACGGCAGCCCGCAGCCTTTGTGGGTACACGCCCGCGACACATTGCGATTTCTTCTGGTGAATGACGCCGCGGTGCGCCAATACGGTTGGAGCCGGGAAGAGCTGTTGTTGCACACCGTGGACGTATTCTCTTCTGACGCAAAGCGGCCCGTACAGCCGCCGCCCCGGGATGCAAGCGCAACCGCGGACCCGCAGCCGGGGCCGTTTGAGACACGGCACACCACGAAGGATGGACGGGTGCTCGAGGTCGAGGTTTGGTCGCAGTCGATCGATTGCGGCGGACAGCCGGCCGAACTGGTGTTTGCGGTCGACGTTACGGAGCGGCGGGCGTTCGGCCAGGCTCTGATGGAGGCGATCGGCGGTGAGCAGCGCCGCATCGCCCAAGAGATGCACGATGGCCTCGGACAGGAACTGACCGGCCTCGCGCTCTCCGTACGCGCACTGGCGAATCGCGCGCAAAAAGAGCGGGACGCGATTTCCTTCGATCTTGACCAGCTTGCATTGCTGGCGACGAGCTGTATACAAGATGCGCACCGAATCGTGCAAGGCCTCTCGCCGCTCACCAACGCGGACGGCAGCCTCGACGCGGCGCTCGAATCGCTCGCTCAACGCAGCTCATTGAGCGGCACGCGCGTGCGATTCCGCAGCCGGCATGAGGCGCCGCCGACGGTTGAACTCAAGATCCGCAATCACCTGTACCGAATCGCCCAAGAGGCCGTGCAAAACGCTTTGAAACATTCCGGTGCAAGCAGCATCGAAATCGAACTGCGGTCGCGCCCGGGCGATCTGGTACTTTCCGTGATCGATGATGGCCGGGGCTTGACCGCGGAGGCCGATGTACGATCGGGATTGGGAATGCGGACCATGCGTTTTCGGGCGAGCGCGATCGGTGGAAGGCTGTCGATCACGCGCGGCGTCAATGGCGGCAACTCGGTGGTGTGCGATGTGCCGACAAAAATGGACCTCGCCGCAACGGCATGACGCCGGAGTGAGGCCGCGCCCCCGCGGGCAGGCGCGGCCCACATGACAACCTCGGACTCAATCGGCGATTTGCCGGTCGCAATTCACGTGCGTGTTCCAATCGGCGAAACTGCCTTTCGGGTTGTCCTCCCACGCCCACACGTGCAACTCGTAAAACGGCGGCAGCCCAAAGCGATTCGGCGCCGACACCAGGTTCATGAGATTGCCGTCCAGCACCGCCGGCACCTTGCCATTCTTGGTTTCCCAGTCGCTGACCGTCACCAGAAATTCGACGCCTACCAAGCGCACCGCGCCATTGGGCAAGGGTTCGTAGATCAAAAATTGCGGGGCATCGCCTGTTACGGTGCCATCCGCCTTGCGGGCGGGTTGAACATAGTGGACTCCCATTGCACCGGCATCGGGACCGCTGACGCACGGTGTTGCCGGCGCCCAGCCCTCAGCCAGCGCAACATTGACGTCCCGCAATCGCGCCGTCGCGTGCCGCACCTTGTCGATCAATGCCAAAGAGTCGTTCCTGGGGGGCTGAGAATAGGCGATCTGCCCCATCAAGGCGCCGACTGCAATGCCGAGCAGGAGCAATGCCCACACTCCACTCAAAATCGGATTCTCCATCAAACTTTTCATCATCGGTCTCCTATCGCTGCTGGATTGCCGGCGCGGTTGCTTTACTCTTGGTCAGAAAATAGGCTGTGAGCGCCGGAGACTTCACATCGGCGACCGCTCTGCCCATCGCGTCCTGGCGACAGTCGAACTGCCGCCGAAGCAGTCGCAACGACCAGTTGTCGAGCGGCTCGCAGACCTCCCGGGCGGCGGTCCTGATCCGCGAATACAGCGTCGCGATTCCAACATCTCGATTCAAGTCCAGATCGCCGAATGCAACAACGCGCGTTGGGGGTTCATCGAGCGCCCCGACGGCGTATGCGTGGGAGCTCAGCGGGCTCAGGATAGCTCCCATGACCGCGCACGCGGCCAGAGATTTCGTCTTCATAAAACGAGACATGTCGGTTGACTCCTTGCAATCATCCGGAGGATTCCGGGCAAGGAATAAGCTACGCGGTGCGACGCCGCGGCGAAGCGGGGAACCTCCCCATTTTTCTCTGAGCACTTACTCAGATTGGGGATTTTGATCGGGTATCGTGCGGGTGACCGAAGCTCGTCGGACCCTTATAAAACTTGTGGTCTAAGCCCTTCGATCCGGCGCTACGTCCACTCCGTCAGTTCCCACCTGAACCCCGGTTCGTCATAGGGCGTATCCACGGATGAATCCTCAATGTAGTAGATGCCTGTGCTCTCACGGGCGACCCAGCGTCCCACTTCGGGCGCAAACCAAAGGGTTTCCTTGCGTTGAGAATTCTCTCGTGAGAAATCGGCCGATATGAAGTTGATCAGGTTGGTGAATCGCAGTACCTTGAATTGCCCCGCCGCCACGGTGATCGTCTCCCAGCCGTGCGCGACCATGGTCTGATCCCAGGACAAACCGTCCTGATGCGTGGGTGTCTTGTACTTGGTATTGAAGTGACCTTTCCAACCGGGCGCCAGCTGAGCCGGCCAAAGCGGTATTGGAGCTTCGAAGACCTGGACCTGGCCCCAATGCGGATCCACCAAAACCTGGCCCCACGGTGCTTGGATCTCGCTCGGCAAGGGACCCTCGGGCAGCTCACGGCGTGGTACGTACTTGCGCAGCCAGGCGGTGCCCCACGAAGCATCGGCCTTCCTGCCCTTTGCCGCCTCGCTGCGCGAATCGATATCGATGGTTCGGCCCACCGCGGCCACGCGATCGATCTCATCGTCGACGAGCGCGCGCGTAAAGATGTCATGTTTGGCGTAGCGCCACGATTGCCCCACGGCCGGCGGGCGAACCGCCGCAGAGGATACGGCTGGTTGCGCAACCTCTGATCGGCGCATCGTGCATCCGACCGATAGCGCCGCAGACGAGAGCAAAAAGTATCTTCGTGTCACGTTGGCCATAAATCACTCCCGATTGGATCGCCGACGCGATGCGGGCCACTGTTCAATATGAGATGGAATGTACGCAACGGCAAGGCATACAGAGACAAAAGGCCGGGAGCAACGCTCCCGGCCTTTTGTGCGATGAGTCACAGCCGACTCCCGCTGTCGACTCAGAACGTGTAATGCAGACCGGTCGAGATACCGATCTCATGACATCCGCCCCAAGTCGTCGGCCCGGCGCTGCTGTAATCAATGAACGCCTGGGTCGTGCCGTCATGACAATCCGTCGTGACGCCGCGGCCGCCGGCACCGAGATCATAGTGCGCGTTGCCGTGATTGATCGTATCCGCCGCGTCGAAGTACCAGTACAAGTTCTTGTCGAAGCGATGTTTCCACGCCGCCGTGAACATGTTGGCGTAGTTGGCGACGCTGGTCGGATTGTAGTTGTGCTGGCCGCCCGGATCGCCAGGCGTGGCACCGGCGTGCGCCCACCCGATGCTGAAGTTGTCCTTCTTGGTGAAGTCCTGGGTTGCCGCAAACCAGAAGCCGTTTCTCTGCCGCTCGTTCTGCCACATCATATCCGCCGGTAGTTTACGGCGCATGTCTTCATAGATGCCGCTGACGGCGAGCCCGAAACCGAATGTGTACTGCGCACCGACCTTGAAGGCGGTTTCGTTCACGACGTCGTTGAGAAGCCCTGGGGAGCCGGCGGGTGCGGCCTGTGGAAACTCGGCGGCGAAGGCGTTGTAGCTGCCGCAGTCGATCAACACCGACGTGGTGACGCAGTTGCCGTTCGCGTCGAGGCTCCAGAGGGTGCTGTAGAAGGGACTGTTGGAGCCGATGCCGTCGCTGCCGCGGTTCACCTCCTGGTGGATTTCGTAGGCTACCGTCACATAGATCGGTCCGGTCTCGAATTTGACATCGAAGCTCCACGCGTTGTTGAAAGCGCCGTCAGCGCAAGCCAGCGGCAGATTGCCGCTGCCAGGTACGTTGCCGCCGGCGCAATCCGGCGAGCCGGAGGATTGAGCATCGTTGTAGGGCGTGCGGTTTTGGCCTGGCGAAAACAACGCATCGAAGCTGACCAAACCGCCGAACTTGGGTGATTCATACCAAATCGAGTGGTCTATTCGGGATCCGAATTCGACGCGGTTGTCGCCGCCGGTATTGCCCATGACCACGGAATAATCTCCCAACATTCCGGAGAAGGGATTCATGCGATCCGTGGATTTCTTATACGGCGTATAGGTGGTTCCGAATTTCAGCTTGCCCCAATCGTTTCCGGAGACGCCGACAAAGGAGTCGCCATAGCCGATGCCTGCCTTGGTCACGTTGGATTGCGCCGTGTATCCGGTACTTGCACCGGGCGCGGATGTGATCGCGGGCTGCACTTCGATCTGATAAATGAATTCCGCATCGAGGCCGGGGATGGCGTGCGAGCCGCGGTATCCGAGCACCGATTTGTTGGTCGACAGATCCGCCTGCCAACCCACCTTCCCCACCGGACCTATCTTTTGGCCACCTTGAACATAACCCAGGGCGGGGTTCGCGGGATCGACATACGAATAGTGATAGGCGCCGAGTTCACTCATGCCCTTGGTCACGTAGTCGGTCGACACGTCCAGAGTGCCGTAAAAGCCCTTGGCAAACTTTTCAAAAGCCGGCTCCGGAGGCGCTTGCTTCGCGACGGTCGGTCCCGCCGCTGCAGGCGGAGCAGCCGGCGGCGGAGCCGGCGGAGCAACCACGACTGCCGGGGGTGCGGGTTTGTTGGACAACGCATCGACTTGCTTCTGCAATGCATCCATGCGCTGCATCATCTGCCGCATCTGTTCCTTGAGCGCCTTGTTCTCCTGGGCGTCATCGGCCAAGGCGCTGCCCTGGACGAAAAAGTTAGCGGCGCATGCTGCCAGCGCAAACAGCATGGGCCTCGCCAGTCTTAGATTTAGCATCTTGTGGTCCTCATAAAGGTCGTTTGTTCGAAATCGATCCGGAAATTCACTCTCATCGGTTGAGCTGTATCCAGCTTCCATGCAGCGGTTGACGGTTTTTTTTGGGGAAGGCACCGAGTGCTCTTAAAGGGTCGCCGCCAACCGTCCGATTGTCGCGAGTCGCAACCGGATACGGATGTGGGATGGCAGTTGTAAAAGATACGAAACGCGGAGGCGCTTTTACTGATCTCATTTCACGAACTCCCTTCAGACGCCAAATCAACGAGTCGGAGTGTCACACCGCTTCATGTTGTATTCGTGGTATACCATATATGATTGTCTTTGCGAAACAAAGTCTCTTATTTGCAACAAAGGCCGTCGCGCCTTGGTCTACCCGGGGATTTGGCAAGGAGCTTGTCTCAGACAGCCTCCTAGAGCGCCGTGAGGATGACGCCGCCGGCAATCAGAATGGAGCCTAGACCGACTTTCCAGGTGAGCCTTTCTCCGAGCAGAAGTGCCGCGAATATGACGACGAGAACGACGCTGAATTTGTCGATCGGAGCAACGCGCGAGGCTGGTGCCATTTGCAGCGCGCGAAAGTAGCAAAGCCATGACAGACCCGTTGCAATCCCCGACAAGACCAGAAACATCAGTCCCTTGTACGACAACGTACCCGGCGCTTGCCACTCCTGGCGCGCCGAGACCAGCAGCGCACTGACCGCCAGAATGACCACTGTTCTATAAAAGGTGGCCAGATCCGAATTGATCTCGGACACGCCGACTTTGCCAAAGATCGCCGTCAGCGCCGCAAAGAAAGCCGAACCCAGTGCGAAGATCCGCCAATCCAAATTCATGTATTCGACTATGCACGCACAGCATCGAGGGTAGCAACCGGCATGCGAGACAAGGAAGGGGTCCGCCCCTTGGGCGTTGCTCGCGAGCCTTGACGGGCGGCAGACGGGTGCGCAACGAGATGTTGCGCACCCGCCGGCGATCAGCCAAGGCCGGGTCTTTAGAATTCAGAGGCGCGGTTGTCGAATTTGCCCTTGAAAAGGAAGGGCAACGGCGCGATCTGTTCCTTACGCACCGCGTCCAGATCGTTAGGATCAAGGCCGAGCGCCTTGACGATGGTCGGCGCCACTTGCTGATTGCTCACCGCGCTCTTGACGACGGCGTGCTCGAGCGACGGCAATGACAGCAGCAACGCGGTGTGAACGTCATGCCGAGCGTCTGCTGATGCGGTGCGTCCGCCGCCGGCTTTCACAACCTCAAATATCGTGTTCACCCGCAAATACTCGTGCGGCAGGATGGTCTTGCAGCCGTTGTTGGGGTTTCGCACCAGAAATTTGGGATTAAGACCGCCGCCGGGCGACAGCGCGCGGTTGTAGGTGTCGTCGTACCACAGACCCGTGGTGACCGGCGATCCGCCCGTCACCAGCGATGCAAGACCAGGGAATGAATCAGACGGACTCGATGTGGAATTGTTCGAATATGTGACCCCATGACGGCTGAGTTCAGCGAGGGTCGAATCGGGGTGAGTCGCGACAAAATTCGAGAGATCGAGCGCATGCAATCCATCCACGCTGATCAACAGCACGTGCTTGACTTGATGCGACTCGAGCGGCGTCGAGCCGCGCCAGGTTAGTTTTGAAATGTGACAATTTGGGGACGGCCGGCACGCCGCCGCGCGGTCCTATAAATTTTTGTAAGAGCTTTTTCCTGGACCGTGAGGCATAGTAAGTTGCTCTGCTGCACAAAGCTTAAGGACCGAGGTATTTCCGATGCTATCGACACGCGCCGACTTGGGGCTCCGGATCAAACTGAGTTTCTGCCTGGCACTGGTTGTCGCGCCGATCGCCGCAGGAGCGGCGGACAGTGCGAAAATGGAAGTATTGCAGCGCTGGAAATTGGGTGGAGAGGGAGGCTGGGACTATCTGCTCGCCGACCCTGCGAAAGAGCGGGTGTTCATCAGCCGCGGGACGCGTGTTGATGTGATCAGCAGCGAATCCGGAAAGCTCCTCGGTTCCATTCCCGATACTCAAGGCGTGCATGGCGTCGCGCTGGCCAAGGGCTTGAATCGAGGTTACACGAGCAACGGACGCGCGAACTCAGTGACTGTGTTTGACCTTGACACCCTCAAGGTCATACAAGAAGTAAAAATTGCCGGCCGCAATCCCGACGCGATCCTGTATGAGCCGGCCGCCAAGCACGTGTTTACATTCAACGGCGCCAGCAAAGATGTGACGGTGCTCGACGGATCGAGCCTGGGTGTAGTTGCCACGATTCCCGTACCGGACAAACCTGAATTCGCGGCCGACGATGGCCACGGCCAGATCTTCGTGAATATCGAGAGCGAGCCGGGACAAATGGCCGTGATCGATACTGCAAAACTGTCGGTTAAAGCCATTTGGCCTCTGCCCGGATGCAACAGTCCGAGCGGCCTTGCCCTCGATGCCACGCATCACCGCTTGTTCTCGGTTTGCGACGGCAAGGTGATGGCCGTGACCGACAGCGTCAGCGGCAAGCAGGTGGCGCTGGTACCCATCGGCGAGCATCCCGATGCGGCGGCCTACGATGAGAAGCGCGGAATCGTATACAGTTCAAACGGCGAAGGGACTTTGTCTGTGATCCGGCAGGATTCTGCGGACCATTATTCCGTTGCCGAAACCGTGCCCACGCAGCGCGGTGCCCGCACAATGGCCTTCGACGGCAAAACCGGCAAGGTTTATCTCGTCACGGCCGATTTCGGACCCGCTCCCGCGGCGACCGCCGCGCAACCTCACCCACGGCCCGCGCTGATCGCGGACTCATTTGTGGTGTTGGTAGTCGGGAAACGTTGAGGGGAGTGCGCCGCGCTTGAGCGTATGACGATGCAGCGCCGTCAAAGCGCGAATCGTGAGAAGAGCAAAAATTCCGTACGCCAGATAGTCGCGCAGATTCTCCGGAGGTTGCGCGATCGCGGGGTGCGTTGCGCCAAACGTCCCCTGATTCCACAGATATACCGCGTAGCGGATTATCTGATTCGCGCCGAACAGAATATACAGCAGAAAATATACGGCTCGAGATGACTGCCGGCAAATCGAGTTAAAGTCCGCTCCATGCACGGGACTGCTGGAGCGCGCCTGCCGGAATTGCGCGACCACCATGATCCACAGCAGCAATCCGAAAATTGCGTGCAGGTTGATCCACGGCGCCTGATCCGACCTGGGCCAGGAATCGAGTACCAGACCGACGATGCCGACCGTGCAGACCAGAAAAGCGAAACCCCAGGCGCGCGCGCGCGTGCGACGGCCTGGTTCGATTGATCTCATCGCGGCCAATTCTCACCGCCTCTAAAGTCGCAGCTCTTCGGAACTTTGCGGCACAAAGTACCACCTATGCCGCGCGGCCCGCAACATCGCACCGCAACAACCCCGTCTTGCTTTGCCTCCATACGCGAGTCGCGGCATCGAGGCGACGGCGCCCATGCGTTGATTCTTGACAGGCCCGCGCATTTACCATGGAATGCCTACAGATTTATGAAGGGCCATACATGACGGAACTGCGCCAGGCGCTCGATGACATCAGCGCAATTCGAACCCAGGTTGCGCGCGGCACGCAGTTTCGCGGCTATGGCCCCTTGTCTGTGGCTTCGAGCGGAGTCCTCGCGCTTCTCGTCGCCGGCGCCGAGAGCCGCTGGATGGCGGGCTCGAATTACGGCTTGAAGTCATTTTTAGGCATTTGGATAGCAACAGCCGCGGTGTCGCTGTTCCTGTCGGCGCTCGAAACGATCTTTCGAGCCAGAAGGGTTCATTCAGGACTCGCGATGGAAATGATTCAGGCTGCGGTCGAGCAGTTTCTGCCCTGTATCGTCGTCGGAATTCTGCTGACGGTGGTGCTGATGCGCATTGCGCCGCAAGACTCCTGGATGCTTCCCGGATTGTGGCAGGTGATGTTCAGCCTGGGGGTGTTCGCCTCGTGCCGTTTCTTGCCCCGCCAGATGTTCGGGGTTGGCGCCTGGTATCTCGCGGCCGGACTCGTAAGCCTGCTCGTCGCCTCCGGCCATCACGCGCTCTCGCCCTGGGCGATGGGCATACCCTTCGGCATCGGTCAGTTACTCGTCGCCGCCGTCTTACGCTATGGATTCGAGGATGCAATTGAAGAAAGTTAACCGCAAAACGCCATCCCATTCGCCATTTGCCTATGACGGGCTCAGCCGCGTCATCCATGAGCGCGCCCGCCTGGGCGTGCTGACTTGCCTGGTGACGCACCCCAAGGGCCTGCCGTTCCCACAGATGAAAAAGCTGTGTGCGCTCACCGATGGCAACCTCAACCGCCACTTGCAGGTGCTTCAAGAGGCCCTGCTGGTGAACCTCGCGAGAGGGTCTGACCGAGAACGGCCGCAGACGTTGTATCGAATAACCGCCCTGGGGCGAAAGCGCTATCTGGACTATCTCGCGGTACTCGAGCAGGTCATTCTCGACGGAGCGCCTGCCGCGAAAACGTCGCTGCTCGAGAAAAGCTCCTAGGTGTCAAGGGTTCCGGCCGGCGGCGGCGTTCCCACAACCAGGCACGGATATTTTGACTCATGATTTCCGCCATTCGACTGCCCGGCACGCTGCAACGGCGCCTCAACTCCACCCTACAATCCTTCTTGTACGGGCAGACGAGCCGGGAGAGTGACTTCAATCGGCCGCTCCGGGAGCAGGCGCTGGTGTCCCCGCAATCCGTGTCATGGCGGATATTCAAAAATCCGATCGCACTGTTCGTCGGCGGTACGGCCGCTGTCATTCTTGAATTGGCGGAGCCTTCGGTGCGAGCGGGCATCTGGGAATATTCTTCCTTTCGAAAAAATCCCCTGGGCCGTCTGCAGCGCACCGGATTGGCGGCGATGATCACGGTGTATGGCGCGCGCAGCATCGCCGAGCCGATGATTGCGCGAGTCGTGCGCATGCACGCTGCGATCCAGGGCAAGACACCTTCGGGAACCAGTTACTCGGCAAGCGATCCGCGCCTGCTCACTTGGGTGCACGCGACCGCTGCTTTTGGGTTTGGAGAAGCCTACAACCGGTATGTGAACCCGCTGAGCGATGCCGAGTTCAACAGCCTGTACCTCGAGGGAACCCCCGTGTCGCTGTTATATGGCGCAACCGAGCCTCCGACGTCGGTGGATGAAATGCGCGGTCTTTTCGAATCCGCGGGACCGCAATTCGCGCCTTCCCCGATCATCTTTGAATTCTTGAACATCATGCGCAAAACCATCGCCTTCCCTCGCCCGCTTCATTGGATGCAACCGATGCTGGTGCGAGCTGCGGTGGAGCTGATTCCCGATTGGATTCGCGTGCGCCTGGGCCTGTCGGAAAACTATGGATTACATCGTCATGAACGATGGCTTGCGAAAGTGATCGGTGGATCCTCGGATCGTATCGTTCTGCCCGCAAGCCCGGCAGTGCAATCGTGTGTTCGCCTCGGGCTGCCCACGACCTACCTTTATGCCTGAGGAACGGCCCTCAAGGGGCGCCGAGGTAGAAGCTCAGCAAGATAATCGACATCACCAGAGCGGCGATCGCGCCGAACTTGTACTCTCCTGCCCGTAGAAAAAAGATCAGCATCGCCGCAACGCGCACCACCGGCAGCAGGATGAAAAGAACGAGCCCGACGGTGGCAACACGCATTCCGGCCGCGCCGAAACCGACCGCCAGCGCAAGTCCCAACGCAATGACGGCGGACGCGAGAATGGTGCCGTGGTACAGCAGCGCCCCCAGGGCGGGCTCCAATCGAGGAGGCGATGTGCCGTGGGTTTTCAAGGCGCCCGCTCGATCAGATTGATACCGAAGGCGGCGAGCATCATTTGTGCCGAGAGGATCAGAAGTATGCAGACGAACATCGTGCGCAATTTGTCGCCGGACAACTTCATCAGGATTCGTGCGCCGAGGACGGCGCCCAAAACGGACCCCAACGCAATCGGCGCCGCCACCGACGTAAGGATGTCGCCGCGCGCAAAGTAGGCGCCGGCGCTCGCCGCCGCCGTCACGCCGATCATGAAATTGGAGGTTGCCGAAGATACTTTGATGGGCAGACGCAACGCAGTGTCCATGGCGGGAATCTTGAGAACGCCGCTGCCGATCCCAAGGAGCGCCGACATCAAACCGGCGCCGTACATCAACGTCATTCCCAGGGGCAATCGCTCCACGGAGTAGCCGCTGTCCCGATCAGACGCGTAGGAAGGCACCTTGCGTCGTGCCATCATCTGCTGTGCGGACAGCAGCAGGATCAGCGCGAAGATGAACAATAGATAGCGGGTCGGAATCAATCCGGCCAAAAAGACGCCGCAGAGAGCACCGCATGTAGTTGCCGTTTCCAGCAGGATCGCGAGGCGAACATTGGTCAGCCCGCCTTTCAAAAATGGCGCGGCGCCGGCGCACGAACAGGCGATGACCGAGATGAGGCTTGCGCCAATGGCCGTGTGAAGGTCGATGCGGCCGAACATCGTCAGTACGGGTACGATGAAAATGCCGCTCGCCATTCCGAGCAAACCACCGAGCATGCTCGTCCCCAGGGCAACGGCGAACAACCACAGTTCGAGGCCGCCGTGCATCTTAAATTGCCTTGCCTCGCATTGCGGCCGGCGATGCGCGCTTCAACCGTGTGACAAATCGGATGTGATCTCCGCGGTAGTAGAGTCTTTCGTAATCCACGGGGCGATGGTTGTCGGAATAGGTGGTTCGTTCAATCAGAAAAATAGGGCTGCCCGGAATGATGCCGAGCGCTCGTGCCACCGTGCCATGCGACGCAACGGCTGCGAGGCGGTATTCGGCGTCCAGGAGCGGCGTTGAGTACTTGTGCTCCAGCAACGAGAAGATGGGTTGATTCTCCAGATCATCAGTCATGATTTTTTCGCCCAGATCCTGCGGCAGATAGGTCTCATCGAACGACAGCGGTACACCGTCGGCCAGGCGTACGCGCTGAATCCGCGCGACAGCGGTGCCCCGCTGCAGTGAGAGCTGACGGGCCACGGTTTCACTGGCAGCCACGATGCGGCGGTCCAAAACTGCCGCGGACGGGTCGCGTCCGAGCGCCTGCATATCTTCGACAAAACCGGTCAGTTCGGTCAGCTCCTGCGTGATGACGGGTTGCGTGACGAATGTTCCCTTGCCGCGGCGGATTTCGATGAGTCCGCGCGCGACGAGGCTTTGAATGGCGGTGCGAATGGTGGTGCGGCTGACACCGTATCGCTCGACAAGACTGTCTTCAGACGGCACGCGGGCGCCGGGCGGCAGCGCACCACCCGCCATGGAGCGTACCAGCGACTCTTCCACCTGAGCGTGCAGGGGCAAATGCGATTGTGGGTTTATCTCCACAACAACATTATGACATCATGATGTCGTAATGTCACGAAAGCAAGCAAACAGGCCGTAAGACTGTTTTCTGGAATGACCCACTGAGCCGCCAGCAAGGAGTCTTTTCTGTCACGGGTCAAGGCCTTAAGCGCGGTAGCGAACAGATTTTCCGGCGCCGACTGGATAGGGTGTGCTTTGCACCAACGATCGCAGGAGAACATCGTGGCCACGGACGCGCAGTCGCAG
>Ga0210407_10001520_pt1 | contig 21525 bp, 19 predicted proteins | sample IncBWC27MmetaG_FD_150860 | JGI IMG/M metagenome (GOLD analysis project Ga0210407, IMG submission 150860) | Forest soil microbial communities from Barre Woods Harvard Forest LTER site, Petersham, Massachusetts, United States - Inc-BW-C-27-M | ecosystem: Environmental > Terrestrial > Soil >... | reverse complement strand
GGGAGAGTTGCGCAACACCCGGAGCCCGTAGCGAATATCCTGCGCGAGTTCGTCGAGCCAAACGGAGATCCAGACCTCGCGCGTGTCTTCTATTACTCGCGTTACGTTGCCGAATTTGCGCATGGCAGCGTAGCGCGCGTCCTCGGCAGACATCCCGCGGCCGATGTTGTCCTGCGTTTCGCGTTCGATGTGATCGCGAATGTCCTGGCCGAGATCGTCGAGCATGTGTTTGCGTCGGAACATCATGGCCTCCTACTGGTCCACTACTGAGCGGGGCGAAGAATTCGCGCAATGGCGCCCACGAGCTTGTCCCATTTGCTGGTTTCGAGCGCCAGTTGGCGCCGGCCTTTGGCGGTAAGGCGGTAAAACTTGGCGCGGCGATTGTTCTCGGAGGGACCCTCTTCGAAAGAGATCCATTTGCGCTTGATGAGGCGGTGCAGCGCGGGATAGAGCGAGCCTTGCTCGACTTGCAGGACTTCGTCGGAATTGAATTCGATGGCCTTGGCGATGGCGTGGCCGTGCGTTGGTCCCAGCAGGAGCGTCCGAAGAATGAGCATGTCGAGCGTGCCCTGAAGGAGTTCAATGCGCTCGCGCTGTTCTTTATTTGACCAAGTAGGGGTAGACATACTAGGGGAACCTATAATCCTTCCGGTAGAGTGTCAAGGGGAACGTCCATGGGATAACTGACGGATGGCGAGACCATTCGTAAGCAATGGTTCTGCAGCACGCGAGGAACGGCAAGGGGTTGTCAGAATAAGCCGGGGAGGAGGCGTTTGGTGTGCTGGCTGTAGGTGAGGTACTCCTCGCCGAAGGCGGCGGTCAGGGCGGCCTCTTCGACGTGGATGCGATAGAGGAGTGCGGCGGTAGTGGGGACGAGCGCAAGGGCAAAGCTGAGCCAGTTGCGCGCATGGAGGCCGACGGCGAGAAAGACCATCAGCAATCCGAGATAGGAAGGGTGGCGGACGAAACGATAGAGGCCGTCTTTCTTAATCTTTTGCGAGTCCTGAATGGCCACGTTGGAGCTGAAAGATTTGCCGAGCGTGAGAATGGCGGTCCAGCGGATGGCGAGCGCGGCGACGAGTACGATGACGGCTGCGTTCCTCAGCCACGGCGCGCCGCCGAACATATTGCGAGGCGAAGTTTCGCTGATCCAGATGCACGCGGTGATGGAAGCTACGATGACGATCCAGAGAAGGAGCAGCGAGCCGCGGTCGCGGACTTTGCCGGTGCTGCGCTTGGTGCGCGTGGCAATGCCGATGTAAATTTCCGAGGCGAACCAGGTCCAATAGAGAATCTGCCAAACAACCGAGAATGTCATCGCGCCTCCAGGAACGAATGGACGCTCTGATCTTTCATTGTGGGAGTTCGTAAAGGACGCGGAAGCGGCGGACGGGGGGATCCTCGGCATCGAGGAGATCTTCGAAGGAGAGTTCGCGAAGACCGTGGGCTTGGAAGGCGGAGAGTTCTTCGTGCGTGAGTGGCCAGGGCAATTCGCCGGGAGGGTCGCCAAGGTCGCGGCCCATGGCGATGAGGAGCAGTTGGCCGGAGGGACGGAGAAAACTGGCGATCTGCTCGATGGCGGTTTGGCGCGGGGCGGGCGGCAGGGCTTGCAGCGTGTAGATTTCGAGGACGAAGTCGAAGCGCCCACGCCAAGCGGCGGGCGGCCCGAGGAGATTGGCGACGAGGTGCTCGATGGAGCCGCCGCTGGTGCGTGGACCTGCGGGAAAACGCTGTTTCGCGGTGCGAATGGCGGTTTCGGAAATGTCGAACGCGGTGACATGGAAGCCTAAAGTGGCGAGATGATCCGCGTCATCGCCGAGGCCGCTGCCAATGACCAGAGCGGATTTGCCGGCGGATGGGACGGCGTGCGATTCGAAAAAATCGGGGACGAGAGAATTGGGCCGCAGATTAGCCCACGGGACGATGCTCTTCCCTGCCGCGCCTTCGCGATAAAGAGTTTCGAACCAGCCGGTGGGATCACCCTTTTGGTTGAATTCGCTGGCAAGTTCACGGGCGCGGGTGCGGTCGGGCATGCAAAGATTCTACGATGAAACTCGAGAGGAATGCAGTGCGCTTACCAGCCCCAGCGAATCATGTTTCGAACTCCGGTCCAGCGATAAAAGAGAGCGAGGTTGGCGAAAGCGGCGAGTCCCCGGACAAGTGAAACGACGAACTCGTGCGTCTCGGCGCGCGAATGGGGAGCGCCGTCACGCATCACATCAACGGGAAGGGCGAGCAATCCAAGCGAGTAGCAAAGAAGTATCAGGTAGATGACCGTGCGATAGTCCGCATCGTGCTTCAGGCCGCGCACAAAGAGGTAGCTGACAAGAACAAGTTCCAGCCCGAAAATGGAGATGAGAATTGCCGGCATTGGTGCTGATGTCAGTGGCGCGCCTCCGCAGGGCCCCATCGTGGCGTTGGCCGCAAACAGGATTCCGAAAAATAGGAACAAAACGGACGCCGACTGCCGCAAAAGGCTCATGCCGAGTCCTTCCAAATGCACCACAGAATGCCACCCAACGAAGGGCGGACGCAGACCAATACTACGGTATTGTTGCTAGTACAAACCTTGCTTATATGAGCGTCAATAGGACGAAAGCTGAATGTACACGAGCGGTTACGATGTGGCTTAGAACAGAGAATGCAAAAATGAAATTGAGTTTGGAGAATCCGGCGTACTATTAGGTAATTTCCCCCAGAGGCGCACATGGAAAACCACGAACGAAGACGCACGCCGCGATACAGTTTTATCGCCAGCGCGGAACTGATTGAAGTGAGATCGGACGTGCGCATTGCCTCGCGCGTAAGCGAACTGAGCAGGCATGGATGCTACCTGGACATGATGAATCCATTTCCGAAGGGGACGGCTGTGCTGGTGAAGATTTCCGCGGGGGAAGCTTTCTTCGAGAGCACCGGAATAATTGCCTATTCGCAAGCGAACATGGGAGCCGGCGTGAAATTCGACGAGGTGAGTCCTCAGTTCGTGGAGGTACTGGAGCGGTGGCTGGACGAGATGGAGAAGGATCGAGTGAGGCGGCAGGGCTAAGAGTCGCATTTCTGCAATTACAGGGCGGGCCGGGAGGCCGTTGCTCGCCACACGCCGGATTTTGAAGAAATAGGGTTAAATTTCTGTGCGATATACAGGATTCGCCTGATGGGAATGTTTTGGCGAAATTGAGAGGATGAGTGTGCGTGGTTCTTGAAACTTCGCGACGCCGGAAAGAAGGGCAGAGGCGAGATGCTTCGAGAGATCGGAGCACCCGGGCTGGGACGCCTCTTCCCTTCTTCTCCGGTTATTTTCAGTTTCCCCACTCTAGCGATAGTTTTCTCTAACAAAAAAATGGAGGCAAGCATGGCGTCTGATGCTGGTGCGGATTCCCGGTTGAGGGGGCACGGACGGGTGTTGGGGCTATGCTGGATCGTATATGGGATTTTGCGGCTGGCGATGGGGTTGTGGCTGGTGTTTTTCAGCGGCACGGCCACGGTGATGTTTGGTGCCCTGCTGCAGCGGGTTGCCGATCCATTTACGATGATGAACGTATTTCACGTGGTTTACATTTTGCTGGTGTTGTTGTCCGCGCTGTGCGGGATCGTTGGGCTGATGGCGGGGTTCGCGATTCTGGCAGGCGGCGGCAGGAAGTTGGGACTGGCCGCGGCGTTCCTTTCGGTTTCGGAGATTCCCTTTGGAACGACGCTGGGAATTTATACGCTGGTGATTTTTCTTCCTTGATGCGGCTTACCTGAAAACATTCATTCTCTAAAGCTTCTTATCAAAATAAAGTGTGGCTGGCGCGAGCAGCGTCATGGGTATTGGCTGGGTGAGTTTCTTCTTGAGATACCAGCACGGCGGATTGCCCATATGCGGGAAGAGGGAGTGAACGCAGACCACGGTTTGCGTGGGATTCTGCTCATCGAGTTCGTAGGTGGTCTTGTTGCCCTTCTCGGGGATGGCAAGGAGGCGCGGGGCGGTGACGGATTCGAACGGGTCGGCTGGCTTTGCATGCAACATGCGGAAGCGGACGGAGAGGTAGTCGCCGGCATAGACCAGAGCGAGAGCCAGGGCGGCGCCGATGACGATGCGTTCGATGAGGATGCGCGCAGTGGGCATGGTGGTAGTCAGTATGCAGGATTTACAGGGAATTTTTCTTGAGTTCGCCCATGAGGTAGTCGCAGGAGCGGACGGCGAGGGCCATGATGGTGATAGTGGGGTTCTGGCAGGGGTTGGTGCTGAACCCGGAAGCGTCCATCACGAAAAGATTCTTGATGTCGTTGGTCTGCTGAAATTGGTTGAGGACGGATTTTTTAGGATCGGCGCCCATGCGGGCCGTTCCGGCTTCGTGAAGGGCCCAGCGCGGGGCCGAGGGATGCGCGTGTGTGCGGATATTTTTTGCGCCCGCGGCTTCCAGCATTTCTCCGGCGGAGTCTCCCATGTCCTGGATCATGGCGCGCTCGTTTTCGCCGTCGGACATGTGAATTTTCAGGACGGGGATGCCGTAGACGTCTTTCATCTGCGGGTCGATTTCCACAAAATTGTCCCTGCGAGGAAGAACTTCGCCGAAACCGGTGACTTCGAGGCTGGTGCGCGGTTCGCGAAGTGCTTTTTTGTAGGTCTCGCCGAAGCCGGGAGCGTCCCAGTTGAAGTCGGTACTGGATTCGCCTTCGTAGCCGTAGCCCCGGAGGAATTTTTTGTAGGGCGGATCGTTTTTGAGATTGCGGAACCGGGCGACGTAGATCCCGACGGGTTTGATGGGCCCGCCGAGCGAATGCTTTCCGTCGAGGCCGGGAAATTCGCCGCTGCCGCCGCCGCTGCGGATGTGTGCGGTGAGGTAGTGGCCGAGGACGCCGCTGGTGTTGGCTAGGCCGTTCGGAAATTGCGTAGTGGAGGAATTTAGAAGGATGCGGGTGGATTCTTGCGTTTGCGCGCAGAGAATCACCGCGCGGGCGTGAATTTCGCGGGACTGGCGGGTGTTGCGGTCAACGTAGAGGACGCCGCGCGCTCGATTGCCGTCCGGATCCATGAGGACTTTGTGGACCATGGCATTCGAAATGAGCGTGCAATTGCCGGAGGCTAGTGCGTCCGCGACGGTGGTGAAGGCTGAATTGAAATAGGAGTGCGTGATGCAACCCCGCTCGCACGGGCCGCAATAGTGACAGGGACCGCGGCCGTTCAAAGGCTTGGTGAGATTTGCGGAACGCGAAGGCATGACTGTGCGCCCAAGCTTTTCTTTCACGCGATTGCGAAACAGCGTTTCCTGGCAGGTGAGCGGCATGGGCGGCTGATATTGGCCGTCGGGAAGATGTTCGAGACCTTCGGCGCTGCCGGAGATGCCGACATATTTTTCGACGAGATCGTAGTAGGGCTCGACGTCTTTGTAGCTGAGCGGCCAGTCTTCGCCGTAGCCGTCGTGCGAGGCGGACTTGAAATCGAACTCGCTGTAACGCAGCGAGACGCGGCCCCAGACGTTGGTGCGGCCGCCGGTCATTCGAACGCGGCCCATCCACAGGAAGGGTTGATCGGCGGGTGTGGTGTACGGCTCTTCGTGGTCGTTGACGAACCAGTCTTGCGTGTATTCGTTGCAGACATCGAAGCGCGATTGGATGGGGCGCTTTTTGCGAATGATTTCGGCAGCCTGGTTGCGATACTTGAGCGCAAAAGCCGGCGTGTGCTCGGTGAAATTCTTGTCGGATTGCGGCCGGCCCGCTTCGAGTAGCGCGACCTTGAGGCCAGCTTCCGCGAGCCGTTTGCAAGCCCAACCGCCAGATGCGCCCGAGCCGACGACAATCACGTCGTAGTTTAAATTGGATTTGTTGGCCATGGAGACTCAGTTCACCGAAGCACACGGGGGATGGTGAGATGCACCAGCGGATGCTAACAAGCGAGCGGGGGGAGGTCAATCAGCAAGGTTTGAAAATGGCTCGGATTGGATTTGATTGTCTGCGATTGAGGTGGAGTGATACCATCGGCGCGAATTTGAGAGAGCGCTGTAGGGATGGGGATGAGCGAAGGAAGCCAGTTGCGAGTGTTTAGCGTTGAGGCTGGGGAGCGGCGGCTGACGCGGCGAGAGATGGTGCAGCGGCTGCTAGCTGGCGCGGGAGCTGGGGCGGCTTGGCCGTTGATGGCGGCCGGGCATCCTATTCATGAACATTTTGCGAATCACGCCGTTTTGGCAGAGGCGGACAAACTGGGCTCGGCCGATTGGAAGCCGCTGTTTCTGGGTGCGGCGCAGAACGAAGAGTTGAATGCATTGGCGGAGAGCATAGTGCCGGGATCGAGGGGCGCGTTTGTGAACCGGTTCATTGATTTGCTGCTGAGCGTGGATACGGTGGCCAATCAGAAGAAGTTCGTGGAGTCGCTGGCGGCGGTGGACGAAGGAGCCAAGAAGCGATTTGGGCGCTCCTTCCCTGCTCTCGATGCCACGCAAAAAGATGCGCTGCTGACTTCTGCTTCCACGAAAGCGCCCAACGACGATAAGGCTGCCGCGGAATTGCGCGCGCACTTTGAAAACCTAAAGGGCTGGATCAGCGGCGCGTACTATTCTTCCGAAGCCGGAATGCGCGAACTGGGATGGAACGGGGAGTACGCGTTTGCGAGCTACCCGGGCTGCGAACACGCGGAAGGCCACGGCTAGATTTCAATTCGATTGAGGATTCCGAGAGGACAATCATGAACGATACAACGAACCGCAGGAATTTTCTCCGCGTGATGACGGCAGCCGGCGCGGGTCTGGCGTTTTCCAATAAGCTGTTCGCGGCGGAGAAGAAATCCGTTCTGGTGTTCACGAAATCTTCCGGTTTCGAGCACACCGTCGTGAAAGTCGTGGACGGCAAACCGAGCATCGTGGAAAACGTGGCGCGCGATCTCGGCAAGAAACATGGATTTGAAGTGACGGCTTCGAAAGACGGCCGAATTTTCGATTCGAAAGAATTTCTCTCCTATGGGGCCGTCTTTTTCTACACCACGGGCGATCTGACCACCGAGGGCACGGACAAAACTCCGCCCATGTCGACGCAGGGCAAGCAGAAACTTCTAGACGCCATCCGCGGCGGCATGGGCTACGTCGGCTCGCACGCGGCGAGCGACACGTTTCACACCCCTCCGGACCCCAAGGACCTTTCGAACCGCTACATCGCGCACGGCGATCAGAGCGATCCGTATCTGCGTATGGTCGGCGGCGAATTCATCATGCACGGAAGCACTCCGCGTCTGCAGGACGGAACTTTGATCGTCAACGATCCGAAATTTCCGGGCCTCGCCGGAGTGAAGTCACCGGTGATAATAAACGAGGAATGGTATTCGCTGAAGGATTTCATGCCAGACCTGCACGTCATCCTGACGCTCGATACGCACGGGATGAAGGGCGAACCTTACATGCGTGCGTCGTATCCGGTCACGTGGGCGCGCATGGACGGCAAAGGACGCGTTTTTTATTGCGCGATCGGCGACCGTCCCGAAAATTGGCAAAACGAATTTTTCATCAACCTGCTCGGCGGCGGAATTCGCTGGGCCCTCCGCGATGTGAACGCCGACATGGATCAAAACCTGAAGCAGGCTGCGCCGGGTTACGCGGAGATTCCGCCCAAGAATCCCCCTCAGAGTTAGCCGCGTTTCCATTCAAGGACTACTGTTGCGCGAGCTTTGGAAAGCTCCGGGCGGCGCTGGTATCTTCCATTGGCAAGCGCAAAGAGTCTTGGAGTATCTTGAGGCTAGGGAGAACTCGAAGCGATGCCGCAAGGCGCCGGTATTCACTCGGTCCAACTTGTATTTTTGCTGCTGCTGCTTTTCGTAGTCGTATTTGCAGCGCTGGCACGAAAACTGAAAACGCCGTATCCGATCGTTCTGGTGATCGCCGGCCTGCTGCTCGGATTCATCCCTGGAATTCCGAAAATTTCGCTCCATCCCGATTTGATTTTTCTGGTGGTGCTCCCTCCTCTGCTCTATTCCGCCGCGTGGCTCACTTCCTGGCGCGAATTCAAATTCAACCTGGTGAGCATCTGTTTGCTCGCCTTCGGATTGGTTGGCTTCACGGTGCTGGGCGTCGCGGAAGCCGCGCGTTGGCTGTTCCACGGATTTGATTGGCGGCTCGGATTCGTTCTCGGCGCGGTGGTGGCGACGACCGATGCCATCGCAGCAACGTCTATCGCCAAGCGCGTGGGTTTGCCGCAACGCATCGTGGACATTCTCGAAGGCGAGAGCCTGCTGAATGATGCGACGGGCCTGCTGGCGTTGGAATTCGGCATCGCGATGGTCGTGGATGGAACGACGCCAACGGTAGGCGCGGGGCTGATTCGCATTTCCTATCTCGTGGGCGTGGGACTTCTGCTGGGGCTGGCGTTCGGCCTAGTCACCGAATGGTTCGAAAACCGTATCGATGACGGCCCCATCGAAATGGCCATCAGCATCCTAGTGCCATATGGCGCGTACCTCGCCGCCGAAGCGATTCACGCCTCCGGAGTGCTGGCCGTGGTGGCCTGCGGATTGTATCTGAGCCGCAAGAGCGCGCAATTTTTCTCCGCAAGCGTGCGAATGCAAGTGTGGGCGGTGTGGGATTCGTTTACGTTCGTGCTGAACGGCTTCGTGTTCGTACTGATCGGTCTGCAACTTCCCTTCGTTCTCGCGGGAATTCGCGAGTACAGCATGAAGCAGCTCGTCCTTTACGGCGCACTCTTCAGCGCCATCGTGATTGTGTTGCGGCTGATGTGGATGTTTCCAGGCGCGCATATCGCGTATCTCATCCGCAAGCGAATACTGCATCAGGATGTGCAGCGGTCTTCTGCGCGGCAGATCTTCGTGGTGGGCTGGACGGGAATGCGTGGCGTCGTCGCGCTGGCAGCAGCGATCTCGCTCCCGGAAACGCTCGCGGATGGGAGCGCATTTCCGCAACGCAATTTGATATTGTTTTTGACCTTCTGTGTGATCTTCGTGACGCTGGTCTTGCAGGGCCTGACGCTGCCGCCGCTGATCCGTTTGCTGGGCCTCGCCGGAACCGGCGGCGACAACTGCGAAGAAGACGAGGCCCGGCGCATCATCGCCAGCAGCGCATTGGCGCATCTGGAAGAAGTTCGCGGGCAGGACTTGCCTGAATTTACCGCCGTGTACGACGACATTTCGAAACGCTACACGCGGAGACTCGCGAGCCTCAGCAAAGAAACCGCGGACGATGACGGCATGAGCACCAAAGAGATGGATCGTTACCGCGCGCTATGGAAAGAATTGCTCCGCGAAGAACGAAAAACAGCCGTCCGCCTGCGGAACGATGGGCGAATTAATGATGAAGTGCTGCGAAAACTCGAGCACGAACTGGATTTGAGCGAGACGCGCCTGTCTCTAAGTTAGAGTCGCGAAGTTAAAAGCGCCAAGTTAGTGAAAGACGGAACCGCGAAAACTTCACAGGAGTCTGATTGCGAATGATAATCTGGTGGAGCCGATGGGGTTCGAACCCACGACCTCCTCGATGCCATCGAGGCGCGCTCCCAGCTGCGCCACGGCCCCACCGTCAGCTTACAAATTAAATGTTAACATCCGCACGCGGCCTCCGTCTACCAGCTCGGCGATACCAATACAACAGCTATGCATACCTCAAGAAGAGGCTGAGGATGATGCGCGCAAATGCGCGAGGAAGGATTGATGTGCCCGGGTGAGAGAACGCCCGCGCAAAACCAGCGCTCCAATCGTGCGCGCGGCGCCGTTATCGCCAATGCGCACGTAACGGCACCGCGCACTTTTCTCGATGGCCATTTCCGGAACGATGGAAACACCCATGCCGGCGCCAACCATGCTCAGCAGGCTGCTGAATTGGCCGCTCTCGAAAATGATTTGCGGATGCAGCCGCGCGCGGTCGCAGGCGGCGACGGCGGTGTCGCGGAAGCAGTGGCCGTCGCGCAGTAGGAGGAAAGGCTCCGCGCGAAGATCCTTAAGCGAGAGCGTGCGGCGAGCGGCGAGTTTATGTTTCTGAGGCAGCGCGGCGAAGAGTCGCTCCGTGAGCAGCGGAAAGGCATCGAATTCGTGGCCGCGAATCGGCAGCGCGAGAATGGCTACGTCAATCGTGCCTGCGCGGAGGCGATCGAGGAGAACTGGCGTGATTTCTTCGACGACCGTAAGATGCGATTGTGGGAATTTGCGCGAAAAAGAAGTGAGCTGTGGCGGCAGAAAATACGGCGCGACGGTGGGAATCACCCCGACGATGACGGAGCCGGCGACGGAATCTTTTTGCTCGACAACATCGCCGCGCGCAGCTTCCAGTTCGCGCAACACGGCCAGCGCCCGCGGCAGAAATGTTTTGCCGAGATCGGTGAGGCGGACGGAGCGTCCAAGCCTGTCGAAAAGCCGCGCGCCAAGTTCGTCTTCCAGCTTCATGATCTGCTGCGACAGCGATGGCTGCGAAACATGCGATTGCTCGGCAGCGCGGCTGAAAGACCCCGTTTCAGCGACGGCGCAAAAGTATCGAAGTTGATGAAGTTCCATTCGAGAAGTCTTCCGTCCTCAGTTTCTCGTTTTCAGTTTCCTGTTTTCAGTTTCCCGTTTTCAGCTTTTCGTTCTCAGCGCCTAGGGGCGGAGCTTGCCCGCTCGCGCCAACGGCTCGCCCGTACGATCATCGCGCATCGGCGCTATGTGACACCGCATTCACAATCCTGCCATAGGCTATGCCTATCTATCGTATCCGAACTATATATTGGATGTATAGGCCAACCGGGGCTAATCTCCAGGGGTCATGCAACACGCGGCTGGAGCCTCGTGTCTGCTGACGTTTATAAACCGGCGAAGGCCAAGACGCTCTTGCCGGAGGAAAGACTGAGGAGGAAGCATGGCGGAAGAAAAAAAACAGATTATGACCACGGATGCGGGGCGGCCGGTGGGCGACAACCAGAACTCGCTCACGGTGGGCCCGCGCGGGCCGGTGGTTTTTGAAGATTACTTGTTGTTTGAAAAGATGGCGCACTTCAACCGCGAAAGAATCCCGGAGCGCGTCGTACACGCCAAGGGATCTGGCGCGCACGGGCATTTTGTTTGCACCAGTTCCGAGATCACCAAATACACCACAGCGAAACTCTTCAGCACCGTTGGCAAAAAGACGCCCACGTTCATCCGCTTTTCGACGGTCGGCGGCGAAAAAGGCTCGGCGGACACGGAACGCGATCCGCGCGGCTTCGCGCTGAAGTTTTACACCGAAGAGGGCAACTGGGACATGACCGGCAACAACACTCCCGTGTTTTTCATCCGCGATCCCCTGAAGTTCGGCGATTTCATCCACACGCAGAAGCGCGATCCGCAAACCAATTTGAAGTCGCCCACCATGATGTGGGATTTCTGGTCGCTCTCGCCGGAATCGCTCCATCAAGTGACGATTCTCTTTTCCGACCGCGGCACTCCCGATGGCTACCGGCACATGGATGGCTTCAGCAGCCATACGTTCAGCCTGATCAACGCGAAAAATGAATTGTTCTATTGCAAATGGCATTTCAAGACGAAGCAAGGGATCAAGAACTTTCATGCCGAGTCCGCGGAAGTGATGAAAGGAAAAGATCCGGATTATTCGCAGCGCGATTTGTTTGATGCGATTGCGAAGGGAAATTTCCCCAAGTGGCGCGTCTCCGTGCAGATCATGCCGGAAAAAGATGCGGAGACATATCACCTCAATCCCTTTGATCTGACGAAAGTGTGGCCGCACAAGGATTATCCGCTGCACGAAGTCGGCGAACTGGAACTGAACCGCAACCCGGAAAATTATTTCGCGGAAGTGGAGCAGGCTGCATTTGAACCGCGCAACATCGTGCCGGGCATGGGATTTTCGCCCGACAAAATGCTGCAAGGCCGGCTGATCTCCTATCCCGACGCGCACCGCTACCGCCTGGGCGTAAACTACGATTCCCTGCCGGTGAACAAGCCGCAATGCCCGTACGCCACCTATCATCGCGACGGCACGATGCGTTTCGACGGCAACGAAGGCGGAAAGCCGAATTACGAGCCCAACAGCTTCGGCGGCCCGACGCAGGACAAGAAATATGTCGAGCGGCCGACGGCGGTTAGCGGCACGGTAGCGCGGCACGATCATCGCAGCGACAGCGATTATTACTCGCAGCCGGGAGATCTCTTCCGGTTGATGGATGCGGGCGCGAAGGAGCGGCTCATCAGCAACATCGTGGGTAGCCTCGGCAACGGCGTTCCGCAGCGCATCCAGGAACTGCAAATACAACACTTCTACAAGGCCGATCCCGCATACGGTACCGGCGTGGCGAAGGGCCTGGGACTCAACATCGATTCCATCGTCTCCAAAAAACAAGCCAGCGCTGCCGACTGACTCTATTTTTTCAGTCGTCAGTAGTCCGCTTTAGCTTTGCGATGACGATCGTAGAAACTTTCAGAAGCCAAGGGGCGAGCCGATTCGGTTCGCCCCTTGGCTTTTTTGGACGCAGGCGAGATTGGAGCTTTGTTTTGAGCCACGAGTTTGGGTTAAGGTGGAGCGCGGTGATTTGAGGAGAATGTGCGCGCATGGCAAAACTGACTTTTTTGGGGGCGGCGGGGAGTGTAACGGGGTCGAAGTATTTGGTGGAGGCGGCGGGCAAGCGGCTGCTGGTGGACTCTGGAATATTTCAAGGGTTGCCGGAGCTGACGGAGCGGAATTACAAGCCCTTGCCCATCGATCCCGGGACGATCGACTATCTTGTGTTGACGCATGCGCATCTGGATCACACGGGATGGCTGCCGGTGCTGGTGAAGGCGGGATTTCGTGGACCGATTTATGCGAATCCGGCGACGATTGAGTTGACGACGCTGCTGCTGAAGGACTCGGCGCATTTGCAGGAAGAAGATGCGCGGCATGCGGCAGAACACCCGGACAAGCACAATCATCGCGAAGAGCACGAGCCACTCTACACCTCAGAAGATATCGATCCGGTATTGCGATTGATGAAACCAATGCCGCGGCTTGGCGCCTTTACACTGAGTCCGGAATTTCAATTTGTATCCTACGACGCGGGGCACATTCTTGGTTCTTCGAGCCTGGAGTTGACCATCACCGAAGGCGGGAAGAAAACCGTGGTCGTTTTCTCCGGCGATATCGGGCGATACGATCAACCGATTTTGAACGATCCGGTGACGCCGGCGTCGCACGCGGACGTATTGCTGTGCGAATCGACTTACGGAGACCGCGAGCACGCCGGTGGCGATCCGGCGGAATTGCTGGCGGCGATTGTGAATCGCGTGGTGGGGCGCGGCGGGTCGATCATCATTCCGGCGTTTGCGATCGGGCGGACGCAGACGTTTATGTACTACCTGCGGGAGCTGGAGAATCAGCAGAGGATTCCGCGAGTGCCGGTTTATGTGGACAGCCCGATGGCGCTGAGCGCGACGGATTTATATTTGAAACACAAAGAAGACCACGACCTGGAATACTCGAACGAAGAAGCGGGAGGAAAAGGCGACCCGCTGAATGTGCATGAATTCCATTTGACGAAAACGACGGAAGAATCGAAAGCCATCAACAGCGTGAAGACGCCGTGCATCATTATTTCCGCGAGCGGGATGATTAGCGGCGGGCGCGTGCTGCATCATTTAGCGCTGCGATTGCCGGACGCGCGCAATGCCGTGATCCTCGCGGGATTTCAAGCCGAGGGAACGCGGGGCCGCGCGCTGCAAGAAGGCGCGAAGGCGCTGCATCTCTACGGGCAAGCTGTGCCTGTGGCTGCGGAGATCGTGCAGATGGGGCAGTTTTCCGCGCACGCGGGAAAAAGCGAATTGTTGCGCTGGCTGGGCGCGTTGCCCGCGGGACCAAAGCAGACGTATCTGACGCATGGTGAACCGTCCGCGGCGCAAGCGTTGCAGGCGGCGATCACCGAGAAGTTTAAGTGGAAAGCCGCAGTGGCCAGGTACTTGGATGCAGTGGAACTGGGCTAAGGGAGAAGGTTCTTCCTGAAATTATTTTCAACAATCCAGGAAACTATTTCAGGGCTCACCTCGTCTATACAGGCAAGACCACTCGCGGGGTAGGGGGCTAACCACCACAGGGCAACCGACCGTCAGTTCCCTACCCCTAAAAATTTAGCGAGAAGTAGATCAACTTTGTAACCAGTTCCCCAAGAAAAGCATCTTATTTCCAGATTGTGCGGTGCGTGTGCGCAGATGATTTTCGGAAATCCAGATAGAAATATATAAACTGCGTTGTTCGTTCTGCATTTTTTTCGCCTTGAAGCACAATTCCTGCCAGGTTGGTCAGTTCCAAGACGGCATCAAATGAATGCTGGTGCAATGCAACCACTATGCGGTGGCTTTATGCCCGGAAAAACCACCCGAGCATGACCATGGTAGAACTATGGTTCGACCATTCCCATTTTGCGCGGCTGGCCAACCCTTAGGTCAACCCCCTGCCCCTTTTTCATAAGTGTTGCATCTAAAAGACTTAGTATTTGCGTAAGTCCTTTAGAAGCAATACTTACGCGGGGTGCCGTAAGTATTGCTTCTAAAGAAGTTAGCGAAGGCTCTTTTCGCGGTCAGAACCACTACATCGTTAGGGCGTCCCAGAAAAGAAAATGCACCCGATGCTTGGGTGCCGGACAGTCAAATCGCAATTTTACCTGTCTCTCATTATAGCATAGCCGCTTGGCGGGTTACCCCGGCCCGAGATTCAGAAGGTGTCTGCTTGCGATAGCCTTGTGCGCCCTTGAAAATAACTTTTATGAAGTCCGTGGGTTCGTCTATAACCCGATAACGTGGCTCGTCGGGATGGGTTGTCGATTGCCTGTGCTCAGCGCGAAGCCAGATCGTGCGCGCCACGAAACCACGACCACAGAAACGCACGATCGTCATAGGGATGCCGAAACTGGCTCAGCAGAAAACTAACTGAAATAGGACCGAACGTACCAATGGCGTAGCACGTCCAGAACAGCTTCCGATTTGGCGGCGCAGGTTTCACGGATTGGTTCCAGATTCTATCAGGCAGACCAAATCACCGGGCGCGAAAATCTAGAACGGTTGTGTCCTGATAGAGGCGCTTACCGGAGGCAGATTCGACGTTGGGAAAAAGGGGTTGGGCTGCGGCGGTCAGCGGAGGGAGGCGTGTTGGGCGAGTTTCGAGAGGCGTTGTTCGCCGGCGGCGAGGGTGGACTCTTTTTTGCAGAAGGTGAAGCGGACTTGGGAGGCGCCGTCGCGGGCGTCGTTGTAGAAGCTGGAGCCGGGGACGACGGCGACGCCGATTTCCTGGACGAGATATTTGGCGAAGCGGACGTCTTTGGTGTCGGCGGGGAAACGGGTGGCGTCGGGATCGGGGAAGCGGGAGATGTCGGTCATGATGTAGTAGGCGCCGCGGGGTTTGTAGACGGTGAATCCGGCGGCGGTGAGAATCTTGAGGAGGCGCTCGCGTTTTTCGGCGTAAGTGGCGACGAGTTTGTCGTAGTAAGCCTGAGGCGATTTGAGGGCCATGGCTCCGGCTTGCTGCAGCGGGGCGGCGGCGCCGACGGTCAAGAAGTCGTGGACTTTGCGGATGGATTGCGTCGCTTCGGGCGGAGCGATGGCCCAGCCGACGCGCCAGCCGGTGACGCTGTAGGTTTTGGACATGCCGTTGATGACGATGGTGCGCTCGCGCATGCCGTCGATGGCGGCCATGGAGATGTGCTCGGCGCCGTCGTAGAGGATGTGTTCGTAAATTTCATCGGTGATGCAGAAAGCGTTCCATTTCTGGCAGAGGTCGCGGATGAATTCGAGTTCGGCGCGGGTGAAAACTTTTCCGGTGGGATTGTTGGGCGTGTTAAGGATGATAGCTTTGGTGTGCGGGCCGAATGCGGCGGCTAATTCCCTTTCGTCGTAGGTCCAGACGTCGTGGTCATTTTGCGGCGGGCGCATCTTGACGAAGCGCGGAGTTGCCCCGCTGAGGATGGCGTCGGGGCCGTAATTTTCGTAGTACGGCTCGAAGACGACGATTTCGTCGCCGGGATTGATGATGGCCATCATCGAAGACATCATGGCTTCCGTCGAGCCGCAGCAGATGGTGATTTCACGCTCGGGGTCGACGCGTACGCCCTGGGTGCGCGCGAATTTTTCGACGATGGCGTCGCGGAGCGGCTTAGCTCCCCAGGTGATGGCGTACTGATTGATGTCGTCCGAGATGGCCTGGCGGGCGGCTTCCTTGATTTCGGCGGGGGCGGCGAAATCGGGGAAACCTTGCGAGAGATTGACGGCGTCGTACTGTAGGGCGAGACGCGTCATTTCGCGGATGACGGATTCGGTGAATTGCTCGGCCTTGGCCGAGAGCATGCGGCGGGTCAATTCGCCGGTGGGGATGGGAGTGACGATGGATTTGGGTGTGTTCATAAGATTTAGGTTGAAAGTAAAAGTTTAAAGTTGAATGGGGAAAAAGCAAAGGGAAAGAAAGCAGGTCCCTAGAGAGCTGCGGTAGAGCGCTGGATTTCAGAAGTCGTATTTGAACAAACGAGCAAATCAGATCAAATCTAAGGTGGAGGTAAACATGGCAGAAAAAGATCTGGTTGAAGTGATTGGTAAGAAATACTCGGCTATGAGCCGTGAGAAGAGAGTGCGAACCATTCGATCCCTGAATGAAGATGGTCGAGCGTTCGTGCGAAAGTTTTTTCCCACTTTTTACTTCGAAGCTTATACGAATCTTCCTCGCCAGAAGACAAGCTAATCAGGAGAGAAGAAACAGGGACGGGCAAGTCCAGCCCCTACGCAACCCGCAAGCTATCGCCACTGAAAACAGGAGAGCAGCTACTGGCCAATATATTCCTAGCGGGTGTGGCTGGCGGAAGCGACGGCGGTGCCAGCGCTGCCGGCGCCGTAAATCATGCGGTAGACTTCGGCGTTGCGCAGGACGATCTGGACGTATTCGCGGGTTTGCGTGATGGGAATGGACTCGACGAGTTCGGGAATTTCTTCGTAGTTGCGCTCACCCTTCCACTGGGCGATGCGCTCTTCTCCGGCGTTGTACGCGGCGGCGGCGTATTCGGGCGCCCCGGTGAGGCGCAGCAAACCGGCGATGTAGACCATGCCGAGCTGGATGTTGTAGTCCGGCTGATAGAGCATGTTTTTGTTGTAGCGAAGTTTGAGCTGTTTGGCGACCAGTTTTCCGGTCTTGGGCAAAAGCTGCATGAGGCCGACGGCATTGGCATAGGAAACGATATCGGCCTGGAAGGTGGATTCCTGGCGGATGAGGCCAGCGGCGAACATGGGATCGAAATCGTTCTTGGCGGCTTCGCGGCGGACGGCAGCTTCATACGGAAGCGGATAGAGCGCTTTCCAAACGTAGAGTGGGATTTCGCTGAATTTGCGCGAATCGAAACTGGGAACGATGATGCGCCCATAGGCCATGCCCGCGGCGAAGTGGCCCTGATCGAAGGCGGCTTGCGCGGCTTCGAGAAGGAAACGCGGCGAGGATGTGGCGAAGTAGGCGTTCTTCAATTCTTGTTCGGCGGAAGATTCGAATCCGATAGAGCGCAACGCTTCGGCGCGAGCCCAGCGATCTTCGGCGGCGGGAGCAACGGGTTCATCAAATGGACGTAGAACTGGCGGCTCGGGAATTTGGGTGAGGTAGTCGACCGGGTCCACCCCACCAGAGCCGAGCTTGGTAAGGCGTTGCTCGGCGGCATGGCCAAAATACGTTTCGGGATAGCGCTCGATGGCCTTGCTAAAAAAGGCGCGAGCGCGCATGGGATTTCCATTGCGTTCGGCGTCGCGCCCAAGCCAGTAAAGCGCATCGACGGCGTTGGCGGACACGGGATACTTGCGAAGGAAAATGGCAAGCTTGTCGGCGGCGTAGGGCTGGCGTTCGAGATAAGCGACCCACGCGAGGCGCCACTCGGCGTTGTAAGCGTTCTTGCCAGCCGGGAAACAATCCAAGACGCGCTGGTAATAACCGGCAGCTTTCTCGCGGTCGAGTCCTACCCAGTAGAAATTGCCGGCGGCCATGAGGCTTTCTTCCGCCCAGGCGCTCTTCGGATATTTCTGGACGGCTTCCTCGATCGCGGTGATCATTTCCACTTCTTTTTTTGCAGAACGCTGGGCTTGCGAGAGCGAATAGAGGCGCTCGGCATCGACTTCGGGATCGGGTGTTTTCAGGGAAGACAAGAGCGAAGGCGAACCTTTCAATTGAATGCGGGCTTCCGCCACCCGAACTTGGGCGCGCTGGCGCGTGCGGTTCGCGGGATCTTGGACCATGGTCAAAAGTTTTTCGTATTCGGCGCGGGCTTCTTTCCATTTGTGCGCGTCGAAGAAAACTTGAGCGCGCTGCTCCTGCAGCTCCACGCCGGGGTAGGAATATTCCTTCCCCATGATGTGCATGACTTGTGGCAAAGCGCTGCCGGCCGCTTTAGCTTCGTCGGTGAGCGGATACTTGTAAAAGAGCGTCTGGTAGTCCTTCGCGGCGCGCGGGAATTGTCGTGCGGCCTGATAGGCGTGGGCGCGTTCGAGCAAGAGGGCGGGCTTGGAATTTGTGGCGGAGTAGGCGTTCAGAATATCGATGGCGTCTTGGGCGTGGCCAAGTTCGACGGCCGTGGGAGCGTAGGCCTCCAGGAATTGTTCGCGCATCGCGGTGTTGGGATAGTCGTGCTGGATGGTTTGGAGGTCCAGGTAGGCGTCGGCGGTGCGCTTTTGCAGGCGCTTGGTCATTGCGGACCAGTAGAGGACATATTCGCGAAGGGTGGTATCGGATTTAGCTTTGTCGAACCATGCCAGCGCTTGCGCGGTGCGATTTTTGGAATAGTCATCGTAGCCGAGGGCCAGGGCGGCGCGGCCACCCAAGACGGTTCCCGAGTTTTTCGCGGCGAAGGCCGCGAGTTTGTCGTACGCGCCGGGAGCGGCGGTGTGCAGACCGCGAGCGAGATCGACGAGTTCTCTTTGCGCGGCTTCGTCTTCCGGAGTGGCGGCGGTAATTTGCGGCGCGGCGGTCTCCGGTTTGCACCCGGTCTGGCAAGCTACGGGCTTGGGCTTCTTAGATTTCTTTTTTTTGGATTGGGGCGTCTGAGAGAAAACGTCTGCCGCACCGCCGAAGGCGAGACAAAAAATCAGAAGGAGCGCCGTGGCGCGGGACACACACAGCGTGGACAAATTCCCGCGCCGTTCCCTGAAACTTGATTGCACCGCCGGCGTTCTAATGGTGCCGCGCAGGCGTGGCGTATGGATATTCACCGAGGGCGTGGGCATCGCCTTCGGCAAGAATTTCCACCATCCAGCGGTAAAAGTAGTCCACCGGGTGGTCCATGATGGGTTTGAAGCGGCGGTCGTATTCGCGATGAGCTTTTTCAATGTCGTCTTTCAATCGGATGCACAGATCTTTATTTTGGCGTCCCAGCCGAACCTGCTCTGGCCGGAGCATTTTAATATCCTGCATCGAAACTTTCGCCACCCGATTTGCACGACGGTGCAATTCCTGTTCCTCGGGCGAGAGGCGATTCACATCGAAGTCGCCTTCCAGTTCTGATTCTACCGCGACAGCCGATATTGGTGCTTCGACAAGTTCGATGGACTCGGGTTCGGGCTCCGTCAGCAATTCCATTTCGGGTTCCAACGGCTCTTCGATTACCGAAGCAGGCGGAACCGCGCCAGCCTTAGGAACGGGCGGCGCCGTGGGATGCGGGCGCTGCGGTGCTGGAGCGACCGGCGCTTCGACTCCCGCCCTGCTCACCAAATTTGTGATTTGCGCTTCGAGAGGCGAGCGCGAGCCCGACTGCAGCGATGCGGCGATAAAGCGCGTCAGAACTTCGAGAGCCGCGGCGAGAGAGGCTGCGGCGGTTTGCGCGCGCAGCATGGGGGGAAGCGCGTTGGTGGGCTTATTGCTGGCGCAGGCCGAAACCACGTCATTGACGGCGTGGTGCAGCTCGTCGGTGGTCCGCTGCACGCGCTCCAGATTGTCGCGAACGGCGCGCGCTACGGCTTGTTCCATTGCGTTGGGTTCTTGTGCCATATGCCGGTTTTCGACCGTGTTTTGCCCTAAGTCTACCGCTTTGTGATTCTGGAAGGTAGGTGGTTTGGAGTCAACGGCCTAGCGGTACCGGTGTGCCCAATCGTTGCTTATCTGCCTGGCCTCGCCCCAGACCATGCCATCCTCATGCTCGCAGCTACTGTGTTTGTAGATCCAGCCAACGCCATTATTTTATCCTGATAATCACTCACGCCGTGCCGTATGCCCTTCGCAATCAACCACCGCCCCGCTCCAAGCCACCGCCTCCGGCGCCAGCCGTCTCGACCTCAGCCTCCCCTCCGGCCCGCAATTTGCGACATTCATATACAACCTCTGCGCGGATTTTGGGGGGCAGGTCACCCCAAAGACGCTTGCTGGTTAAAGGTGATCCACCAGCCTATTATCTACTTTGCGGCTTGGAATCCGTGTACGACTCGCAATGAACGGAAGGGGCTGTAGCGGATAGTTCTTTAATAGAAATGGTGAATCTGGGCTGTTTCTCAATCCGCTTAATGGCTAGCGCAAGATGCTCCTGCGTCCATGTACCGCCAAGTGGTGGGCTAACAAAAACTACACCGCTCGCCTCGTCTTTTGATAAGGCGAAACTAGCATCATTTTGAATATTGAAATACTGAAGGCCATTTTTTTCAGTTAAGAAGACAGCAAAAACCAATCCGTTCCCGCGAGTACGAGCGGCATAATCAACCACATAAATAACTTTGTCGCCCGGATAGGATTTCTCATCCAGAAGATACCCAAAAGTAAATCCTGTAGCTTTTGATGATGGCAAGAAGTGCTTGACCGCTAGGCACTGAGCCACACTGAATAAGAGCTGTGGCGTCTGCTCCTGCGAATGAATGCTCGAGCCTAAACAGAATTGTAACGAGATAGCTAGCATGATTCTCTTCATCGCAAGTCTCCTCCAGACCGGCATGACTTACTTCCCAGGGTTATTGTAGATATATATATAAGTAGGCTGCCGTCTAGTACTATCTTAGAAAGGTCCGAACTTGGCAAATACCGTCTCTTGACCTGCCTTACCCTTGAGACCGCGGGTGGCACACTCTCAGCCGACGAGCAAGCTCGGGGTGGCCTACCCTTTGCGTTTTTGTTTTTTGCAAAGGGTGGGTCACTCTTCTCCTTCAATTCGCTCAATCCACCGTGTCGATGGAAATCAGCCCATCCTCTTGATTGGCGTAGAATGAAAAACTGCTCCACGTCCACTCTTTGGGATGTTGCACCATCCGCTCCTTCACAGGATTCGCGTGCATGTAATGCAGTTTCTCTTTCTTCTTCTCATGGCTCCATACATCGAAATCGTAGAAACGCCGCTGCCAGAATCGCCTGTCCGTCTCCCATGCCTCTCCGAAATTCAGCCGCAGTTGTTTCCTCGACGCTCCGCCCCTCTTCCCGCGCATCTTCGCGATACTCGTTGCTTCAAAACCTGCAGCACCTTCGATATATTCCCTTTTTTCGGCTCGCTGATCAGCAGGTGCACGCGGTCCGGCATCACCACGTAGCCCACCAGCCTAAAATCATATTTGACCCGAACCTCGGCAAGCACCTTCAGGAAAAGATTCCTCACTCGCGCAGTCTGCAAGTGCCGCCGCCGGTGGTAGCAGCAAAA
>Ga0210407_10001519_pt1 | contig 21536 bp, 23 predicted proteins | sample IncBWC27MmetaG_FD_150860 | JGI IMG/M metagenome (GOLD analysis project Ga0210407, IMG submission 150860) | Forest soil microbial communities from Barre Woods Harvard Forest LTER site, Petersham, Massachusetts, United States - Inc-BW-C-27-M | ecosystem: Environmental > Terrestrial > Soil >... | reverse complement strand
CAGCATCCTGCGGATGGTGGAGCATGCGAATGGCGATGTTGTAGATCCACGTTTGGTGCCGCTGGACCAGGTCTTCGAGCGCCTGGTGATCTCCCGAGCGGGCGCGTAGAACAAGGCTCTGGTCCTCGTGGTCGGGGGAATTATCTGCTAGCGGATTATTGATAGTCATGGTGCACCTCCAAGCGCCCATATGCCCTGGCTCGTTTCTCAGAGAGCCTTGGGTATTGCAGAGAAGTGGGCGCTCACAATCTTCCACTGCCCGCTTTGTTTGATGAAGACCAAAGTACCTCGGTCGTAGACTGCCAGGACCTTGCCGTCTTTCGTTACTCCCCTAAACGAGCCGTAAGCATTCACGATACCCACGGTATCGCCAAATACGCGAAACGATGGTTGTCGGAAGCCGAAGCTCGCCGAGACGATGCCCTCATAGGCTTCGTTGACGTGCTTGGCAAACATCTGCTTGCCGTCGAGCCGGTACGGAGCGTACTCAAACACCTCCACGTCCTCGGCAAGCATCTCTATGGCAGGCTTGAGGTCGCGCTGATCGAAGGCATCGGCGAACTTCTGAGTTAAGGCTTGGAGCTCCTTCACGCTCATGTTTGTGTCTCCTCTGATAGGTTTAGACACACGCCGCGCCACACTGTGACAGAACTATACCGCCTAACTTGCTCACCGCCGGGCCACCGGCGATTGGACGCTTCCATCAGATTGCGCTCGGATCACGGGCAGACCGACAGTAAACGTCTCCGTGCGTCCGTTGTTTTCCCAAGAAGTGTCGGCTTCGGTCGCTGTGGTTAAGCTCGATGATGGATGCTCATTCGAGACGGAACGCCAGCGGAACCGCGTCGAGGTGCGCTCACGCCGTGGAGGGATGAACGCGGCAGGCATGGCGTCTGCCACACCTGCCGCTTGTCTGCGATGAACGGGCGCTCAAAAGATTGGCAATTTCTACAGCGAGTTTAAGAACGTAAAGAGTGCTTGCTTTTCTTCGGGGCTAAGCTCGCGGAAATGATCCCTTACCTGTTCCGCCTCGCCTCCGTGACGTTCGATGGCATCTTCTAAGGTTAAGGACTTGAGATCGTGCATGTGCCGAGGGTGCATGCGGAGTCCCCATAGGGGAACCGTGCGCAATTTGTTGGCGGTATCTTGCGGTGGATTCTGGACGATGCCGTCGCCGGTTGCGATGTCGTGGAGCAAGAAGTCGCTGTAGGGATGAATGATCTTATTTCCTAGGGCGTCTGGAACCGTGAAGGCCCCGCCGTTGATGATCGTTCCCGCAGGGGCGGTGATGATGGTGCTGACGTGGCACGTGGCGCAGCCAATGCGGTCGAATAACATTTGGCCTTGCTGGGCCGCTGAGGTCGCAGAAAGAACTGCATCGCGCGGCGGAGCCTTCGTACCGCGGATGAATTCGGCGAAGTGGTCGATGTCCGCCAAGCCGAGATTGTCGGGAGTATCCTCCGGATCCTGGGTGACTTTGCCGACCGTTGTGACATCTTTGGGACGCAAACGGTTCGTTACTCCCATCTCGTTCAGATAGGCATCGCCGATGAAGGAGAGCAGGCTGCTGTGCTGATCCTTCCAGCCAAAGCGGCCGATACGCGACTGTCCGGGCGATTCCAGAACGGGGACTTCTACGGCTTCGCCGTGAATCCGGCCTTCACTGACCTCAATTTGGCGCTGAGCGATAGACTGCAGGGTGCTGTCGTCAATGGCTTCCACGAATCCGTCGCCCAAAGTATTGAGCGCGGCCCGTAAGGCTCTAATGTTTTCGGTGTCGGGTACGTGCTCCTGGGCTTGAGGGATCAGCGCACGGTCATTAATGATAGAGCGGAGGGCGATAGAGTTCGCTCCATCGTTGATGGGCACGGTAGCAGGAACAAAATTGCCATTGGCGTCCAAGTGGCCCGCACGAATTTCCGTGAACTGACTTGATCCGCCGCTGACGGGATTCTGATGGCAATCTGCGCAGGCTCGGGCATTGAATACCGGGCCCAGCCCGGTGCTGGCGTCGTGGTCTTGTTCGAACCTGGTCTGGTCGAGCGCATAGCTGTCACCGGGGGGTTCTACAATGCCGTTGCTAACGCTTTGCGATCCAGGGTTCTGCGCGAGCGTCGGCGTGTCAAAGCCGGTGGGCGCTTCCGTTGGAGACGGCTGAGCAATGTCGGCGAGACCAGAGACCGCTAAACCCATCAGTAAGATCGCAGCAGCAATCCATTTATGTATCATTCGCACTACCTCCTAGACAAAATTGAACGTTTCTCCTCGACTGACGGCTTGAGAAGCAGAGAGAAGACCCGTACAAAACGCTAAGACCTCGGGCGCTAGTCCGTTATTCCCGTTTTGAATGTTAAAAGTGTGTGACAACCCTACAAGCAGCAGTCGGACCGACGCCACATACAACAGATGAGGTTGGGATGGCATGGCTTCGAGGAATCCGCGAGAAAGGGTGCGGCTACCGATCCAAGGTATTCGATTTTCGATTGATGGGATCGAGTCAACGTGGAAGTGCTGCGGCCGAAGATTTCGAAATGTTGCGGCTCGACCACCCGGCCGAAGAGTTAGACCGTCCGGTATTCGAGTCTGGGTAGCCAATCAGGTATGTGACAGCTACAAACGCTCGTCTTTTCCCGTCCACTCCCGCTTCCCAATGATACCCATCTTGAGAAACCCCATGCGCAAGCTCCAGAAGCTCGGCAGGGGTGTGTGCCCGCAAGCAGGATACGGCTCCGTCAAACCACAGGACAAATGGACCCACGGGAACCGGAAAAGTCCACAGCAGCCGCGACCAGCGGAAAGGCCGGATGAAGGGAACAAGCGCGAACGCCATCACTGGCATAAAGAAAACGAAGAAAATGGTGAGCCAGTGGCGTTTTGGCACTTCGAAGATGCCAATACCCTGACGCTCCATCACAGCATCCTGCAGAATGGCACGCGCCTCGTCTCGCGGGAAATGATGGAAGCAAGTAAAGAGCGTCCGAAATCCCACCAAGTCCGTGGGAACCCGAGTCGCGTCCACCGGATCGGAGTGAAAGGCAAGCCTCGTATGAGACGAGCGCTTGGCATGTTCGAATGCTCTTAAATTCGGGAACTTATCCGTTAAACAAACATCCGCGGGGAGACGATCCTCGCCTTCAAGGCTTCGCACGAGGCGTCGCCACGGCCCTCCACCACCTGAGCAGAGGTCCACAACCTGGCAAGTTCCAGTTTCCTTCAGGGCGCGTCGAAGCCGAGGAACGATTGGCTCGTAAAAGTCGAACAAATTCCACACGAACTGCAGCGTGTCGGTGACCACGTCCCGAAGTGAATCAGGGCACCAGCGTTGTTCGTGGATCTCGATCAACTGGCGCCTACGCATCAGTCACTTCGCTTGACCAATAGGTGGCGGCGCACCGTCGAGCCCGCCTCAGAAGGACACCTTCAGCGCAAACTGAATCTGCCTCGGATCAACCGAGGTGGAGTCAATCACACCGGCCGTGCCCGAGACCGAGCCGTTCGCGTTGAACAAGGTGCTGTTGTCAATGGGAGAGTTGAAGTCAGCGTGGTTGAGAATATTGAAGGCCTCGGCCCGAAACTCCATATTCAATCGCTCGTTGATTTTCGTTTGCTTGATCAGTGAAAGGTCGAGATTCACCTCTCCCGGCCCGGTGATTTCGTTGCGTCCGCCCGTGCCAAGGAGGTTCGAGCAAGTGCCTGGCGCGACGGCAAACGGAGTGCATTGGGCACCTAGGGCCGGAGTGGACTGCGGCAGGCCGAAGCATTGCAGCTTGACGTAGTTGTTCACGTTGCCGGGATTGACCAACGTGCCGCAGCCCGATCCGCCAAGCTTATTTGGATAGGCAAATGGGGACGTATCGCCCAAGCCGAGGGGGTCTCCGGCAATCAGCGGCGTGAACGGCAAACCGGTGCGCGCGGTCAGGATGCCGCCGGCTTGCCAGCCGTTTACGAGTTTGCCTCCGAAACCATGAACGGGACTTGGTAGGTTCCAAAGGAAATTCACGGTCAGGTTCTGCGTGACATTGAAGTCGGAAGGTCCGCGCCGATAGCGAGGCAGGAAGTAGAACAAGCTTGGGATCGAATTAAGGAAAGAATCACTGGCAATCGCCCCGTCACCGCCGTCAATCGAACGGCTCCAGGTGTAGCTGCTCCCGACTTCGAAGCTGTGGCTGAGTTTCTTGTTAATCTGAAGTTCCATGCCGTGAAAGAACGAATCGTTGCTCCATTGCAGCGTATCCATCTGTCCGATGCTCGGGCTGATGACCGTACCCTTCGGGACGCCAGTTGTCGGGTTGTTGCCGGGGAATAGATATCCGGCGGAAGTCAAAACGGGCTGTGTCGTGTTGATGTCGTCCGCGCGGAACTCCATGTGCACGCCGCGCGAGCCCACGTAGGCAATCGTTGCGGTCAAGTTCGGCGCGATCTCGCGCTGAATCGCCAAGTTCCACTGCATCACATAATTGCGCTTCGGATGCGGCTCAACGTAAGGAATGCGCAGGCTGAACCCTTGGCCGGCGCTCTGTGCCAATTTATCGAAAGCAAGCGTCGGGAAATCCCCTTGCATCAGCGCGCACGGGGAAGTGGCCAAAGGGCCGCAAACATTGTTCGGAGTGGATGTCGTGACCGCGGTATTTTCTGTAAATGGCGCCGCGTTAGTGGCGAACTGGCCGAGCTCATAAGTCAAGGGCAGCACATCAAACATCCCGAAACCGCCGCGGACGGATGTCTTGCCATTCCCGAATGGATCCCAAGCGAAACCGATCCGCGGCTCAAAATTGTGGAGCGTAGGATTGCTGTAGATCGTATGGCCGATCCTGTCTGTCACGAGGCTTTGCTGGAACGGACTGGGAACCGCGGAGAGTTTCCCGTTGATCTCATTTGGCACCGTAGATATTTCGTACCGCAGTCCCAGGTTTAGAGTGAGGTTGGGCCGCACATGAATGTCGTCCTGCGCGTATCCCCCAATGATCGTGGTATGAAATTTAAAGTGCAGGAATGGAGCCGTAGGCACAGGAGCGAGAAGCGAATTGGGGTTGTTCGTTAGAAAGCCGCCGTTGTTCGAATCATACAGCGAGAGAAATGGAAATTCGCCGACCGGCGCCGGGTTAAACGCAGTGGTCTGGATATTTTCGATCGCAAATCCAAACTTCAGGCTGTGAATCCCCTTCGTTAGAAAAACGTCGTCGTATCCCTGAAAGGAATTTTGGAAGAAATCGACGATCTCGACTTGGTTCAGTCCCGGCTGAATGGATGTGAACGTGGGCACGTCAATTTGCGGGTTATCCGCGCCCTCGCTCTCACCCAACGCAAAGGTATCCGCAAACGGATTGATAGCGCTCAGACCGCCGCCCGTGTGCACGGACCGGTTAAAGCCGAACCGTGCGCTGTTAAGCAGTTGTGCGCTGAAAATGTGGGTCTCTTCGACGTCTGCGAATTGTCTCCCTGTGGCGTTCTGGACGAGCACATCGTTGTTCGGGTCCGGCTGTGTAGCGGCGGCCTGGTCGTTCTGGTATGTGCCAAACAGGCTGTCCCGGTCTGAAAATTTGTGATCAATTCGAATCGTCCCGAAGTTTTCGGTGGTGAGGTGAACGGAGTTGAACGCGTAAATGCCCTGGTCTCCGTTGCCGTTGGCTACAAGGCCCGCGTTGGGAAGTTGCCAAAGGCCGAGAAAAGGCGCGACGGACGTATCAATTCCTGTTACAGGGTCAGGGTTTTGAACGGCGGGTTCGCCACGGGAAGATAGATAATTCTTGAGCGTTTGAGGTGTGCAATTGCTGCCCGCCACCGGCCTGCTGCAAACCATCGAAGGCCCGGGTCCCCCGCCGGGCCCCGTGCCAATCCCGCGAACCGCCGCCGACGGAACGAAGGACTCGGTGGTTACGCCCTGGTTCTCCCGAAGGCCTTCGTAGTCGGCGTAAAAGAATGTTTTGTCCTTTTTGATCGGTCCGCCCACTCCCGCACCAAACTGATTTCGTTCGAAATGGGGCTTGGGAAGCGAATTTGCGTTGTCGAAGAAATTCGCGGCATCGAGAGCATCGTTGCGCAAATATTCGTATACGCTGCCGTGAAAATCGTTCGCTCCCGACCGGGTCACGGCGTTAATCACGCCACCGGAAGTACGCCCGTACTCAGCGGAATAGTTGCTTGTGAGGACAGAGAATTCTTGAACCGCGTCCACACCAAGCGTCGCTCCTTCGACGCTACCCGGACCGCCGTTGGCGTAATCGTTTACATTAATGCCATCAATGCGATAGTTGTTCTGCGTCGGGCGAGATCCGGAGATTGTCAACTGAACGCCATACCCTCGCCGGGCGCGGTCTGTGCCGCCTGTCTTGGCTTGGTCGGAACCGAGCGAATTGACGCCGGGTTGAAGAGTGGCCAGAGTCGTCCAATCGCGGCCGTTCAACGGTAATTCCTGAACAGCCTTTTGCGTGACGACGCCGCTGATTTCTGATGACGCCAGCTCGACCGGGAGGGCCTCGCCGGTGACTTCAACCTTTTGACTGGCCTCACCCACTTTCAACGAGAAGTTCAGGAGCTGCTGCGCGCCGACGGTGAGTGTGATTCCACCGCGAATCGTCGTGGAGAAACCAGGCGCCGTAACGGTTACTTCGTACGTGCCCGGCAACAGGTTGGGCGCATTGTAGATACCCGACGCGTCCGTAGTGACCTGCCGCAAAATTCCCGTGGCGACATTTTGAATCGAAAGCGTGGCATTCGGAATGAAGGCCCCGGATGGATCGGTAACGGTGCCGCTCAAGGTCGCGCCAGAAACTTGTGCACGCAGATCGGAGACGGTAACGAAAATTGCGAATATTAGAAACAATAAGAATCCGATGCGAGCGTCTCCCAGCCTTCTTCCCAGACTCCCATCCAGTTCCCCGTTCATGCGGCTCTCCTTGTTCATTACGAAAGTGGGTTTCACAAAAAACGGCAACGATCGTGACTCGGGGACAAGCACGAGCCCCACGCAAAAACACCCTCGCCTGAGATTCTGTCGACGCAAAAAGGTTGCAGAACTCGCCGTGACTTTTTTGTCGAGTGCATTTGGCCGTCAATATAAAGTCGGGCTGGTCCTTTCCCGCTGCAGAGACTCTTTTTCAATCGGTTATTGCCGTGCGCAAGAGAAGATTAGACTTCGATCGGTTTTATTCCCGCGGAAATGTCACAAGGTTGTAAAAAATTACTGCAAGCTGATAGAGAGAGGTTTGCGGTGGCAGGTGTGCACAACCCACCACGCCCGTATGCGGCGCGGCACGGCGCGCGACTCGTCGGAGTGGAGGAACCGAACGGATACTCCGACTAAGTCAGAGGCGCGCACTGTTCAAAGTGTGAAACTTTATCGCAACGAATGACTCTTAAGACTGCGCGGCCCGACGAATCACGCAGCGTCGCTGCACTCATACAACGATTCGAGCGGCTTGCGACATCAGATTGGGAGCCAAAATGAAAAATGCAAATGGGGTGGTTCGTACGTTGTTGCTGGTTGCTTTCGGGATTTCGATCTTAGCGCCTGCAAGCGGTTTTGCGCAGGGCACGGAGGGAGGAGATGATTCAGGCGCTGTTTTCGCGATGACAAACGGTGTCGACAAAAATGAAATTATCGCGTTCCGGCGAAATGACGACGGCACATTGCAAGAGACTCGTAGATTCGCGACCGATGGGAGAGGAAGCGGGGGAAACGTGGACCCTCTCGGCTCCCAAGGATCCCTGGTACTCAGTGGGGATCGCTCTCAGTTGTTCGCCGTGAATGCGGGCAGTGGCGAGATTTCTGTGTTTCGCGTTGAGGGAGACCTTCTCTCGCTCGAGGACAAAGCCGTTTCCGGCGGCAGCGAGCCCGTGGCCGTTACTCAGCACGGGAACCTGGTCTACGTAGTCAACGCCGGAGGGAACGGCAATGTCGTTGGCTTCCGCTGGCAGAACGGCCAGCTGACGGAAATCCCCAATTCGACGCGTTTTCTCAGCGGGAGTAACTCGGCTCCCGGCTCGATCGCATTTAGCCCTGACGGAAAGTTCGTCGCGGTCAGCGAAAAGCAGACCAGCAGGCTTGACGTGTTCAGCGTCCAGGGAGACGGCACATTGTCGCCCGCGGTCGTGACTCCGAGCGCTGGTCCAGGCGAATTCTCCATTAGTTTTACCCCCAACGGAACCGCGCTCGTTTCTGAGACGGGCCCGGCTGGTGGAGTTGACGCATCGGCACTTTCTTCCTATGCGCTTCTCGCCAGCGGCTCACTCTCTCCGATTAGTACCAGCGTGCCCACGCTCGGAGCGGCAACCTGCTGGCAGGTTACGACTCCAGATGGCCGCTTCGTTTACACAGCAAACGCCGGCACGGCTACAATCTCCGGATTTTCGATCGCCGCGAACGGAACCTTGACCCCTCTGCCCGGAACAATCCAAGGGGCGAATCCCTCCGGGGCGGCGAATATCGACATTACGATTAGCTCGAACGGCAAGTTCCTGTACACCCTGAATACGGGAAATGGCACGATCGGAATGTTTGCGATTCACAAGGACGGGACCCTTACGAATCTTGGAACGGTCGATGGGATCACCCCAGCCGGCGGTTTCAACGGAATCGCCGCGAACTAGCTGCACATGGAGTGCGAGTTGCGGCTCACAATCCGCAACTCGCACTGCATTGTTGGCCAATTCTCGACGATTGGACCACAGATTGCATGCTCGCAAGAAGTGAGATCGAAACGCACTAACGCGCGCGCTCGAAACCGGCGTGCGTGTTGAGTTTTAGAAGGCCAACCGCAGGTCGCAATCGGATCGAATTTGAAGATAACACTGAAACCGGAGGAACAAATGGCTGAAGCAAAACTTGTTGTGATCTATCCTCGCCCAAAGGATATCGAAGCGTTCGAGAAAGTCTATCAGACGGAACACGTCCCCATGGCAGTGGAGAAGTTAGTTGGCAAGACGAAGATGGTCGCCACGAAGTTTACGGCCTCTCCTCAGGGCACGCCCCCGTTCTACAGAGTCGCGGAGGTTTATTTCCCCTCCAAATCGGCTTTGGAGGCGTGCGCCGCCACCCCTGGCGCGCAAGAGACATTGGCGCATGCTGTTAAGATCTCAACCGGGGGAATCCCGTTCATCCTGATTGCTGAGGAGGAGACGTTCACGTTCAGCCAGACTGCTGGCGCTTAGGTCGATATGAAAGACGTCGCGGCGATTGCCATCAAACCACAAATGAAGATGGCAATCGTCGCGGACAGTGCCAAGAAGAGCTCTAGCCTGCTTTCTGATAATCGTTGGATCGCCAATCGAAGAAAGAGTTTGAACCCTGACGCCCCGCGCACTCCAGCCGGGAACGGATCATTCGAAATCTGAAACTTTCATGCACTTTGCGTATCAGACGTGGGACCGAGAACGCACGTACGGTCAGCAAACTATTCTGATCGGAGAAGGAGAGGAAATGAAGAAGCTATTCATCACGGGGTTCGCTCTCTGTTTCATGGGACTGCCAGCTCCTAGCTTTGCTGCAGCGCGGCAAGCGCAGAGCCCGCAAGACCAGATGCAGAAAGACGACAGCATGAAGCACGATGACATGAGTAAAGACAGCGTGACCAAAGACAACATGAGCAAGGACAACATGTCGAAAGACAATAAGTCCAAGAAGAAGATGAAGAAAGACGACATGAAGAAAGACGATGGCATGAAGCACGACGACATGAAGCAGGACAACATGTCAAACATGTCGAAGGACGCACCCAAGAACTAGACTCGAACCGGTTGTCAGCCCCCGGGCGGCTCAAAAACCTCTGTCTTTTGTTCAGCCGCTCGGGTCCCGCCATTTTCCCTCTGTCGCACCGCCCGCGCTTTCCTCTCCCTCGAAGTCAGGCGTAACTTTCCCCGCGCTCCGAAGCACATCACGCATGCAACGGGTACAAGGGGCGTAACCTTCGCGAACAGCGTCCTCTGCCGTCACCATATGGTACGTTCCGTGCATAAAAGGGCAGCCCGGCACATGAAACATCTTGCCGCCATCAACGATCGCCACAAGACGTTGCGGCAATCGCCGGGCCGGCTGACTCATCTCTGAGAGTGGACGTGGTACGAAGCGATCGAGTGCCGCCGCACAGACGGCTGACGCAGCAAGCGCACCGGTGACTCCGACGCTCACGAGCCAGGCCCTCCGGGATATTCTGCGGCCTTCGACTTGATCGGCCAGCCGGCCGTGCAGGCGCGGGTAGAAGCCGACAGGCAAGGGAAACATTGCTTTGTCGCTGTAGAGTTCAATGACGTTGCGCATGCCATCACGAACAGATCGGCAGCGGGGGCACTGCGCAAGATGCCCTTCCACCGCCTCCTTCAGCGCGGGATCAACATCCCCCTCGAAGTAATTCGAAATCTCACGCCAGACGTGCTCGCATGTTACGACCACGGTTTTGTCCCCTTTGGAATCTGCGAATTCGTTGTCCAGATTCCATCCAATCGCGGCGAGAGAAGGTCACGCAGCATCAAACGGGCCCGCAGCAGACGTGTCTTGACCGCACCCGCCGATATTCCAAGTGCCTGGGCTGTGTCCTCAATGCTCATATGCTCCACGTCTCGCAGAACGAACACCTCCCGGTATTTTTGTGCGAGCGAGCCCAACGCCGCGATAAGCTTCTCGCGGATTTGCTTCCGCTCCAGAGCTTCCGATGGAATCTCGCGCCAGTCGGTGAAGTCGCGTGGCGTGTAAGTGCCGTCTTCGTTTTCCTGATCCGCGATAGGTCGCATAATTTCGAGATGACTCTTTCGTTGCCGCTGGCGCGCTTCGTTGATCGCCACCTGGATCAGCCAGGTGCTGAACCGCGATTCAGATCGGAATTGCGCGAGATACTTGAACGCTTTTAAAAAGGCGTCCTGCGCCACGTCCTCTGCGTCCGCTTCGTTCCGCAAAATCGTGAATGCGATAACAAAGACGCGCCTCTCGTACGGCCGGATTAGTTCGTAAAAAAGCTCCCTTTCGCCGCTCTGGATGCGCCCGATCAGGGCGGCTTCGTGTTCATGGCCGGGGTCACACCGAGGCGCTAGTGTCACCTCGGCTCCGGACGGGTCCCGATTTTGCATCGCTTCTGGCACGAGGAGAGTCGTTAAGGCAGATATTCCGAGCTGCGCTTCCAACCGGTCAGCATGGACATGAAATTGTTCCATCCATGAAGGATCACCATGACCAAGTGCCCCAAGACGAACAGGAGCAATGCGCAGAGAACACAAAAATGCCACAACCGGGCCAAATGAAATCCGCCCATCAGCGAGGCCAGAAAGGAAAATTGCACGGGATTGTAGAGGACGATTCCCGTCAGGACAGAAAGCAGGCCGAGTGCGATCGCAGACGTATAAGCCATCTTCTGGAGCGGGTTATAAACTTCCCGCTGCGCCGGCTTGCGCCCGAAAAAGAAGTAATGGCGGATCATGGGCCAAACTCCAGCCAGATCCTTGCCGACAAACAAAGGCTGACGGAAATTCCCGGTGAAGATCTGGAACGCAACGTAGAGTGCACCCGTCGCCACGTAAATCCATGCGAATGTCATGTGCCATTGCAGGGCGCCGCCGAGCCAGCCGCCCAGGGCGAGGAATTTCGGAACAATCAGCAAGTCCCGCTGTGGGATCTTTGGGCCAAAGCTCGGGAACGCGCGGAAGATTTGCAGGCCGCTACCTGCCATCACAAAGAGCGACACGGTATTGAGCCAATGGCAGAGCCGCACGACCCAGGGATGCTCATAGGCTATTTGCAGCTGGCTTTCCTCGGCCCTTAAAGCAGCAACCGGGATGGGCATGGAGTCTGACGATGCCATCGAAATGTGCCAGGCCTAAAGCCCCTAGTAAGCGGGGTAGCCCTGGTCCTCCCAATAGCCCGCTTTCGGAACAACGTCCGTAACGCGCAGGCTCGTCAAATACTTGGCTTGCTTGTAGCCGATCTTCGTGGGCACACGCAGCCGGAGCGGCGCTCCGTGCTGGCGGGTAAGCGGCTGGTCGTACATTTCGTAGCACAGCAATGACTGCGGATGGAGGGCAGAGGGCATGTCGAGCGACTCGTAGTAATCGTCGGCGCACTCGACGTAGAGGAATTTTGCGTCCGGGTTTGCACCGACGTGCTCGAGAAAATCGGAGATGCGCGCTCCGCCAAATCTTCCAATCACGTCCCAGCCTTCCACGCAAACGTGACGCGTATTCTGCGTTACTTTCGCCAGCGATTGGATTTGCGCCAGCGTGTACTGCCCTGAACGTTTGACATCGCCACTGACCGTCAGCGTCCACTTTTCCAGGTTCACTTCGGGATCATCCACGTCGTAGGTGTTGACGTAGAACTTGTCGAGCGGGGTCACTTCGCTATCTGCGAACGTCGGTGCCAAGTGATTGCGGCGAAACCATTTTGCAGACGCCCAATCGGTGAAGCCGACGCCTGCCGTCAGAAGTCGTTCGCGAACCCGTGGGATCGTGAACGCACCCATGACTAGCAGAGGCGACAGCTTCAGCAGCTCACGACGACTCAATGACTTGGACCTGGTTGATGTCGGGTTATCGGGCATCTCTAAACTCCGGAGATCCGTGCTGACAGTCTTCTACTGATGCAATCCGGGGGCCGAATCGCAACTCCAGAAATGGGCATTCTCGTGTGATCCACCAGAAACGAGAAAGTTTCAGCTAGAGAACTGAAAGAATGGTTTGGTCGGCAAATTTGAGCCGGCGCAACGCGCCCCGGCAACCAAGTTCGCATAGCTCCCGTCATAGAGATGCCTCTTAGCCCCTAGATTCGCGCTGACATAGGCATGTAGAATCCTTGTATGCGGCATAGGCACCGATCTTGATGAGAGCGACAGGCCGAAAGCACAAGGAGTCGCGGGGAGCGCTGGCTGTTCCTGGTGATGCGAGTTCTGCAGAGTCGGCGGAGCAACGCCTACGGATTCTTCTTCAAGTAAACAATTCAATCATTACTAAATTGAGCGAGGGCGAGTTGTTGCGCGCCGTCTGCGCGGCGTTGGAGGGCGTCCTGCCGTTCAGTCGTTCCGCGATCACTCTGTACGTTCCGGAACGAGATACCCTCCGAATCTTTGCGCAGAATGATGAACATGCCTCGGAGTTTTTCGAAGTTGGGCGGGAACTCGACCGGAGCGACAGCCATGCCGGTTGGGCGTTCGATCACCAGCGCCCGCTGATCCGTCGAAACCTGGACAAGGAGCGGGAATCGTCCACCGAACGCCTGCTTGCGGAGCAGGGAGTGCGTTCGATTTGTGTCGCTCCGCTGATCGTGGCTGGCAAGAGTATTGGAACCTTGAACCTCGCCAGTAACAAACCCGATGAGTACTCGATTGCGGATGGAGAGCTCTTGCAGGAAGTGGCCAATCAGGTTGCGCTCGCCGTGGAGAATATGAAAGCGTACGAAGAAATCCGCTCCCTCCACGCCAAGCTGGAAAAAGAAAACGTCTATCTGCGCGAGGAAATCCGCTCGGAGCATAACTTTCGAGAAATTGTTGGCAGCAGCGGCGCATTACGGGAAGTTCTTGAAAAGGCAGAGCGAGTGGCCCCTCTGGACTCTACAGTTCTGATCTACGGGGAGACGGGAACCGGCAAGGAGCTCATCGCTCGGGCCATCCATGACTGCAGCAAACGCAAGACTCGGCCACTCGTGAAGCTGAACTGCAGCGCCATCTCAGCCGGTCTCGTAGAGAGTGAGCTGTTCGGTCACAAGAGAGGCGCTTTCACCGGCGCATTGGAAAGGCATATCGGCCGGTTCGAACTCGCCGATGGCGGAACCCTTTTCCTGGACGAGATCGGCGAGTTGCCGCTCGAAACGCAGGTCAAGCTGCTACGTGTGCTGCAAGAGGGGGAATTCGAACCGGTCGGAAGCAACAAGACAATTCACGTTGACGTCCGAATCATTGCGGCGACAAACCGTAACCTAGAGGAATGCGTAGCGGCGGGCCGCTTTCGTTCCGATCTCTTTTACCGACTCAACGTTTTTCCGCTGGAGCTTCCACCGCTTCGCAATCGCCGTTCCGACATTCCACAGCTCGTGAGTTTTTTTCTGCAACGTTTCGCGAATAAATTTGGCCGAAAAATCGATGGCGCACAGAAAGACACTATAGATTTGTTGATGGACTATCCCTGGCCTGGAAACATTCGCGAGCTTCAGAATGTTATTGAGCGGGCGGTCGTGCTCGCATCGGGCCCGGTGCTCGCCGTTGACCCCGCCTTTCTCCCGAAAGCCCTAGGAGTCGGCGATCTGCGCCAACCATCCCCTGCCGCGCGACCGACCGCGGAGCCCAGCGTAACCGAGGACCGCGCAAAGTCTTCAACGGCTTCCCTCCCAAGTCTCGAGCAAGTAGAACGCGATCACATCCTTGTCGCTCTCGATCGATCTGGTGGGGTGATTGACGGACCAAAAGGCGCAGCCAGAATTCTGAATCTCCACCCGAACACACTCCGTAGCAAGATGAGTAAGCTGGGCATTGACCGCAGACGTCACGATATATCGTGACGCACCCCACGAGATTTCGTGCCGATCGCCGAAATGTCGTGACGGGAGCGGACGTGCCTCGGAGGCCGTCCATCTAAATCTTCTGAACTCAATGGAACCCTCTTGTCCCGAGCTATTTGGAGCTTTGGCCCGCCTCGTGCCCTACGACTTGACGAAGTTGAGGCGTCTGTTTCTAACGAGCTGAGCGAGTTCGGAAGAGGTCACAAATGTCCGTCTTGACACATGCGCCGAACATTCCACAAGTTGCCGACCAGGACGTCCACGATGGTGAGTTGCGCGAGGTCATTCGTAAAGCTGCGGTAACGAAGAGTCCGCCGCGGGCCTGGTACCGAACGATGGGTCACAATCCCGAAGTAGCGAAGGCCTTCGCCAGCTATTGGAACTACCTTCATCGCGGCGGCTCAGTCCCTCACGAGATCAAGGAACTTGCGCGCATCCAGATCGCCCAGATGATTGGCTGCGAATTCTGTGCGCGGCAGACCTCTCCGCTTGCTGCGTCGATCACAGAGGAAGAGAAAACAAGCTGCGCTCTTCCGAACTGGGAGCATCCGGACCCGAAAACCCGCGCCGCGCTCCACTACGCCCGGACTCTCACACTCGACGATGGCCGAGACAAGGAAGTCTACGAAGAGTTGAAGAAATACTACAGCAATGCCGAAATTATCGAGCTAGCGGCGTTTTTTTGCCTGACGGCGGGTGGCAACCGAATGGCGAAGAGCTGGAGCATTGAGCCACACGGCGAAGTATCCGCGATCCCGGTGGGAGTGATGTCGATTCATGGAAGCGAAACCAGGGAATCGGAAGAGGCGCGGCCATGAACCGGCGAGATTTCCTGCGTTCTGCCGGGATTGCATCGGCAAGCCTCGCGATCCCAGGAAAGACCAACTGGTTTGCGGAGAGCTCCACAGCAAGCCATTGGCGCACGTTTGAAGTGACTACGCGCGTCGAAGTCCTCACTTTTTCTGGTGCTACACGAGTATGGGTGCCGGCGGCTGCTATAGCCAAGACACCGTATCAGCGAACACTCGCGAATCACTTTCACGCCGAGGGCGGCGCCGCGAAGATGATCGAGAGTGAGAATGATGGCCTCGGAATTGTCGCGGCGGAATTTGCGGTCGGAGTGAAGCCCGTCCTCACGCTCACCAGCCGGGTCGCGGCCAGAGATTATGCGGTTGATTTTTCCACGCCCGGGGACGCACCGACGGCCGACTCGGCTGAGTTACGCCACTATCTTCGGCCGACAAAGCTCGTTCCAACCGATGGCATCGTGAAAGCGACAGCGGATGAAGTCATGAGCGGCGCCCGTACCGACGTCGAGAAGGCTCGCGCGATCTACGAGTGGATCGTCGAAAATACTTTCCGAGATCCAAAGACCCGGGGCTGCGGCGTCGGCGACATCCGCTTCATGCTGGAATCGAAGGATCTAGGGGGCAAGTGCGCCGATCTCAACGCGCTCTACGTCGGGCTTGCGCGCGCTGCGGGCCTCCCAGCACGCGACGTTTACGGCATCCGCGTTGCAAAATCGGAACTCGGGTACAAGAGCCTCGGCACCGCATCGGAAAACGTGACGAAAGCGCAGCACTGCCGCGCGGAAGTCCACCTCGACGGCTACGGCTGGGTCCCGGTCGACCCGGCGGACGTTCGCAAAGTGGCGCTCGAGGAACCTCCTGGAAATCGTCCGCTGGCTGATGCAGTGGTGAAGAAAGCGCGCGCGCAGCTTTTCGGGTCGTGGGAAATGAACTGGATTGCTTACAACTTCGCGCACGATGTCGCGCTGCCGGGCTCGAGGGGGCCATCTGTCGGCTTCCTGATGTATCCACAGGCAGAGACAGCGGATGGCCGGCTGGATTGCCTTGATGCGGATAATTTCAAATATGAAATTACAGCGAAGGAAATCTGAGGGTTCCAGGTTGTTAGCTCGCTTGGCTGGTATGTAATGCTCGCTTCATGCTAACTTCCTCGAAAGTTGGCGATCTATTGAAGCGGGATGTTCGGGAGGGGACATGATTAGAATGAATTTCCCCATGTTTTGCATGGTCGTGTTTTGCTTCGCTTTTGGATTGGCGCTGAATGGGCAAAGCGAGAACCCGAACCACAGGTCGTGGTCCGGCGTCATCATCAACAGCAACTGCACACCCGAGGAAGCCTTCGCCGAGGCGCCCAAGTGCACGGAGAAGGACGCGCCCGGCGCGAAGCTGGCATTGTATGACGACACCACCCGGCAAATATTCATCCTCGAGCCTCAGGATCAAGCGATCGGTCACTTGGGTGACAGCATGACCCTCACCGGGACGCTTGAGGGCGATACGGTTCGCGTAGCGTCTTTGAAGTTGCATACCTCGATTGGTTTGGGTGTTGGGCAGAAGGCGCCCGATTTCTCGGCTCGCGACCAGTTTGGAAAGCGGCAAACTCTGGAAACGTTGAAAGGGCCCAAGGGAACGGTTCTCCTTTTTTTCCGTTCCGCCGATTGGTGACCGTACTGCAAAGCGCAGCTGGTCGAGCTGCAAAACGCAAAAGCGCGATTTGAGAAACAGGGGATTGTTGTGGCCGCAATCAGCTATGACAGCGTGGAAATACTGAAGTCGTTTGCGGACCGGCGCAAAATCGAATTTCCGATGCTCGCCGACCCGGATTCGCAAACGATACGGGCGTACGACGTCCTGAATACCGAAGCGGGAGGACAGTACAAGGGCATGGCGCGGCCGGGGTATTTCTTCATCGATACGAGCGACGTGATTCGGGAAAAATTCTTTGAGACCAAGTACCGGCAGCGATTTTCCGGAAATAATGTCATCGGCAAGCTATTTCCGGCGTTGGGCGACGAGGTAACCGACAATGTCCAGGCTCCGCACCTGAGTCTCGCGGTTGAACAGTCCGACCGCACGACATTTCCGGGTGGACGCATCACATTGACCGCCGAAGTGCAGCTCCCGCCGGACGTACACGTGTACTCTCCGGGAGTTCAAGGCTACAAGTCGATCGCGCTTGTGATGGAGCCTACGCCGGGAATGGAGGTCACTCCGGCAAGCTATCCGCGCGCGAAGGTTCTCTATCTGCCCGCGATCAAAGAAAAAGTGCCGGTGTTTGAGGGGAAATTCCGCATCACGCAAGATCTGAAAGTAAGCTCCGTCGCGGATTTCAGCAGTTCGCTGTTGCCGGATGGAAGGACCTTCACAATTTCGGGAAAGCTCGAATATCAGGCTTGTGATTCCAAGATTTGTTACATACCAACGTCGGTTCCTGTTCGTTGGCAGGTGCAAGTTCTGCCTCTCGATCGGCAGAGAGCTCCGGAGGACATTCGGCACAAGTAGAACGTCAACCCAGGTCCTGATCTGAGCGCCACAGGAGGCAGCCGTGTCAGAAGTCGCGTACGTTTCGAAGGCTCGTATCGAGAGAAAGATCGGTCCCGTGCGAATCGCCTGTTTGCCCGGTGAGCCGCAACCGGTGGTCTTCAGCGTCCACGGTGCAATCGCCGAGCACTACAAAGTCGATCCCGCTAAGCTGACGGACTCTCATGCCTCCACGATCGACTACGTGATTGCCGCGACTGCCGGTTGAATGCTCGGCACATTTGGAGGCGCGCTGGAAGCGCGCCACATTGATGCGAGCAACGGAAAGCTCGTGGGCGAAGTGACCGGCGAAGTCGAAACGGAGGAAGGTGTGCTCGTCATACGGCGAATCCACCTGGCCCTGCGGCTGGTGGCGCCGGAACAGGCCCGGGAAACCGTGGAGCGAGTGCACGGTCTATACGCAATGCGCTGCCCGCTGTATCGCACGCTGCGCAACGCGATCCAACTGACATCTTCGTTTAGTCTGGAAAAACCGGAAGCTTGACTCGGGAACTGAATCGAGACATTCACTGGATTCTGAAACGCCCGAAAATCAGTGATTCTCGAACCCGCCAAAGCTGAACTATTGCCGTCTTAAGGGGTGAGAGCAAACCTCGTGGCTATGTGAAGGTGTGTTCGAACGATCCCATCTCGGTTAGGAGTTCATCATGCAAGTCTCGATTCTTGCGGCGTTTGTGGCTGGCCTCATCTCGTTTCTTTCGCCATGCGTTCTGCCGCTCGTGCCCGGTTACGTGTCGATGCTCTCAGGAATCGGGGTCGAACAGTTGCGTCGAGGCGAAAAATCGCGTGGAAGCCTGGTGATGTCTTCCTTCGCTTTTGTGGTGGGTTTCTCGGTCGTGTTTGTAGCCTTTGGCGCGTCGGCGAGCGCCGTCGGCCAATTCCTACTGCAAAACAAGAATCTTCTGGCTCCTTTTGCTGGAGCCATTATCGTTCTCTTTGGCCTCCATTTGATCGGTCTGCTGGGACGGATTCCTGTCCAGGCAGGAGTAGTGGTAGGGGCGTTGCTTGCGTTCGCTGGCGTGGCAATCTGGATACGTTCTGGGGAAGACTCTTCACGATCGTTTGGACCGGCGCAGTTGATTTCCGTATCGCTGATTTTTCTGGCTGGGCCCATGCTGACTCGCTGGCTCAACCGCGACGTGCATTTCCGTAACCTTGGCGGCCAGGCCGACGAGAACTCCGACGCGGGACCTTTCGCAGGCGTCGTAAGCGGCTTCCTGCTTGGCTTTGCGTTCGCCTTTGGTTGGACGCCATGCATCGGCCCAATTCTGGCCGGTGTTCTCGCGATGGCCGCGACCAGCGAAACAGTGTCGCATGGCGTCTTTATGCTGGCCGTTTACTCTGCGGGCCTCGCCATTCCGTTTTTGCTCACCGCTCTTGGAATCAATCAATTTCTGGGATTCTATCAGCGCTTTCGCCAGTACTTGCATGCAGTCGAAATCTGTAGTGGCATGTTGCTGCTCGCGGTTGGGTCGCTGATCTACGTGAATCGGCTTACCTGGCTTTCGGGCAAGCTTAGTTTTCTAAATAGCTTCGTCAAGTGAGGAGCGGCTGCGAGTGACCAACAGTGTTTCAAGACTAATCTCGATTGCCGCTATCGCCGTGGCGCTCACTTTGGCGGGCTGTGGATCAGGAACCCAGCGTCAGGCCGCGAGGGAATCAGGAGGCATGGCTAATGGGGCGACACCCGAGATCAACGTCCAGATCCCAACTCTTGATGGCGCGAGCGCTTCAATCGACCAATACAAAGGTAAAGTGGTTCTCGTAAACTTTTGGGCTACTTGGTGTGCCCCCTGCCGTACGGAAATTCCCTGGCTTATAGAGTTCAATCAAAAATATGGCCCCAAGGGCCTTGTGATTCTCGGCGTTGCTATGGATGACGAAGGCGCAAAGGTCGTTCAGCCATGGGTGCAAGGCCAGCGTTTCGATGTGAACGGCCATTCGCAAACGATGGATTATCAGATCCTGGCCGGAAACTCCAAGATCGCCGACAAATTTGGCGGCATTCTGGGTATGCCGACAAGCATGCTATATTCCCGCGACGGAAAAAGGATCAAGACGATCGTCGGCTTAATCGATCACGACGATCTTTCCAAAGCCCTCGACAGTCAACTTTGATCAAATCTTGCACCCGGCTGGCGACGGCAAACGCGAGTCACTGGGCGCGAGTTTTGGTAACTGCTACACTGCTTTACTTTCCGTTTCGCCGTGTGCTTATCTGCATTTGCCGGGAGAGTGATGCGTGCCTGGTGGTCGTCGCGGTCCTCAAAACCGTTGCCCCGACACGATGGTGTCGGGGGGTAGGTTCGATTCCTACCCTCTCCGCCAACTTCCAGGAATTCCAGGGACTTGCATGTCGCGGCGTGCATTCGAATCCGCGAAATGTTTGGTGCAATTCCACTTCAATTTTAGGGAGTCCTGACTTGAAGCAACCGGGCAAATTCCGCGAGGTCAGGAGCGGCTACATCTGACACCGCCCAGAATTGAAAGCCGCCGCGCGACCACTTCATGATGTTGTAGCCCTGCCGTGGTTCGATTGTCTGGGTTGAGCTGGTTCCGCTGGGGTCCGGCCACACGAACACATTGATGAAGTGTTTGCGCCTTTGGTAGACGAGCGCGGCGACTTCTCGTCCTTCGAGATAGTCGAGCCGCCCGCCGACGAGCGGGAAGCCGTCGCTTGCGAGGTCTTCGACCGGCGGCGAGAAGTCGAGCTTGCCGTCGAACCAGGGTTTCACCGTATGTTGGTCGGTCGAGGCGACATCCATCAGGTGGTTGGCTTCGAGCGATCGCACGTGGCTGGTGAAGACTTCCGCTGCGATTCGCTGGTCACGCGAGGGCGCACGAAGGCGGGCGGTCAACTGCCAGCTGGTAACGGAGATCAGGGCGAGCAGCGCGAAGGCGCCGGCCAATTGCCAGATATTGAGAGACGGCCACCATCCACTCTTACTCTCCCGAACATCAGTCCCACTCGAATCTTCGCGCAGCGATGACTGGATGCGCTCCCGCAAAGCCGCCGGCGCCGCGTATGCGAGCGAGTTGCGCTGCAAACCGGCGCGCAATGCCTTCAGGCTCTCCAGCTCCCGGGCGCAAGCCGGGCATCCCTTCAGATGTGCTTCCATCTCGATCGTACGCACGAGATCGAGTTCACCGTCGAGATAGCCGGGAACGTAGCGTTGTGTCAGCTCGCAGCTCACTTCAGGACTCCTTGCCAAGAGCGGCGCCGAGTGTTTGCCGCAAACGAGTTCGCGCTCGCGCCAGACGCGACATCACCGTGCCCAACGAGACCGACGTGACGTCGGCGATTTCCTTGTACGACATTCCTTCCAGCTCGCGGAGCACCAGCGCTTCTCGAAACACATCCGGCAGTTCCTCGAGCGCGCGCCGCAACGTTTCCTTGTCGGCGCTCGCGAGCGCCTGAATCTCCGGGTCGGCGTCGCCCGGCGATTCGCTGCTGTGAACTTCTTCGTCAAATTCCACGGCGGATTGGCTCGCTCGATTCTGATGCAGCCACGTGTAGCACGTATTGCGCACGATCGTGAGCAGCCAGGCCCGCATATTCCCGCCCTGGTATCCGTCGAAGAATCGAAAGGCGCGCAGGAACGATTCCTGCGTCACGTCCTGGGCGTCCTGTTCGTTTCGCGTCAGCCAGCGCGCGAGGCTGTACGCCGCGTCCAGATGAGGCAGGACGGCTTGCTCGAAGCGTTCGCGTGTTGCTG
>Ga0210407_10001517_pt1 | contig 21575 bp, 17 predicted proteins | sample IncBWC27MmetaG_FD_150860 | JGI IMG/M metagenome (GOLD analysis project Ga0210407, IMG submission 150860) | Forest soil microbial communities from Barre Woods Harvard Forest LTER site, Petersham, Massachusetts, United States - Inc-BW-C-27-M | ecosystem: Environmental > Terrestrial > Soil >... | reverse complement strand
CGATTCCGCCCGCTTTGCCGCCGAGGAGAACCGCTGGAAAGATTCGGTGGAGCTGCTGAAGCGCGCGGATGCGGTCAAGCCGGACGACCCCGCGGTGCTCATGAAGCTGGCGGTCGAATATATGCAGATCGGGGAGCTCGAGCGCGCTAGGGTGGCGTCTAAGCGTCTGTATGACCTCGAACCCGAAAATCCAGACGCGCAGTACGTCTATGGCAGAATACTGGAGGAAACGCAGCGGTTCCAGGAAATCCTGGATCCGCTGGCGCGGAAGATGGTGGCGGAACGGCCCAACGATCCGCACGCGCTCTTTCTGTTGGGGATGGTTGACTACGACGAAGCGAACGAAGCCGAATCACGGCGGGAGTTCAACAGCAGCCTGCAGTTCGATCCTAAGAACAATGACACCCGTTATTACCTGGCGATGCTCGATGAACGCCAGGGAAATTTTGACGCTGCCCGCAAGGGTTTGGAAGAGGTGGTGAAGACAGACCCTAACCACGCCGGCGCCCAGCAGGAGCTGGGGGTGATCCGGTTGCGTCAGGGAGAAATCGCTGGGGCGCGCACAGCCCTGGAAATCGCGCTGAAACTGCGACCCGATGTTCCGCAAACACACTATCAGTTGGGGCTGGTCTATGCGCGGTTGGGAATGACCGAGCAAGCAAAAACGCAAACGGAGATATACCAGAAATTGCACCAGGCCATGAATGACAAACTGAAGCGCGAGATATATCCGCAATCCGCGAATACGAAGTCTGCTCCACAATGATGCCGCTCCGAATCAGCCGCGAAATATTCCTTGCCGGTACATTGGCGCTCGCAATGCCCGCTCTTGCCGCGCAGAGGCCAGCCAAAAAAGCGGAGTCCGCCGCCAGCAGCACCGCGCCTGCCCCGGGAAGCGCGGCGCCCAAAACCGACGCCGCGCAACAGCATTTCGATTCCGCGCAGACCTATCAACTGGCCGGAAATTTCGACAGCGCGGCAAAGGAATATCGGCGGGCTATTGCCATCGGACTCGACCATCTGGGCAATCTTCGCGCTGCTCGGCAGGATTATCCCACCGCGGAGCAGTTGCTCCAGCGGGCGCTGGCGACGGACCCGGATGATCCGGATCCCGCCGTGGATCTCGCCATCACCGAGCTTTATTCCGGGGACATGCCGAAAGCGGAAACGGACGCGAGGGCAGTGCTGCAGAAGAATCCGGACCATTTCCGCGCCCGCGCCCTGCTCGGCAAAATTGACTTTTTGCAGGGGAACTATCAGGCCGCGGCCGACGAGCTGCACACGGCGCTGGGCCTGACCACGGACTTTGACATAGCGTACAGCCTTGCCCTGGCCGATCTGGAACTGAAGAAGACGTCGCTGGCAACTGTGCTCTTCGACGAGATGAAGAACTCCCTGCCCGAGGGCGCGCAGTTGCACGTATTGATCGGGCGGGCCTTCCTGGCGACCGGCTATCCACAGCTGGCGACAAGAGAATTCGAGCGCGCGGCTGCGCTCGATCAAAAGTATCCGGACGTTCATTTTTATTTAGGGCTGGCCTCTGTATTGAGCGCGCAGGCGACCGATGTTCCGCGCGGCGAGAGCCAATCGCTACTGGCCAAAGCGGAAACCTCGCTGCAAGAAGCTGTCAAGCGCCAACCTGAGGATTCGCGTGTTTTTTTTTACCTCGGCCAGTGCTACGCGTCCGAGCAGCAGTGGGCAAAAGCGGCGGACGCCTATCGCTCCGTCATCAAGCTGACGCCGGCCGCGCAGCAGATGGATGCCGCGATGGCGGGCGCCTACGAGGGGCTCGCGGAAGCGCTGCGCAAGCTGGGTAAGAGCGAGGAGGCCGCCGCGGAGTCGGCCAAGGCGCAGCGGATTCGCGCCACGCTTCAGAAGGACGGCGCCAGCGCGGCCGGGAGCGATACCGGGAAGGCGAACGGTGACTCTAATCAGCAGGAGCTTCACTCCATGATGCTGCGGCCCGGAGACTCCGAACCATCCGACGGCAGAGCGGAGGCTGCGTACACGAAATCAGTGTCGCTTCTGCTGGGACAGGCATATCACAACCTGGGGGTGATTGACGCGCGCGCCTCGCGTAACGCGCAGGCCGCCGAGGAATTCTCGCAAGCGGCGAAATGGGATCCTTCCATCCCCAGCCTGGACCGCAACTGGGGTGTTTCCGCCTTCCGCGCGCAGAAATACGACGAAGCCGCCGGGCCGCTGGAGCGCGAGTTGCGCCGCACGCCGAATGATCTCTCCATCCGCGAGATGCTGGGCCTCTGCTACTACATGGGCGATAAGTTCGCCGAGAGCGCGGAGACGTTGCGCTCGGTCCTCGATCAGTTGCCGGACAACGCGGGCCTGCTCTACGCGGCCGGCGTGTCGCTGGTGCGCAGCGGTAACGCCAAGGATGGCGCGCGCGTCTTTTCCCGGATGCTGGAAAAGGATCAGAACGTGCCGGCCGTACACCTGATGCTGGGCCAGGCTTACGCCCAGGAGCAGAATTATCCCGAGGCTTCGGCAGAGTTTGCGCGGGCACTGCAGCTCGATCCGCACATCGCCGAGGCTCACTATGCTTCGGGAATGGTGGCACTCAAGCAGGGAAAGCTGGACACGTCAGCGGACCAATTTCAGCAGGAGCTATCGGTGAATCCCGGCTATATCCCGGCGGAGTACCAGTTGGGATACGTGCGACTGGAGATGCATCAGGCAGATGCAGCCATCCCGTTACTGCAGGATGTCCTGAGCCGGCAGCCAAACCATTCCGATGCTCATTATGAGCTCGGGAAGGCGTTGTTGGAACAAGGGAAGGTGAAAGACGCCATTCAAGATCTGGAAAGCTCGATCCGCCTGCACGCGACCGATTACGCTTATTATCAGCTCAGCGTCGCCTACCGGCGCGAAGGGCGCGCCAACGACGCAGACCAGGCCATCGCCATGTATCAGAAACTCAGGCCCAAGCCCCATCTGCCACAGCAGTAACCGGCAAGCGGGTTGAAGGACATGCTTCAATGAAGCGATTCGTCGTGCAGATTACGGTGCTGGTGGTTTTGGCCGGTGCGCTTGTCGCGCAACAGCCTTCTTCCCTTCCGGAAGAGCCGGGGCTGGTGGTGCGCGTCACCACTCGCATGGTGCAGGTGGATACTGTTGTCCTCGACAAGGAAGGCCATCCGGTCAAAGGCTTGAAAGCGGATGACTTCACGGTGACCGAAGACGGAGTTCGTCAGCGAATCTCATCCTTCTCCGAGCGCATCTCCGAGTCTGCGAACCCGGCGCCCCCGCCGGTCCTTCCTCTGCACGTGACGACCAACCGTCCGGCGGTGACGCAGACGAATGCGGAAAACGGCACTGTGGCCGTGCTGCTGCTCGACGGCCTCAACACTCCTCCGCAAGACCGGATTTACGTGAAGCAGCAGATGCTGAAGTTCTTGGCTCGGCAATACGATCCGAACACCAAGCTGGCGGTGATTGCCCTCGGCAACAAACTGACGGTGCTGCAGGATTTCACCCATGACCCGCTTCTTTTGCGAGCGGCGCTGGACCACTACCTGGCGGAAACACCCGCTTTGGCGCGCAGCGGCGGCCAGATGGAAACGCCGTCAGCTTCTGTTCCTGCGCCAACTGTCAATTTACCGGCGCAGGCCACTGGCGGACCCACCAGCAGCGGCCCGGACCCGGGGCTTCCCGCCACGCTTGCGGCCGGCGGAAGCAACGCCACCATTTTCGAAGATATTGCTTACATGATGGACCGTTTTGAGCGGGAAGCGGAAAACTTCTCGCGCGATACCCGCATTTCGACCACCCTTTCGGCTTTGGAGCAAATTGCCCGCTTCACCTCCGCGCAGAATGGACGCAAGGTGTTGCTGTGGTTTTCAACGGGGTTCCCGTTTTCCGTGGTGGGAGATTCGCCCAGCAGCATGGAGACAGAAAGAAATTATGGCGATCAAATCCGGCGGACGATCAATCTGCTGAACGATGCCCATGTGGCTACGTACACCATCGATGCGGGCGGGCTGGCGCCGGAAAGCCTGGGGGATCCAAGCCTCAGCGGTCGGGATTCGGAAGGCAAGATTCACCTTGGCATCGACGCCAACCGCGCCTTGAGCGGCGAGGCTTTCCAGCGATTCTCCACGCACGACGCTCTGGAAACGATTGCCCGTGACACCGGCGGACGCTACTTCGGCAACAGCAACGACCTTGATAATGCCATTCAGTCGGCGCTGAGGGAGTCGAGTTCCTATTACATGCTCGGCTATTACCCCAGCAACAAAAAGTGGGGCGGGAGGTTTCGCCAAATCAAATTGCAAGTGGACCGGCCGGGCGTGCAGTTGCGGTACCGTCGCGGATATTTCGCGGTGAATCCTTCGGACTGGCGAAAGGATAACGGCGAGCGCACGCTGACGGCGGCTTTGACAGCGAATTCGCTGCCTTCGACGGAAGTGACCTTCATGGCTCGGGCGCTGCCTCCGGCGCCGGATTCGGATACGGTGGTTGAATTTGCGGTGGATCCCTCCACGCTCTCGTTTCAAACCGAAGCCGGGAACCTCCACTACTCCACGCTGCAGTTTGAGGTACAGGCGTTCACTCCCGAAGGCAAGCTGGTAAAGGCGGAAGTGCAGACCGCGGAGGCATCCCTCCCCGAGCCGACCTACGAACGTGTGCGCACGAAGGAGTTGCCCATGAACGTGCCCATCCGGCTCGCACCCGGGAAATACATTTTGCGTCTCGGCGTTCGCGACAATCTCACGGGATTGTTTGGAACGGCGGATCTGGCATTGGAGGTTCCCGGCAAGCGGGAAAGCAAGCGCTAGCGCGCCATTTTGAGCCACGAAATCATCACTGCCGCTGGTTTCCAGTCGGGTCTATAATTTGTCCGTCTCTGAGCTAGCGGCTTCCGAAGCGTTCGCCGGGAAGGATGTTTCCCGCATGGCCAGGTGGTTTTGTTTCAATAAGCATGGAGGGACAGTCATGAAATCCAGTCATCTTTGGTCACTGACTCTGGTGCTTGCTTTTCTCTCCGCGGCAAGTGCCGCACAGCGTCCGACCTCGATGAGCGGTGGTTCTTCTGGCGGAACCACGACAATAAGCGTTCGTGTGACTTACCAGCAGAACCACCGGCCCGCGTCAGGATTGCGGGTAGAGCTGATGTCTCCGCTCGGGGGCATGGCGAGTATCCGGACAACCGACGGGAATGGCGGCGCTACCTTCGACGGTGTGGGCAGCGGACGTTATGAGGTGCAGGTAAGCGGGCCCGACGTCGAGACCACGAAAAGCGAGATCTTTGAAACGGGCGGCAGCCAGGGGGGACCGTTTATTACCGAACATATAGAGGTGCGGTTGACGGAGAAGGCTGACGCTAATCCCCCCGGCGCGGCTCTCGCGCCGATCATCCCAGAGGCTGCCAGGCAGGAATTCAACTTGGGCACGGAGGAAATGGACAAGAAGCACTGGGAGGAAGCCAAAGTTCATTTTCAGAAGGCGATTACTGCGTTTCCGAAATACGCAGAAGCATTCAATAATCTTGGACAGGTGGAAATCCAACTGAATGACGGCAAGGGCGCTGTGGAGGCGTTCCGCGGCGCCACCCAGATTGATCCCACGCTGCAGGAAGCCACTATGTATTTGGGTCAGTTCTATTACGAGAACAAGCAATACAAAGACGCAGAACCGTATCTGCAGCGCTCCGCTGCCAACCAGCCGACTAGCGCACAGATCATCACCGCGCTGTCCTATGCTGAGCTGCAAAACGGCGAAACCGATCTCGCTCTCACTAATGCCCGCAAAGTGCCTTCTCTTGCCAACCACAAGCAGTTTGCGATTTCACACTTGATCGTGGCGCAGGCGCTCACCGGAAAAGGCAAGGACGATGAAATCGCTAAGGAATATGAAGAGTATTTGAAGGAAGCGCCTGACTCTTCCTGGGCGCCCCGGGTGAAGGATGCATTGACGAAGCTGAGGTCCAAATAAGAAGCGTAGCGACGCCTCCAAGATACGTTTATCGTGAGAGGTGCTTATCGACTCCTTCCCTCTATGAACGCTCGTGTCTTCTTCTGGTCGCTAACGTCCGCACTCGCCGGGTTCCTTTTCGGCTTTGACACGGTCGTCATCTCCGGCGCGGAAAAAACAATTCAAGCGCTTTGGGGGCTGAGTCCCGGATGGCACGGGATTGCAATGGCTTCCGCCCTCTACGGCACCGTTGTCGGTTCACTCATCGGCGGATGGCCGGCTGACCGCTTCGGGCGCAAAGCCACACTGCTGTGGATCGGTGTCCTGTACTTTGTCGGCGCAGTAGGATCGGGGTTAGCGACAAATGTTTCTTTTTTCATCGCTGCCCGTATCATCGGCGGTTTGGGCATTGGCATCTCCACCGTGGCAGCTCCGCTGTACATCTCGGAAATCGCGCCGCCCAAATATCGGGGACGACTGGCCGGCATGTTTCAGTTCAACATTGTTTTCGGCATCCTGATAGCTTTCGTATCCAACGCGCTGCTGGCCGGCATCGGCGAGAATGCCTGGCGCTGGATGCTGGGTGTCGCCGCGTTCCCGTCGCTTCTCTATGCTCTGCTCTGCTTCGGTCTTCCCGAAAGTCCGCGCTGGCTGCTGGGCAGGAAGGGGGATCGCGCGGGCGGTCTGGGAGTCCTGCAACGCATCCAACCCGATGCTTCCAAAGCCGAGATCGAAGCCGAAGCGCACGAGATTGTGGCCGCGTCCACGGAGAGAGCATCGTCGTCGCGTTTCTGGACGCGTCGCCTTAGCAAGCCGATCCTCCTTGCCATCTTGATTGCATTTTTCAACCAACTCTCCGGCATTAATGCGATCCTCTATTTCGCTCCGCGCATATTTGAACTTACCGGGCTTGGTGCCAAGGCCGCGTTGTTACAGTCGATCGGCATCGGCCTGACCAATCTCGTCTTCACTTTTGTCGGCCTCTGGCTCATCGACAGGCTGGGCCGTCGCACACTTCTTTTTATTGGATCTTTCGGCTACATCGCTTCGCTCGGTCTGGTTGCCTGGGCTTTTTTTACGGAGCATTACAGCATCGTGCCGGTTTGTATTTTCGCCTTCATCGCTGCGCACGCGATCGGTCAAGGAGCGGTTATCTGGGTCTTCATCTCCGAGATATTTCCCAACCGTCATCGCGCGGAAGGTCAGGCCCTCGGCAGTTTCACGCACTGGATTTTCGCAGCCTTGCTGACGACTTTCTTTCCGAAGATGGTCTCCGCTTTCCCGCCCGGTTACGTGTTCTTGTTTTTTGCCGGCATGATGGTTCTGCAACTCACTTGGGTGAAGACGTTGGTCCCAGAGACGAAGGGCGTGCCGCTCGAGCAAATCCAGAAACAACTGGGCATCGAATAGAGTGTCATGAACTTCGCCACCAACTTTAGTGTTATCGGCGTGGGAGAAGTGCTGTGGGACTTGCTTCTTACGGGGCCGCAGTTGGGAGGAGCGCCAGCGAACTTCGCCTATCACGCACGTGCCCTGGGCGCGCAGGCTCAGGTCATCACGCGCGTGGGGAAGGATGACTACGGGCGCGAAATCATTCGCCGCTTTCATGAGATGGGGCTGCCGGAAACCGCCATACAAATTGATGGAACCGTACCCACGGGGACTGCGAAGGTCATGTTGTCGGGTGCCGGGCTTGCCCATTTCACCATTCAAGAAAATGTAGCTTGGGATTTCATAGCTGTGACGGATGAGACCGTGGCAGTTGCCCGCCACGCGGATGCGATCTGTTTTGGCAGCCTGGCCCAGCGTTGCGAGCCCTCGCGCAACACGATTCAGCAACTGGTCGCGGCAACACCGCCAGACGCGCTACGCGTCTTTGACATCAATTTTCGGCAACAGTTCTATTCGCGTGATGTTGTCGAGAAGTCGTTCCGGTTAGCGAACGTGCTGAAGCTGAACGACGACGAACTGCCAAGACTTGCCGATATGTTCAGACTGACCGGCTCGACCGAGGATCAGATCGAGCAACTGGCGCAAACCTTCAGCCTGCGATTGGTTGCATTAACGCGCGGTCCGAATGGCAGTCTGCTTTATCAAAAGGATAATGATAATGATGACGCGCGGTGGTCCGATTGCCCCTCTCGTCCAGTAAAGGTTGTCGATACCGTGGGCGCCGGCGATTCATTCACTGCCGCGATGGTGTTGGGACTACTCCACAAAATGGACCTGGACAAAATCAATACTATCGCCAATGAAGTCGCGCGTTATGTTTGCTCGCAACCGGGTGCGACGCCGGCTTTGCCTATAGAATTTGCGCAAAGATTTTCGATCTGACACCACCGCAGTGAGATGACGCAGTAAGACGACAAAGAGAGTGCCAGCGACCGATCATGTCCGCATCACCGCCTCCGCTCTCAAGCACTGGGCTATCGCTCAGTTGCAGGACTCGATCGCCGTCGGCCTGCTCTGGCTGCTTGGCTTGTGGATCATTCGCGTCCCATGGGCTCCACTGTGGGCCGTTCTGGCCGCAGCATTGCAGATCATTCCTCACTTCGGGCCCATCCTCGGACTGCTTGGGCCGGTCCTGGCCGCCGCGCTCCGTTGGCAAGACTGGCAGCATCCGCTCTACGTGCTCATTCTCTATGCCGTGATCGTCGTGGTCGATGGATTCCTGCTCCAGCCGTACATCATGCGCCGGATTGCCCGAGTGCCCATGTGGGCATCGATACTTGCCCCACTCGTCCTTGGATTTGTGATCCCGTTCTGGGGTTTTCTGCTGGCGCCGCCGCTGCTGGCCGTGGTGTACGCGTATAAGACTAGACGAGCCGAAAACGGGACCCAACTTCGATGATGCGGGAGTCAGCCACAGAGGCGCCGCTACCTCCCAGCGTGGTTTGCCGCTGGCTGATACACCGTCCAGCCGTTGGCGAGCGCGATTTCTTTCAGGTCCGGATTTGGATTGATGGCGAACGGGTGCTTCGACATGGCCAGCATCTCACGGTCCCAGATCGCGTTGCCGAATGCGCAATCGGGCGCAGCATCGTGAGACGATTTGAGCGCTGAGCGAATCGCCTCGGGCTTGCCGGGGCCGCTCGGGACTCGAATTAGACGGTCGCTGATCGTGCCATTTTCGACTGCCACTTCGGCGGCCAGGATGCGATTTTGCGGGATCCCAAAGCTGCGCATGCCGGAACGGATGACCCATTGATTCGAGGAAGAAACGGCCCAGACGTCGCATCCGGAGGCGCACAGGCGCTGCACCGTTTCGCGCATCTCCCGGAAAATGTTGGGGGCGATTGCCTGGGCAAAGAAAGTGTCGCAGGCTTGCTGCACTATGTCTTCTTTTACTCCGCGGTGCATGGTAACCATTTCTCCACACATGATGTCTTCGGCGACTTTGCCCGCTTTGTAGGCGGCGTAGCGCTGGCGTGCCCATTGCACGATCTGGTCCGACACCAGGCCTTGTTCCAGTTCCCAGGAGAAGAAGCCCTCGCCGGCGTCTCCGGACCAGAGCGTGCCGTCGCAGTCAAATGTGGCTACGCGCGGTTTTAGGGTGAGGACACTTTCGATGAATTCGGTTTGAGTCGGCGTGAGAGGGGTCATGAGATATCTAGCCTTGGCGGGAATTAACTTGATGGCAGAAGCTGTGGTGGCAAACTCAGAGCAGCATACTGTTCCGGCGTGTCGACATTGATCGCTACCAGCAGGTCATCCACCGGAACGTACTCGATCTCGCTCTGGTGCGCGTGTTCGACATCGCGCGCGTTCGAGGTTTCGGGAGCCCGCAGAAACGCTTCAAGCATCTCGCGGCCCGCCAGAATTGGATGTCCATGCTTTCCCTGGTATTCGGGGATCGCAGCCCATTTCCTGTGAATTGCGGCATGCTCATACGCGGCTTCAAGCGTTGCAAGGGTTTCCGCGCAAACTGGCGGGCGGTCAACGAGCGTGACCATTGCGGCATCGCGGCCACGGTTTAGAACCTCTCGCAGGCCGACTCGTAACGAACTGAACTGCCCGCGGGCAGGATCGGGGTTCACCACCAACGACGCGCCGTTCGCATACACCACCGGGGACAAGGCGGCCTCATTCTTGCCGACTACGACGAGCACTACATCGACGTGGGAAAAGAAGAGCCGAACGGCAGCGGAGAGAAACGTGTCGGTCGTTGTTGTCGTTGTTGCCGAACCTGCGGCCGAGGCTGCCGGCTGCGGAGGCCATGGCAGCAACGCTTTGTCCCGTCCCATGCGTGAAGATTCGCCGGCCGCAAGAATTACTCCGCAAAAAGCCGTGGTTCGCGCCATGAGGGGACGATAACAAAGTGCTGCGACTCTGCCAAGGAGAGGACTTGGGTTAACAGCGTGTGGCGCTAACTGAAGCTCGGCAGCTTGACCAGGTCGTCGTGGGGAACTCGTTCTACCGGGTGTCCGGCCTTGCGCCAGGCACGCAGGCCGCCGGCGATTACGTAGACTTTGAATCCGAGCTGCTGTAATTGTTGCGCCACCCGGGCGCTTGTGGCTTCGCGCGCTCAAGTACAGTAGAGATAAATCTCTTGGTCCTTGGGGAGGTTCTTGATTTCTTCGACGAGGTTGTTGGGCTCGATGCGGATCGAACCGGCAATGCGTTCGGAGTCGGCATCGTAGTAGCCGTGGCTGCGGACATCGGCGATAAGCATTTTCTGAGCCGCGCCGGAGGCCAGTCGTTGGGCTAGTTCCTCTGCCTGGATGCGGGGAATCACGTCGAGCAGACGGTACTTGCGGTAAAGCCAGATGCGATAGACGGCGTACGCGGCGAGTCCCATGGCGAAGATGACCTCAGCGGCAAAGCCGGCGGAGCGGAGTCCGCGGGTGATGGCGCGTAGCGCGTCACTGAAGAGATATCCCGCGATGGCGTACGCGCCCACGTAGAAAATCGCGCCGAGGGCGTCGAACTGGAGAAAATCTCCCAGCCGCATTTTCATGCTTCCGGCGAGCGGCGGAGACATGGTGTTGATGCCGGGGATAAACTTGGCGAAAAGCAGTGTCTGCTTGCCGCGGCGATAAAAATATTCCGCCGAGCGCAGAATGCAAGTTTCCGGATTCGCCGAAAGGCGGCACAGAAAGCCGAGCAATGCCCATCCGCTAACCCTGCCCATGAAATAGAGAATGACATCGCCGGTGATCATGGCCAGCACGCCTATGCCGATTACGAAGTACAAATGTAGATCGCCATAGGCAGTGACCGCGCCGGCGGTCAGGACGGCGAGTGCGGCGGGCAGTGGGAGACCGACCGCCTCGGCGAGGCACACCATCGCCAAGATCAAGTAGCCGTGGTGCGAAATTAGCGAGAGCAAGTCGTTCATGGTGGATGCGGAACTATTCAGTATAACGCCCCTTTTCGATGCTACACCTATCGACCCCGGTCCAAGATCTGCTGCTACAGTTGGTACGACTTCAGAAGCTATAAGTCCAGGAGGAGCCTTTGTCAAACGAGAGCCGCCGCTATATCAATCTTCCGAATCGCCCTGCAGGACTTCCTTTCAGCGACGGTGTGCTGGTGGGCGCCACTTTGTATATCTCCGGGCGAATCGGCCTCGACCCGGCGACCGGCGAAGCGCCAGAAAGTGTCGACGCCGAGCTAGAGTTCTTATTCGACGGCTTCCAGGCTGTTCTCCGCCATGCCGGCATGACCATGGACGACCTGGTATGGGTGCAGATCTATTCGCCGGATGTTTCCTTGTGGCAGCACTTCAACGCTGCTTACGTGAAGCTTTTCTCGCAGGAGTTTCCGGCACGGGCGTTTCTGGGATCGGGCACGCTTCTACTGAAAGGGCGATTTGAGATGTTGGGGATTGCCGTGAAGGGTTAAGTCGGTAGCACCTGATCTCAATTTCACAGATTTTGTCATCCCGACCCTGAGCGGAGCCGAAGGGGAGGGATCTGCATTTCGCCGCAAGATGCAGATCCCTCACTTCGTCCGGGATGACAATTCTAAAAATGGATTCAGTGCCGAGTACTATTTCTCTCTTGCTACCACGAAGTCCGGTGCCCACAACAGCGCTCGTTTGATCTCCGAGTCGGGGAATGTGCAGATGGCGTTACGCGCTGACTCGGCGTATTGGGCGGCCTCTTTCGAGGCATAGTCGAGAGAACTATAACGGTTCAGGATGGTCAGGATGTCGGCGTGAGCAACGCCATTGAACGCGCGGTCGTGCAGGACGGTTTCGATTTGGTGACGCTCGGCCGCGGTGCAACGCTCAAGCGCATGAATGACGGCCATCGTGGCCTTGCCTTCGCGCAGGTCGCTGGCAACCGGCTTGCCCAGCACACTCTCTGAAGCAGTTAGGTCGAGCACGTCGTCCACGATTTGGAAGGCTAGACCAAGCTGGCGCCCGTACTGGCCAAGGCGCTCCTCCTCTTGATCGGTGGCGCCGCCAAGGATGCCGCCCACTCGCATGCACACCGAGAACAAGCACGCCGTTTTACGATAGATCAGATCGAGATGCTCCTGCAGCGAGATCAGCTTGCCGAGCTTCTCCATCTGGAGCAGTTCGCCTTCAACCATTTGCTGGGTCAGTTCGATCAGGACGTCCAGAATTCGAAAATTGCGCTCCTGCACTGCGATCTTGAATGCCTGCATATAAAGCCAATCGCCAGCCAGCACGCACATTGAGTTGCCCCACCGCGTGTTGGCGGCGGGACGTCCGCGGCGGAGCTGGGCTTCGTCAATGATGTCGTCGTGGACGAGCGTCGCGGTGTGGATGATCTCCACAACCGTCGCGAGCTTTACCGCGCCATTGCCCTTGTAACCGAAAAGCTTGGCTGAGAGCAGCAAAAGCGCTGGACGGATTCGCTTTCCACCGCCGGCGCGCAGGTACTCGCCAATCTCCGTGATCGCCGCGACATTCGAGACGGTGTCGCGTCCGAATCGCTCTTCGATGGCGACAATGTCCTCACGCAGAAGATCAAAGATTTCTTTCCCGTTGATGGAGGTCGTCGCGCTCAATGCCTTCAGTTGCTCCGTTAATTAGTTGCTGCCGTAGTTAGTTGCTGCGGTAATTTGTGAACTGCAAATCGATGCCAAAGTCCTGCTGCTTGACCATCGCGATTATTTCCTGCAGCGTATCCCGATCTTTGCTGCTGATCCGCACTACATCGCCCTGGATGGAGGCTTGCGCTTTTTTCTTAGAGTTCTTGACCAGCTTCACGATCTCGCGCGCCTTTTCGATGGGGATCCCCTGCTGCAGCGTGATCTTTTGTTTCACCGTGCTTCCGGCGGCTGGCTCCAGCGCGCCGTAGGTCAACCCCTTCAGCGGGACGCTGCGTTTGACCAGCTTCTGCTGGAAAACGTCGTTCACCGCCTTCATCTTGAACTCATCGGCGGAGTGCAGCATGATCGCGTCGGTGCCTTCCATCGCGATCTGGGACTTCGAGTCTTTCAGATCGAAGCGAGTGCTGACTTCCTTCATCGCCTGCTGGATGGCGTTGGCAACTTCCGCGAGATCGATTTTGCTGACGATATCGAAACTGTTATCGGGCATGGAATAAATCCAGGTGTCAGGTGTCAGGTCTCAGGTATCAGGCGAAACAGAGGTCCAGCTTCCAGAAACCTAGTGCCTGAGATCTCTTTTCACCGGATCGCTCACCCCAAATATGTACCCCTGAGAGTAACAGAAGAGCCATTATCTGCGAAGGCTGGGCGCCGGAGGTGAGGCGAGGCCGCGAAAGCAGGTCCTTCGCTTCGCTCAGGATGACAAAATCGTGCGAAACTGCGAGTCAGAGTGTGGGGTCCGCATTGTCCACCGCGAGGCCAAAGAATTTGTAAAAATTCTGGGTGGTTTGCGAGCCAATCTCTTCCGTGGGCAAGTTGCGAAGTTCGCCGATCCGGCTGGCTACTTCCATCACAAACGCCGGTTCGTTGCGTTGGCCGCGATGCGGAATCGGCGCCAGGTAAGGTGAGTCGGTTTCGATCAGCATGCGGTCGAGCGGAACCATTTGAGCCGCGTCGCGGATCGGCTGCGCCTTGGGAAAGGTGATGTTGCCGGCAAAAGAGATCATGAAACCCATATCGAGTGCGCGTCGCGCATGGTCGATGCTGCCGGTGAAGCAGTGCAGAATGCCGCTCAATCCGGTGGAACGCCAGCGCTCCGCAATCAACAAAAGGCAGTCGTCCCATGCGTTCTCGCTGTTGTCGGAGGGGCGGCAGTGAATGATGATGGGCATGTTCGCTGCCTTTGCCAACTCCATTTGCTGCACGAAGACTGTCTTCTGTATTTCTCGGGGCGAGTTGTCGTAAAAATAGTCGAGGCCGATTTCTCCCCAGGCAATTACCTTGGGATGCCGCGCCCATTGCAGCATCTGGGAATCAGCGGCTTCGTTCGCGAGACTTGCTTCGTGGGGATGAATTCCGACGCTGGCCCAGATTCGCGGATACTCGGGCCTTCCGTCGTATTTGTCTGCCAGCTTTATCCCGCAGTCGGCGGTGTCGGGTCCGTCACCATTTCCGATTGCTAGATAGGCTTCGATGCCGTTCTGTTTCGCACGCGCCAGGACTTCGTCGCGGTCGATGTCATAGCGCTTGCCTTCGAGATGCGCGTGGGAGTCGATGAACACAGTCGTTGGCCGATCGTTAGTCTTTCGCGAGATCGTGGGGGGACGGGCTCCTCGCCCGTCCCAGAGGAGCGCAGCTCGGCAGTACTATTTCAGCCTGGTGCCGAGGGGCACATCCTCCAGAAAGCCCGCCAGCACCGGCTTGCCGCCTTCGGGTGAGGCCGCGACGATCATGCCGTTTGATTCCAGGCCGCGCAGCTTGCGAGGCGCTAGGTTCGCTACGATTACTACCTTCCGCCCGATCAATGTTTCCGGTTCGTAGGCTTCGGCAATCCCGGCGACTAGTTGGCGCACTTCGGTTCCGAGATCGACTTCGAGGCGCAGCAATTTGTCGGCTCCCTTTACGCGCTCAGCTGTCTTCACTTGCGCAACGCGCAATTCTACTTTCGCGAAGTCGTCGATGCTGATCTTGCCATCGGGAGTTTCCCCAGCTGGCTTGGCGGGCGCGGTCTGGCTGGTCGATATTGCCGCGGGCTGCCGAGCTTCTCTCGGCTGGACGGGCGAGACGCCCGTCGCACCACTCTGATCTTCCATTTGCTGCATCCTTTCTACTGCCGACTTGTCTGCTCGCGGAAAAACTGGCTGTACCTCGCCCAACTTTGTGCCGAGGCGCAGCTGTCCCCACTGTAATTGCGTCAGATCGAATTTCTTAATGTCTCCGAGCCCCATCTGCGCCCAGATCTTCGCGGTGGCGTCGGGCATTACCGGATGCGCGAGCGCGGTTACAATCCGCAGAGCTTCGGCACTGGTGTAGAGCACGGTTGCCAGGCGCGAGCGGCTCTCTTCGTCCTTTTTTTCGTCCAGAGCCCATGGCTCGTTTTCGACGATGTATTTATCGACGGCGGCGACTAGTCCCCAGGCTGTTTCGAGCGCCCGCGAGAACTGGTACTGGTCAAACAGTGTGCCGTAGTCGGCGATCACTTTTTTTGCGGCGTCCGCAATTGCTGCATCCGCCGACGTGTGCGCAGTGTGCGAGGGATACGGTACTTCGCCCTTGAAATAGCGCGTGATCATGGTCAGTGTGCGGCTGGCGAGATTGCCGAGTCCATTCGCCAGATCGGAGTTATAGCGCTGCACCAGGGCATCGAAGCTAAACGATCCATCCTGCCCAAAGACAACTTCACGCAGCAGGAAGTATCGAAGGGCGTCGCCGCCGAGCACATCCAAGATGGTTTCGGCGCGCACGATATTTCCGCGCGACTTCGACATTTTGCTTTCTTCAAACAGCAGCCAGCCGTGCGCAACGATGCCCTTCGGCAACTGTAATCCTGCGGCGAGCAGAAACGCCGGCCAGTAGACACAATGGAAGCGCACAATTTCTTTGCCGATCATGTGCACGTCAGCAGGCCAGTACTTGTCGAATTTGGTCGTGTCGTTTGAACCATAGCCGAGCGCGGTAATGTAGTTCGCGAGCGCGTCGAGCCAGACGTAGATCACGTGCTTCGGATCGTCCGGCACGGGGATGCCCCACGAGAACGTCGAGCGGCTGATGGAGAGATCACGCAGGCCGCCGCGCACGAACGAGAGCACTTCGTTGCGCCGCGTCTCGGGACGGATGAAGTCCGGCTGCTCGGTGTAAAGGCGGATCAACTGGTCCTGGAATGCCGAGAGCTTGAAAAAGTAATTCTCTTCCTTCACCGTTTCAGTGGGGCGGCCGCACTCAGGGCAGGGCGCACCCGGACCGACGGAATCTACATAGAGTTCGTCGAACACGCAATACTGGCCGGTGTAGTGGCTCTTATAGATGTGGCCGTTATCCCTTATGCGTTTCCACAGAGCCTGCACGCCCTGCTTGTGCCGGTCCGAGGTGGTTCGGATGTAATCGTCGTAGGTCAAGCCCATGCGATCCCAGAGGGCGCGAAATTCCGCTGAGATTTCATCGGTGAACTGCTGCGGTGTCTTGCCCGCAGCCTGGGCTGCACGCTCGATTTTTTGACCGTGTTCGTCGGTGCCGGTCAGGAACCAGGTGTCATCGCCGAGCATGCGGTGGCGGCGCGCGATCGTGTCGCAGGCCAGCGTGGTGTAGGCGTGACCAATGTGGGGACGCGCATTGACGTAGTAGATCGGAGTCGTGATGTAAAACTTTTTGGTCATTGGAATTAGAATTCGACTTCTGTTTGTTTCGCCGGCATAAATCTTTACCACAGGGGCCACCGAGGATCACAGGGTAAGCCTTTTCTTCTCTGTAATCCTCTGTGTCCCTTGTGGTTCAAGCCTTTGGCTCGCGGCGAAGATACTGCTGGATCGCTTCCTGCATGATTGTCCTGAGCGGCACATGCTGCGCTTCGGCTAGCGTTCGGCAGTCTTCATATTCCGGCGCGTAGTTGGAGACCGTGCCATTCATATTCGCGATCTTGATGCGCACTGGACCCCAGGTCGTGTCCACTGTTTCCCAGCGCCGCGAGAGCGTTTGCCGCTGTTCCTCGCGGCGGCGAACGCCCAGAGTTGTGGTCTCGGCAAAGATCGTCTTGGTTAAGCGACTTGCGTCTTCCACTTGCGCAAGGACGGTGAGCAATGCGCCCGGACGGCTCTTCTTCATCTGTACTGGGACGCTGAATACATCGAGTGCTCCTTCCGCGAGTAACCGCTCCATGGCGTAGGCCAGCACTTGCGGGCTCAGGTCGTCGAGATTCGCCTCGAGCACGGTGATGCTGTCATTTGATGTATTTGCTCGATCCGTCGGCTCAGCTTCTCCAACCGTTAACCGCAGCAGATTCGGGTGCTGTGGAAAATCTCGAGTTCCCGCGCCGTAACCTGCCTTCTCGATCTTCATCGCCGGAAACGAGGCGAACCGGGCGCTCAGCGTCTTCACGATCGCCGCGCCTGTGGGGGTCACCAGTTCGACTTGTGGTCCCGACGAATACACCGGCGCATCTTGGAGCAACTTCACCGTCGCCGGGGCCGGTACGGGAAGGGTTCCGTGGGCACACTTGACGGTTCCACCACCTACGTTTAGGGGCGAGCACACCCATTCTTCGACCGCGAGAGATTCCGCCCCCACCGCAGCGCAAACGATATCGACCATGGCATCGATGGCTCCTACTTCGTGAAAGTGGACTTGATCGGTGGACGTGTTGTGAATCTCGGCTTCGGCATGGGCTAGCGCTTCGAAGATTTTGATCGCGGCACTTTTCGCGTTGTTGCTGATGGGCGCTTTCTCGATGATTTGGCGAATCTCCGTCAGGGCGCGGCTGTGGTCGTGGCGATGTTCATGTTGTCCGTGAGAGTGCCCCTGACCGTGACCGTGGGAGTGTTCGTGAGTATGATCGTGCTCCTGCTGCTCCCAGAAAACTTCGCGCGGCAGATCCTTTTCCCCATTGGCGTACACATCGACTTTGCTTGCTGAAATCCCGCCTCGCAGCACCCGGGAAACCTTCAGGTGCGCGCCGATATTAAGCGCCGCTACCGTGTCATCCAAGAGCTTTGGAGACACTCCGGCATCCACCAGCGCGCCTAGGAACATGTCGCCGCTTATGCCGGAAAAGCAATCGAGGTAAGCTATACGCATAAAAATGGTCGTTAGTCGGTGGTCGTTCGTCGTTGGCGACCACAGCTCGCGACGAGCCGGAGAGCTGGCATATTGCTGTACTGGATGAGTGCTCGGGCTAGCGACCAACGACCAACGACCAGCGACCAGCGACGGACGACCGATCTCTCATCATAGGGAACCCCGTCACCTCCGTCAAACCCGCCGCCTGCCGCGAGTTTGTTAGAATCACTGTTCCTTCAATAAGTTAGAGGGCATCCTTGTATCGAGATCTGGAACGCCGGCTGGTCGCACATCTGCGCGAGTTTCTGCGTCGCACTTTCGGCTTGGACTTGGCGAACATCGTCGTGGAGCAGCCCCCGAAAATCGAATTTGGCGAGTATGCGCTGCCGATCGCGTTCGAACTTGCCCGGAAACTTCGCAAGGCTCCGCGCAAGATTGCCGAAGAGATTGTCGCCGGGGTCGGCGCGATTCCCGGCTTTGAGAAATTCGAAGTGGCGGGCGCCGGATACATCAACGTCCGCGTAAGGCGCGCTGAATTGGCTGCGGCGCTTGCCGCGGATAGGTCCCCGGCGGCTGATGTTCCCATTGGCAAAGTGCTGGTTGAGCATTCGAGCATCAATCCCAACAAGGCGGCGCATATCGGGCATCTGCGGAATGCCATTCTCGGCGATACTTTCGTACGGTTGCTGCGCTTTGCCGGCAGGGAAGTGGACGTCCAGAACTATATTGACAACACCGGAGTGCAGGTTGCCGACGTGGTGGTTGGATTCCTCCATATCGAGAAAAAGTCGCGGGCCCAGATCGAAGCGCTCGCCGCCGCGCCCCGGTTCGATTACGTATGCTGGGATCTCTATGCCCGCGTCTCGCATTGGTATGAAGAGGATAAGTCGAACCTGAAAGCGCGCGCTGCTACATTGCGCTCGATTGAGGAAGGGAACAATGAGACGGCGACGATTGCGGATTTGATTTCTGTTGCTGTGCTTCGGCGACATCTCGAAACTATGGATCGGCTCGACATTGAGTACGACTTCCTGCCTCGGGAGAGCGAAATCCTGCACCTGCATTTCTGGGACGCAGCATTTACTAAGTTGAAGGAAGCGGGAGTGCTCACTTACGAAACAGAAGGCAAGAACAAGGGTTGCTGGGTGATGCGACGGGCGGGGACCTCCGCGGCAAAAACCTTAACCACAGAGGGCACAGAGGACACGGGGGAAAAGATCACAGAGGAAGACCAGAAAGTTATCGTCAGGTCCAATGGCACGGTCGGCTACGTGGGTAAAGACATCGCTTATCACATGTGGAAGTTCGGGCTGCTCGGGCGCGATTTTGGCTATCGGAAATTCTATTGCTATCCCAATGGCCACGACTGTTGGATTTCGACTACTGACGGCGAGAAAGATCATCCCCACTTTGGCGATGTGGCTGAGATTTACAACGTCATCGATGCGCGGCAGTCCGAGGCGCAGAACACGGTGATTGAAGCTTTGCGGGGGCTCGGCCACGACGAAGCCGCCGATCGCTACACGCACTTCTCTTACGAGATGGTCGCGCTCACTCCGCGCTGCGCTGCTGAACTTGGCTACACACTTAGCGAAGAAGATAAAGCTCGATCGTGGATCGAGGTTTCTGGCCGCAAGGGCTTCGGCGTGAAAGCGGACGATCTGCTGGACGCTCTGATCGCGTCGGCTGGCAAGGAAGTAGATGCGCGCCATCCTGAGTTGAGCGAAGCGGAACGCGCCGGCATTGCCACGCAGATAGCCATCGGGGCACTGCGCTACTTCATGCTGAAGTTCACGAAACAATCGGTAATCGCTTTCGATTTCAAGGACGCGCTGAGTTTCGAAGGTGACACGGGGCCTTACGCGCAGTATGCGGTCGTGCGTGCTTCCAACATTTTTCGGAAGGGCGGATTCGATCCAGAGGGCTACGGCGGAGACGCGGCAAGCCGCGTCCCTACCGAGCATTTTGTCGCCTTCCTTGGCGGCGAATCTTCCAACGATATATGGGAGCTCTGGCTGGCGGCTGCTAAGACGTCTTATATTGTGAGCCAGTGCATAGCGACCACCGAACCTGCTTATCTTGCCAAACATGCCTTCCAACTGGCGCAGCTTTTTAATACCTTCTATCACCGCTATCCGATCCTGAGCGAGGCGGATGAGAGGCGGAAAAAATTCCTGCTGGCAACCGTGGCCGTGGTTCGCCGCGAGCTGATTCGCGTCCTTGCGACGATGGGGATCAGTGTTCCGCCGGTCATGTGAGCCGGTCGTCCGCGCCTTGCATCTTCTGTGCCCCAGGCAGCATCCGTAATAGTAGAGATGATCATATGAAGAAGAATATTTTTGCAACGGTGCTTCTGAGTCTGGCACTAACAACGTTGAGCGCCGCCGCCTCGGGGAACCCTCCGCAGATGCCGCGCACTCTGGCCAACGCCCGCTTCGTATACGTAGCGGCCTACGATGGCGATCAATTCGATCCCAACCTGTTGCCCGATGATCGCGCCGCGATTGCTCGCGTCGAGGATGCAATCCAGAAGTGGGGAAAACTCACGGTGGTGTACCGCGCTCAGGATGCCGACATCATCCTGATGGTAGAGTCTCGACCGTCGGAAGATGTGCTGGCTGTCTATGATGCGCACAATGGTGATGCGCGTAGCCGGCCTTCGCAGACTTATCTCTGGCGGGTAATGGGGCGCGGTGGGCTGCAGAAGAGCGAGATCCCGCTGTTTTCGCAGTTTGAGAAGGCTTGGGACAAGATCACCAATTGAGGCTGTCGCGTCCCGCTGGCGAGTTGTTGCCCGGGGTTTCGCAAGTGGCTAGTTTAATCAGTCGCCGCATGTCGATGAAAGCAGACAGTATAAAATTTCTACGGTTTGTATCGCGATTGCGTAGGTCCTCGGTTTATGCGTTTCCCACAGCGATCTTCCAAAGCATTGATATAAAATGATTTATCAATTTCTGTTGCGAATTTGAAATGGCATCCGCCGTGCTTTAACAAGAGCGGGTCCAGTTCAGAGACTTTTACCAGGATCTGGCAAATAGATTTCAGGAAGAGCAATATTTGGGCGAAGGAGCCCTCAACCTTATGAATCGCACCTCGTTGACCCTAATGCTGGCCGCGACCATGGTCGCATCCCTCGGATGTTCAACCAAGAATTACGTACGTCAGCAGACCACGCCGCTGATCAACAAGACCAACGAACTCGATGACATGACCGCGAAGAATTCGAAAGACATCAAGGACGTCGATCAGCGCGCCCAGGCTGGAATCCAAGGCGTGCAGGCCCGCACCGCGGAGGTAGACCAGAAGGCTATGGCTGCGGGAAGCGAAGCCGATAAGGCGCAGATGGCGGCGAACGGCGCTACCCAGCGGGTGGACGCTCTGACCAACACTGTCATCAACCTCGATAACTATCGTCCAGTGGTTGAGACGGCGGTGCATTTCGGATTCAACAAGGACAACCTGACGAAGGACGCCAGAGAAGCGATCGACCAGTTGGCCGCCAGCGTTGCCACGACCAAGGGATACATCATTACGGTAGAGGGCGCGACCGACTCGGTGGGCACCTCAGAGTA
>Ga0210407_10001516_pt1 | contig 21577 bp, 14 predicted proteins | sample IncBWC27MmetaG_FD_150860 | JGI IMG/M metagenome (GOLD analysis project Ga0210407, IMG submission 150860) | Forest soil microbial communities from Barre Woods Harvard Forest LTER site, Petersham, Massachusetts, United States - Inc-BW-C-27-M | ecosystem: Environmental > Terrestrial > Soil >... | reverse complement strand
CCCGCGATGGGGACATATCTGGTATTGGTATGCATTTTTCGGGGCCAATTTTCCGCTGGCTTTGGGCAGGGTGCCGACCGAAGCCATGTCGCCGCTGTGGTCTCTGGCGGTCGAAGAGCAATTCTACTTAATTTGGCCCTTCATAGTCCTGCAATGCGATAACGCTCGGTTGCGGCAGATTGCGCTTTCGATCGTAATACTCGCGCCGTTGTTGAGGGCTGTTGCGACGCCGTTCTTTTCTAGTCACTTCCCCATTTATAGTCTGACCCCGTTCCGAGCAGACACTCTCGCTTTGGGAGCATTTATAGCAGTTGCCGAAGACGAGCGTACCGGATGGATCCGGTCGATGCGGCGGCCAGCCCTTTGGGGCTCAGTAGTCAGCTGCGTGCTTTTGTTATGCCTTTCACTTAGTGCTTCATTTCGTACCAGCGCGAATAGCCTGCTGTTTAACGCTGCCGGGTACTCGCTTAGCGGGCTGACTTTCAGCGGCGCGCTGATCTTTGTCCTCGGGAGCACTGAGGGGGTTTCGCATTATTTGCTGACTCTAACCCCGCTCCGTTATCTGGGCCGGATCAGTTACACGTTCTATCTTTACCATGTGGCAGTGCTAGTCATAGTTTCGCGTTATCTGAATTCATCAACTTTGAGGGCAGTTGCCAGTCTGATGCTAACCAGCGCGATTGCGGCGCTCTCCTGGCATGTTCTTGAATCGCCGATTCTGAAACGCACGAGGAGGACAGTGTCGCCAACCACGGCACGGGCTGTCGCCGCTTGAATCCTAAATTCAGTATCAGACGGACTCGCAGAATCGTGCTGGCAATCGGGACTTCGCCTGATGCTGCGAATCCATTGAATGCGGCGGAGAGATCGGCGGAGTTCAGCTGGCGCGATCACGTGCGATGGTTGCTGGAAGTGGAGAACTCCCTTCGACCTCGGGCAGCGCCGCATCGAGGCTGACCGGCTTCCCCAAGGCACTCTTTCTCTCGCTTCGGACCGACGACACATAAAGGCTGTCGGCGAAATAGCCAAGCGCGGGAACTTTCTGGCTGGCGCGCCGCAGCCACTCCGACACCCGAACCACGGCCCGATATTTCGCGGGCAGGAATCGAAGATCGCTGAATTGTGCATTCAGAGAAAAATATCCGTCCACTGAAAGCCGGCTCGGTCCCACGGTTGTTGTGAACGCGGAGAGGAGCTGGTGAGGTTTCCAGTAGCGGACTTCAAAATCGCGCGCCTCGCGGAATCCGCGCCGGATCTGGTGGTACAAGCAGCGAATCCCAAAAATGTTCGGCATTTGGACCTGGACTCCGCCGTCAGGCCGCAGCACTCGTTGGATTTCTAACAGCGTCTTCCGCACCTCGTCGCGCGAAATGTGCTGCAACACGCTATAAGAAAATACCTGGCTGAAGGCTTCATCAGAAAACGGCAGATGCCTCCCATCCGCCACAACATAGTGGGCTGTGATTCCAAGCTGCGCTGCCACTCGCCGCGCCGCGCGCACTCCCTTCAGCGAAGGGTCAACCCCGATTGGCTGATAACCCTGCTTGGCCGCCGCAATGCACCATCGCCCCCAACTGCACCCAATCTCCAGAAACAACTTGCCCTCACCGTCGGGCAACCAGAGATGCGGGATCGGGTACTCTGTCATTTTTCCCACAAGATGTTGGTACAGAGAACCATTGGTTGCGCCGATTGACTTCTGCACGAACGGGTCGATGGTCCCTGGCGGCACATCAAACTGGGGCAGAATCGCCCCCGCCCCCTGCTTTGCAACTTCGAGCGAGCGTGTACCTTCCACGTGGGTCTGCGCAGCCTCGGAGAGCAATAAAATCGGAATCCCCTCGACCACGGCATAGCGGTCACCGCGTTCGCAGACCAGGCTGGCACCCGACCCTTGCAGCGCCAGCGGAAGCCGGTGTCGCGGACACACCAGCAACTCCAACAGCCCGGCATCAATTTCTGCGGCGATGGAAGTAGGAGCCAAGTCAGGCCAAGTCAGGAATGATGCGTCCATGTTATTCCGTTCCCGAGCCCCATACTGTTAGCTCAGGATGTACGCTCACCGAAGATTTTGAGGATTCCCGAGACGGCGATTTACCTGCAGACCTACAAAGGTCCGTGGAGAAGGTGAATCACGTTGCGAATTCCCAACGCTGAAGCCGCGGCAAGAATCGGGGTCACGCAACCCAGCGCCCACAGAACTCTGCGATCATCGGGCCTCCACTTGGCGAGCGACACCAGAACAAAGGGCACAACTGGAATCGCGAAGCGGACGAAATCGGCTTGGGACCATTGCGACGAGTTATAGGTAAGAAGAAACCCAATATACAAGAACGCGAACCCGGCCTCCGCCCCATGCTGGCGGGCGTATTCCCGGAAATCTTTTTTGGCCATGATTGCAGCTCCCAGCACAACAAAGATCATCCACCCTAGAGTCAGCAGGACGTTTGTCCATGGTTCCTGATTGTGCGCGAAGCTGTGCCCAATTGCGGCAAACGGAATGCCCACGGCCGACCCCGACTGCCAATCCGAAGTCTGGTAACGGTGCACTTGGTAAAGCGGATCGTGGAAGTAAATCCAGAATGGCAAAATATATAAGGTTCCCACGAGCGCCCCTATCGACACTGCCAGAGCAAACTTCTTGTACTCACGCCGGTAGAGCAGTACCAAACCGATTCCCACTAGGCCGAAAATTCCCAATGGACGCACCACTGTGCTGAGCGACGCTAGAAGCGCAGCAAGGAGGTAGCGGTTGCGCCGGAATGCTAGAAACGCGCCGAAAATAAGTGCCGTGGCCAGGGGTTCTGCGCCGCCGAGAAATGAGCGCTGCATCCAATCGAAATTCAGCACCGCAAAAAATGCCGCCACCCATCCGCCCCACAGCCGATAGGCAACCCAGATGCTCGCGAACGAGGACACGAATGACACGACCAGCAACGAATAACGCTCAGGCGCGCCGCTGAGCAGCGAAAAAAGCGCCATGGCGTAGGGGTATCCCCAGAACTGTTTGACGCGAAACCCGCCGAAATCCCAATGGTGGATTGCGGACGCCGCCAGCACATAGGCCGAGCTGTCGCCGAAATCGTCCACTACGACCGAGTAATTCCTGACCGACAGAATCGTGGCTGCGAAGAGCAGGCTGCTCAGCAAGGCGAGCAGAATGACCTCGCGCAGGCTCGGCGAGGCAGACCGGATGTCGGGAAGGTGAGGGACTGGAACGGCAACGGGATGTGGGATCTGCAGTTCCTGCATTACCGGCCCTGCCCGTTCAATGATCGAAAACAAAAGCTGGTTCCGGACAATTTTTGCCAGTCAGCAGGTATAGCTTGTGGACATGCGGAAACAACAAGGTTCGCGTGGGCCTGAGCAAAGTGTCTGTAAACGTCCTGTTTGATTTGGTCAGGGGCCTCCCAGAATTGCTGAGCGCCGTGGTTCATCCCCATGATTTCGGCGACGATCCTGAACCGGCCGAGCCTCGCCCAGTAGGCGCCGGTTCCGTCTCCGATGATTGCGATCTTTTCGCCGGGTTGAGCACCCAGCGCGTGAAGTTGCTCGGCGACGATTACGTCGTCAGCAGTCGAATTCGGACCATTGCCAGGTATCGCGAAATGGTGGGTTACGGTACGGACCGTAAAATCTACGGTACCCAGCGCCATGGCGGCGAACACAGCCACAGCGATGCAAACCGCGGCTCTCCGATCACTGCTGTGGAACCGGACGACAGCAACCAGCAGGAGAAATAGAACAACGACAAAACCGCCGAGATACCGGTCGTTCTGTATGATGGGCACATAGGCGGCCATCCCCAGGATTTGCACGGCCAGGAGCGGCCAAAACTCGCGCAACCCAAGGATCCAAAGTGGGCTGCTCAGCATCGCGAGGGCCACAATTCCTGCCAGCAGCGCTGGCTGTGAGCGAAACAACAACCTGACTTCGCTGGGGACCGTCGCCGCCAGCACCTGCATTTGCCGGCGCAGTGTGAAGGGCGTCCGGATACCGTCGTTCCAATACGATGGATCTGTCCACGGCGGATACGTACCCGCGACCGGGCCATCAAACGCAAATATCGGTGGGTACTGGAAAATCAGCGTGGTGCCGTGCTTTGGCGTTCCGGCGCCGGGAATCTCTCCGTGCCAGTTTCGGGTTTGCGCCCCAGACATGGCCCATGCGTAATTCACCTTTCCAGAATCGCCGAAGGTGAAGCGGCCTTTTTGCAACGAAAGCGCGGTGATAAGAGGCGCCGATACAACAGCGAAGACCAGAGCGGCACAGGCGATACTTCTTCGCCAGCTCCGAGAGGACATCCAGAAGTAGGCGAGAATCAGAGAACCAGCGCCGAGGGGCAGGAGAATTGTTTTCGTCCAATAGCCGATTCCAAGAATGACGCCGAGGGAAACTGATCGCCACAGAGTGACCCGGTTTCTTAGCCGCAGCAGAGCCCCAGTCGATAGGCAAACACACGCCACCACAGCCAAATCGGGGCTGACCTCGTAAACAGTAGTGATCTCCAGCGAAATCCAGAGAAATACTGCGTATCCAATCAGCGTGATCGCCCAGTCAGGCAGGCTGACCAGGTTCGAGTCTGTATCTTTATTTGTGCTGTGACTAAACTCCAGTAGCTCACTCAGGAGGAAGCGCAAGGCGAACAGTGCCAATACGAAGATGCCAAAATTCACCACGTGCGCAATCGGCACCTCCCATTTGGGAGAAGCATCGGTGGCGTGGAGCACAAGGCCCAGTGTCCAAGGGTACAGAGGACTCCACCAGCCGTTTATCGCAACCGCCCAGTTGCGATGCACAAACGCATCCCCTACATCCAAATAGGACATGCCATCCGGGCTCATGGAGAGTCGGCCGACCCAGGCGTGAAGCACACCCAGGAGAACGCTGGGGATCATCAGGGTACGATCAGCCCACCAGACGCTCGACAGCGCATAGGTCGAATGTCTGCCTTCGGAAATGGGACGAGTCAGCAGCTCAAGCTCCAGTGGCCGCGCGCGTGCGGGAATCTTAGACTTGAGACTGGTCGTCATATCGCTCGCGACTTCACCAGCGCGAATCGCTCCTTGAGCTTCAGGAAGGGCTGTTCAAGAAAACGGTAGGAGGCCATCGCCAGTAGAATCGTGATGGTAAAGGCTAAGATCTCCATCAGAAGATAGCGAGTCACGGTTCCGAAACCACTGCCCGTCGAGCCGAAGCTGGTCGTGTTGCTTGGCGCGAGCGCCTTCCAGGCAAGGTCGAAGCCAACCATATGAAACACATACAGGCCGTACGAAATTTTCCCCAGGTAGGTCAGCTTTCGCGGGAACCATTGCCTTGGCATTCCGAGAAATCCCAGAAACAAGAGTACGCATCCGACCCCCACCAGCGTGTAGCCCAGAATAAACGGCAGAGGGTGGGGGACTGGGCCATCGCCTTTGATGCGGTACACACCATCAGCGGTGAGCCAAACCGCAATTCCGCCGAAAATCAGTGCGAGTCGAGAGGCAACACCCAGCCGTGGTGCTCTTCCTTTTAGCGACAGGGCGAGCACAGCTCCTAATCCAAAAAATTGGGATTGCACAAAAGTGTTGACCCAGATTGTGCGTTGTGCGCTGGTCCCAGGGTGCGCGAGTTGTGTAAGGGCGAGCCAGGAGACGGGCATGAGCAAGAGAGATCCCCAAAACACAATTTCTCTCTTCGCGTACTTTGCCACCCAGGGCCATACCAGATAGAACTGCTCTTCGACGGAGATGCTCCACAGCGTAAAAATGGGACTCCCGCCCAAACTCACCATCGCAACGTACCAATTGCCGGCCAGGAGTAGGAAAGCTGCAAGTCGGGCCCCCTCAATGTAAAAGGGGTGGTAAATCATCCCGACTGCGACACCAGCGAAGAGCGTGAAGAAATACAGTGGCCAGATGCGGAGGATCCTCCGAAGATAAAAGGACCGGACATTTACCGTGCCAGTTCGTTCGCGCTCTTTTTCGAGCAGTTCGGTAATGAGATAGGCACTTAAAAGAAAAAACAGACAGACTCCAGAGCTGCCAGCGTCTCTCAACAGATTTTCGAGCCACAAGATTGAGACAAGGCGGCCCCCGTGACGACTCAATTCGAATGAGGGCAGAGTGTGGTGGAGAAAAACGGCTAAAAAGGCCAAAAAGCGTAACGCGTCCAACTCGGGCCGATAGAATCTGTCGCTTGGTTTGGCCTGAGAACGAGGCAGTGAAACCAATCGCTCAGAAGCAGGCAGCGGATAAGAGATTGCCGTTTGCGCCACGTTAACCTGTCATCTTCAATTTTGCGTAATCATAGACCACAGGAATGGTGCCCACAGTTAACTTACTGGCTTCACTTTGGGCTTTCCTCGCGCTGCTCGTTAAATGTGATCGATAGAGGATCGTCTTCCGGTTGCATCGGATCCAGCGACTGCCATGTGCACAGAAGTCCAGGGGGTTTCCACAGGGAGGGTGCTCTGTCCGTCATCTTCCCAGCGGGATTTTCCAGCTAAGATTTCTCACAGTGGCAACTCAGGCTTTATCACGGCCAAAGCTCTCCGCGCCGGAGCGAGACAGCGCGCGTCTGCCCATTAGCGTGGTGATTGCGGTGCGCAATGAAGAGCGCAACCTGCCTCGTTGCCTGGAGTCGTTGGCGTCGGCGGGGGAAGTTTACCTGGTCGATTCCTTCAGCACCGACCGCACCGCGGAACTCGGGCGCGCTTATGGCGCCGAGGTTGTGCAGTTTCACTACCGCGGAGGCTGGCCGAAAAAACGCCAGTGGGCGCTGGACACCTTGCCGCTCGCGTATGACTGGGTGCTGTTGCTGGATGCCGATGAGTGCCTGACGCCTGCCCTTGAAGAGGAAATCCGCCGCGCCATTAGTGACGCGCGTTTTAATGGTTACTACCTGAAGCTGCAAATGCATTTCTTGGGACGCGAGCTGCGGCACTGCGGCGCCGGCTTCTACAAGCTCTCGCTGTTTCGCCGTGGCCAGGGACGTTTCGAGTGCCGCCTGCGGTCGCAGGACGACTCTATGTGCGATATGGAAGTTCACGAGCACGTCGTGGTCGATGGCCGTGTGGGGAAGCTGGAGAATGTGCTCACCCATTGCAACGTAGAGTCCCTGTCCCGATACATTCAAAAACATGATCAGTATTCGAATTGGGAGTCGCGGGTGTTAGGCGGAGATGAGAAGTCATCGGATCTGGAGCCGCGACTGTTTGGCAACCAGGCGCAGCGCCGCCGTTGGCTCAAAAAGTGCTTCTTCAAAGTGCCCGGCTCGCCCGTGCTCCTTTTTCTTTATCGATACCTTTTCTGTCTTGGGTTTCTCGATGGGATTCCAGGATTGATTTACTGCGGCTTTCAAGCGGTGCAGATGTTTCACACCAAAGCAAAAATTTACGAACAGTGGGTTGCGCGCCTTTAACCGGATTTCTTAATTATGTGCGGCATTAGCGGACTGGCGAATTGCGGAGACCGGGAGACGCTGGCGCGGATGACCGCGGTGCAATCACATCGCGGCCCCAACGACAGCGGCCTTTGGGACCATCGCTCGCCCGACGGTTCCTACATCGGACTGGGAAGCCGCCGCCTTTCCATCCTCGACCTTTCTCCCGACGGCCACATGCCGATGTCGAACGAAGATGGCCGCCTCTGGATTACCTACAACGGAGAAATTTATAACTTCGCCGATCTCCGCCGTGAGCTCGTAGCCAAAGGCCATCGCTTCCGCTCGAACACCGATACAGAAGCTGTCCTGCATCTTTACGAGGAAATGGGCCCAGACTGCGTCACACGCCTCAATGGAATGTTTGCCTTCGCGATTTGCGATCTTCGCGAAAGCAGGCCGCGAGTATTCATGGCCCGCGACCACTTTGGCATAAAGCCTTTTTATTATTCGCTCCGTGGCGGGCGTCTCGCGTTCGCCTCGGAGGCGAAGGCGCTGCTGGAAGTTCCGGGGATCGAAACGCGTATCGATATGCAGTCGCTCGATCAGTATCTGGCTTTCTTGTGGGTCCCGGATCCCAAGACGATGTTCGACGGAATTCTGAAACTTCCCGCCGGTCATCGCGCAATGTTTCGCGATGGCAGCCTCGATATTTCGCAATACTGGGATTTGAGTTTCCCTTCCGCAGACGACAATTTCCCGCTGACCGAAGATCATCTGGCGCACGAAATCGAAGAACGCTTCCGCCATTCGGTCGAGCAGCAGATGGTGAGCGACGTCCCGCTGGGCGCCTTCCTGAGCGCCGGCCTCGATTCATCGAGCATTGTCGCCATGATGGCGATGGCTAAGTTGGCGAAAGCCCCGCTCCGGACTTACACGGTTACGTTTCCGGAAAAATATCGCAAAGGCGAAAACACGTTGGATGATCCGGCGGTAGCCGCGCGTCTAGCACGCAAGCTGGGATGCGAGAACCAGCAGATCGTAGTCGAACCGGACGTCGCCAGTCTGTTGCCGAAATTGTGCTGGCACATGGACGAGCCTACCGCCGATCCGGCGCTGATCACCGCGTACCTGGTGTGCCGCGAAGCCAGTCGCGACGTCACCGTCTTGCTGTCGGGAGTCGGAGGCGACGAACTCTTCGCCGGATATCGAAAATACGCCGCCCACTACTGGGCTCAGAAGTATGGAAATCTGCCGGCGATCATGCGGCGAGGAGCGGAGTCAGCGATTGCGAGCATGCCGGGTTTGCGCGGATCGAGTTTCAAAGGGCCGATGCGGATGACGAAAAAGATGCTGCGCAGCGCCGCGCTTCCGCCCGAGGAACGATTCATTCGCAATTGCATTTATCTCGATTCCGCGCAGAGGGCGGGCCTTTACGACGATGAAGCGCGTAGTGAGACGGGAAACTGGGATTCGGATGGCCAGCATCACGCGGCTTTTGAAAAAGTTCACCACGCAGATTTCCTGAACCAGATGTTGTATCTCGACACCAAAATTTTCATGACCAGCCTGAACCTCACCTACAACGACAAGATGAGCATGGCGTGTTCGGTTGAAGTGCGTGTCCCGTTTCTGGATCGCGAACTCGCCGAATATGTGGCTTGGAATGTTCCGCCGCGGATGAAGCTAAAAGGATTTTTTTCTCCCAGCACGAAACACATTTTCCGCAGAGCCATGCGTGGAGTTCTTCCTGAAGAAGTTCTTCGTCAGCCCAAAGCCGGATTTGCCGCGCCTACCGATTACTGGCTGGCCAATGATCTACGCGAAATGACGGACGATTTGTTGTCGGAGTCAGGCCTGCGTCAGCGAGGTCTATTTCGTCCCGATGCGGTCAGAAAACTTATCGCTGAACACCGTGCCGGAACGCAGGACTGGTCGATGCAGATTTGGCAATTCCTGACGCTGGAATTGTGGATGCAGAACTTTCTGGATCGGTCTTCCGCTTCGGCAGACGCTTCTTCGATAGCCGCTTCCGGGGGCTCGGGCGCTTGGATGTCCCCGGAGTCAAGACAGGCGGCGATTGCATGAAGCAGGTCTTGCAAAGTGCGCGCACCGGAACGATTGAAGTTGCCGACGTCCCCGCCCCGCGAGTCTTGCCCGGATGCGTGCTGGTGCGGATTGCAGCGTCTTTAGTTTCCGCAGGGACCGAGCGCGCGTCGTCGGATTTTGCCGCGAAGAGTTTGCTGCAAAAGGCGCGGTCGCGCCCCGATCTGGTGCGCGAGGTAATGAATAAAATCCGTCGCGACGGATTGTTGTCCGCAGCGTCGGCTGTGCGCAGCCGCCTGGATCAGCCTGCTGCTCTGGGCTACAGCAGCGCTGGGACGGTCATGGAAATTGGAGAAGGAATCGACGACTTTCGGCCAGGCGACCGGGTGGCGTGCGCCGGCGCGGGTTTTGCTGTTCACGCGGAATTCGCGTGCGTGCCGCGATTGCTGGTGGCGAGAATTCCTTCAGCGGCTGTGACCCTTGAAAGCGCCGCGTTTACCACCATTGGTGCCGTAGCGATTCATGGAGTACGCACCGCGGAAGTAAAACTCGGCGATGTGGTCGCGGTCATCGGGTTGGGCCTGCTGGGCCAACTTACGGTCCAGATACTGAACGCGGCCGGTTGTCGCGTAGTCGGAATTGATCCAGTGCAGCAGCGCGCCGAGCTTGCGGCGAAATCCGGCGCGCTGGCGGTGACTGCCTCGGAAGCCGAGTTTCGCGACTTGTGCCTCAGGCATTCCGGTGGCCACGGCGCGGACTCAGTTTTGATCGCGGCGGAAACTCCAAGCAGCGGGCCGGTGAATTTGGCTTCGGAAGTTGCGCGCGATCGTGGCGTGGTGGTCGCGGTCGGAACCGTTGGAATGGACCTGCAGCGAAAACTTTACTACGAGAAAGAATTGGATTTTCGCGTCTCGCGCTCCTACGGTCCGGGGCGATACGACACCGCGTTCGAGCAAAAAGGCCGCGATTATCCAATTGGATATGTCCGCTGGAGCGAAACCCGAAACATGGAAGCATTTCTCCAACTGCTTACGGATGGAAAAGTAGATGTGAAGCCGTTGATCACGCATTCGTTTGCGATTGAAAACGCCGGCGCAGCATACGAATTGATCACCGGGGAAACGCACGAACCGCACTTGGGAGTGGTGATTCGGTATTCGAACGACGCAGACAGTCCGCGGAGATTGGAGATCGTTTCTCGTAGGCCGGCAAGTTCGATGCAAGGCCAGGTTAGGGTGGGAGTTCTAGGCGCCGGTAATTTTTCGCAGGGTGTTTTGATTCCAGCGATCAAAGCCGCGCCGGGAACGGAATTGGTAGGATTGTGCGCTTCGAGTGGTGCACGGGCGCGTTCGACTGCAGACAAGTTCGGGTTCGGGTTTTGTACGACCGACGAAGAACAGATTTATTCCGACGCCTCGATCAACACCATCGTAATCGCTACTCGCCATCACCTTCATGCGGCCCAAGTCATGCGGGCGCTGGAGTGTGGCCAGAACGTGTTTTGCGAGAAGCCGCTGTGCCTGAATGAAGAGGAGTTGGAGCAGATCGAGCGCTCCTATGCGCAGTGCGGCGCAGGTCTCCGGCTGATGGTCGGCTTCAATCGCCGCTTCGCTGCCATGGCGCGGCAAATGAAAGATTTTCTTTCGAAATCCGCCAGCCCTTTCACGATGCACTATCGCGTAAATGCGGGCTCGCTGCCGAAAGATCATTGGATCGAAGACCCGGAGCAAGGTGGTGGCCGGATATTAGGCGAGGTCTGTCACTTTGTCGATTTCCTTTCATTTTTGTGCGGCGCGCCGCCAACTGCGGTTAGCGCCCGCAGTTTGAACTCGCCGAGCGGGCAGGATGTCATTGTTTCTCTGGAATTCGCGGACGGTTCGCAGGGGACAATTTCGTATCTATGCAGCGGGGATCGGGCGTTTTCCAAAGAGCGCGTCGAAGTCTTCGGCGGAGGTTCAGTCGCGGTGCTCGACGATTTTCGCCACCTCGATCTGGTGCGTAACGGACGGAAGACCTCATCACGCTCGTGGTTAAAACAAGACAAAGGCCACGCCGCTGAATGGAAGGCGTTCTCAGGGTGCATTCAATCTGGCCAGCCGGCACCGATTTCGTTCGAGGAAATTACAGCGTCAACTCGATCCACGATCCGCATTCTGGATTCACTGCGTTCCGGACGCGAACTGAAAGTGAGAAATGACAGCGTAAATTCGATCAGCGAGCCGCTGGTCTCGTGATGATTCTGAAAGGGAAATGCGCGCTATGTTGATTCTAGGTCTGAACATGTTTCACGCCGACGCCTCGGCGGCCGTCGTGCAGGATGGCAAGGTGTTGTTCGCGATTGCCGAAGAACGGCTGAACCGGGTGAAGCACTACGCGGGATTTCCCGCGCTGGCGATTCAGGCCTGCCTGGCGGCGGCGGGCGCGAAGATCACCGACATTGATCATGTGGCAGTCGGCCAGGACAGCGACGCGAATCTGGCGAAAAAAGTCCAGTACGCGATTGCGAATCCCGCGAAGCTCCTGAATTTTGTCCGACTGCGGCAACGCAAACAGGAAATGCGGGACGTGCGAACGCTGATTGCCAAGTCGCTGGAGTGCGACCCCGCTCTGCTGCGTTTCACCGAACATCGCCTGGAACATCACATCGCGCACATCGCCAGCGCTTACTACTGTTCACCGTGGGAGCAGTCGGCGGGATTCAGCTACGACGGTTCGGGAGATTTCGTTTCCACCATGATGGCACGCTGCCACGGCCGCGAGATCGAAGTGCTCGACCGCGTGTTTCTCCCGCACTCGCTGGGAAGCTTCTACACCATGATTTGCGAGTTCATCGGCTACAGCAAATATGGCGACGAAGGCAAGGTGATGGGCCTGGCGCCTTACGGCAAGGATACTTACTGCGAACAGATTCGCGAGTTGCTGATGACCAGCACATCCGGCTTTGAACTTGACCTAGATTTTTTCAAGCCGTTGGGTAGCAACGAGGGCATGCAGATCAAGCCCGACGGCACGGTCGCGCTGGCGCGCCATTTTTCCAGTCGCATGGTCAAAATGTTCGGCCCGCCCCGCGAGCCAGATACCGACATCACGCAGCGCGAAATGGATCTCGCCTACGCCATGCAGCATTGCTTTGAAGAAGTTTTTTTTCATCTGCTGAACGAATTGCACAAGCGGGTTCCCGAGGAAAACCTGGCGATGGCGGGCGGATGCGCTCTGAACAGCGTCGCCAACGGGAAACTTTTTTCGCGAACGCCATTCCGCCACACCTGGATCCAACCGGCGGCCGGAGATGAAGGTCTCGCGATTGGCGCGGCACTGCATACCCATCATGCGGTCCTGGGAAACCCGCGCGACTATGTGATGAAGAATTCGTATCTGGGGCCGGAGTTTTCAGATGCGCGGATTGAATCTGCGCTGAAGAGCGCAGGAGTGAGGTATCAGAAACTTGACCGCGGCCCGCTGCTGGATACGGTCGCGGAAAGGATTGCCGGCGGCAATATTGTCGGCTGGTTTCAGGGACGAATGGAATGGGGTCCGCGGGCGCTGGGCAACCGTTCTATCGTGGCGCATCCGGGGCTGCCAAATATGAAGGACGTGTTGAATGCGCGCATCAAGCGCCGGGAGTGGTTTCGCCCGTTTGCACCCTCAATTCTTGAGGACCGGCAGGCAGAATATTTTGAGCACGATCATCCCTCGCCGTTCATGTTGCACGTGTATAAGATTCGTCCTGAAAAACGCGAGCAACTTTGTGCGGTGAATCACGTGGATGATACCGGACGCTTACAGAGCGTAAGTAGCGAAGAAAATCCGCTCTACTACGATTTGATTCGCGCGTTCGAACGCAAGAGCGGCATTCCGGTGATCCTGAACACCAGCTTCAACGAAAATGAGCCGATTGTCTGTGAGCCGGAAGAAGCGGTCGGATGCTTTCAGCGCACAAAAATGGACGCCATCGCCATCGGCCCATTCGTAGCGCTGAAATCCGAGAACTGATAGCGGAACGTTTGACATGGCAACGCAAGCCACTTTAGCGACGTCTTCATCCATCGCCCTGAAGCTCACGCCAGTGGCGATGTTCGCAAATCTGCGGGCCCTGGCCTGGGATGGCGATCTGCTGTACGCCTCCCGGGGCTATGAGTTGCTCGCAGCGCGCGGGCCGGAATTTGTCTGGCGGACAGTGGGACAGTATCGTCCGGAATGGTGGCGAAACTTGACTTGCCGCAACCGTTTTGGTTTCCGCCTGGTGCGCGATGGATTTCATGCGCTGGCGATTCTTCCTCTTGGAAACATAGTGGCGGCGGTTCCCGGCGCAATCGCTACTTTGCGCACAGGTGAATCAGAGTTACGAATTTCGCATCGACTGGCCCGCGGTACTCGCCCGCTCCACATCACCGCAACGCCCGATGGGCGCGTGTTCTGGGGAGAATACTTCGACAATCCTGAGCGCGGTGAAGTTTACATCTATTCTTCGCTAGATCAAGGAACAACGTGGCAGGTCGCGCATGTGTTTCCCAAAGGCCGCATCCGCCACGTGCACAACATCCTTTACGACCGCTGGGAAAACTGTCTGTGGATTTTCACCGGAGACTACGGCGCTGAATGCCGGATCCTGCGCGCGTCTCTGGATTTCAAGACTGTCGATGAAGTCGCCGGCGGCAACCAGCAGACCCGCGCAGTGGCGGCGGTGGTAAATGAAGATGGACTGTACTTCGCATCCGACTCCGATCTCGAACAAAACCACATTTATTACCTGAGTCGGCGGGGAAGAGTCCAGGCCCTCGGCACCCTGCCGAGTTCTTCGATCTACGCGTGCAAGAACGGCGGCGGAATATTTTTCTCAACCATGGTGGAGCCAAGCGAGACGAATCCCAGCCGGAAAGTGAACTTATACGCCAGCAGGGATGGAGCGGGGTGGCGATCGCTTGCGGCCTGGAAGAAGGACAGATGGCCGTTGAAATTCTTTCAGTACGGCAATGCTTTTCTTCCCGACGGCGAGAACTCGACGGATTTTCTGGCGGCGAGCACGATTGCGGTCGAGGGCGCCGATCTCCAAACTTCGATCTGGAAGGTTCAATGTTAAGTCCGCAACGGCTGCACTACTACCGCCGGATTTTTCGAGCCTACCTCACGCCCGGCGAGAGCCAGCTCAGTTTTTGGCATGATTCCGCCGAGCCAAATCCGAACGCAAGTGTTCACGCGCTCGGCGAATACTACATGACCTTCGCCGAGAAGGCCGAATATGCAGGTCCGCGCGACCAGAGCGGCATACCCTTGCTCAACTATCACGGACAGATCGGTCTGCAGTACAACCCCATCGCCGTAGCGCAGTGGGGACTGGGAAATTTCAACCTTTTTCGCCGCGGTGAAAATCCAGAAGCGCGAAGAAAGTTTCTTCTCGCCAGTGATTGGCTGTGCCAGAGTCTCGAGCCGAATGCGCACGGCGTGCACGTCTGGAACCATTACTTCGATTGGGAGTACCGCAAAACGCTGAAGGCTCCGTGGTATTCGGGGTTGGCGCAAGGGCAGGGAATTTCCCTGCTGTTGCGCGCCCACGCGGAAACCGGCGACGCGAGGTATTCGAAGACTGCAGCGCTTGCTTTCGGCAGCTTTTTTTCGGATACGAATTCCGGGGGAGTCGCCTTTCGAGATGACGCCGGAGACCTGTGGTTCGAAGAATACATTCTCTCTCCACCCACCCACATCTTGAACGGATTCATCTGGGCGGCGTGGGGAGTGTACGACTACTTTGTGGCCACCGGAGACAGCGAGGCCCGAAATCTTTTTACCGCCGCAGTGAAGACGCTGTGCCGAAATCTGGATCGCTACGACCTGGGATTCTGGTCGCGCTACGAACTTTCCGGGACCCGGCTGCCCATGATCGCCAGCCCGTTCTATCACCGGCTGCACGTTACGCAACTGCGGGTGATGCACAAGATCACCGGGGACGATGTGTTTGCGCATTATGCCGAGCGCTGGGAACGATACGCCCGCAGCGCGTCGAAACGCACGCGCGCTCTATGTTACAAGGGCGCTTTCAAACTTTGCTACTACTGAACATTGTTGCGAGGTCAGACTGAAGATTCTTTACATCTCGCAGTATTTCCCGCCGGAAATGGGCGCACCCGCGGCCCGCGTATCAGAACTGGCGCGGCATTGGACACGCGCCGGACACGAAGTCACCGTGCTCACCGGATTCCCCAATCATCCCGACGGCGTGGTCCGGCCCGAATATCGCCTGCGCTTTCGCAGGATGGTCTGCCGCGAAACCCTCGATGGTGTGCGGATCGTTCGCACATGGCTCCTGCCGTTTCCGAATCGCAAAGCCTATGAGCGCATGTTGAACTACAGTTCTTTTTGCGTATCGGCGGCGATTGCAGGATCGTTCCTCGCTCGCCCGGATGTCGTGATCGCAACGTCCCCGCAACTCTTGGTCGGACTCTCTGGATGGTGGGCCGCAAAAGTCAAGGGCGTTCCGTTCGTTTTAGAAGTACGCGATCTCTGGCCGGAATCGCTGGCCGCGGTGGGCATGGGCAATGCAGATTCCTGGTTGCATCGCGGGCTGGGAAAAATCGCAGGATTTCTGTACCGCAAAGCCGAGCACATCGTCGTTGTTACCCCCGCATTCCGTGAGCACCTGGTGCGTCGCTGGCAAGTCCCCGCGACGAAAATTTCCGTAGTTCAAAACGGCGTCGAAACAGAATTGTTCAGTCCGTGCAATAGCGATCCCGAATTAAGGAAGCAGCTCAACGCGGAAAACAGGTTCGTGGTTTCGTTCATCGGCACCCTGGGACTGGCGCATGGCCTGGACACGGTCCTCGTGGCCGCGGAGCGCCTGGCGACGGCCGCTCCGGACGTCATGTTCATGCTGGTCGGAGAAGGCGCCGACCGCGAACGCATCGCGTCCCTGGCGAAAGCCAAGAGCTTGAACAACATTTGCTTGGTCCCACAGCAACCGCGCGAAAAGATTCCTACTTATATCTCCGTGTCCGACGCCTGCCTAGTGGTGCTGAAAAAGTCGGAGGTGTTCGAGACCGTGATTCCCACCAAGATGCTGGAATTCATGTCCTGCGCCCGTCCCGTCATCCTGGGAGTCAGCGGCCAAGCGAAACAGATTCTGAAGCAAAGCCGGGGAGGAATCTGCGTGGAGCCGGAGAATCCGCCGGCGTTGTGTGAAGCCATCTTAAGGCTGCGTCAGGACCCTGAGCTTTGCGAATCGCTCGGCCGCAACGGCCGGGAGTACATCGTGCAGAATTTGTCGCGCCAGCGCACTGCTGCGGAGTACATGGAGAGTCTGCGCAGTTTGATCAACGGAAGCGGAGTGGTCGAACCCGCCGCGGCGGCGTGAAAAATCGAACTCACGGGCGGCGCGTCAGACGCCGAACGTCACGGCCTAACCATTAGCAGGCTCGCGGAAGTGGCCATCTGCAACGCCGACTCGGCGGTGTGACCGAGGTTCCGTCCGCTGGGTACGAATAAAATATCGTTAGCTTCGAGCGGAATGTCCGTGGCCTTTGCCCGCAGCAGATTTTTCAGAGGCACCGGCAACTCTGTCAGTCCGGTAGGTCCTTTTCGAATGATGCGGGCCCCGCCCAATCTGGCGTTCGAGGTCGTTCCGCCCGAGAGCGCAATCGCTTGCAGCACGCTCATACGTCCGCCGTCGCCCATCACTAGCCCGCTGGGATGTCCGACTTCGCCGACCACATAAATGATGTCAGCTCGGCGAACCACAATGGTGTCGCCAGAGTAAACCGGAACATTGCTGTCAGGATGCTCTTGCGGATTAAGTGAGATCGGGACCGTGATCGGCGTGCCCGGCTGGTCACGGTGAGTAATGAATACGCTGGTTCCAGCGCGGTCGGTAAATCCGCCCGCCGCTGAAATCACAGTCAACAGAGTCTGCTCGCCGAGCACTGGATAAATCCCCGGCTTGTTGACTTCTCCCATCACGTTGGCGCCCTCAGAAGCATATTCCTGCACGAAAAGTTGCACATGCGGGTTTCTGACGTAATCCCCTTTTTCCAGCCGCTTCTCGATTACGCTCTCCGCTTCATCCACCGTCAGCCCATCCACGTGGACGTAATCAACCAAGGGAAGATAAATGTCGCCATTGTTGCTGACGCGGGTCTTGGTGTCCATTTCAGGAACGTCATAGACGCTCACTTCAACCAGATCGCCGGCGCCCAGGCGAACCGTGGAATTTCCGCCATCGAGTCGCGTGGGAACGGTTTTTGCGGTTGTCGCAACAGAAGCGGTGTTCGTCGAATCTGGAAACACCCCGGTGGTCACGCTAGTTGGATGCGGCGATGTTTGCGCCAGAGCCTGCGCCGCGCAAAACACCAGACAGCAAAGACCGACAGCCCTGTATCCCGAAGCGCGTTGAAAGAAGATTCGCATTTGGAGCGGAGTCTAGCACATTGAGTTGTGAATCCGGGTGTGTTTCGGCTGGTGGTACACAACTCGGAAACATCCCGCCAATTGTGACCGGTATCTACAAAGAGAATAGTTTTGCCCGCGGATTCGCCTATAGTTCGAAATGCAGAAGCTCGAATGCGGAATATTTTCTTGCAGTAGGAGTTGAAAATTTGCCAGCCAGGTCGATCCGGTCGCGCCCGGTTCTGGAGGTACTGACTTGACACCTCTTTTTTTGGCGACCTTCGCCGGATCTCTGCTGCTGTCTTTTATCGCGACCAAGGTCGTCCGCGACCTCGCGGTGAGCAAAGGATGGGTCGCGCCCCCCGCCCACGAGCGCCATCTGCACAGCAAAGCTCTGCCCCGCTTGGGCGGCATCGCCATCGTAGCTTCGTTCCTGGTAGCGACCGGAATCGCGCTGCTGGTAGATCGCTTTCTACTGAGCCCCGACGCGAGTTTTTCGCTGCACCCACTGCTCGCGATTCTGCCGCCCGCCATTCTGATTTTCTTTCTCGGAGTCTATGACGATATCCTCACCGCTGGCCCTTACCTGAAATTTTTCGTCCAAGCCATCGCCGGCGCCATGCTCTTTGCCGGAGGCCTCCGCGTCCTGGACTTGCCGCTGTTGTTTGGCAGCCATCAGTTTTCCTGGATGATCAGTTTGCCGCTGACCATTCTCTGGGTCATGGCGATCACCAACGCGTTTAATCTGATTGATGGCCTCGACGGGTTGGCGGCTGGATCCGCGCTGTTCTCAACCTTGGTGATGTTCGTCATCGCTCTCTTGGGCAACCTGTCATTGATTTCGCTGATCACTTTGGCGCTCGCAGGCGCAATTCTTGGTTTCCTGCGCTACAACTTCAATCCCGCCACGATCTTTCTCGGCGATTGCGGCAGCCTGTTCATCGGATTCATGCTCAGCGCCCTGGCGCTCTACGGCGCGCAAAAAGCCCCGACCATTATCGCCGTCGCCATCCCTGTAGTTTCGTTCGGACTCCCGATTCTTGAAACTTCGCTTTCGGTAGTACGCAGATTCATCAGTGGTCGCCCCGTCTTTACCGCCGACCGCGAACACATTCATCACAAATTGCTGCAGCTTGGAATGTCGCACCGCCAGGTGGTGATCGTCCTCTACGGGGTCTCGGCGCTGTTTGCATTGCTCAGCCTCTTCCTGCTGTGGCCCACGGGCAGCACCCTGGGATTGGTGCTTGCTGTCCTCGGCACCGGCATCTGGATCGGCGTGCAGCATCTCGGATACTTGGAATTCGGTGAACTTCGCCGCGTCGCGCAGCGCACCATGGAGCAGCGGCACATCTTCGTAAACAACATCGCCATCCGCCGCGCGACCGAAGAACTGAAAGTCGCTGAAAGTTTTCAGCAGGTCTGCCGCATCCTTACCGCCGCTTTCGATGCCAACGATTTCGACGCCTTCGAGCTAAGTACCGCCGCCGCTGATCGCGGATTTCATATTGTGGAAGCCGAAGACTTACCGCATATGCGCTGGTCGAAGCCGGGAAGGACTGCCAGCCCACAATCCGGTAACACCTGGAGCCTGAGTCTGGACCTGATCAGCGCCGCAAACCGCCATTGTGGAAAGCTTACCATTTACCGCTGCTACAGCACTCGCGATTTGCAACTGGACATCAACCTGCTGACCTCGGCTTTCGCCTCAACCCTCGCGGACGCCGTGCAGCGTACCGTCGTCACCAACATCGAATTTCTTCCCGACCCGCAGACCGCAGCAATGCTCTCGGCCCAGGCGGGCTAGTCGTTCGGCAAGACCAAAGCGGAGCTCGCGGAAGAAAATCCGCCGGAAGGCTGCGGTAAGATGGAAACCATCGCCAGCATGAACAGCGACAGTCCCGACGCCGCCTCCGCTCACATCACTCCTAAAAATCCCAGCCCTCCCCATGATCGTCCTACCAACGACCGCCGCCGCGCCCTTCGTCACAAAATCCTTACCCCGGCCTACGCCAATCGCAGTGGAAGTTCTCAGGGCGCAGTGCTCGAACTGAGTGAGATCCTCAACCTCAGCGAGAGCGGCATGTGCATTCAAGCGCCCTCGCAGTTGAAGGTTGACCGCCTGCTGCCGCTGGGCATTGAGCTCGCGGAGTCCGGAGAACAAATTCGCACCGTCGGCCACGTCGCGTGGTCGGAGCCTTCGGGGAAGACTGGCGTTCGTTTCCCAGAAATGGCCGAAGGTTTGCACTTGCAACTGCGGCACTGGCTGGCCGCCAACGCTCGCCCGCAGCGGACATCCACATCGGACCAGGTTTCCTCGCGAGCCGAGTGGGACAAACTTCAGAATCGCGCCGATGTGCTGTCGTTCCCTGCGCCCGATAGCCCGACCGATGACTCGACGCCGAGTTCCACTGACCCAATGCCATCCTCGAACGAGGATCCCGAACTGGGCCCACCGCCAGCAAAGTTGCGCCGCGGAATAATTTTTCTGCTGACCGCGTTGCTGTTACTTGGCGGCGCGATCTGGCTCGGCGCGCGCTGGATGATCGCGACTAAGATGACCGCCACTAAAAATGCCTCCACAACCACAGCCGCGCTGCCGTCATCAACATCCCCACCTTCGGTTTCCACTGAAACATACATCGGCGCCGATCTAAAAGACCTGCAAATCCACGCCGATGCCGGCGACGCCGCAGCGGAGTACCGCTTGGGCATGCGCTACGCCACTGGCGAGGACGTGACCCAGGATTACAGCGAAGCCATGCGCTGGTTCCTGCGCGCCGCCGATCACGGCAACCTTCACGCCCAGGCCACGGTCGCAGCCTGGATGTTGGCTGGCCGCGGCGCCCCGCAGGATTACAGCCAGGCCTACTATTGGGCGCTGCTGGCGCAGGCTGGCGGCGATGAATCCGGACGCGTGATCGTCCTGAACAGCGCTCCCTACTTAAGCCCAGCCCAAACCGCAGCCGCGCAAAAGCAAGCTGACGATTGGTTGCACACGCATCACATTGGCCACGCGCCGTCGGAGACCTCGCAGTAAGGCGCCTTCGCGCTGCTCCCTTAAGACCGCCCTGATCTAAAATAAGAAGATCTAAAATAAAAACAGAGGTTCCCGCCATGTCCTCGCTTCGCGAAATCCTCAATCAGCATGTCCGCGAAGGCGAGCTCTACGAGGTCATTGACGCAGACCGCAACCGCATCCGCTGCTACGCCTGCGGACACTGCTGTCCTATCCCCGAAGGCCAGCCCGGAGTCTGCAAAGTCCGCTTCAATCATGGCGGAAAACTCTACGTCCCCTGGGGATACGTCGGCGGAGTGCAATGCGATCCCATCGAAAAAAAGCCGTTTTTCCACGCCTATCCCGGAGCCCTCGCCTACAGCTTCGGCATGCTGGGATGCGATCTGCACTGCGCCTACTGCCAGAACTGGGTCACGTCGCAAGCGTTGCGCGATCCGCAAGCCGTTTCGTCGCCGCTCGAGGCTTCGCCGGAATTGCTGGTCCGCGATGCTCTGCGCCAGGGCGCGAAGGTGTTAGTGAGCACATACAACGAACCACTGATCACCGCCGAGTGGGCAGTCGAAATTTTCAAGGAAGCGAAAGCCGCGGGCCTCAAGACTGCTTTCGTTTCCAACGGTAACGCCACTCCGCAGGTGCTCGAATATCTTCGCCCGTGGATTGATTTCTACAAAGTTGATCTGAAGAGTTTCGACGACCGCCACTACCACCAGCTCGGCGGCCGCATCGCCCCCATCCTCGACACCATTCGCTGCTTGCACAACATGGGAATCTGGCTGG
>Ga0210407_10001513_pt1 | contig 21624 bp, 19 predicted proteins | sample IncBWC27MmetaG_FD_150860 | JGI IMG/M metagenome (GOLD analysis project Ga0210407, IMG submission 150860) | Forest soil microbial communities from Barre Woods Harvard Forest LTER site, Petersham, Massachusetts, United States - Inc-BW-C-27-M | ecosystem: Environmental > Terrestrial > Soil >... | reverse complement strand
AATCGCGGGCCCGGATCCTTGGGATGCGTGGACGTTGGAGTGGACCACGGCGTCTCCGCCGCATGCATACAACTTTGATGTTGAGCCTGTCGTTTCCAGCGCGCGCCCGCTCTGGGACCTCAAACATCCGGACGATCCGGACTGAACGAACCGCGAAAAGTCATGAGCACACTTCCCATCTCCGCTTCCGTCACCGAAACGCACCAGCCCTACAAGGGCCGCGTTGCGATGTTCACGCTCATCGCCGCGGAGAGCGCGATCTTCACGATTTTTGTCGTCGCCTACATTTTTTACATCGGGAAGAGTGTTGCGGGCCCGACGCCCCGGGACGTCCTGGAGCTTCCGATTTTCAGCACGATCTGCCTGCTCTCCAGCAGCCTGACGATCCATCTGGCCGTGCGCGCCCTCCGGCGGGGTAGCGTGGGCGCGTTTGGATTGTGGTGGTTCGTGACCCTGGCGCTGGGCACGATTTTTCTGGTCAGCACCGGGCGTGAATGGCACCACTTGATTTACGACAAAGGTCTGACCGTCAGCACAAATCTGTTCGGCACCACCTACTACTCGCTCGTCGGCTTGCACGCATTTCACGTAACGGTGGGGCTGCTCCTGATCGCTCTGGCCATGATTTTCACGCTTTTTGGCAAAGTGAAGCCGGAGCACAGCGAGCGCGCGGAAGTTTTCTCGCTGTACTGGCATTTCGTGGATGTCGTGTGGGTAATTGTGTTCACCGTGGTTTACGTAATCGGCCGCTAAGGAAAAAAGGCGTCACATGAGTCTTGCTGAATCGCGATCGCAAACACCGGAAGTAACGCGGACCACCATCCATCTTCCGGCGCCCACGGCTTGGCCCATCGTCCTTGCTTTTGGCGTCACTCTGCTCCTGGCGGGATTGGTCACCACCCCTGCGGTGAGCCTACTTGGAGCAATTCTCGCGGTCGCTGGATTCGTCGGCTGGTTCCGGGATGTCCTGCCGCAAGAACAGGAAACGACGATTGAAGTAAAAGTAGAAGCGGCTGTGGTTTCCACCGCACGTCACGAAGTGGAAAGGCTGCCGGTCGCGCCGGATCTGCCTCGCGCGCTGCTGCCGCTGGAAACATATCCAGTCTCCGCAGGTATCAAGGGCGGTCTCGCCGGCAGCGTGGCAATGGCGGTGCTTGCCTGCCTCTACGGTCTTCTCACACACGGGAGCATCTGGTATCCAATCAATCTGCTGGCCGCAACCGTGTACACGCAGTCGCTCCAATTCCGGACAGAATCGCTCAGCTCATTCCATCTGGATAGCCTGTTACTGGCGACAGGTATTCACCTGCTTACGTCGCTCCTGGTGGGATTGTTGTACGGAGCGATGCTGCCAATGTTTCCGCGCCGTCCGATTCTGTTGGGAGGCGTCGTTGCACCGATGCTCTGGACGGGATTGCTGCATAGCATCCTGGGGCTTCTGAATCCGCTGCTTGACCAGCTAATCAGCTGGCCGTGGTTCGTGGCTTCGCAGTTTGCTTTCGGAATAGTCGCTGGACTCGTCGTAGTGCGTCAGGAGCGTGTCCCCACGCGCCAGCTGGCGCCGTTTTTGGCGCGCGCCGGCATTGACGCGCCTGGATTGATGAAAGAACGAGCGGACAAGGACGAACCGCGATGATGTTTCGCGCGCTCATCTTGGCAGCCGTGAGCGTCTCCGCGTTATTTTGCGGATGCGCGAATGCACCGTGGGGCACGGTGGGGGGCGAAGTGCCGGTCGTACCGAGCGAGATATCGGATTTTTCGACGCTGTACGGCCAGAACTGCGCGGGGTGCCACGGCGCGGGGGGTAAGGGCGGAGCGGCGATTGCGCTTAATGATCCCGTGTATCTGGCGATCGCGGACGATGCGACGGTGCGCGGTGTTGCGGCGAACGGGATTCCTGGGACGTCCATGCCTGCGTTCGCAAAAAGCGCGGGCGGGATGCTTACCGATAAGCAGATCGAAATAATTGTCAGTGGCATCCGCGAGCATTGGGCCAAGCCGGATATCCTCGCCGGGGTGAACCCGCCACCATATTCTTCGCCGGAGCCCGGCGATGCCTCGCACGGAATGTTGGTTTATACGCAGTATTGCTCTGCGTGCCATGGTGCCGGGGGGCGCGGCGGGCAGAAGGCAAGCTCGATCGTGGACGGATCGTTTCTTGCGCTGTTGAATGATCAGGAACTGCGCACGATTGTAATCGTGGGACGTCCGGACCTGGGAGCTCCAGACTGGCGCGAGAATGTTCCGGGCAAGCCGATGTCGTCGCAGGACGTGTCCGATGTTGTCGCGTGGCTAGCCTCGCAACGCCCGAAATTTCCCGGCCAGCCCTATCCCAACACTGCAAAATCGACGGGAGAAGTTCGATGACGTTACCGACGGACCTTGGCAGGCGCGATCTCTTCATGAAGATCGGAATCTTCTTGAATAGCATCGTGGGTGTGATTCTGGCTGTGCCGATCGTGCGCTACCTGCTTTCCCCCGTTGCGCACGAGCGGAAAGGGAGCTATGACAGCTGGGTTTCGTTGGGCAACCTTGGGCAGTTTCCTTCCGGTCAGACGCGCCTCGCCACCTATCGAAACCCTACTGTCTCTCCGACCGATGGAGACACGGCAGAGATAGCGTGCTGGGTACGAAATGTGGACGGGCAAAATTTTCAGGTTTTCGCGATCAATTGCGCACATCTGGGGTGCCCGGTGCGCTGGTTCCCGCAATCCAGCCTGTTCATGTGCCCTTGCCACGGCGGTGTTTACTACCAAGACGGCGCTCGCGCCTCCGGACCTCCGGAACGCGGATTATTCGAATACCACTACAAGGTTGAAAACGGAAACCTGTTGATCCAATCCGGAGAGATGCCCACGCCGGGCCAAGCGTCAAATATCGTTCGAGAGATACGGCCATGCGCCTGATCAAAACAATCGGCGAGTGGTTGGATGCGCGTTTGCAAATTGGCGCAACCATCACGGAGACCGCCGAACATCGCATTCCGCGCGAAACCGCCAGTTGGTTTTATGTTTTCGGCAGCGCCGCGTTTGTCGTGTTCATGCTGCAAATCGTTACCGGCATACTGCTCGCGTTTATTTACGTCCCGTCCGCCGGCGAAGCCTGGAACAGCCTGCAGACTTTGAATCATCAGGTCTCGCTGGGGTGGTTCATTCGCGCGCTGCACGGCTGGGGTTCGGACTTTATGGTGGCGATTGTGTTGATCCATATGGTCCAGGTTTTTTTATTCGGGGCGTACAAATATCCGCGTGAACTGACCTGGATCGTCGGCGTATTTCTCTTGCTCGTGACACTGGGCATGGCGTTCACCGGACAGGTGTTGCGATTCGATCAAGACGCGTACTGGGGCTTGGGAATTGGGGCTTCCATTGCCAGTCGCGTCCCGTTGATGGGACCTTCAATCGTCAACCTGATGCTGGGCGGCCCCATCATCGCCGGAGCTACCCTATCTCGGTTCTTTGCGCTGCATGTGTTTATTATCCCCGGCCTACTGATCGCGTTTGTTTCGGTGCACCTATTGATGGTGATCAAGCTCGGGATCAATGAGTGGCCGATGCCGGGGCGATTGGTGCGTAAGGCGACATATATCAAGGAATACCACGAGCTGGTCAAGAAGGACGGCATACGGTTCTTCCCGGACGGCATGGGGAAAGATCTGCTTTTCGATGGCTTCATCCTGTTATCGATCGCGGCGTGCGCCATCTATTACGGCCCGTTCGGTCCGTCTGGCCCGCCGAATCCCACGATTATCCAAACCGTTCCGAAGCCTGATTTCTTCTTTCTCTGGCTCTATGCGGTGCTTTCGTTCTTGCCGCCTTCCATGGAAACTCCTGCTTTGCTGATTGGGCCTGTAGTAGTAATTCTCGGCCTGCTGCTTTTGCCGTTTGTATTCGGCGAAGGCGAAAAGAGCTGGCGGCGACGGCCCGTGGCAGTGCTCACGATTTCGCTGGTCGCGGTAGCGTTGGGAACATTCACGCACCTTGCGGAGCATACGCCATGGAGTCCAGTGATGGATGCCTGGAGCGGAATCCCGATTCCGTCCGAGTTTCTGCACAACCGCACGGCTCTTGAGCGGCAAGGCGCGCTGGTTTTTCAGGTGAAGCAATGCCACAACTGCCACTCGCTCGACAACCAGGGTGGAAAGCGCGGACCGGCTCTCGATGCCGTGGCGGTGCGACAGACGCAAGATCAGTTGATTCGTCAGGTCATCCAAGGCGGCGGCAACATGCCTGCCTATGGAAAGAATCTGAGCCCCGCGGAGACCACGGCGCTGGTGGCATTCCTGAAAACGCTGCATGCTGCCGGACAATCGCCGGCGCGCAACGCTTCGCAGACGATCGTGCAAAGCTCGGACGCGGCCGCGCCCGGCTCCGGTCATCCCTAGAATCGAAATGAATGCTGACGCTCTAGGCATTTTGCAGTCGTGGTCCGCGCCTCCGGCGCTTGACCTGGTTCTGGGCCTCACCGCCTTGGTTTACGCGCGCGGCTGGATTCGCCTGCGCTCCGCATTCCCCGGACTGATTTCGCTGCGGCGGCTTGCTGCATTCTTGGGCGGGATCTTTTTGGTGTGGGTTGCCATCGGGTCTCCGCTGAATGCATTTGATGATGCGTCGCTGGCGATCCACATGGTACAGCATCTGCTGCTGATGTCCATCGCACCGCCTTTGATTCTGCTGGGCGCTCCGGCGCTGCCGCTGCTTCATGGGCTGCCGCGATTTCTGGCGCGCCGCGTCATTGGTCCGTTACTTCGCGTGGGTTGGGTGAAGTGGCTTGGCGATTTTCTCACACGCACTGCAATTGCGTGGCTCGTCGCTGCGCTGGCGTTGATTGTGTGGCACATTCCCGCGGTGTTTGAGTTGGCATTGCGGTTGCCGTGGCTGCACGAATTTGAGCACGCTTGTTTTTTCGGCGCCGGCCTGCTGTTCTGGTGGCCGGTTGTGCAGCCGTGGCCCAGCGTGGCACGGTCGCCTCGCTGGATCATTCCGCTTTACCTTTTCTGCGCCACGTTGCCTTGCGACGCGCTCTCCGGTTTTCTGGTGTTCTGCGACCGCGTGGTGTACTCGTCGTACCTTTCCGCGCCACGGATTTTCGGCATCTCACCGCTGCAGGATCAGGAATTCGCGGCTGCGCTGATGTGGACTTGCGTGACCATTATTTCGCTGGTTCCTGCGGTCGTGGTTACGATGGAGCTGCTTTCACCCCGCCGGGAGTTTCCTGCCGCAACGCAGGTCGATTGTTCTAGTATTGCGGCCCAAGCGCTCGACATGCCGAAGTGGAAGAGCGTCTAGAGACGCCAGATCAGCCGAGTGCCGCCGCACGAAGCGGACCCGAAGTAAACGCCCGAACAACCAGATTCCAAGAATTTCTAGGTATTTCTACCCCTATGTTAAAATTGAGTGCGGAGGGACTCATGCGGTTGTTTGGTTGGATTTTTCGGGGTTTGCTAGTTGCGGGCGCGATGCTGTCGTTGCTCGTGCCGACGGGTGCGTGCGCGCAAGCGCTCAACGTCTCGACCCAGGAAGCGGTACAGGACCACGTGCTGCGCCTGTACAACACGCACACTGGCGAACGGCTGGAGATTATTTTCCGGCGCGGCGAGCAATACATTCCCGGGGCGCTCGCCAAGCTGGATTATTTCCTGCGCGACCATAACACCGGCGACGTTCGGCATTTCGATCCGCGCTTGTACGATATTCTCGCCGATCTCACTGCGTCCGTGGGGCGACCCAATGGCGAGATTGACATCGTGTGTGGCTACCGCACTCCTTCCACGAATGAATCGCTGCGCGCTCATACCACCGGAGTTGCGAAGAACAGCCTGCACATTCAAGCGGAAGCAATTGACTTGCGGATGCCCGGAGTTGACACGCTCACTTTGCGCCGGGCGGCGCTGGCGTTGCGTCGCGGCGGCGTAGGCTACTACCCTCATTCTGATTTCATCCACGTAGACACGGGCCGCGTACGTCAGTGGTGTTTTGACTGCCCTGCTCGCTTGATCACGGGCAACTAACCACTAACCGGGATACGGGTAACCTTTATCGAGGACTTTCTTGAGCGTCGCGTCGTGCCCGTAGATATCATCGTAAAAGTGCACGGTGCCATCCTCGGTGACGATTACGGTGGCGTACACGATCAACACTGGAATCGGACGCGTCAGGTTTACTTGCTGATTGGGGCTGCCGTTCAACGCCGCGCGAACGCGGTCGGCATTCCATCCTGGATTATCCCGAAGCACCCAGGCGGCCAGATCGGCGGGCTTTTCGAGGCGAATGCAGCCGTGACTGAAGTCCCGCCGGCTCTTTGCGAAGAATTCCTGCGCAGGCGTATCGTGCATGTACACGCTGTAGTCATTTGGAAAAATGAACTTCACAAGTCCCAGCGCATTCTTAGGTCCGGGCGCTTGCCGGATAAAAAGTTTTCCCGCCCGGAGTTGCTGCAGTACGTCGCCGGTCACAGGTCCTGACGCCACCACCTCTTGCCGGCTGTTCACGACTTCAAATCCCTTCGCGGAAAGATAGTTCGGATCGCGCGCGACCTTCGGAAGGTATTCCGATTTGGCGATGGAATAAGGGACGTTCCAATAAGGCCGGAATATCACGTACTGCATGCTGTCTTCAAACACCGGCGTGTTGTGGTCATACGCTTTGCCGACGACCACGTTCATGGTCAGCGCGACCTTGAAGTTTTCGTCGTAAGCGCGCAGTCGAAATTCGGGAATGTTGGCGACAATCGGTGCGGCGTGCAGGCCGAGTGGAAGCCAGCGCCACCGCTCCAATGTTAGCTGCATCTGGAGCACGCGAGTGCTGAGCGGCACATTTAGATCGGCCAGCGTCTGCGTGGTAATTCGTCCATCCGCGGTGCGGCCGAATCGAGCCTGAAAATGTTTCAGCGCGTCAACCAGCGGACCTTGATACACGGTGCTGTCGGCTGGGATGCTGGCGTCAGCCGGAAGGTCGCCGACCACGCGGAGCAGGGCGATCAGCTGCGGCACGCCGGCATAGGAATCGCCCGGCGCGATCGTTTTTTGAATGGCGGGAAGTTGCGGCCCGTTGTACTCCTTTGCATATGCCAAATAGCCATGCAGCGCCTGGATCGTGCGCTGGTAGCCCGGGTAGGGAGGTTCGACTTGAACAAGGGCTGCGGCAACGTCGGGGGCGTCCACCACATTCGTTTTCACGAACTGCGGCAAATTATATTTCTTGGACCGGATGTCGAGCCCAAAATCGAAGTGCTTGGGATTCACCTTTCCGATATGGAGGTCCGAGATATATCTCATAACGCAGACGGTGAGCGCGACATCGAATTGCACGGCATCCGTTTCCGAGGGCTGTGATGCTGGAGATTTGAGTTTCGCTAAGCGGTCGCTCCAACGCGGGCCGTCGTAATCTTCGACAGACAAGCCTTTTTGGTCGGCTTGCAACAGAAGTGCGATGACCTGTTGCGCTTGCGGGGTGGGCTGCATACCGCGGACCCACGGGAGGGAATTGCCGTACGAATCGTAAAATTCCTTCAGCAGCTTGGTGTAATCGCTGAAATCGGGCCACCGCAGTTGCGCGAGCTTTCCGGAATCGACCGCGGCACGCAACGCGGCTTGGCCTTCGGGAGTGAGCCGTTCGGGCGGCGCCGCGGCGGATTGAGCAAGGGATCCGGATTGCGCGCGCGCATGCGCGGTCGAGGCAACGTTGTGACCATATAGGAGCGCGATTGCGATGAGCAGCAGGATGACTGCCAGGACCTTGAGAATTCGCGATTGGTTCATTGAATTTCTCTCCACTCCTTGAGAAGCCTCTACGGCTGTCCAGACGCAAATCAGATAGATGCGCGAGAATGGCTACCGCGTCAAACTATTTGGCCGTCCTCATTCTGGTTGAAGATGCGGTGTCTTCCGTCGCTCTCCGCACGAGCGATGCGGATTCGAGAGTAGCAGATTCTGTAACATCTAGGGTGGAGTTGGACGTGTTGCTTCGGCGGCATCGATGGGATGCGATTTCACACAGACTCTAAATCGCGGGCGAAATTGGCCGAGTGTGCTAAGAGCCGCTCGATAGCGCCGACTTCCTTGTCGGGCAGGCGATGCCTCTTTTGGCGGCGAGTTCGGAGGCCCACAGGAGAATGTCGAACAGGCGAGCTCTTTCTAGATTGTCTAGGCCCCGCATGGGATGAACCAGTCCGGCTGCTTGCTGCGCGCAGGAACGCAGAAAGCGGTCGATCGCGACGGACGCGGCCTCCCCGGGATCGGCGAAGCGGTACGCGTTACACTCATTCAGGCGTTCGTAACAGCGCGCGATGAAATGGTCCACGCACAAATGTTTCAGTTCCAGCGAGGACATAGACGGGCGTCCGCAATTTCCGGTCTCACAGCGGGCGGGTTTCTGCGCCTGGGATAGGCGGTCTTGTTGAGAGTCCGATGTTTGCTTTTCATCCGGGTATTGCTGCGTGTCTTCGTTCATTAGCTTCATGGGTTCCAAGGCCTCGAAATGCGTGCGTGAGATACCACTCACGCGGTTGATCCATTCGGAGTTTACGTTTCTTGTCAGCACATGCGCGCACCGGACAGCTCCCCGTTCCGCGGAGTTGTCTCGGCGGCTTCGGGCAGCTCCGCTTCATAGGTATGAACCTTCACCCGCACGTCAATCAGCGCGGCGACGAGCTTGCGTACCGAGGGAGAATCCTCCCAGTGATTTTCCGTGGCCTGCGGCGCTGTGTCCCACAGGCTGAGCACGCGAATCAAGCGTTGCTCTTTGTGCGAGGTCAACACGAAGACGCCGGCGAAACTCGGTTGCTGCTCAAGAATTTCGGCGACCTCGCGGCGCATGCAGTTCCGTAGATGCTGTTCTCTTCCTGGCTTGGCAACGAACTCCACCGCCCGTGCGTTCAATTTACCAGCCTCCATGTCTTGATTCGATCCCAAGAAGAGACGCGCGAGACGAGGGGCGAGGTTGCCCATCGCATTCGCAGGCGCGTCCAATTCCAGATAAGCGTGTGAACTCATTTCAAAAATCCTCGTTTCCGCCCAAATTCGAAGGGGCGAAGATGGGGAGGCGCACCCCGGTTGGGTTCCCTGACCGTCAGGGCCGGGGCGCGCCCGGGGGATGGGACATCGGCTTTCACGATCGCATGGATTGGGCCATCTGATTCACCAATCCAATCTCAGTACAAGTACGCATAGGTAGTGCGCCTGCGCCGCGAAACGTTTCATTTCGGAATGAAATATATTGTGGCGGCCGCAACGTGAATGAACTGAGGCATAAACGAGGATTGAGGTCCGGTAGTCCCGGACTGGGGTTCGATTGCGCAGGTCGTCCATCGCGGGATATACTCGCTAGCCTTCGAGGCGCGTGTGGAATTTTTCTCCTTTGATGAGGCCTACCTCAAACGGCTCCGGGAACGGGACTTCCCGACGGAGCAACACTTCGTCGCGTATTTTCGCAAACTGCTGGTGATCAAACTAAGGTCGCGACTGCGGGGTTCGCAGGCGGTAGAGGATATCGCGCAGGAAACGTTTTTGCGGGTTTTCAAGGCGATGAGTTCCGAAACGGGAATCCGCCAGCCGGAGAGGCTCGGGGCGTTCGTTAACTCCGTTTGCAACAATGTGTTACAGGAGTTCTATCGGTCATCGGACCATGACGCGCCGGTGGATGATGATACGCCGGAGCCCGTTGACAAAGTGCTCGACCTGGATGGATTCCTGGTCAGTAAAGAGACCCGGGAGCAGGTAAGAAAGGTACTAGCACAGCTTCCCGAAAAGGACCGGCTGTTGCTGCGCGCTATCTTCCTGGAAGAAAAGGAGAAAGACCAGGTTTGCACGGAGTTTGGCGTGGATCGCGATTATCTGCGGGTTTTGCTGCACCGCGCCAAGAACAATTTCCGCGTTTTCTACGTGAAGAACGGGGCGGATGCGCCACGGGCACCGAAACAATAGAGAAACGGGATGAAACGAATCGGAGGCCGGCGTCACTACTAGTAGGACGGAATACATGGAACACGCACAAGCTATCCAATTGAAAGCCGCTGAGCGGTACGTACTCGGAGAACTGCCGAGCGACCTCCGCGAACAATACGAGGAACACTTCTTCAGCTGCATAGAGTGCGCGGAAGAGTTGAACCTGACGGCGGCGTTCGTTGAAAATGGCCGGGCGGCTATGGGATCCGAGCCCATGACGCCGCCGGTGCGTCTGCCCGTGGGTGCGGCGCAGCGGCCGGCTTCGAGTGGTTGGCTCGGCGCGTTGCTGCGGCCTAGCTTCGCGGTACCGGCGTTCGCGGCGTTGCTTCTGCTGGTCGCGTACCAAACTTTTTCGGTGATTCCGCGTCTGAAGGGCACAGTGACGCAATCTGTTGCGACTTTAGGATCCGCACCGCAAGCGTTGGCGTCATTTTCTTTGATCACTGCGGATTCGCGCGGCGGGGAACCGTTGACGGTGACGGTTGCGCCCGGCCAGCCTTTCAGTTTGTATTTTGATATTCCTCCGGATGGACATTACTCCTCGTATAGCTGCGTATTCGAGAACTCCGCCGGTGGCACGGAATTTTCCTTGAACATTTCTGCCGAACAGGCTAAGAATGCCGTGCAGTTGCTGGTTCCTTCCTCAAGCTTGGCTCCCGGGAAGCATGTGCTGGTTGTTCGTGGTCTTGGGACGCGGGACGGCGCAGCCGGCAGTAGAACCGAAGCAGCACGCTACCCATTCACATTCGTAGTCTCTCAGTAACCAATCCAATCCTGAGGCGGGAGGGCGATTCCAATGGCTACCGACCCCATCAAGAAAACATATATCCACATAGCGCATGGTTATGGCTTTAGCGCGCGCATTGACCGGCCGTTCGAGCACCTGATGGACGTGCACGCCGGTAGCACGTTGCCAACGACGGGCGGTTTCGAGGTATCGCGCGCGGAGAATTTTAGATTGAAGGAGCTCATCTCGTACAAAGCGGCGTATTCGGTGGTTGGCTCCATCCACAACCCGAAGGACGACACTTATAACACTTCGGCGACCGCGACGATCGAGGGGCTGAATATTCTGGATATGGTAACGGCGGACCGCATCGTCGCGCGTGTTACCGCGAAGCAGCGTTTGGACGAAGAGGAACCGACTATTCTCGCGGTGGGAAGCCGCTTCGAGAATTTGCGGATTGCCGGCTGCCCGGTTCAGGTGGATCTGGACAACGAGCTCTTCGCTCGCTTGGGCACGTTTGCATCTTTCAAGAAGGAATACACGGAGAACCAACAGTCCCGGGAAATGATGCAAGGGCGTTTCCTGTGGGGAAAACCGAAGGCGGACGTACCGGAATTTCTCCGGGAGAGGTATAACTGGTTCGCAGGCGATGAGTTTCCCGAATCGAAAGGCATCGTGTTGTGTTCGCTCGTAAAGGACGTCAAGTCCAATTGCTCGGAACTGCGCAGATACGGAAACGTGATCGTGGTGCCGCACTTCGGCAAGATCTATCTGGCCGAATTGCAGCTGCAGCGCCACGAGCGCGAACTCGCGATGCTGCGCGTGGAGATGGGCTCGGTGGTTGGGGGTTCGGGAGGCGGACCGGGAGGAACAGGAGGTGGCACGACGTTCCCCTGATTTGGTTGCTGCTATCCGCGGAAGTCTCAGGAATATCGGGTTGCCACTGGCCGCGTCAACTGGTGCAACCCAGGGAGGCGTATCAGGAAGCGCAATCGCAGTTCGAACACGGTGAGCTCCTAGGTGCATTTCAGAAATCCGACACGGCGTACCGGGAGCTTTCCCAGAGTAATCCTGAATGGTCGTGGCGTTTCCGCGTGCTTGCCGCTGAGATACTGGTGTGGCGCGGCCTCAGTAAAGACGCGCTCCAACTCCTTCAACCTCAATTGCCCGCTGATCTTGTCTCAGAAGACGTTGCCGTCCGCAGGGAAATTGTACTGGGGCTTGCCGAGAGTTCTCTGCAAAGGCAAGACGAAGCCGCAGCGCACATCAATCAGGCCGAGCAGTTGGCAACGTCACATCAGCGGGATCTGCTTGGCGAGGTCTACCTAAGCCGTGGGAATCTCGCGCTCGCACGCAATGACTACGCCGCTGCCGAGTCGGCCTTTCGTCGAGCCCTGCAATTCGCCCTGGAGATGAAACAGTCCTTCCTCAGATTGCGAGCTCTCGGCAGCCTTGGTTTCGTCTCGATGGAGAAAGGACACTACGACGAGTCGATCGACTGGGACACCCAGGCCCTCGAATTGTCCAAGTCCCTCGGCGCCCGAATTGTCGGTGAAAAGGTCGAGGGGAATTTGGCCTGGAACTATTTCACGATGGGCGATCTGGAAAAAGCGCTGTCGCTTTCGACTGAAGCCAAAAACGTCGCAACGCAATCGGGTGCGGACAAGGACGCGATGCTGTGGCTGAGAAATATTGGGACAATCGAGTACACCCAGCGCGATTTTTCCGCCGCAGAGACCAATTATCTCCAGAGCCTGGATCTTGCACGCAAACTGGAAAATAACACGACGGCGGCGGACTCTCTGAACAACCTCGCTCACGTGGAACTCAAGAAAGGCGACTACGATTTGGCATCGAAATACAACGGAGCGGCGCTCGGGCTGGAGCGCCTCAACAATGATCGATCGTCGGAGTTGTATTCGCTGATAACGGATGGATACATCGCCGCCGACAAAAATGACTTCGCGACCGCGGAGTCAGACTTCACCCGAGTGATACGAGAGAAGACCCAGGACCGTTATCTAGTCCGTCAGGCAGAGGCAGGCCTAGCCGATGTGTACGTCGCGACGAAGAAACCAGCGGATGCCGAAATTCATTTTCAGAGGGCGATGGCCACGATCGAAGCGTCGCGTTCATCGGTTAGACGCGAAGATCTGCGCTTGTCGTTTCTGTCCGGCGTAGCCGGCTTCTACGGCGATTACATTGATTTCCTGGTCTCGCAAGGAAGGACGGAAGAAGCGCTGCAGGTGGCGGAAGTAAGCAGGGCGCGTACGCTGGCCGAAGGGCTGGGGTTCGGTTTGTCGTCCGTAAATTTTCCGCTCGAGCACTTTCGGCCGCAACAAACCGCGAAGCAGTTGGGTTCCGCTGTTTTTGCATACTGGCTGGGGCTTGACCACTCATATCTGTGTGCGATCACGCCGACGGGCGTGACGGTTTTCACGCTGCCGCCGGCCGCAGAAATTGATCCGTTCGTGCAGTCGTACCGGCAGGCGCTGCTAGGGTCGCGCGACGTCCTGGAGACGCACAATGAGGCGGGGCGAAAGCTCTATGATCTGCTGGTTGCGCCGGCTGCGAAGATGATTCCGAAGGGGGCGCGGGTCACGATATTGCCGGATGGCAGCCTGTATGGATTAAACTTTGAAACTTTGCTCGCTCCTTCGCCGCAATTGCATTACTGGATTGAAGATGTGGATGTATCGTACGCTAATTCACTGACAGTGCTGGCTGCAGGGGCTTCGCGGCGTCCGGCACTTGCGAAGAAGCTTTTGCTGGTGGGGGATCCAGTATCTCCGGACGCGGAATTCCCGAAATTGCCGCAGGCGGCCGCCGAAATCTCGGAGATCGAGAATTATTTCCCCGCGGCCGAGCGTACGGTTTTTTCGGGCGCGGAGGCGACGCCCGATTCATATTTGAAGAGCGATCCCGCCGGATTTTCCTATATTCATTTTGTGGCGCACGGCACGGCGAGCCGCACCAGTCCGCTGGATTCGGCGGTGATTCTCTCCAAGAACGGTGACGACTACAAGCTTTACGCTCGCGACATCATTCAGCATCCTCTGCACGCGGACCTTGTGACGATTTCCGCGTGCCACGGCGAGGGCGTGCGCACTTATTCAGGGGAGGGCTTGGTCGGTCTGTCATGGGCGTTCTTGCGCGCGGGTGCGCATGGCGTAATTGCCGCGTTGTGGGAAGTGAACGACAATTCCACGCCGCAGCTGATGGATCATTTGTATTCCGAAATCGGCAACGGCGTTGCGTCAGATGCGGCTTTGCGCGACGCGAAGTTGGCGCTCCTTCATTCTGGCGGCATCTATCGACGGCCGTTTTATTGGGCGCCGTTTGAGTTGTACCGGGGTTCGTAGGTCGCCGCGGAAATCGTTGACTGTCACTACGAATTGCGCGAAGTTCGAATGAAGAACATGTACACGACCAGCGAGATTGCGAAAATTGCGGAGATCATGGCTCCCGCGATTCGATCCCATGTCCTCGTGAATTTCACTTCGACTTGATGCACGCCTGCCGGTAGCGTTACTAGCATCTGCGCGGTTTCAGGAGCCGCCTCGGGCGAAATAAATTTGCCGTCAACCTGTACACGCCATCCTGGATAGTTTAACAGCCGAAACGCCAGGGTTGTCGGCCCGGCTTCTTGCGTTGCTAAGCGTTTCTCGTTCGCGGTCCAGCGCTCAATGTGCACGCTGTCGTCATCTGTGGGCTGCAAAGCGCCTGCGTCACGATCGAACTGCTGAATGCGCGACGCTGGTTTGGCGATCATTTCACCGAGGGGGTCGGTGCCCGGCAATTCGTAGCGATCGCAGCCTAGCGGTTGATATTCGTCGGTGCCTTCGTAGCCGCGGCCGGCTTTAATTGCCCTGGAGAGAACCGGAATGTCTTCGCTGTCCCACCAGCCGTCGTTCACCAGGGCAACGGCAAGCGTCGTCAGAGCTATTGTGATCGCGAGGCAGGCTACCCAAGGCCGCTTGGTGCGTCCGATGGCCGCCGCGAAGAAAAAAGCAAACACGAAATCCAGCACGCCGAGCCAGCGCCAGGGGAACTGCACAAATTCCAGTTTGGGCAGCCAGCGCCACAGCAACAGGCTGAGCGGGAACATCAACAATGTGGAGGCGGCGCCGAGAGCAAGGAGCACGCACCAGATCTCCGGAAACTCCCGGCGGCGGCGCGCGACCGCAACCGCCGAAATGCCGGTGATCAGCATTACGCCCATCGCCACGCCGGAGACCTTCCAGTTGAAGATCAGAAATTCGGGATCGATCGCGTGGGTGAATAGAAAGTTCTGGTCCGGGCTTAGAAGGTCCGCGAGAGCCTGATGAATCTGGACCCAACGTTGCTCATAGGCCGCGGGGAAAATATAAAACGCGGCGAGGCCAAAACCCCCAGCCATGGAAATGCCGCCGAGCATCAATGGCGTGACGCTACGCCGGAAGATAGACACCACGAAGAACAGTAGCATCAGGGAGTAGGTGGCGAGCACCGCGGCGGGCGCGTTCGCTAGCCAGATGAGCGCGAACGGTACGGCGAGAAATTGCAAACCGCGCCAGCCGTCGCGCAGCAGGCGCACCGCGCCCCACAATGCCAGCGGGAGCATAGCGCCGGCCAGCAGTTCGGCGAAGTCGCTGCGGTAGTAGACGATGATCAGGTGATACGGATTTATGGCGTAGACCAGCGCGGCGGCTGTGGCTTCGCGCGGCGTGAGCCATTCGCGCACAAATCGCCACATCGAAAATCCGGCGAGCATCAGCGCCAGCCAGATAAATGCTCCCGGCGCCATTCTCCACGGCAGCAGGGAACCGAGCGTTGCGCCGAGCATCCAGGAGGCCGGAGGATAAAAAACGAAGCGCGGCTCTCCGTAGCCCCAGTTGGCCCATTCAGCCCAGCGCGGGAATAAGATACCTTCGCGCCATTGACCCGCCACATCTAGCCAGGATGCGAGGTGAAATTGGAAATCGTGGCCGGATGCATTGCCCAGAAAAAACATGGGCGCGATCACCGCGGTTGCAGCAACCGCGACGAGCAAAAGGGCCACACGCGGCGAGCCCGCGGATTCTCGCAACGCAGGCTGCGAAGCAGGTTCGGTAGTTACGTTCGAGTGAATTGTTTTCGTCCCATTCGAAATTGCCAAAGCCAACAGTTAGATTTGAATCCGAACCGAAAGAGAGTACCCAATCGCCCGCGCCTTTTGCCACTCGCCCCACCGGCGATTGCGGTCCGTGGCGAGCCGCGATGCGTATCAGAGTATGCGGGCAAGCGGCTCGCTTGCCAATATGCTCCCGCAGCGGGTAGAGTTCTTGGGGTTCGATTGAAGCTTGTAATTGCCGAATGATGCAGCGGCATCACGAAACTCGCAATCATGAGCATGCTTGGGATTGCCGATAAGGGATGAGCATGGATTCCACGTCAACCGCCGAAGAACAGAGGCTGCAGGCCAGCACCGAACGCGTCGCCCATTGGAAGCGTTGGGGCCCTTATCTGGCCGAGCGGCAATGGGGCACCGTGCGTGAGGATTACAGCGCCAATGGCGACGCGTGGGATTATTTTCCGCATGATCATGCGCGCTCCCGCGCGTATCGCTGGGGTGAAGACGGCATCGCCGGCTTCTGCGATCGTCACCAGCACATTTGTTTCGGGCTGGCACTTTGGAACGAAAAAGATCGCATCCTGAAAGAGCGGCTTTTCGGTTTAACCAACAAGGAAGGGAATCACGGCGAGGACGTGAAAGAGTATTACTACTATCTGGACGCCACGCCGACCAGTTCCTATCTGCAATTTCTCTACAAGTATCCGCACGCGGCATTTCCCTACGACCAACTGCGCGAAGAAAACGCCAAACGCACGCGCCACCAGCCGGAATACGAGCTGATTGATACCGGAGTGTTCGCCGACAATCGCTATTTCGATGTGTTCGTCGAATACGCGAAAGTCACGTTTGAAGATATTGTAGTTCGCATTACGGCGTGGAATCGCGGTCCGGAACCCGCGCGGCTGCATCTGCTGCCCTCGTTGTGGTTTCGCAATCGCTGGGACTGGGGCGATGCGTACAACATACCGCAAATAGCGCGCGTGCCGGGATTCCCAGGCGGCGAGCTATTCGAATTGACTGAGTTCCATTACGGCCAGCGATGGCTCGCGTTCGAAGGAGCGCCGGAGGTGCTCTTCACCGACAACGAAACGAATATGGAACGATTGTTCCGGCAGAAGAGCAAGACCCCGTACGTGAAGGACGCTTTCCACCGCTACGTTGTGAATGGGGAACGTGGCGCGGTGAATCCCGCGATGATCGGAACAAAAGTAGCCGCGCACTTAGCGTCGGAAATCGCGCCGGGCCAGAGCTGGACGATCCGTGCGCGGCTGACGGATCAGAACCTCGCGGAGAATCGTACTCCGGCGAGCAAGCTTTTTGGCCCGGCATTCGACGCGACCTTCGACCAGCGCAAAAAAGAGGCGGATGAATTTTACGAAAAGCGTATTGACGCAACGCTGAGCGAAGACGCGCGCCGCGTGCAGCGCCAGGCATTCGCAGGTCTGCTGTGGTGCAAGCAGAGCTATCACTATGACGTGCGCCGATGGCTGGAAGGCGATTCGACGCAGCCGACGCCCGACTCCGGCCGCAAAAACGGCCGCAACCACGAATGGACGCACCTATACAATTCCGACGTGATTTCCATGCCCGACACGTGGGAATACCCGTGGTACGCGTCGTGGGATACCGCGTTCCACTGCGTCTCGATGGCGCTGATTGATCCGGAGTTCGCAAAGCAACAGCTGATTCTCTTCCATCGCGAGTGGTACATGAATCCTAGCGGCCAGATTCCCGCCTACGAATGGAATTTTTCCGATGTGAATCCACCGGTTTTGGCCTGGGCGGCCTGGCGCGTTTATAAAATCGCGGGGCGCGTGGAGGGTAAGCAGGATCGCAACTTCCTGGTGCGGATGTTTCACAAACTGTTGCTGAATTTTACCTGGTGGGTGAACCGCAAGGATCCCGAAGGGAAGAACGTATTCGAAGGTGGTTTCCTGGGCTTGGACAACATCGGCGTATTCGACCGGTCATCGCCACTAGGACCGGGAAATTTCATCGAGCAGTCGGACGGCACCAGTTGGATGGCCATGTTTTGCCTGGACATGCTGGCGATGTCCATGGAACTGGCGCACGACGATCCCGCATATGAGGACGTGGCCAGTAAATTCTTCGAGCACTTTGTGTACATCGCGCAGGCCATGAACGACATTGGCGGGGAAGGAATCGGCCTGTGGGATGAAAACGATGGTTTTTATTACGACGTGCTGCACCTGGGAACCACCAATCTTTTGCCGATGAAAGTTCGGTCGATCGTAGGTCTGATCCCGCTCTTTGCGGTGGAGGCGTTTGAACCCGAGGATTTGGCGAGAGTACCCGATTTCGTCAAGCGCATGGAATGGTTTCTGGCGCACAATCCGGACGTCGCGGAGCACGTGGATATGTCCGAACGCACGGACAAAGGAGCGCGCCTGCTATTAAGCATCGCCAATCGCAAGAAACTCGAGCGCATCTACAAATATGTTTTGGATGAAAATGAATTTCTTTCCCCCCACGGCGTGCGGGCGCTTTCTAAATATCATAAGGATCATCCGTTCGTTTTGCATGTGAACGGTCTTTCGCAGGCAGTTGATTACGAACCCGCGGAATCAACAGGAAGTATGTTTGGCGGCAATTCCAACTGGCGCGGGCCGGTGTGGTTCCCGCTGAATTTCCTGATGATTGAGTCGCTGCAGCGCGTGCACTACTACTATGGCGACGGCTTCAAAGTGGAATGTCCCACGGGATCGGGCCGGCAAATGACCCTGTGGGAGGTGGGCCGTGAAGTTTCCCGACGGCTCTCGCACATCTTTCTCCAGAAAGACGGGCGCCGCGCGGTATACGGCGATGTGGAATTATTTCAGAAGGATCCTTACTGGCGCGATTTGATTTTATTTTACGAGTATTTCAACGGCGACAACGGCGCGGGTTTGGGCGCGAGCCATCAGACCGGGTGGACTGCGCTGGTGGCCAAATTGATCGAGCAGAGCGGTGAATAGCCGGCAGTCTTTCGCGCCATGCGTCGCGCTCAGAAATCCGTGACCAGTCCTAACCCCAGCGAAACGCGATTGATGTAATTGAAATACGCGACGGTGAGGACTGTTTCGCGCACGGCGTCGTCGTCCCAGCCGGCCTTCTTCAACGTGTCGGTATCGGATTCTTCGATGTCATCCGGGTGGCGCGTCAATTTGTCCGCGAATCTGAAAAGCGCTTTCACGTTGGAATCGACTGCCGCATTTTCGTAATCCGCGGTGAGTTTCCGCGCCAGCGCCTTGTCCACTCCAAAGCGCCGCAGCAACTCCATGTGAAACATCACGCAGTACGCGGAAGAGTTGATGCCACTCACCACCAGACCGATCTGCTCCTTTACGATCATGGAGAGGGCGCCGTCGGCCATGACCGCGTCGCTCATCTGCAATTGCGCTTCGATCACGGAGGGCTTGGCGCCCAACGTCTTGAAATAGTGCGGCAGAAATCCCAGCTTCTGTTCGATTTTTCCGTAAAGCTCGCGCAACTGTCCGTCTGCCTGGGTCTCTTCGATTTCGGCTACGAATGGCATGAGGTCGCTCCTCGGATGAAATGTACATCGAATTAAAATCAAATCCGGGTGTCCGCGCATTGTAGCACGCTCGAATGAATGCGAGGTCGCCAGAAACGATCGCGCGAACGGATTCGATGGATTAATTTGGCGGATGGCGGTCGCGCGGGCAAAATGCTCGCCCTAGCGCGCGGCTTCCACCAGTTCGATGAGAACTTTTTTCGCATCCGGTGTCGTCGCCAGGAAGAAATTGACCCGGGTATCGTCGGCTCCGGCGCGCGTGGCGGGGTAGACCGGCTCGAGAGCAAACCGCGTGCGCAGAATTTCCGTCGCGCGATCCACATCGCGCACGTAAATTTCGATCTGCTGAATCCCTTCGCCTAACTTTTGCAGGTATCGCGCAATGGCGCCGGGGCCGCCGGGCTCGCGCGTGGTGAGAATATCGAATTCGAGAGAAGCGTCGAGGTGCAGCTCGAATTCCATGGCGTCTTGGTCCGGCGGCACTTGCGCCAGCCGCGGAGAATTATTGGCCGTGCGGATTTTCCGGAATGTTTCAGGCTGTACGGCAATTCCCACGACGATCGCCGAAGGTTGGAAGCGCGCATGCGCCTCGCTAGCCGGATTGCCAGGCAAAGTCAGTTCGCGAAATTCGGGATCGGAAACCCAACGGCTCAGCAGCGGTGTACACAGACTGACGCCCGCTAAATAAAGCCTCATGGCGGATTCGATCTTCGCGCGTTCGTCTGAGTCCGCGAGGTCCTGAATCCATCGAGCGATGCCAGAGGCGTCCGTCATAAACGGTTGCTGTCAGGACGCCGGCGTGCGTGCAGGTCGCACCGCGTTAATATTGGTGAGCGTGAGGTAACTGGGCTGCCCAGCGCGTACCGTGACCGGCACGTCCCAGCGCGCGCGCACATCTCCCGCTACCGCTTCGATGTTGAGCGTGCCGAGCCAGTAGTTTCCCGGGGGAATTCCGCGCAGTGACGCCTGCCCTTGCAAATCCGTCTCCGTGTGCGCCACGAGATATTTTCCACGCGCCAAGTCCGCAGTTTCGCGGGTCAGTTGCGCCACGTCATTAGCCATCAACGCGTCCCATTTGTGGCCGGGGTTCACGTCTTCCAGGTCGAGATCCAGACCAGCCGTGCTGTCGGGGTTTTGCGTGAAAAATGCGCGAATGGCGTCGAGGTATTGTTTCTTAAGCCGGTCGTACTTCGCGGGGTCTTTTACTTTGTCCTCGGCCTTGTACTTCGGCCTGGGGAACGCCATGGTTTGGTCGCCGGCCATCCTCTCGACATATGTGTTGAAGAATTCCGGAATATCCATGATGTCGTCCACTTTGAGCTTCTTGGTGAAGGCCTCACCCGTCAGATTTACTCGGTGGTTAGTCCTCATCCAGGCCTTTAGTTCCTTGGAAACGCTCAGCGAGCTAATGAAGGTATCCATATTGGCGGTGGGAGTCGCGGTCGCCGCTTCTTTCTCGATCTCCGTGTAGCTCTTGCTCAGCAAGTAGAAAGGAAAGGAGCGTACCGGTTCGTCCACTCCTGCCGAAGGAGTGATGCGCGCTACAAATTGCAGCGAACCAGTCTGAGCGGCAGCGCGCGTAGCCGTGCCCATCACGCCCGCGACGAGGAGGGCCGCAAAAGTCAAAATTCTCAGCGAAATTTTCATGACGCTCATCGTAGCAGATGCGCGCATGGGCAGATACGCGATGGTCCTGATAGTAAACGCCTGTGGGTGCTCGAGTATTGGCGCCGAAAAGAGATCAGTAGAGGTGGAAAGTTACTTCGATTGTTTGGCGGACCGGTGAGGGCCTGCCGTTTGGTCCTGCGGCCGGCCGGAAGCGCCAGGTTCGTACCGCTTCGATCGCTTTTTCGTCGAGGCCCAGACCGAGGCCCTTCAGTACCTGAATGTCCGTGGCTTTGCCTTCCGCGGTGATGATCGCGACCAGCGTGACGGTGCCCTGGTACTTTGCTTTTACGGCTTCGTCGGAATACTGCGCTTGCGGGCAGTAAATGCACGCAGGGTAACCGTAGCCGCCGGTGCCCGCGTTAAATACACCGCCGCCGGTGCCGCCGCCTTCTCCTGGACCAACACCGCCGCCGCTGCCGCTGCCTACGCCTGTGCCATTTCCGGAGCCGATACCGTTGCCGCTGCCGGGACCGTTCGAATCGTTGATTACCTTCGATAGGGGATCGCCCCAGTTATTCATGTTGGGGCTGGGCAGCTTCAGTTCCGGCGGACCCAAGACCGTCGGCGTCATCGCGAGGCGCGCGTTCGGATTCGTGACCACCTTCGGCGGAGTGAATTGCGTCATCGCGAATTTCGGCAGTTTGCCGCGGCTTGCG
>Ga0210407_10001512_pt1 | contig 21626 bp, 17 predicted proteins | sample IncBWC27MmetaG_FD_150860 | JGI IMG/M metagenome (GOLD analysis project Ga0210407, IMG submission 150860) | Forest soil microbial communities from Barre Woods Harvard Forest LTER site, Petersham, Massachusetts, United States - Inc-BW-C-27-M | ecosystem: Environmental > Terrestrial > Soil >... | reverse complement strand
GTGGGCGGCGAGGCGATGCGTAGGAAGGATGGTAAGACCTTCGCTGCGCGTGTTGACGAAGGTCATCATGGCGAAATCGTAGGGAGCCATCGTGTGCGGAGCCGGGGGATGCAGACCGGCCGCATGGAGACGGCGCTCATTGCGATACTTCAGTGCGGTCTCGTAACGGTGATGGCCATCGGCGATGACGAGTTTGTGTTCTTCCATCGCGGACTCGATCGCGGCGGTGCGTTCCGGATCGTCGATGACGCGCAAGCGGTGCATTACGCCAAATTCATCGTATAGCGTGGTCGCGGGAGCGGCGGACTCGGCATCTTTCAGGATTCGATCGATGCGTTGCTGAGGATCGGAGTACAGCATGAAGAGCTGGCCGGTGTGAGTGCGCGTATGGCGAAGGAGTTCGAATCGATCGGCCTTGGGACCGGAGAGCGTGTGCTCGTGGCGAAAGACAACGCCGGCGGAATATTCCTCGAGTTTGCCGGCGCCGATGAAACCGCGGCGCGTGCGTTGCTCGCCGGTTCCCGGAACCGCGTATTCCTGGGTGTAGGCGTAGAAGGACGGGATTGGATCTTCGACGACAATGTTTTCACGAATCCAATTGTCCAGCGCGGCAGCGGCGCGGCTGTAGACATTGTTTTGTGGACTGTCTGTGGGATAGGAGCGGCCTTTTTCCACGGAGATTAGGTTATGGGGATCGGCGGCGTAGTAGGTGTCCTGCATGGACGTGGAAATTTTGTCGTAGGGTTGCGTGAGGACGCGTTCGAACGGGACGCGCTGGGGGTTGTAGCGAAACGCCTGGAAGGGGTGAACCTGGGCCATTTGATGTGGGTCTCCGGTCGAGTGTTGTGCCGTGCGACAAGCCCACTAGTTTACGCGAAGAAGGGACGATTCTGATAAACGATAGAACGCTTTCTCATGCAGTTTTCATGATGCGTTAAAAATCGCGTCGGGTACAACCAAACCGATGGCAGACCTATTAAAATGAAAGATTCATGACTGATCCAAAACTTAGCTCTGTGCACGCGCTGATTTTCGATCTGGACGGCACGCTCATCGATTCGAAGCAGGATTTGATTCATTCCGTCAATGCGATGCTGCGCGAATTGGGGCGCGGGGAGTTGGCCGAGGAGACCATTTCAGGCTACATCGGGCACGGGGCGCCGCAACTTGTGGCGAGGGCGCTGGGGGATGGTTCGACGGAAGAGGAACGGCAACGGGGGCTGCAATTCTTTCTGAGCTATTACGAGCTGCACAAAATGGACAGGACGTGCGCGTATCCCGGCGTAGCGGAGACGCTTGAGCAACTGGCGAGCATGCCCATGGCGGTGCTGACCAACAAGCCGGTGCGGATCAGCGTACGGCTCCTGGAAGCTATGGGGCTTGCGAAGTATTTTCGAGCGATCTACGGGGGAAACAGTTTCAAAACAAAGAAGCCTGATCCCCTGGGGGCAAGGACGATCCTCCGTGAATTGGGCGCCGACCCGCGAGGAGCGCTGCTCGTGGGCGACTCCGAAGTAGACGTCCAAACGGCGAGAAACGCGGGCACGCTGGCCGCGGCAGTGAATTACGGATTTGGAATGCATGACCGGAGATCGTATCCGGCCGATATTTATTTGGATCGCTTTGGCGAACTCGTCACACTTTTAGGCAGTGGATCAGTCTCCGATTAACGACTATCAGGCGCTCCAGGGTTTTCACGCTTTTGAGCGATGTGTTCATCGGGGATTTCGCCATCGTCCGGCTCATTGCACTACGAGCGTTACCGAGACTGTTTGTTGAGCGGTGCCAGAAGTGCCCATGACGGTTACGGCGTAGGCTCCGGCTGGTGTGCCGACACTCCTGGTGACTTGGGGGCTGCTCCCAGCAGAAGCGCACCCGGCTTGCCACAACACGCAACCGACAAGAAGAAGGGCAACTGCATAGCCCAGACACGGTCTGCGTTTTGGGACACCCCATCCTAAGAGTCCAAGCACGATGGCAGGAACAAGGAGCAACCCAGCGAACAGCGGAGCCCTTCGACCGCCAGATGACGGCAGCAGGAGCGCTGTGGTGCGAGCCGTGGTGCTGATGGTCAACATGGAAGTAACAGGGGTAGTGCTGGGGGTGATGGAGGTGGAGAGAGAAGTGCAGCTGGCACCAGAGGGAAGTCCAGCGTTGCAGGATACCGTCACGGTGCCGCTGAAGTTGTTCATTCCCGTGACCACAATCTGGTAGGTGGCAGAATTGCCCGCCGAGACAGTAGCGCTGGCCGGGCTACCGACAATCGTGAAGCTCGGTGCCAAAACGAGTTGGCGCAAAACGGAGGAAGTGCTGGCCGCGAACTTGGAGTCGCCGCCGTAGGCTGCAGTGATCGAGTGCGTGCCGACAGAGAGTGTTGAGGTCGAGAAGGTGGCCACAGCGCTGCTGTTCAGCGTTCCAGTGCCAAGCGTGGTTGTGCCATCGAGGAAGATCACTGTACCCGTTGGCGTGCCGGAAGTGCTGGAGGTGATTGTCGAGATGAACGTCACCGGCGTGCCGCTGGATACCGAAGCCGCGGAGGAGACTAGCGCAGCGGTGGTTGTGGTGGGCGCCGCCTGCGATATGGTTTCCGTCACTGCCAGCGAGGTGCTGCCACTGAACTTGGAGTCGCCGCCGTAGGCTGCGGTGATCAAGTGCGATCCGACCGTGAGTGTCGAGGTTGAGAAGGTGGCCACGGCGCTTGTATTCAGCGTTCCGGTGCCAAGCGTGGTGGCGCCATCGAGGAAGGTTACAGTGCCGGTCGGCGTGCCGCCGCTGCCCGCCACTGTGGCGGTAAATGTGACCTGGGTTCCATAACTCGCTGCGGATACGGGAGACAGCGCAGTTGTCGTGATGCCTTGAACCATTTGCGAGAGCACAGGCGAATTGCTGGGGACGAAGTTCGTGTCGCCTCCATATTCCGCGGTGAGCGAGTGCGTTCCCGCAATCAGCGCGGAAGCGGCAAATGTCGCTACGCCGCTGCTATTCAGGGAACTTGAGCCAAGCGCGGTTGTACCATCCAGGAAAGTAACCGTTCCTGCGGGCGTACCCGTGCCCGGCGCGATCGCGGTGACGGTCGCCGTTAGCGTCACCGTATGACCGAGGACGGAAGGATTCACATCCGCGGTTAGAGCGGTTGCGGTCGAAACCTGCATAACGGCGAAAGGATAGGCAGCAATTTCGCCAATCGTCACCTGACCACCGACGAAAGGGCCATTGAAGCTGGCGTCCTGCCCGTCGGAAGCGTAGGCAAAAAGGATGTGCGTTCCCAGGGAGAGCGTGCTGGTCTGGCCGCGGAACGCCGGGTTGCTGCCGCTGGCTTTCGTCCAGGGACCTTGCCACGTATCCACTTGAAAGTATACGGCAATGGAGGTGGGCGTGACGGGTGCGTAGGTGCTGGAGGGCTGGAAACTGAAGCTGGGAGTGCGGTTGGTGGTCTGATTGCTAGTTAACGGCGTGACGATGGTGGTCAACGGAATTGGCCGTTCGCGCTGCTCGGTCAGCACGGTCACGCTGTTGCTTCCCCGGTTGACTACGTAGATAAGACTTGTGACTGCGTTGATCGCGACTGTCTCCGCATCAAACGCCGCCGAAACCGTGGCGGTGACGCTGTCGCTGGAGCCATCGATCACGGTTACGTCGCTCGTGCTTAGGTAATAGTTGACGACGTAAATCTTGTTAGTGACCGGGTTGACCGCCACCGCAATGGGAGAGGTGCAACTCTGCACACCGCAGGTGCCCGCCGCGATGGCGGTGGTGACCTTGTCGGTGGCGCCATCAATTACGGTTACCGTGCGGCCGCTGTTGGCGACATAAATTTTGTTGGTGAACGGGTTTACGGCTACCTCCTCGGGTTGGCTGCCTGCGGTAACCGTGGCGGTGACAGTGTTGCTGGCGCCGTCGATTACGGTTACGTTGTTGCTGCCATTGTTGGCCACGTAAACCTTATTGGTGACCGGGTTGATCGCCACTCCTTGGGGAAAGTGGCCACCCGCAATCGTGGTCGTGGTGTTGGTGGCGCCATCGATCACGGTGATGGTGTCGTCCTCGTAGTTGGCTACATAAATTTTGTTGGTGACCGGGTTCACAGCCAACTCGTTGGCGCCAAAGCCCGCCACAACCGTGGCGGTGACGGTGTTGGTGGCGCCATCGATCACGGTCACGCTCCTGTTCGTGAAGCTCGCTACGTAAATCTTGTTGGTAACCTCGTTAACCACTATCCTCTCAGGCTTAACGCCTCCCGGAACTGAGGTGGTCATGTTGGTAGAGCCATCGATCACGGTCACGTTGTTGCTGCCATTGTTGCTTACATAAATCTTGTTGGTGACCGGATTGACCGCGATCCAGACGGGGCTGCTGCCGACGGAAACCGTGGCGGTAGCATTGGTGGCGCCATCGATCACCGTGACAGTGTTGTCGCGAGAGCTGGTTACGTAGATCTTGTTGGTGACCAGGTTCACCGCCGCCCCATTTGGGAAGTTGCCCGTCGCAACGGCGGCGGTGGTGTTGGTGGCACCATCGATAATGGTCACGTTGTTGCTACCCTGGTTGGCTACGTAAATTTTGTCGGTGACCGGGTTGACCGCCGCTGCATAAGGACCGAAGCCCACCGCGACAGTCGTGGTTTTGCTGGTGAGGCCATCGACCACGATCACATTGTCGCCGAGACCTAGGCTGGTTACGTAAATCTGATTGGTGACCGGGTTCACCACCAATCCCACGCAACGGAAACCCACTGAAGCCCCAGAGATTACCTTGTTGGTAGTCCCATCGATTCCAAGTAATTCAGAGCCGCCAGCACTGACTTGGTAAATCCTGTTGGTGACCTCGTTGACCGCCAAGTAACCTCCGCCGTCGCCTACGGAGATCCCGGCGAGGATGGTATTGGTGGCACCATCGACCACGGTCACGAGGTCGACGCTGTTTACGTAAATCTTGTTGGTGAGCGGGTTGACGGTTATGTCGCCGGGGACGTTGCCGCCGCCAATCGAAAACGTGGAGGTGGTGTTCGTGGCGCCATCGATCACGGTCACATTGTTGGTGAGACGTTCGCTTACGTAAATCTTGTTGGTGACGGTGTTCACCGCCACCGCACCGCCTTCGCTGCCCATCGCAACCGTCGCTGTCGTGTTGGTGGCGCCATCGATCACGGTCACGTTGTTGCTGCCATTATTGACTACATAAATCTTGTTGGTGACCGGGTTTACCGTCGCCGCGATCGGACTGCTTCCCACTGCAACCGTGGCCGTGACCGTGTCACTGGCGCCATCGATCACAGTAACGATGTTGCTCCCAGGGTTGACGACATAAGTCTTGTTGGTGACCGGGTTCACCGCCACCGCACTGGGAAGGCGGCCCACATCGACCGTGGAGGCTTTGTTGGTGGCCCCATCGATCACGGTCACGTTGTTGCTCGCAGGGTTGACAACGTAGATCTTGTTGGTGACCGGATTGACCGCCACAGACGAGGGCTGGGTGCCCACCGCAACCGTAGCCGTGACGGTTTGCGCAGAGGCTGCGCCGGCGGCAAAGAGCATCGACAGCAAGCCGTACACGAACAGGCGAGCAAGGCTGCGCCGCGTGGAATTTCTTTGGAGCGCGCCGCGGAACACGAGGTGTTTCATTTCTTGAGCGTTGCTGGTGCGCATAATATAAATTTTCTCTGATAAAGCAGCTGAAGCCGCTCGTTCCCCGCTGGTGTCTGTGTTTTCAGCACGCTGCTTCGAACGGCACAACACGCAGAATCAGCAAACCGAGGCTGGCAGGTTGTTTCTCCAGCTCTGTTGAGAGAGCGTAAATTCAGATTGCGGAACCTTTTCGAATCAGAATCTGGAGCGTCTGCTCAAGAAGGCAAATCTCTCGGTGCTTGGTATTTATAAATGAGTAGAAATGGGCAGTCTGTATGATTTCGAACACCTGGCCCGCGGCCACATGCCGGCCCCAAATGACCCGCTCACGATGCTGCAGAGTCATCAATTTGGAATGCAAATCTGGCTCAGAGCTGAGCGTGCAGACGTGTCGGGTACAGGGGTATGCAAGGGCGGGTGCGGGAAGGCTGGCAGTGAGCTGTGCTGCGACAAGTGCGATTTAGCCCATGCACGCGTAGACGCGAATCTGCGCAGGCGAGTTGCGTGCTAGAACAGCTTCGCGGAGTAGAGGGATAGGACCGCGACTGCGGCGAAGGATGTCCATGCAACCACGGTGACCCATGCGGGGACGTTCTTTGTGGCGGCTTTTACGCGGGCAATGCCAATGTCGAGCGGCGCGGCCGAAACTTCACAAGAAAGGCGGCGGATGGCGTTGGTCAACCAGAGGCACGCGGCTGCCGCGGGCAGCAAGGCGACGGTGCGCGACAGGCGGAACTCCTCCGACCCAGTACAGAGTAGCAAGGGTTGCGAGCATTACTGCGGCGCCCCCCGCGGCCAGCGTGGAGGCCAAGGCGATCATGAGAGAGAGGCCCAATGCAACGATTACCGCGCGCACGCTGGCTTCGCGATCTTCGGGATGTGAAAAGATCCTCAAATCAGTGGGAGTTTTTTAGTCCTGGTTGGGCTGCTATTCGTTATCCTCGCAAGGGAGGGAGGCCAGATATGCGGGTCGCTGCGATTTATGACATTCATGCAAACCTTCCCGCACTTGAGGCAGTCGTCGAGGATATTCGTCAAGCGGTAGTTGACCAAATTGTGGTTGGGGGTGATGTGTTTCCGGGGCCCATGCCGCAAGAAACCATCCGGTATTTGCTAGACCTGGACATTCCCACGCAGTTCCTCTGCGGCAATGGCGACCGGGAGGTGCTGGCGCAGATGACGGGCGTCGAGACGGAGTGGTACCGGGCCGCTCCTGAACAGTGGCGCGAGCCCGTGCGATGGACAGCGCGGCAACTGGAGCCGGAACTTGAGCGGGTGCTGGCCGGTTGGCCGAAGACACTCCGCGCCGAGATAGGGGGAGTAGGAGAGATGCTATTTTGCCATGCCACGCCGCGAAACGACACGGAGTGCTTCACTCGTCTGACATCAGAAGATCGCCTCCTGCCGGTTTTTGCAGGAGTTGGCGCGCCACTGGCGGTGTGCGGCCATACGCACATGCAGTTTGATCGAAAGATCGGAGAGAGGCGAGTTGTGAATGCCGGCAGTGTGGGGATGCCGTTTGGAGCACCAGGAGCATATTGGCTCTTACTCGGACCGGGCGTCGAGCTTCGGCATACTTCGTACGATCTGGCGAAAGCTGCCGGGCGCATTCGAGCGACGCAGTATCCACAAGCTGAAGAATTTGCGGGGTGCAACGTTCTGCAACCTCCTTCTGAGGAAAAAATGCTTGAAGCATTTGGCCGCGCCGAATTGAAGTGATCGCGAAAATTCCTCTGCTAGCGTTTGGGCGCGATAGGAGGGCGTATGAAATTGAAACACGACGTAGCATTGTCTCTGGTTTGTCATCAACCAGCTTCGGACTCGTTTTCCGTGAACGCAAGGAAGATCGGTGTTTGAGGAAAGATGCGCGCATAGAAGCGGCGTTCGAGAGTTGTAGTGAAGAGTCGGGCTTGCTGGGCTGGCGTGGGCATTTTGGGGACTCCGTTGTTGACGACTTACCCGCTCTTGGTGGCTGGTCGTGCCAATCGAAGGTTTACAAGGCCGAGCGGCCGGAATCGGGACGGGCGGGGCGCGATAGGGCGGCTCTCTTCCACTTCCTGGCTAGAACACGCGGGGGGACGGAAGGTTTCGCTGGGTTGCGGAAGGGAAATGGTTCCGGTACGAGGAAGGCGGGATCAAAAAAGTGTGCGGGTCAGAAGGCCGGCGAGAGTGCCGAGGGCGGCGACGGTGGCGTACGTTGCGGCGGCAAATTTCCAGGAAATGGTTTTCCCGACGACTGCGAGAGAGAAGACGCTGACGATGCCTAAGGTCGAGAGAATCGTAACGACGTAGGGGAGTGGGACTCCTTTGGTCATGGCGATGTACGCGATGGCGACGTCGAAAGCCATGGGCACGGGAAGGAAGGCCCCGACCAGGGCGACCATGAAGATGCCGCCGATGGTGGGGTGGGCGAAGAGCGCTTGCGCGGGGAGAAGTTCGATGACTAGAGCGCCGAGGACGGCGGCGAGAATCATTAGCGGAAAGGCGACGCGGAAGACGTACCAGAAACTTTTCAGGAACGAGCGGATGGTGGAAACGAGGGCTTGCGACCACGTCTCCGCATCAGGGACTTCGATTGAGCAGATGATGGACGGCGCGGATTTACTTCGACGCGAAGCAACGACTGGAGCAAAGACGAAAACCAGGAAGAGAACTGTGGCGAGTTTGAGCAGGGCGATCGAAATGGGGAAAAGCGCGAAGGTCATGGCGAGAACAACGACGTTGAGCGCGGGTGAGGCAAACATTGCGGCAAGGACGGATTCGGTGCTCATGCCGGAAGCGTACAGGCCGCGCGCTATGGGAGCGGCACAGTTGGTGCAGACGGCCAGGGGCATGCCGGCTGCTGCCCCGAAAAGAGTATTCAAATAGAGGGAGTTGGTGCGGCGGCGACGGAGCGTGGCGAGAAAAGTGAGAGCGGCGGGACCGAAGAGGAAAGAGAAAGTCATGCCGGCGCGGTTGGCGTCGAGCCAGTTGAGAGTGGTACGCCAAACGCGAGTGGAGAGCGGCATGGTGCGATCTACCTGATAAACAGCGCCGAAGGTGAGAGCGCCGGCGGCTTTGATTTGCGTACCGGCGTGATAGCGCTTGATCAGAGCGGGGTAGCGCGAGTCTACCCAGAAAATGCCGGCTATGGCGACCATTAGAATTACGGCTAGCGTGCGGCTGCGCCAGGCGTTGGCGGTGACGATGGATGGATGCAGGTCGAAAGAGGAAGCTTGAACGGACATGGGGCCCACCTTGTCGCCAGCGAGGATGACGAATCAACGGAATCCGAGAAGGCTATACGGGCGTCGGAAGCGAGGGAATAGTGCAAAAGTATTAGAGGCAGGATTCGGGGCGTGCGCAAGAGCTCGGAGCGAGGGGTGCGGCTGAAATGAGATTGCGGAAGTCTATTCCGGGCATTTTGAAACCCAGCAAGGCATTCACAGCTGAAAATTCCATAAGGTCATTTTCGCAAAAAAATGCGGGACGTACCAGCGGGCGTAAGTTGCGAATCCCAACAGAAGCACGACCCACCAGAGAATTAGTACCGAGCGCATCCAGAGTTTGTAGTTGGCGATGCGTACTTTTTCAGGCAAGAGGCTGGTGCCCGCGGCCAGTAGAATGTACAGACCCGCGATTTCGGTTATGGTTCCAAGCGCAGCGTGTACTGATGCCAGGGCGTAGTAGGCCTTGCCAAGCTTGAGCGGTATCTTCGGGCTCACACGAACACGGAAAGAAGGAATCATGGTGAAAACAATCATCGCTAGATTGATGAGGACGATGACCGACTGGCACCAAGCGTGGGCGCGGAAATGTCGCAGCCGCGCGAGCCGCGCACCGATGAGCAGCCCCACCCCCATGACTATCTCAAGGAGCAGAGTCAGGTTGGCGTAAAAAGGAACCATGATGGTTAGGAAGTCTCCATTAGGGCGGCTATGACTGCCAGTCCGAGGTGACCGCGTGGAGCTTGTACGCAATACGAGGGACATGATCCTAAGTGGTCGGCGAAAATGACCCGTCCTGGCCTAAGGACGCCTCGCGAAAAGGCCCGCGGACGATCCGTCGTCGTAGCAACGCAGGAGTTCGGAGTTCGATCCGCGGGGCCTGTTTTTGACGAACGGCCGATTATCCGCCGTAGGAGCCTGCTGAAGAGTCCGGGCCGTCACCGCCGAGAACCGGGCAACCGGAGAATTCCTTCCAGGACTCCCTCGCTTTCAGAAGACCGTCTGCGTTTTTGAGCTTGAGCAGCAGGACTCGCTGGATCGGGCCGCTGTTCGCACCCTGTCCTTGACCTCTTACGCAGATGTAAATTCCGGAATCACTTTGTTCCAGGATATGGATGTTGATTTGTGAGCCCTCGGGCGTGGCTTCCACAAGCTTTTGCTTGTCATCTATTTGCTGCATAGTGTAGCCGTAATCAGCGAAGGTCTTCTTGCTCTTCTGCGATTTCGGCCGGATAGAAGAGGGCAGTGTTGAGACGTCCAACTTCTGGGCTACAAACTCGGCCACGTTGTCTTTGGGAAGCGGGGCATTATTCGCTGCTACAGCCGCTGGCATGCAGGCCAGGGCCAACAATTCACTCAATAGTTTCATCCGAATTTTCCTTTGGCTCCTGAATATTTCCGCGCGGTTGGCTTGCGGCGCTGATCGCAGCGAGTTTCCGCGCATCACCATGGAACGTACGTGCATTTATTTCGACTGCGGCGGCGCGCTGCTTATTCCAAAATCATTTAGAAAGTTGTGTTTCTTGTTTGTGCAGCAAAAAGAGCCGACCTCGAGAATAAAACCGGCGTCCGGGCGGTCTGCATGGGTGTGGGAGTGCAAGTAGAATAACCTGTGGTGAAGCCCACATTCTAGGCACCGAGACACAGTTCGCAAATGGGCGCGGGGAGCTATTAAGGCTGGGGAGGCTCGGACGACCGGGCTGTGCGCACAGCGCTGAGATCCAAAACATAGGCTACCTGGTGTCTGGTTAGAACGAGCAGACGATTGCCGTCGACGGAGAAATGGATGTAGGCGATGGCTTCGGAAAAAAACTGTTGCTCTAGCTTGGTGACCGTTGCCAGATCGTAGATGAAGAGGCGGCCTGGTCCTTCTTCTATGGCGAAGAGATTGTTCTCCGCGTTCGCAGTAGGAATTCCGCCAACGAGGCGGGCCTCCAGACGGCCATCCAGCAAGGAATATACGGAGACGCGTTTTCTGTCTTTTAGCAGGAAAAGAGCGTCCCCGGCGGAAAATGCGGCGTCATAGCTCGCCGGGCCGCTGCCCACCTGAATGAGGACGCCGCCAACCGATTTTCCAAAACGCGCGTCCAGGATTTCGAAATAAGAATCGAGTTTCGAGATTTTCGCGTGCTTGAATATTTCCCACACCGAAGGGATTCGTTTTGCTGCGGATGCCGCGTGCGGGCTTGTGGCGTTCCAGCCGAGGACGAGGCGATCGCCTTGCGGGTCTGCGAACGGCACTGGTCCAGTCTCGAAGAATTCGCGCTTCCAGAGTTCCTTGCCCGTGGCTGGGTCGAGTGCGCGCAGGCGGTAGGGGATATCGTTCTGCTGAGTCACCAGGCGATGTCTAAGGGGGACCGCTAAGGCGTACTCCAGGAGAACTGGTCCTCCGGAACGGAGGTGGTCCTTTCCACCGCTCCATGCGTGGGTGGTCCTGCCTGAAGCGAGAGCCACTTGAAGAACGCGGGGTGGGTTAATGCCATTCCTGGGGAGAAGAAGATACGCAGAAGTTTGATCCGGGAATTCCGCCGCCGAAAAACGCGGGCCGGTGTAGGTGCGCTCGCCGGTTGCTACCTTAAAGGCGGCAGAGTTGCCATCCACGGACAATGCGATGCGGTCGAGGGCGGGAGTGACGGCGGCGGCACGAAGCACAGGGAGGGAGTCGAGCGGTAAATCGGCGGCAAGAAAGGGGAGTTTTTCTCCGACGTGGTAGACAAATAGAGAGCCTCTTTCGTTCAGGACTGCCATTTCGTTTCCGAAGATGTCTACGGAAAGATTGGTGGGCGGATCCAGTTCGCGGTTTTGCTCCAAATCGAAGACGCGGACGCCGGGTGAGCCGGCATCCGACAGGAGCGCATAGCGCGGGTTGGTGGCCAGTCGAACTATGTCTGCCTTGAAGGAGGGATTTCCGATGATTCCGCCTGTTTTCAACGAGACGATAACGGGCGAAGCTTCTTTTTCTCCGGAGGCGATTAGAACCCTCTCGTCATTTTGCATGGCAAACGAAGCCTGCAAGCGTTTGTGGAGCCACCCGGCGAGGGATGTCTTTCGCCTGGTTGTGAGGTCCACGGTGAAGGCTTCCCATTCATTTCTAACCAGCAGCATTTTGCCGTCCGGCGAAAAATTCATGGAGATGAACGTCCTGCCTTTGTTGGCCATGGAGTCCCAGTTATTTGCCAGGAGGAATCCGAAAGGACTGGGGAATGCGATGTCCGGATCAAGAGGTATATATACGATTCGATTGGGAGAATTCATTTGCTCCGATGAAACCGAAAAGATCAGCTCATCGCTAGAAAGCCGGTAGATGACAAGATTGAGTGCGGGTGTGAGGCAAGCAAAGAACTCTGCACCCGGAGCGAGTTCCGCGTCGAGGCAGCCGTCGTGAGATGGCAGCTCCCTTTGTTCGAGAATCGGTCCGCCGGGGAGTTTTTCGCGGTTCAACGTCAAGCCATGGCCGATGACGCTGATCTCTTGTGAATCGAGCGAAAAGCGGGCGGGGTAGACTTCCTCGGCGGCCAGGTGTGCGTGCAAAGTGAGTGGCTCGCGCGAAAACAAGTAAACGCCAGACGGATTTTGGACCATGAGGGTGCGCCCGTCGGGACTGTAACGCAGTATGACGTCGGCGTTGCGGAGGGGAGGCTTCAGCGGTTGGCGGGAAAGGACGCCACGAAGTTCTTCGTGTGGCAGTGCTGATTGCGGCGTGGCTGCCGCGATCGCGAGGAGTTGGACAGAGCCGAGCAATGCGGCTGCCGAGAGTCTGAGGAGAGGTGCGGGAAGCGAGGGCGTGGACAATCTGTTCACAGTTGGATAAGCGCCGCGAGTCTAACACTTGGCAGCGAAGATGGAAAATTGGAGGCCGGAAGCAACGAGAGGCACAGGGCCGCCCGGCATACGGAAGGGCCAAAAGGAATTCGAAGCGCATACCGGTGTCCGACGAGCAGGCCAAGAGAAAGGAAGAGGGAGCGGCCCACGGTTTTTCAATTCTGAGGAACTTGGCGTGGAGACTAACACCTGTCTTGCAGCGGGGCAGAAGGTCCGCCAAACGATATCTGAGGCTCCCTTTTTCTTGCGTTCCTGCGCGGCACTTGGCAGACTCAGCGCGTGCTGATTGGACTGTTCACTGAACTAAATGGCACTGGCGGGGTACAGCGGGCGAGCCGGCATCTTGCGGCCGTGCTCAGCGAATTCGCCGCGAGCCGGCATATGGATTACCGGCTTCTGAGCCTGAACGACACGCGGGAACTGCATCGCACGTCTGTGGGTGGTAAGGAATTCGTGTTTACCGGCTGCGAGAGAAGCAAGGCGCGGTTCGCGGCGACGGCGGCACGTGCGGCGAGACGGCATGGGAAGGTGGTTTTGGCAGGACATCCGAACCTAGGACCGGTCGCGCAGGCGATGAGGATCGCGGCGCCGCGGTTGCGGACGATTATCTGCACGCACGGGGTGGAAGTGTGGGAACTCCTGCCGGCAGTGCGACGGCTCGCGTTGCGCGGGGCGAATGTGGTGCTCGCGCCGAGCCAGGATACGGCGAATCATGTTGTCGAGCAGCACGTGCGGCGGGAGCGCATTCGCGTGCTGCCGTGGGCGCTCGATCCGGAATTCGAAGCGATTCCGGCAAATGCGCCGGAGGGAAAGCGACCGCACGGGTATCCTGAGGGGCGCGTGATACTAACCGTGGGGCGTTGGCAGGCGAATGAACGGTACAAGGGGATGGACACGCTGATCACGGCGCTTCCGCGCCTTCTGACACATTGGCCGGAGCTGCAGCTGCTGGCCGTGGGCGATGGCGATGACCGGGCGTGGCTGGAAGACCTTGCAGAAAAAAACGGCGTGAATCGTCATGTACATTTCCTCTGCGGTTTGAGTTTCGCGGAACTTGCGGCCTGCTATGACGCGTGCGAAATGTTTGCGTTGCCTAGCGGTGGGGAGGGATTCGGGTTGGTTTACCTCGAGGCCATGGCCTACAGCAAACCGGTGATCGGCGGAGCGCACGGCGGAGCGCCGGAGGTGATTGAGGACGGCGTGACGGGTTACCTGGTGCCGCACGGCGACGCGGCGCAGCTCGCGACGTCCATCGAGACGCTGCTGTCCGACCCCGCAATGGCTCAGAAAATGGGCGGGCGCGGGCGGCAGCGCGTGGAGCGGGAATTCCGGTTCAGCGTTTTTGCCAAGGCGCTGAAGCGAGTCCTTCGCGAACAATGCGAATCCTGAGCGTCACAGAAACCTATGCGCCCTTCCTGGAATTCGGCGGGCCGCCGGTAAAGGTGCGGGCGCTGGCACAAGGACTCGCCAGACGTGGAAATGAGGTAACGGTGCTGACGGCGGACTGGGGCCTTGAAGCGCGCATGAGCGCGGAGGAGGTATCGGGCGCCGAGCGGAGTCCCTTCGGATGGAGGTGGCCAGAGAACGGCGTCACGGCGATCTACTTGCCAACGTGGTTGCGGTACCGCTCGTTGAGCTGGAATCCGGCGGTGAAGCGATTTTGCCGAGCACGGCTGCAGAATTTTGATTTGGCGCACATCTACGGGCTGTACGATTTTCTGGGGCCGGCAGTGGCGGACGCTTGCGTCAAGAGGAAAATCCCCTACGTTTTGGAGCCCATCGGGATGTTTGTGCCGATCGTGCGGAACCTGCGACTCAAACGGATTTATCACGCCTTGTTTGGGCGACGATTGTTTGAGGGAGCAGGCGCTGTCATCGCAACCTCGGAACAAGAGGTCGAGGAGCTGGCTAAGGGAGGCGTGGCCCGAGAAAAAATCGAGCTTCGGCGGAACGGGGTGGAACCACCGGATTCGTGGCCGGAGCAGGGAACTTTCCGCAAGGGGCTGGGAATTACTGTTGGGGCCAAGATTATCCTTTTTCTCGGACGGTTATCGGAAAAGAAAAGTCCGGACATGCTGCTCGAAGCCTTCGCTTTGCTCAGCAAAGAGCCTCGGGGGAAGACTCTGCATCTCGTGTTTGCAGGACCGGACGAGGGCGGAATGAAGGCGCGGTTGATGGAGATGGCGCGACAACTTGGCTTGACTCCGCAAGTGCAATTCACCGGGGCAATTTTCGGGGAGGCCAAGTGGGCGGCGTATCGAGACGCCGATGTGTTCGTATTGCCATCCCAAAATGAGAACTTCGGCAACACGGCGGCGGAATCGGCTGCGGCGGGCACGCCCGTGGTTGTGACGGAGCGGTGTGGCATCGCTCCGCTCTTGGCGGACGTGGCGGGGCTGGTGGTGCCACATGACGCAGGGGAGCTGGCTCGCGCGATCCGAGGTGTCATTAGCGACCCGCGGTTGCACGCACGGTTGGCTGCGGGGTGTAGCGTGGTGACGGCGCGCTTGGGATGGGAAGAACCGGTTAGCGAGATGGAAGTACTCTATAACAAGCTAGCTTGCAATTAAGACTCTGCCCAGTGCAGAATCCCGAAGACGGGAGTAATTGCATTGCCGACGAAGAGGCACCTCATTTTCCGGGTAGTCTGGCGAGGCGTGAACCTGCTGGTCCTCGCGGTGATGGTCTCGTTGCTGTATGCGGGGGTCCGCGAGTATTCGGTGCGCCGGTATCTCGACGGTTTTTCGGACGCCATTGTGCCCAACAGCTTGCCCGAAGAAGAAAAGCTCGAAGCCATCCTGAACTGGATGCGCGCCGAGCCATCGCGGGCCACGTCTCGGAATCCGGATTCACTTGCGAAGCGCGATCCGGAGATGACCCTGACTTATGGCCAACTGTTGAACGTCTGCGGTACGGCGACCAATGCGTTCTTGAATCTGGTGCGCAGTTCCGACTTGCGAGCGCGACGGTTGCTTCTGCTGACTGCCGATAACAATACCAAGCACGTGGTAGCCGAAGTCTTGATAAACGGCCGGTGGATCATCGTCGATCCTGCGTATCGCGTCATCCTGAGGGATCGAGCAGGCCACGATCTGACGCGCAAAGACTTGCAGAATCCTGCAATTTTCGAACAGGCCGCCAGCGTCATCCCGAATTATCCGCGTGAGTACAGCTACGATCGTTTTGCCCATGTGCGCCTGGCGCGGCTGCCGTACGTTGGATTCATTCTGAGGAAGCTGTTGAGCACCATCGCTCCTGGCTGGGAGGAAGCGATCGATTGGAGCCTGTTCCTGGAGCGAGAGTCTTTTTTTTATCTGGTGCTGAGCGTGGCGGCAATGCTCTTCTTCTTGTTGTTGCGAGCGGTGCTGGCATGGTACGCCGACAGCCGTTTGAGAATTCCCCGTTTCCACCTTCGCGAGCACGCCTTGCGCGCTGGGGTGGCCTTCTTTTCGACTCCGGAGATCAAGTAGTAGCGTGTGCGGTATTTGCGGCGTCGCGTTCGCATCGCGCAGCAAGGATGCCGAGTTGCGCGTGCGCGCGATGGCCGCCGCGATGCGGCATCGTGGTCCAGATGAAGAAGGATTTCTGATCGGAGATGCGCGTGCTCCGGGGCTGGCGCTGGGCGTGCGGCGGCTGAGCATCATTGATCTGGCCGGGGGCCAGCAGCCGGTCTGGAACGAGACACGGGATGTAGGCGTCATCTACAACGGCGAACTTTATAACTATCGCGAGCTGCGCGAGCGCCTAACGATGCTCGGGCACCGCTTCCGAACGCAATCCGATACCGAAATCCTGGTGCATGCCTGGGAAGAGTGGGGCGAAGAGTGTCTGACGGAGCTCCGCGGCATGTTTGCGTTTGCGTTGCTGGATTTGCGCGGACGATTTGCGACGGCCCCATTGCTCTTCCTGGCGCGCGACCCGCTGGGCATCAAGCCTCTGTATTACACGCAGACAGCGGAGTGTTTTGCGTTTGCTTCCGAAGTGCGGGCGCTCCTGGCAAGCGGAGCGGTGCCCAAGAAGATTTCTCAGGACGCGCTTACGTCTTACCTGCTGTTCGGCAGCGCATCGGAGCCGGTAAGTCTGGTGGAGGGAGTTTTTTCTGTTCCGCCGGGCCATCGCATGCTGCTGTATGTTCCGGAGCGGCGCCGCGTGCCGCGGGCGCGGCCGTGGTGGGATCCCGAGACAAGCCCTGCCGCGAGCGATCAGCGTCAACCCCGGGATGTGGATTCCGCTGCCAAGAAGTTGCGCCCGCTTCTTGAAGATGCGGTGCGCGCGCATTTGATCGCGGACGTACCCGTGGGACTCTTTCTTTCCGGAGGCCTGGATTCCGGAGCGCTCGCCGCGCTGGCGGCGCGCGCGCAGGCGGGAATCCGCAGCTTCACCTTGTCGTTCCCAGGAACTTCGTACGATGAAGCTCCCTTGGCGCGCCAAGTCGCTGAACGATGCGGCACACAGCACACCAACATTCCGCTCGATGGCGCGGCCATGCTTCGACGCATCGACGAAGCCGTGGCGGCGCTCGACCAGCCCACGATGGACGGCATTAACACATACTTCGTATCCTGGGCGGCTGGTGAAGTCGGGCTCAAAGTGGCGCTCTCCGGTCTGGGAGGCGATGAGCTTTTTGCGGGATACGTCAGCTTCGCTAACACCGCGCTGCTAAAGCGGCTAATGCACCTCGCATGGTTTGTGCCCCGGACGCTGCGCCGCGCGACGTCGCCTCTGGTCGCGAGCATTATCGGCACTCGCCTGTCACGCGATGCGGCGAACAAAGCCGTTGCCGCGTGGATCGATCCTGACACGCTTCCCCATCCGTACTTCTATGCGCGCGCACTTTTTCCGCTCGGCCAGCTTGAGCGGTTGGTGGAACCGCGGTTCCGTCCTAGCATAGTCGGAGCCGACGGGGTTACACTCGAGCCGACCTGGCTGGGCTGGCTCGATCGCACCGCCAGCGAGGCCGGAAAATTGGAGCCTGTGGCGGCAACCGCCTGGCTGGAAATGCGCTGCTACATGGCCAGCACACTGCTGCGCGATACCGATTCGGTGAGCATGGCGCGTTCGCTCGAAGTGCGCGTGCCGCTGCTGGATACGCCGCTGGTGGAGTTCGTTCGTTCTCTTCCCGACGCAGCACGCCGGCGCGCCCGCACGCAGAAAGCGCTGCTGGTGGAAGCTCTGGCTGGACTGCTGCCTAAGGAAATTCTTGGGCAACGAAAAAAAACATTTACGCTGCCCTGGGAAGAATGGCTTCGCGGACCGCTGCGCCCGCGGGTGGAAAGCAGTTTTGCGAATATCGCCCCATCGCTTGCGCCGTACCTTCGCGCGGAAGGCGTGCGCAGCGTTTGGACTGCGTTTCTCGAAGGCCGGACTTCCTGGTCGCGCCCGTGGGCGTTGTATGTGCTCAACGAGTGGTGCAAGCGCCAACTCGCGGCATGATGCGCGCAGCTGAGGTAGACTGAATCCATTCGCGATGAACATTCTTGGGATAAATGCCTATCATGGCAACGCGTCGGCGGCTATTGTCTCTGAAGGCCGGCTGGTGGCTGCGGTGGAAGAAGAACGCTTCAACCGCGTTAAGTACGCCGCCGGCTTCCCGGCACAGGCGATTGGTTATTGCTTGAAAGAAGCGGGGCTGGAACTCAAGGATATCGACCACGTGGCCGTGCCCCGGAACCCCTACGCGCGGCTGGGAAGGAAACTCTTCTATGCCATGCGCATGCCGTCGTTCGCGCGCGAGCGAGTAAAGGTCCTCAGGAAGTTCACAGGAATACCGCAGGCGCTGGCGCAGGCCTTTGACACGGATCCCGCAAAGATTGCCGCAAAGCTTTATCGCATTGAACACCACCAGGCGCATCTCGCGAGCGCATTCTTCGTTTCACCATTCGAACGAGCGGCATTGCTCTCCGCGGATGGCCTTGGGGATTTCGCGAGCACCATGTGGGGTAGCGGCGAAGGCCGCCGGATGAAGATCGATGGCGCGATCGCGTTTCCTCATTCGCTGGGCCTCTTCTATAGCGCCGTCACGCAGTACCTGGGCTTTTTGAAGTTCGGCGATGAGTACAAAGTGATGGGGCTCGCGGCGTATGGCGAGGCGGAACAACTCGAAGCGTTTCGCGATATCGTGCGTGCGCACGGGGACGGATTTCGGCTGGGCCTCGATTACTTCACGCATCATCGTAGCGGACCGGAAATGAGCTGGGCAGACGCCGACAAAACACCTACGATGGGTAAGATGTTTTCGGAAGCAATGGAACGGCGGCTGGGGCCCAGGCGAAATCCCGAAGAACCGCTCGAACCACGACACCGCAATCTGGCGTCCGCGCTGCAAGCGCGGCTTGAGGAAGTCTATCTGGGCATGCTGAAAAAGCTTGCGGAACGCACGGGGTTGAAAGCGGTGTGCCTCGCGGGTGGTGTGGCGTTTAATTGCGTGGCCAACGGCAAAATCTTCGATCGGACGGGTTTCGAACAGGTTTACGTTCATCCTGCGGCAGGCGACGGAGGGCTGGCTGTGGGAGCTGCGTTCTTTGTGTGGCATCAGATTCTCGGAAAGCCGCGCTCGTTCGTCATGGATCACGCCTACTGGGGGCCGGGTTACACGCGGGATGAGACTTGCCGCGCGATCGATCGAAACGGTCTTCGACAAAATGGCTGGCGGGTGGATGAACTGACCGGGGATAATCTGATGCACCGCACCGCCGCGATTGTGGCTGATGGGAAAATTATTGGGTGGTTCCAAGGCCGCGCGGAATGGGGGCCGCGAGCGCTCGGCAACCGGAGTATCGTCGCCGACCCGCGGCGTCCGGAGATGAAAGAGATACTGAACCAGCGGATTAAACACCGCGAAATCTTCCGGCCGTTCGCTCCGTCGATTCTCGCGGAATCCACGGGCGAGTGGTTCGAGAAATCGCATCCGTCGCCGTTTATGACCCTGGCGTACTCGGTGCGGCCGGAGAAGCGAAAGAAAATTCCGGCTCCGACGCACGTGGATGGAACCGGAAGGTTGCAAACCGTGACGCGCGACGCTAACCCGCGGTACTGGAGTCTGATCAAAGCGTTTGAACAGCTTACGAAAGTGCCGGTGGTGCTGAACACGTCTTTCAATGACAACGAGCCGATTGTCTGCCGCCCTGAAGAAGCGCTGGACTGCTTCGAGCGCACGCAAATGGATGCACTGGTCCTCGGCGACTTCCTGATCACTCGATCGTGAATCGCATGCCGCGAGCACAGCTCGAATGAGAATCTTGCTGCTGAATATGTACTATCCACCGGATACGTCGGCGACGGCGAAAATGGCAGCGACGGTGGTCGAAGCACTCTCTGTGCGGCACGACATTACGGTGCTTTGCGGCCGGCCTTCGTACGACCCGAGAGAACGGCGGCCTTGGCGACTCTGGCAAACGGAGACGGCCGGGCGCGCGAGAATTCTACGCGTGGGTTCCACGGACTATCCGCGCTTCGAGATGAAGCGGCGGTTGATGAACTATTTGAGCTACGTTGCGCTGGCCATCCCGCGGGCACTTTTTCTGAGATGTGATGTCGTGCTGGCGATGACCGACCCACCGTTCCAGGGAATCGTAGGAGCCATCGTTGCGCGGCTGAAAAGCAAGCCATATGTCTACAACCTTCGAGATATGTATCCGGATATGGCACTGGGCGGAGCGATTGTCGAGCCCGGACTTTTCGTGCGCATTTGGGAAAGACTGCACCGCTGGGCTCTCTGCCGCTCTTCTCAAGTGATCGTGCTCGGCGAGGACATGCGCACGCGCGTCATCGCCAAAGGCGTTGATCCAGCGGGGATCGCCATCGTCCGCGATGGCGCAGATGCTCTTGATGCGCCGGCATCGGTGGATGACGAGATCATTCGAACCATTCGCAGCGACTTCAGATTTGTGCTCCTGCACGCCGGGAACCTTGGTTTTTACGGCGCGTGGGAGACTTTAATCAAGGCGATGTCCAACTTGGAGCCGCATGGCGTAGGTCTCGTCTTTGTCGGCGAAGGAGCGCAGAAAGCGCACGTCGAAGGGCTTGCAAAAGCAGCGAAGAACGTGCGATTCCTACCATTTTTCCCGGCAAGCAAAATCCCCTCGGTTCTGGCTGCCCCTGATGCACACGTTATCACCGTGAAGCGCGGCCTCGAAGGGGTGGTGGTGCCCAGTAAACTGTACGGCATACTCGCGGCGGGAAAACCAATCGTAGCGGTCGCACCGGACCAGACAGACGCGGTATCGCTTGGCGCGAAATTCGGATTCGCGGTTTCCGCGGATCCAGACAGCCCAGAACAGGTAGCCGCGGTTATTCGCGCACTTGTTAGGGACGGGGCCAAAGTCGAAAGCATGGGGCGGGCGGCCCGGGCGGTTGCATGCGATTATGATAGAGTCAAAGAATTGCAGAAATTTGTGAAGATTGTCGAGGAGGCCGTGAAAGCGTGACGTCTACGGAAACTTTTTGGACCGGGAAGCTCGTACTGGTGACGGGCGGGGCCTCGTTCATCGGCTCGGCGCTCACCGATCAGCTGCTCGCTCGCGGAGCGAAAATTCGTATTGTGGATGATCTGACGAGCGGGCATCGCGACAATATCCGGGAGCACAGCGCCGCCGGAAAGATTGATTTCATCCACGCGGACTTGCGCGAACCGGGCGTGACCCGCTCGGCGATCGAAGGTGTGGACACCGTCTTTCATCTGGCCGCAGATCATGGTGGCCGCGGCTATGTCGACCTACATCAAGCGGGACCTGCCTCCAATTTTTTCCTCGACGGCCTTGTTTTCGCGGAAGCGTTGCGCGCAAAAGTAAAAAAAGTGGTCTTCGCGTCCTCCGGTTGCGTGTATCCCAACTTTCTGCAGGCGGACGTCAACAAAGAGCTCTACCTCACGGAAGATCTCACAAAGGGCCCGAATGATGCCGACAACACCTACGGCTGGGCCAAGTTGATGGGCGAATTTACCCTGAACGCCTACGCCAAGGAACACGGCATGGGT